>Ga0316620_10000226_pt1 | contig 22426 bp, 16 predicted proteins | sample OWC_Aug_M1_C1_D5_FD_207651 | JGI IMG/M metagenome (GOLD analysis project Ga0316620, IMG submission 207651) | Wetland soil microbial communities from Old Woman Creek delta, Ohio, United States - OWC_Aug_M1_C1_D5_B | ecosystem: Environmental > Terrestrial > Soil > Wetlands | place: USA: Ohio...
GCTGTGAGGCGGTGGCGACGATCTTCTCCCACAACAGCGCTCCGCCCAGCCCCTTGATGAGGTCGAGATTCGGATCCACCTCGTCGGCCCCGTCCAGATTCAGGTCCAGTGCCGGGTGATCGTCGAATGTCGCCAACGGCACGCCCGACTCCCGCGCCACCGCCGCGATGCCGCTGGAAGACGGAACCCCGATGACGTTCCGGAGTGTTCCCTCGCGAAGCTTTCTGCCGATGGCCTGGACCATCAGCGCGGACGTGCTCCCGCTGCCCAAGCCCAGCACCATCCCGGACTTCACCAAATTCGCACCGTGCTCTGCGGCGGCCTGTTTTGGATTCATGGTGGCATTCCTTTCAGCGAGAAGAGCGAGGACTGATGGATCCGCAGATTACACAGCACGGCCTGCGTGCCGCAACCAAAACAACGGACTGTCTTGATCCGCAGATTACGCAGATTGGCCGATTTCACTGGGAACGGCAAAACCTTTTCAGAACGGCAGCGATTGCGCGTTTATCGCCCAGTCCCACCGATTTCAATGGGCCCACCCCCATGAAGAATCGGTGCAATCTGCGAAATCTGTGGATTAAGAAGGTTCGCGCCTGTTACAGATCATCTGCGGACTGAGACGACCGGCGGCATCGTGGTCCAACAGCCAATCGACGCGGCCACCGGCCGGCCTGACGATCTGCGCGGGAAGCCGATCCGGATCCACCGGACCTTCCAGCACGGCGCGCAGAGTCTCGGCCTTCTCCTTGCCGGTCACCAGGAAAAGGACATGGCGCGCGTGGCTGAGGACGGCGGGGGTCAACGTCAGTCGCCACGCGTCCAGCTTCTGCACCCGCGCCGCGACGACCCACCGCCGCGTCTCCCGGATGGCGGGCAACCCGGGGAAGAGCGACGCCGTGTGGCCGTCGGATCCCAGGCCGAGCAGGCAAACGTCGAACCGGGGGAACGTGTCCACCTCGACGCGACATGCCCGACGCAGGACCACCTCGTACTCGCGGGCGGCCGTGTCGGGATCGGCCATCTCCCCTCGCATCCGGTGGACGTTGGCCTCGGGAATGGCGACCCGCGCGAGCAGGGCCTCGCGAACCATCCGGTAGTTGCTGTCGGGGTGATCGGGCGGGACACAGCGATCGTCTCCCCAGAAGATTTCCACCCTGCTCCAATCGATGGTCTCTCGATAAGGCGCCTCCGCCAGCAGCCGGTACAGCGCTTCCGGCGTCCGGCCCCCAGCCAATGCCACGGTTGCCCGTTTCCGAGCCGACACCGCCGCCGCAAGCCACGCTGCGACCCTTGCCGCCCCGGCCCGTGCCACGTCCGCCGGCGTCTCGCAGACGATCACGTTGGCTTTGCGCATGCCGTCCACGCTCTCTCCCACGTTCCCCACATTGCTGCGCACCGCGCCACGTCGCCGAGTTGCCAAATTGCCCAGTCGCCGAGTTGCCAAATTGCCCAGTCGCCGAGTCGCCGTCCTTTACTTTGCGACCAGCTTCATCGCCCGTGCTGCGACATTCGCCGGCGTGAAGCCGAACCGCTCGAAGAGGATCTTCGCCGGCGCGGACGCCCCGAACCGCATCATCCCGACCACGTCCCCTTGCAGGCCCACGTACTTGAACCAGCCGAGTGGGCTCCCCGCCTCGACGGCCAGCCGGGTGGTCACGGCGGGCGGGAGGACCGCGTCCCGGTATTCCTGCGGCTGAGCCTCGAACAGTTCCCACGAGGGCATGCTCACAACGCGCGCTCCGACGCCCCCTTCCTGCAGCATTTTCTGCGCGCCGATGGCCACTTCGACCTCGGAGCCTGTAGCGATCAGGATCACCTGAGGCTTTCCCCTTGTTGGCTCGGCAAGGACGTAGGCCCCGCGCTCGACGCCGCCTCCGGTTTGCTCGCCGGTTCTATCCAAAATTGGCAAATTCTGCCGCGTCAGGATGAGACACGTGGGACCGCGATGGGTGAGCGCCGCCCGCCAGGCCTCGACGGTCTCCGTGGCGTCCGCAGGCCGGATCACGCGGAGGCCGGGGATGGCGCGTAATGCCATGACGTGCTCGATGGGCTGGTGCGTCGGCCCGTCCTCTCCCAAGCCGATGCTGTCGTGCGTGAAGATGTAGATGACCGGCGCCCCCATGAGCGCCGCCAGCCGGATAGCCGGCCGCATGTAGTCCGAGAACACGAGGAAGGTGGCGACATAGGGCCGGAGGCCGCCGTGGAGCGCCATCCCGTTGGCGATGGCACCCATGGCGTGCTCCCGCACGCCGAAGCGAAAGTTCCGTCCGCCGGGGCTCCCGGCTTGAAACTCGCCACCGTCCGGAACGTAGGTGTTGTTCGACGGCGCCAGATCGGCCGATCCGCCCACCAGATTGCCGAGCTTCGAGTACACCGCCTGGATGACCTTGCCGGACACAGCCCGCGTAGCAACGGCGGGGTCGCTGGGCGCATACTTTGGAAGCGCCGCATCCCAGCCGGCCGGCAGTTGCCCGCTCAGGAACTGCTCCCAGCGCGCCGCGTCGGCTGGAAACGCCGCCGCATAGGCCTCGAACCGCTGCTGCCACCCTGCTTCCCGGGCCTTGCCCCGCTCCACGACCTTGCGAAACTCCTTCCGGACCTCGTCCGGCACCAGGAAGGTTGGCGATTCGGGCCAGCCCAGCTTCTGCTTCGTGAGCTTGAGCTCCTCCTCGCCCAACGGCTCGCCGTGAGCCTTGTTCGTGTCCTGCTTGTGCGGGCTCCCGAAACCGATGTGCGTCCGGCACATGATGAGGGACGGCCGCGCCGTCTCGGCCTGCGCGGCGCGGATGGCGCCGTCGACCGCGTCCAGGTCGTTCCCGTCGGCCAGGCGCTGAACGTGCCAGTGGTAGGCCTCGAAGCGGCGGCCGACATCCTCCGTGAAGGCCAGCTCCGTGCTGCCATCGATGGAGATCTTGTTGTCGTCGTACAGATAGACCAGCTTGCCGAGCCCCAGATGGCCGGCCAGCGAGGCCGCCTCGGAGGCCACGCCCTCCATGAGGTCACCGTCGCTCACGATGGCGTAGGTGTAGTGGTCGACGAGCGTGTGCCCCGGCCGGTTGAACTGCGCCGCCAGCCAGCGCTCGGCGATAGCCATGCCAACCGCGGTCGCAAACCCCTGGCCCAGCGGGCCTGTCGTGGTCTCGACGCCCGCGGTATGGCCGTGCTCCGGATGACCGGGAGTGCGACTCTCCCATTGCCTGAACTGCTGGAGATCCTCCAGGGCAAGGTCGTACCCTGTCAGGTGGAGCAGCGCGTACAGCAGCATGGACCCGTGCCCCGCCGACAGCACGAACCGATCCCGGTCCGGCCAGGCGGGATTGCCGGGATTGTGCTTCAGAAACCGGGTCCACAGGACAAAGGCCATCGCCGCCGCGCCCATAGGCATGCCGGGGTGACCGGACTTCGCCTTTTGAACGGCATCGGCCGCCAGCATGCGGATGGTGTTGATGCAACTCTCTTCCAGGTGTTCCGTCGCTTGAGACATGAGGTGCCTCCCGTTGCGCCGTCGGAATCGTCGAGCGTCTCGCGTGCCGCGGAGCGCCCGCGGCATCCGGAAGCGTACCACACTGGGTCGCTCCATCCGCAACAAGAAAAACATGCGACAACGCGCAGGAGTCCGTGACGGGTGCTTGAAGTCTGGATATAATCCATCCATGTCCACGGTACCTGCGAAACGGCAAGGCTCTTCCACGAAGGATCGAGTCGGTGGGTGAGGTCGCTCGGTCGCGCCTGCGCCGGTGGATTGTCCGGCTTGTCGTCGCCGGCGCGCTCCTCGGCAGTTTGGCGTTCGCCGCCGCGCTGCTCTTGCGCGCGTACGCCCCCGCCCTCTCCCGCGAGAGGCTGGAGGCGGCCTTGACCGCGGGCTTGGGCCGGGCCGTCCGGATCGAGAGCGTGGCGCTCTCCGTGTGGCTGGCCCGGGCGGAAATTGCGAATCTGCGCGTGGAGCCCGGTCCCGGAGAGGGGACGGAGCCAATCCTCCGCGTCGGCCGGACGGAAATCCGCGTCGGCATCAGCAGCCTCTGGCGGCGACAGATCGTCCTGTCCACCATCCGGCTGCAGGACGCCAGTCTACGCGTCACCGGATCCGGTCAGGACGCGTCCTCTCCCCCTCTGGACATACCCGACACCCTTGAGCTCGGTCCGGTCACGGTTCGCATCGGGGCGGTCCGGATCGAGCGCGGCCACGTCCTCTATCGGGATGAGGCACGGGGACTCGGCGTGGAGGCGCGAGGCCTGGATGCCACCCTGCGGCCGGCGCGGCGGGGGATCGATGTCGGCCTCCGCCTGGCCGCTCTCTCGGTACGGACCGCCGGCATCCACGAGACGGCCACGGACATCGAGGGGGCGGGCTGGCTCCATCAAGACCTGCTCTCCGTTCGAGCCCTCGCCGCCCGGTGGCAGGACCGGCAGATCCGGTTGGCGGGGGAGATCCGACATCCGTTCAGCGCCGCAGATGTTGATCTTCGAGTCCAGGCTGAAGTTGATCTGAGCCAGGTATCTCAGCGTATCACCACCCCCTGGCCGCTCGCTGGCGTGGCGACCGCGAGAGCCGACGTTCGTGGCCCGTTGAAGGCGCCTCGGATCTCCGGGCAGGTCTCTGTCCCCCGTCTTGCCACCGGGCCCATTCAGGCGCAGGACGTTACCGTCCGCGGGACGTGGAGCCAGGCCGATCTCGATCTCCGGATCCAGGGCAAGGCGGATCTCGGGTTGCTGGCCGGCGGCCTGAAGGCGCCCTGGCCGCTCACGGGTCTGGCCACGGCCGAGGCCGAGGTTCGGGGCGTCCCGGATGCCCCGCGAATCTCCGCAAACGTCGGAGTACCCCGTCTCACCGCGGGAGCCGTTCAGGCGCAGGACGTTGCCGTCCGCGGGACGTGGAGCCAGGGGGTACTCGACCTCACGCAAGTCTCTGCCCGGATCTTCGACGGAACTCTGCGCGGGTCGGTCCGGACTCAACCCGATCGACTCCACGAGACGCACGCAGCCTTCGTTCTACAGCGGGCCTCGATCGCCGCGCTCGAGGCCCTGGCGCCCGCCTCCCCCGGTCTGCGCGGCACGCTCGATCTGGACGCCGAGGTCGAGGGTGATCCTCGAAAGTTCGAGACCACCCGCGGGCGATTTCGCCTCACCGGAAATCAGCTCAGTCTTCCGGGAGATTTGAACCGGATCGGCGCGGGCACGCTGACGGCTGCGGGAACCTTCCAGGACGCGATCGCGGTGCTGACCGAGGCCGCCGGGCACTGGGCCGGAGTGCGGTTCCGGGCATCGGGCCGCCTGGGTGCCGGAGGGCCGACCGGACTGCGCTTCAACCTCGATACCGATCTCGGGATCGTCGCGCCGCACTGGGGCGTGCAAGCCGTGGCCGGACAGGCAACCGTGACGGGCGAGGCCAACGGCCGTTGGGCGGAACCGGAGCTTGCCGGCGAGGCGCACGCAGCCCCCATCACCGTGGCCGGCGTCACGCTCGACACGCTGCATGTCCCCTTCCGGATGAAAGGGGCGACCCTGCTGGTGGAATCGGCCACGGCCGGTCTCGGGCAGAGCCGGGCGACCGCCTCCGGGACGCTCACGTGGGGCGAGACCGCCGACTCCACCCATCCAAAGGCGGCCCGGGGCGTGCGTTTCCACGCCGATCCGGTCACGGCATCCTGCCGTTGGGAAGACCTCCGGCAGTGGCTTCCACCGGCGGCGCAGGGCACGGGCGGATTGATCCTCTCCGGACGCATGGAGGGCACGCCCGACGTCTGGAGGGCAGACGGCGCGCTCGAAGCGGCCGCTCTCACAGCGCACGACGTCCCGATCCAGGACCTGAAGGCGACATTCGGCGTGAACCAGGATCGGGTCGAGGTGCCTCGGCTGCAGGCCCGGGTCCGCGGCATCCCCGTTCGCGGATCGGGAGCTTGGAACTGGAACGGGAGCGGTCAGGCCACGGCCGAGGCGGGGTCTGTGGATCTGGCCGGGATTCCGGGTCTGCCGCCGGACGTGGGGCTCCGCGGGACGGGACAGGTCCGCGTGCAGGCGGCGGTTGGACCCGGGACCTTGGAGGCCTCCGGGACCGCACTGCTGGAGCGGACGGTCATCAGAGATTTCTCGTTGGGCAACGGGTCGGGGCAATTCGCGCTGCGTGGAGGTCAACTCCAGGCCGACCTGAGCTTTCCGGAAGTCCGCCTCTCCGCGACGGCGCGAGGACCGATGGACGGCAGCCGCCCTCTCGCCGTCCGCCTCGACGCACGCGAGTTGTCGCTGGAGCCGGTGCTTCGCGGAGTCGAACGAGCGCGCGACCTGAATCTGGACGGAACGCTGACCGCAGTGGCCGAGTTCCAGGTTCCCCCGTCCCAGCCCGCGGCGGCGCGCGGCACGGTGACATTGGACCCGGTCCGGCTCCGCGTCGCCGGCGAAGAGTGGACGGGCCGGACACCGGTGACGCTGCGGTGGGACTCTAACGTTCTCACGGTAGATCAATTGCACCTGGCCAGTCGCCTTGGGGACCTCAAGGCCTCCGGCCAGGTGAATCCTTGGGGCGCCGTCGACCTGCAGGTTGATGGCCGCGTTCCCCTCGCCGTCCTCCCGGCCTTTCGTCCGGAGATTCGCGAGGCCGCCGGAACGGTCACGATCCTTGGCCGGATCGGAGGCACGGCGGCGGCACCACGACCGATGGGCGAGGCGACGATCCGGGCGGGAACGTTCCAGCTCCGCGACCGACCGGAGACCCTGCGGGACGTTGAGGCGCGGATCCTGTTTTCGCCGGAAGGGCTTCGCCTCGCGCAGGCAACGGCGTCGCTGGGGCGCGGGCAGATCCGTGCCAGCGGGGACGTCACCTTGGATGGCTGGCAACCGGGAGCCTACCGCATCGCCGCCACCGGGAAGAACGTCTCTATCGCCCCCTTTGAAGGTCTGCAGACGGCGTGGGACCTCGACCTGGAGCTGGCGGGGCAAGGCGACCGGAAGCTCCTCCGGGGGGAGGGCCGCCTTGTCCAGGGACGCTACACCGGAAGGTTGAACCTCGTCGCCATGCTGTTGAACCGACAGTTGGAGCCGGCGGCGGATTCGTCGCCCGGCATCCCGATCCACGTCATCTTGCTGCTGAACAACAACCTGCGGGTGGATACCAATTGGGCGGGCCTTCAGGTGGGCGGAAGGCTCAGCCTAGAAGGCACGACCGCCCGACCTATCGTGCTAGGGTCGCTGGAATCTCAAGAGGGGCGCATCACATTTCGAAAACACCGCTGGACGGTCAGCTCCGCGGCCGTCAGGTTTGCGGATCCGCGCCGCATCGAACCGATCCTGGACGTGACCGGTCGCGCCGTGATCCAGCAATACGACGTGACGTTGCACCTGTCCGGGCGGCTGAATGAGCTCGTTTTTCGTTTCTCCTCGGTCCCGCCGCTGAAGGAGCAGGAACTCGTCTCGCTCGTCACGGTAGGTACGACAAGCGCCACGGCCGGTGCTGCATTCGGGGAGGTCGGACAGCTTCTTGCCGAGGACGTGCTCGGCTTGGCCACGGGCGGCTACGCACCGGAAACCTTCGGGGTGGAGAAAACCGAGAAGAACGAGCAGGTGTTCAATGTCGGGAAACAGGTCACGGAGGACGTCCGTGTCCTCTATTCGCAATCGCTGTCGGGGGCGTCGAAACGGGTGCTGCGGATCGAATATCAGGTGATCGGCCCGGTCCTCCTCTCGGGCGAGCAGGATTTTCAGGGTGGCTTCGGGGGCGACGTTCTGATCCGGCTGAGATTCCGATGATGCCCCGCCGTCTGTGCCTCGCGGGAGCGGTGGGAATCCTCTTGTGGCTGGGCGCGGTCGATTCCTCTGTCGCGGCCGTGGCGGACACTGTCCTCGGGGTAGACCTGGTCTCCCCCCACCAATTTCCGGCAGATCTGGTCCGAGCGGCCATCGGTGACCTGACGGGCCGGCCGCGCTCGCGCGCCGCGGTCCGGGAGAGTCTGGATCGCGTCTGGTCTCTGGGCCTCTTCAGCGATCTCTGGGTCGACGACGTGTCCGAGGCGGGCGGCCTGCGGTTGCGGTTCCATCTTGTGCGCCGCCCGTTCGTCCGACGCATCGCGTGGGAGGGAGATCCGGGCATTCCCACGGTGGACCTGGCCGATGCCGGTGGACTCGCGTTGGGCGGCGACGCCGGACCGGACCGACTCCAGCAGGCTCGCCGAAACTTGCTGGCGGCATATGCCCAGGAGGGCTATTTTTCCGCTCAGGCGGACATCCAGGCGCGAGACGAGCCCGCCACGAACGGCCGCGACCTGACCTTCGTCGTCCGGGCAGGACCGAGGTCTCGGATAGGCAGCGTGGAAATACGCGGCATCACCGATGCAGAGGCAGCCGTCCTTCGGAAGTCGCTCAAGCTGAACCCGGGCGACGAGTACAGCCAGCGGGCCGTGCGGGAGCGCGTTCAGAACCTGGAGGACGAGCTGCGGAAGGACGGGTACTTCGAGGCTCGGCTTCGCCTGGCCGAGCCCGTCTGGGATTCAGCCTCGAATCGCGTCTCCGTTGAGTTAGAGGCGGAGCGTGGGCCGAAGTACCAGGTCGAGTTTTACGGCGTCACGGAGTTGAAAGAGTCGGCTCTGCGCGACCGCCTTGGCTTCAAGGACAGCGGTGTCGTCGACGACACCGAGGTGGCCACCAACGCTCGGGAACTCGAGGCACTGTATCGGGAGTCCGGTTACCACTTTGCGCGGGTTGCCGGCTCGCTCGGCGAAAACGGAGAGAGCCGCACGATTCGCTTCGACGTGTCGGAGGGCCCGAGGGTAACCGTCGCGGCGATCAGCGTCTCGGGCAATCAGGCAATCCCCGCCGGACAGCTCGCGGAGCGGATGGCGACCCGGCTGCCGGGTATTTTGCGCTCCGGCATCTTCCGGCAGGACCTCCTCGACCAGGACCTTTTGGCATTGACGGCCTTCTATCGGACTCGTGGCTTTCTCGATGCGGTGGTCGGTCCCGCGGAGGTTGAGTTCTCGGATGACCAGCGCGAAGCGCGGATCGCCATTCCCATCCGGGAAGGGCCGCAGCTCCTGGTCGGGCGCGTGACCGTGGAGGGCGCCCGTATCCGATCGTCGGAGGACATCCTGAGAGCGCTGCCGTTTAAAAAGGACGACCCGTGGGCGCCATCAAAAGGGACGGATGCACAGCGCGCCGTCGGGCGCCTGTACGCCCAGCGCGGCTACCTGTACTCCCAGGTGACGGTGGAGGCGACGCGGATCGAGGATCGCATCGATATCACCCTGCGAATCGAAGAAGGCGCTCCGACCCGTGTGGGTCGCATTCTGGTCACCGGCCTGATCGCGACCGACGAGGAGGTGGTCCGGCGCGAGGTCCCCTTCAAGCCTGGCGATCCGTTCGATCCCGAACTCCTGGTGGAGACGGAGCGCCGCCTGTCCAGGCTCGGCGTGTTCGAGCGGATCCAGGTCGGGCCACTTCGCCCATCCCGGGCGCCCTTCGCAGACGTCGAGATCGCTCTGCGCGAAGGAAAGCCGTGGCGAGTCGAATTCGGTGGCGGCTACGGCACGGATCGCGGCTGGCGAGGCGTCCTGGAAATCGGACATGACAACCTTTTCGGCACAGCGCGAAGCGTCAGCGTCAGGGAAAAAGTGGCCGAGGACGGCGATCGAACCGATCTCACATACAGAACCCCGTGGCTGTTCGGAATACCACTGAAGGGGGACACCACGCTCTTTCGGGAAAAATGGCAAGAGCTCGGCTATAAACGGCAGGGGGCGGGCGTCGCGGCCGGTGTGCTCCAAGAGTTTTTTCGGGAGCCGCTGACCGACATCAGTCGCATGAGCGTCGGACTTCGCTACCAGCTCGAATGGGTGCGACGCTACGACATCGACCCGTCGCTGCTGGCCACGGACTCCGCAACCATCGTCGAGGGGAGCCAGATCGTTGGCAGGATCACGCCCAGCCTGACCCTGGACTACCGGGACAACGTGCTGGACCCCAACCGTGGCAGTCTTCACACGATCTCGGTGGATCTCGCCGGACCGTATCTGGGCAGCGAGGTCAGCTTCGTCAAGTCGCGCCTCGAAACGGCCTGGTATCTGGACTGGCTCTCCCCAGTGGTCATCGCAGTGGGAGGGCGCCTCGGCCTGGCCACCCCACTCTCGGATACCGCGGCCCTCCCGATCGAGGACCGATTCTACGCGGGTGGGACATCCAGTGTGCGAGGCTATCCGGAAGATAAAATCGGCCCCTTGGATTCCGCGGGAAACCCCACCGGCGGGAACGCTCTCGTGGTTTTCAACGTGGAGACCCGCTTCCCCATCTGGCGGTGGTTGTCGGGCGTGGTCTTCGTGGACAGCGGCGCCGTCACGCCGGAAGTCAATGATCTCGGCGGCGCCGCATTCAAGACGGGAGTGGGCGGCGGTATCCGCGTCAAGACCCCCGTGGGTCCGCTCCGTCTCGACGTGGGATACGCCTTGAACGCGATAGAGGGCGAGGATCGGTGGCAGCTCTACTTCGGAATCGGTCAGGCATTTTGACCCGGGCGGTCTCCGGCCTGATGGCATTGGCCATCGTCGGGGTTGCGGCTGCCGGATACGCCGCGACGACGCTCCTGGACGCTGTCTTGGCCGAGGTGAACGGGGCGATCATCACCGCCAGCGACGCCACCATCGCCAGGGCGCTGGGCTTGTTCGGGACTCAGCGGTCGAAGAAACCGATCCAGGCCGCCGACGTCAGCCATCTGGTGGACGCCTGGCTGATCGACGCGGAGGCCGCTCGCTTGCAGATTGCGCCCTCCGCCGCGGAGTTCGAGGACGCGTGGCGGACCATCGCGGGGCGCGTGGGAGGGATGGACGCCCTGCGCCGATGGCTGGATCGGGCGGGCCTCGATGAGGCGTGGGTGAAAAGGCTGGTGGAGGCCGATCTTCGCGGGCGGCGCTTCGTCGACGTGAGATTTCGGGCGTTCGTGTTCGTGACCGAGGAGGACGTGACGAAGGCGCTGGGCCCAGGCCCGCACACCGTGGACGCCCGCGAGCGGGCCGTCGTTGTGTTGCGCGAGGACGCCGTCAACCGCGAGTTGGCTGCCTGGCTCGCCGACGCCCGCGCCCGCGCCACGATACGCACCACCGGCGCCGAGGGAACAGGCCTACCTCTCCTCTTTCCGCTTCCTGTCCCCGTGGAAGAAGGGACGACCGCTCCCCGCTGATCTCCTACCGCCCGATCTGCTGCAGGAAGTCGCGGGCGCCCGCCGTGAAGGTGGCGCAGGCGCTCACGAGGAGCACGCGGAAGCCTTGCGCGTAGAGTGCCCGTCCGTCGGCAGGATCCAAAGCGACGATCATGGCCGGCTTGCCCGCAGCCGTGGCGGCGGCCAGCACCTGGGCGACGCCGGCCTGAACGCGCGGGTCCTTCCAGCCCCCGGGGATGCCCATGGACAGAGCCATGTCGCCCGGACCCGTGACGACAATGTCCACGCCTGGCGTGGAACAAATTGCATCCAGGTTCGGCAGCGCCGCTGCGTCCTCGACCAGAGGAATGGCGAGCACCTCATCGTTCATCTTGGTGAAGTATTCGACCTGCGTCTGCGTGATCCCATAGTTGCTGGCCCGTGAGCGGCCGAACCCACCCCGGATTCCGACGGGCGGATACTTCATGGCCGCCACCATCGCCTCGGTCTCGTCCCGCGTCGTAATGTTCGGCACGATGATGCCGCCCGCGCCCGCATCCAGATACTCCAGGATGACGGCGGGATCGTTCCTCGGCACCCGCACGATGCTGGTCATCCCAACGCCGTCCGCTGCCCGAATCAGACCGCGAGCGCTCTCCGGGTTGAGCCCGCAATGCTGGCCATCCAGGAAGACAAAGTCATAGCCAAGATGCCCCAGGATCTCGACCAGATCCGGGCAATTGAACTCCACCAGGACGCCACATACCCGCTCGCCCGCCGCCAGCTTCCGTTTCAGGCTGTTCGTGCGCATGATTGCCTCCGCAAGAGATTGGAACTGACGCATCCACAGATGACACAGACTACGCAGATTTTTTCGGGAGCCCTCTTCTGTACTACACACTCGGAGAACCTTGTTTTTCTGAAAAGGTTTTGCCGTTCCCCGTGAAATCGGCCAATCTGCGCAATCTGTGGATCAAGACAGTCCGTTGTTTTGGTTGCGGCCATCAGGCCGCGCTGCGAAATCTGCGGTTACCCTTTATCCCCTCACACCTGCGCCCCCTTGCTCTCTTCCCGCACAGCCGACGGCAGCGCCTGCCAAGCTGACGTGATGAAGATGATCGCCGTGATGATCAGGAGGACCAGGGAGATTGGTCGCGTGAAGAAGGTGCTGTAGTCGCCCTGCGACAAGGACAGGGACTCGCGCAGACTCCGCTCCATCTGTGGGCCCAGGATCAGCGTGAGGATTGCCGGCGCCAGCGGAAAGTCCAGCTTCTTGAAGACGTACCCCAGCAGCCCGCAGAAAATCATCATCCCGACGTCGAAGACGCTGTTGTTCAGGCTGTAGGCCCCGATGATGCAGAAGACCAGGATGAACACGACCAGGATGTTGTACGGGATCTTCAGGAGCTTCGCCCACAGATTCACCATCGGAAGGTTCAAGATCAGCAGGATCACGTTGCCGATATAGAGCGAGGCAATGACGGCCCAGACGAACGTGGCGTGTTGCGAGAAGAGAAGCGGACCCGGCGTCAGCCCGTTCATGATGAGGGCTCCCATCAGGATCGCGACGGTGGGCGAGCCGGGAATCCCCAGGGTGAAGAGGGGGATCAGGGCGGCATTGGCGTAGGAGTTGTTGGCCGTCTCGGGCGCCGCGACGCCTTCGATGATCCCGGTCCCGAATTTCTCCGGGTGCTTGGAGACCTTCTTCTCGATGGCGTAGGACATGAAGGAGGCCACCGCCGAGTTGGTCCCCGGAATCAGCCCAAGGAAAAAGCCCAGCCAGGTGCCGCGGTTGATCGCGCTCGCACAGATTCGCCACTCGTCGCGCTTGGGGAGAAACGAACTCACCTTCCCTTCTTCGACCACCACATTCGCCAGCGACTTCTCGGCGTTCATGAGGATCTCCCCGATGCCGAAGAAGCCCATGACCACCGGCACGAACCGGATCCCGTCCAGAAGCGGGGTGATGCCGAAATCGAACCGTGGCGCCCCCTCGATCGGGTCGATGCCGACGAAGGAGAAGATCAGACCGATGATTCCCATCACCAGGGCCTTGGTGAGCGACTTGCCTGCCAGCGCCATCACGAGGGAGAGGCCGACCAGGATCAGCGAGAAATATTCCGGCGGCCCGAACTTCAGGGCAAAGCGGGACAGGGGAAGCGCCATGACGACCAGTCCGAGCGTAGCGATGCTGCCTCCGATGAAGGAGCCGATGGCCGCGATCCCGAGGGCCGCGCCGGCGCGGCCCCGCTTGGCCATCTCGTAGCCGTCGAGGCAGGTCACGACGCTTGCGGCCTCGCCGGGAACGTTGACCAGGACCGAGGTGATCGTCCCTCCGTACATGGCCCCGTAGTAGATCGCCGCCAACATGATGATTGCGGATGTTGGTTCCAGTTTGAACGTGATGGGAATGAGGAGTGCCGTCCCGGCCGCCGGCCCCAGCCCCGGCAGGACGCCGATCAGCGTCCCCAGGATGCAACCGATGGTGGCGAAGAGGAGGTTCAGCGGCGAGAGCGCCGTCGCGAACCCGCTCATCAAATGCTGCAGCGCTTCCACGCACGCCTCCTAGTATGTTTCTGAAACGCTCAACTTCCCTCAGGCTGCTCAAAAAGGTCCAGATGCAAGGCGCCGTGCGATCCGAGGCGCGAGGCGTACTCTGCACGTACGTCGCAGCGCCGCGGGAGCGCAGCAACGCCGCAGATGGACCTTTTTCAGCAGCCTCCTACATGCCCAGAATGCCGCCCGGCAGTATCACCTGCAACTGCCGGAAGATGTACGCCGTGCCGAAACTCCCCGCGAGCGCCAGAACGATGGTCAGCCACCACGGCTGCTTTCCCAGAACCCTGAGGAGGAAGACGCAGAAAAGGAACATCGTCAAGCTGTAGCCCAGGCGGGTCAGGAGGAGCACCACTGCCATGAGGGCACCGAGCAGGCAGGCTATCCGGACGACTCCAGCCTTTGCCGGGAAGAAATTCGCCGGGAGCGGGATGCGCTTGCCGAAGGTCCGGCCGATCTCGACCACGGACAAGGCGACGACGATCACTCCCAGCCAGAACGAGAAGAAGCCGGGACCGGGCCCGAAGTCGCTGCCGTAGTAATTGATCTGGAGAGACTCGTAGATGACGAAGCCGCCGAAGGCACACAGAACAGTCCACGCAATGCGATCAACGGTGCTCATGTGTGCTGCTGCCCCTTCCGTGAATAGAAACCCGGCACCCGTGGGCGGGGTGCCGGGCCGCCCGCGCTCGTGCTCGACTATTTGCGATAGAGACCGATCAGGTCCTTCGCCCGCTCGTTCTGGGACTCCAGGAACTTGGCAAAGTCATCCACACCCATGAACTTCAGAGCCAGCCCCGACTCCTTCATGCGCTTGACGTGGTCGGGATCGTCCATCGCCTTCTTGATACACTCCTCCATGTACTTGACGATCTCTATAGGCGTGCCGGCCGGGTACACGTAGCCGCGGGTGGACGAGGAGATGAGTTCGATCCCCTTCTCCCGCATGGTCGGGACATCGGGGGCATCCGGGAACCGCTGGTCGTCGAAGACCGCCAGCATCCGCCCCTGGCCTGACTTCGTCGAAGGCAGGAAACCGCCGACGTTGTCGAAGTCCGCGTCTATGTGGCCGCCCAGGGCCTGCCGGAGCGCGGTGGGGGTATCCACCAGATGCACGGTGTTGAACTGCACGCCGGCCTTGCGCTCCACGTCCAGCACCGACAAGTGGTCGTCGCTGCCGATCCCGGTAGTGGACACCTTGACCTGCTTCGGCCGCGCCTTGGCGTCCTTCAGGAAGTCCTCCAGTGTCTTGTACGGGCTCTCCGTGCGCACGAAGATGGCGCCCGGGTCCTGCACGTGGTTGGCCACCGGCTGGAAGTCCTTCATGGTGAAGGCCGGTTTCCGGGTGGGGTCGAAGACTGTGGTCTGAAGCTGCGGAACATTGATCAGCGCCAGGGTGTACCCGTCCGGCTTGGCGTTGTTCTTGAAATCGGTCCACATCACCTGGCCACCGGCGCCCGGCTTGTTCTCGGTCAGGACCGGCTGCCCGACGACCTTTTTCAGGGCCTCGGCCAGAATCCGCACGCCGACGTCACTGGACCCGCCGGCCCCGAACCCAACCATGATCGTGATAGGACGGTTAGGAAAATCCTTCGGTTTCTCGGCCGCAACGGCCTGGGTCGCCAGACCGACGGCCACCGCCACCACGAGCGCGCTGCACGCCAGATATTTCCCGTTCATCATCGTTCTCCTTGTGCAAAGGTTTACGCGAGTCCCCAACGCCGTGCGGATGTCCGTTCTTATACTATCGGCGCCAAGGGCATGCAACGACGTTTTTTGGAGCCAACGATCCTGTGCTGCCGGTCGGGCTCCTCAAGAAACGCGCGGACGGCAAACGGCCATTCTGGTCAGCCGTTATGGAGTCGGTCGCGGACTCGAACCAGCGCCGCCAGGCAGAGAACGTACACGGTGGTGGCCAGAAAACTACTCGCGAAGTAGCTCGGACCCTTGCCGAGGAGGCGCGTGGGGATGGCGATCACCGCCACCGCGGCCGCGATGGGGAAGAAATTGAAGACGACCAACCAGGGAACCCGCATGGGGATTTCCTGTGCGAGGTGAGAGCGGCCAAGCGCCGCCAGGAGGATGAAGCCCAGCACGGCCCCCACCGCGAAGAAGAGCACCTCCACTTCCGACGGGGCCCCCAGGCGGGCGACTGCCAGCAAGGCGGCGGCCCCGAGGGTCACGGTGTAGCCGTACGGGATGGCCAGGATACTGGTGACGCGGCCGATGGCACCGGCAAGGCACGACGTCCCCTGCGGTGTCCCCTCCATCTCACCGTTCGACATGGTGTCCTTTCAACCGAGGGCGATGTGCGCTGCGCCTCCGGCGAACGCTTGGGCTCGCCGATCGTCAGTCCTCGCACGAACTGCCGATGATGCGTCGCATGGGCGAAAACACTCGCGCCAAGCGTGCGGTCGGGCAACGCCGATCCGGTTTGCGGACCGTAACGCGGATGGACTCTCCCTGTCAATGGAGAACCCGCCCGGCCTTGGGTTACTTGGGCGAGGCGAACGTGAAGGCGCGGATGATGTGCCGTTGGGCCAGCAGGAACGTCACGATCATTGGCATGACGACAAACATATTTCCCGCCATGATGATGTGCCAGCGGGAGCCGGTCCCCTCCTCGCGGAGCAGTGCAACACCCAGGGGAAGCGTCCGGACCGTCTCGTTGGTGGTCACGACCAGCGGCCAGAAATAGTCGTTCCAGTGGTAGACCACGCTGAAAAGGGAAAAGGCGATAATGGTGGGCATGGCGATGGGGACCATGATCCGGAAGATGATCTGCAGGACGTTCGCCCCGTCGATCCGCGCCGCATCCAGGACGTCGTCGCTGATGCTGTTGAACGCCTCACGGATGAGGAACGTTCCAAGCGCGGAGGTGGCGTAGGGCAGGATGAGCGCCCAGTACGTATTGAGCAGGCTCACCTTAGCCAGCATGATGTATATGGGGATGAAGCGGATCTGCGGCGGGACCATGAGGCAGGAGATCACCAGAAAGAAGCAGAGGTCCCGCCCGGGGAATTGAAGCTTGCTGAACGCGTATGCCGCCAGGCACCCCAGGAAGAGCTGGATGGCCAGGATACCGAAGGTCGTGATGATGTTGTTGACGAGGTAGCGCGGGAACGGGCCGGACTGCCAGGCTTGGGCGTAGTTCTCCCAGTGGGGCGGAATCGGCAGGAGGCTTGGCGGAAACTGGATGACGCCCGCAAGGTCCTTCAGCGAGGTGGTGGCAATCCAGAAATACGGAAACACCTCGGCCAGCGCGATCCCCGCCAAGAGGGCAATCGTCGCGATGCGAAGGAGGGGATTCTTGCTGGTCATGGCTCCGTTCCGCCGAGGGCTAGCCCACCTGGGTGTAGTGCACCTTTCGCCGGAAGACGCGGTGCTGCGCGTACGTCAGCGCCAGGATCAGGCCGAAGCAGATCATCACGGCCGCCGAGGCCCGCCCGATCCGGAAGTAATGGAAGGCCTGCTCGTAAATGTAGAAGACATAGATGCTGGTCGCGTGGACCGGCCCCCCCTGGGTCATGATGTTGACGATGTCGAAGCCCTGGAAGGTGGCGATGGTCAGCGTGATGAAGAGGAAGACGGTCGTCGGCGTCAGGAGTGGCCAGGTAATGTACCGGAACCGGTGCCAGGCCCCGGCGCCGTCCAGCGAGGCGGCCTCGTAGTAGTCCTGGCTGATGCTCTGGAGTCCAGCGAGGAAAATTATCATGGGGTAGCCGATGACTTTCCACACGGTGACGCCCACCAGCGTCCACAAGGCGAGGCTGTGGTTTCCCAGCCAGTCCACCGGCGACATGCCCAGGAAGCTCCCCAGGTAGTTGACGAGCCCGTATTGCGGGTCCAGCATCCAAATCCAGAGCAGCGAGACCGCGACCCACGAGACGATGTACGAGGTGAAGATGCACGCCTGGAACAGGCTGCTGAGCTTTGTCCGGTTGTTCAGGAGCAAGGCCAGAAACAGCCCGAACCCCATGGCCAGACCGACGACGCCCAGCGAGTACGTCAGGGTGTTCCCCAACACCTCGCGGAACTCCTCGGTCCCGAGCAGTTCCTGATAGTTTCGGAGCGCGATGAACTGCTTGGGCTTCAACATGTCCCAGGTGAAGAAGCTGAGGTAGAACGAGTAGACTACCGGGTAGATGTAAAAAATGAAGAAGAAGGCCATGGAGGGCAGGATCAACGCATAACCGAGGAGCGTCTGGCGTCGAATCAGCCTGGTCCATCCCATCAGTGGTCGCATCCTCGTCGCGACGGTGGGGCGCGCCGATCCGGCGCGCCCCACCGTGTCCTCGGAGTCTATCGACGGCGCTATTTCCCCGCCAGAATATCGTTGGCCGCCTTTTCCGCCGCGGCCATGGTTTCGTCAACAGTCTTGAGGCCGATCACCGGGGCCTCGAGGTTCGGCTGGATGACCTCCCGCTGGATCCGGATCAAGGCCGGCGTGAACGGCATCCTCTGCGCATACTTCAACTGCTCGTACGCCACCCGGTAGTTGGGGTTTTCCTTGTAAAACTTCTGCATCTCCGCACCCGCGATGGCGGGCTCGTTCGTGCAGATGTAGCCGGTGTTCTGCGACCAGTAGACGGCCTGGGACGGCTCGGACATCCATTTGATGAAGGCCCAGCCGGCCTCCTTCTGTGCCGGCGTGGCATCCTTGATCATGACGAAGAAGGTGCCGCCCGTGGGTGCCGCGAACTTCTCCTTCTTCGGCAGGAAGGCCGTGCCCATCTTGAACTTCACGTTTTCGGTCAGGTAGTTCACGAAGGCGGTGGAGGTGAATATCATGGCCGCCTTCTGATTGATGAAGTCGGTGTTGGTCACTTCCCAGGCGTTGTAGTCTTTCCCGCCCGGCCGCTTCATGATCTTGTGCTTGTTGACCATGTCTACCCAGTACTGGAGCGCCTCGCCCCCCTTCTGGCGGAAACCGGCCTGTTTTCCGTCTGCGCTGAGGAGTGAACCGCCGGCCTGGTACAGCAACCCGTGCCAGAACCACCAGTCGACCGGTACTTCAAAGCCCCAGGTTTTGACCTCGTTCCCCTCGCGGACCGTAAGCTTGGTGGCCGCGTCGCGCAGCTCATCCCACGACGTGGGAACCTTCACGCCCTTCGCATCCAGCAGGTCTTTGTTGTAGTACATGACCGGCATGCTGCGATTGAACGGGATGGCGAAGAGGGGCACCGATTTGCCGTAGTAGTCGAAGTAGCCGTGCTGCGAGAGGGCCTGCACGAAGTCTTCGGACTTGACCCCTGTCGACTTCACGTAGGGCTCGAGGTTCTCGAACATGCCGCCCTGCCACAGGTCTGGCATGGCTTCACCGATGACGTGGAATATGGCGGGCGCCGTCTTGGTGGTGATGGCTGCCCGGATCTTGGCCAAGGCCTGGAAGTAGTCCCCCTGGAAGGACCCGTCGATGCGGTACTTGGTCTGGCTGCCGTTGAACTTCTTGACCATCTCCTCCGTGACCTGACGGACCTTGCCGCCGTAGGAGTACCAGAAGGTGGCCGTGATCGGCTCGCCCGCCCAGGCGGGCCCGGCGAGGGCCACCGCCACTGCTGTGGCCAGCGCGCACCTCAGAAGTGTTCGCGTTTTCATCCTCGTGCCTCCCTTGCGGGCCGATTGCATCCAGGGCCGCGTCCTCGCGGCGACGTGGCCTGCTTCCTGTTCCGGCGATCTACCTGTGGCTCTCACCTCCCCTCGCGCATTTCGGCGGCGTGGCGTACCCACGTGCGCCCGTCCCGGCCTCGTCTCAGGGGCGCCAATCCGGATCCAGAAAGAACGGCTGGCTCCACGCCGTTTGCATCTGCGCGTCCACGACCTCGACGCGGACATACGCCTCGCCTGCCCGCGGCCTGTACTCGGCCTGTGTCAGGGCTTCCCCCCGCAGGCGCAGACCCGGGTTGTTCGAGGCCCCGTTCAAGAAGCGGATCTCCACGGCCGGAGAGCACCAGACCTTGATAGTCTGGCTTGCCACCTCAAACCGTTCGAACTGAGGTCCCGTCGAGGCATAGAAGTTTCCGGTCCGGATGTTTTCCGTGAGAGCCTCGGCGGTCAAGACCTCGGCGTTCACCGTGATCCAGGCCTTCGCACCCTGGTAGGGAATCCGATGCGCATCATCGGCGGCGATCCCCCACACGCGATGGCCGCGCCGCAGGAGCGCGTCCCACCATTCCAGGGCAAAGCCATTGTACTCCAGGTAATTGCAGACCACGTTGAGAATCTCGACGGCATGGTAGCCGTGCCACCCCAGGGCCTGCGTCGCGGTGAGCCAGGACCAGTTGGGGTGCGCCAGGACGGCCAGTCCGCCTTGCGCGCCGATGTCGTCGATGGTGCGTTGGTGGTCGTTGCTGAAGGGGGCCACCGCACCCTTGAGATTGAGGCCGACGATGTGCTCGCGCCCCCGGACCGTCACTTCGTCGGACGAGATCCCGACGAAATCCGGGGCCGCGAACGCGGAAAGATCCGTGAAGACGTCGTGGTCGGTCATGGCCAGGAACGCGTACCCGCGATCGCGGTAGTAGCCGACCACCTTGTCCAGCGGCCACTCCCCGTCGGAGAGGGTCGAGTGCGCGTGGGTGTTGCCCCGGAACCATCGCGAGAAGTTCCGGTATGGGTTACGAATCTTCATAGTGTGCCTCCGCTGCCGGTGGCGCGCACAACGCTCACCCGGCAGACTCCTCGCTCTGCCGAGGGGTTCTGCCTCGATGCGCCCGAGTGTCGTCGGTCCGTTCGATATGTCGGATGATATATCAGTCGACAGATTGTCGGCAACTCAATTCTCTGTTAGACTTCTGTCCGCGTGGGGCCCGCCGCGTGCCCTCGGAACGCCTGGCGCTCGGCGAGGGCTCGGGACGATCGGTGAGGCGGGACGGCGGCCGAGGGGCGCAATGGAGAGATCGAGGATGAAACCAAAGTCAGACGCCACGAGGCACCGTGGACTCAGCGTGCCCGTGGGACCTCGCGAACCTCGCGCGAGCGCGTCCGGCATGCTGCGCGAGGATGCGTACGCCCGCCTGAAGCACAGCCTGTTCAGCAGCGCCCTCAAGCCCGGCCAGCTGGTGTCGCAGAAAGAGCTCGCCCGGCTCATCCACTGCCCGCTGGGCCCGACCCGCGAGGCGATCCAGCGGTTGGCCGCCGAGGGCTTGCTGCGCGTCGTTCCTCAGCGTGGCATCGTGATCAACAATATCAGCCTGGAGTTCATCCGTGACGTGTTTGAATTGCGCGCCATGATAGAGCGGGAAGCGGTGCGCGCGTTTGTTGACAAGACAGGCCACGCGGAGATGGCTCGGCTCAAGGCGGATCACCAGCGGGTGCTCGGCCGCGCGCGCGCGCGGATCGATGCACCGTTGCTCACCGAGGCGCTGCACCTCGACTGGCGATTCCACGATCTGATCGTCGCCGCGCTCGATAACGGTTTGATCGAAGAGATCTACCGGGTCAACAGCGACCGGATTCGCCTGATCCAGGCCAAGCGGGGCTACGTGGCGGATCGCCTCTGCTCCGCCATGCAAGAGCACATCGCCATCCTCGACGCCGGCTTGCGCAAAGGACCGGCGGCGGCCGCGGCCGCTATGGACCGGCATCTGAGCGAATCCCGTCGGTGGGCCGTCCGCGTCTGACGCACCGCGAACGCGTTCAGCAGATGGGCTTTATTCAGCAGCCTACTATGGCTGACGCCCCGGGCCGGCTGGGTTCCCCTTGATGACCACCTCGCCACGCGGCGTCAAGGTCAAGTCATCCAGCGTGGCGACCTTCCACGTGGCCTGCTCCAGGCCCATCACCTCGCGACCTCGCTCGACGGCCACCACCGGCATGCCCGCCGCCTGTGCCGCAACCACGCCGGCCGGGCTGTCCTCCACCACCAGGCAGGATGCCGGCGACAACTCGAGGAGGCGGGCGGCTATCTGGAAAGGATCCGGCGCCGGTTTCGCGCGGGTGTAATCCTCCGCCGTGACGATGGTCTGAAAGCTCTGGGTCATGACCGCACGCCACAAGATTCCCTCGACCTCCGATCGCCGGGACCCGGTGGCGATGGCGAGGCGGATCCCCTGCGGAATCCGCCGCAGGAATCGGCCCGCGTCTGCGTAGGGCTGAACCTCCTCCAGGCGCTGCTCGTAGATCGCGTTCCGGCGCTCGATCACCTGCGGCCCTTCGGAGGCGAACCGGTTCCCGAGAATCGCTGTCAGGCCGGCCTCGTCTGTCCGGCCCAGCCAGGAGCGAACGAAATCCTCCCACGTGAGCGTCACGCTTATCTCCGCCAATGCCTGGGCACCGGCGCGGAACCGGACCGGCTCGCTGTCGAACAGGACCCCGTCGAAATCGAAGATGATGGCCCGAATCAGGAAGGGATTCATGTGCGCCTCCGCTCCGAAGGCCTCAGCATACCCGTTCGATGACGAGGCCTGATCATGCCTGCCCGGACGGCGCGGGTCAAGTCGGGAGTGCGCCGCATGCCAAGGCTAGCCGCCGGTCCGACGAGCGGCATACGAGTTGCGCTCTGCAGCGAGGGATCTCCCGATCTTTGGCTCACGTCCGGAGATCTATCCAGCGCCGCTCCCGAACCGCCTCCTCGACGGCGTCCACGACCCTCTGCGCTTCGGCGCCATCGTGAAAGGTCGGGTACTCCTGCGTCTCCCCGCGAACCGCCCGGAGGAACGCCACCCCCTGGTCCAGCTTGTACCCCAGCAAGGGGTCATCCACCAGCGGGTTCCGGGGCGAGCCGGGGTACTTCCGAAGGTCTAGGGGCACCTC
>Ga0316620_10000228_pt1 | contig 22360 bp, 17 predicted proteins | sample OWC_Aug_M1_C1_D5_FD_207651 | JGI IMG/M metagenome (GOLD analysis project Ga0316620, IMG submission 207651) | Wetland soil microbial communities from Old Woman Creek delta, Ohio, United States - OWC_Aug_M1_C1_D5_B | ecosystem: Environmental > Terrestrial > Soil > Wetlands | place: USA: Ohio...
CGTCCCGCGCGCAAACCTGTAGCAATCGCTATAAAATGCGCGCGAGACGCGCGCGCTCCCAGGAGCCAGCGATGATCAGGGAGATGTCTACTTACCAGTGAACTGATTAGTATCTCAAACCCTCGCCCCGCAAGCGCTCATCGAGCTTTTCTGCGTTCGCGGAGAGCATCCAGACACTGCGCACATTGTTGCCGCTGCGAAGTAAATTCCTCAGGTTGTCTCGCACGCCTTCAGCGCCGAGAGAAAAAGTGAGGATTGTGAGTGTAACGCTAGCCGAGTCCGAGCCAAACTCGGCGATCCGATCAGCCATAAAAAACGATACTGATTTTTCGCGTATTCCGCGGTTTTAAGCGGGCCGACGGGATTTGAAGGAGAAGAAGCCCGCGACATTCTCGTGCAGGACCTGAGGGAAGCTCTTGTCCAGGTAGGAGCGGATGGACACGTAACACTCATCGCACCTATTGTTCTTGGTGAATTCGCTCACCATCCGGTCCTGCTCGTGAAGGGGATACCTCTTGAACTGCATCGAGCACGGCTGGAGCGAGCCGTCGCTGGTCACCACCAGGAATCGCAAGCCCGCCTTGCAGCCGCCGGCCTTGCCGTCCTCGAAGTAGCGCTGGGTGGCCTCCAGGGTGCTTCTGGAATTGACGACCCAGTTGGAGCCATCCATGCGGCCTTTGACCCTGGCGAGCTCCCGCCTCAAAATGCCCAGCTGTCCCGGAGAAGTCAGAAAATATTCGCGGCAGCCGGTGCGTCGGGGAGTGTAGGCGCTGTAGCTGATGTTCACTCCCCATTCGCGCGCCTTGTCGGCGCAGGCGTTGATATAGGCGACATTCTCGCTGGTGATGCAGTTGTTCAGGACGATGTCGTCGTGCCCGAGTGCCGCCAGGGCGGGCATGATCTCGCTCAAGTGCTTGTATAATCCGGGGAGCTGCCGGAAATCGTCGTGACGCTCATCGGGGAAATCGAGACTCACGGAGAACTGGTTAATGCCTGCCTCGCGGAGCGCCAGATAACGCTCCCTGGTCATGAGCGACCAGTTGGAGACCAGGATGGCGTAGGGAAGGCCCGAGGGGCTCTTGATGTTGCGGACGATGTCAACGAGATCGGGACGCATCAGGGGCTCGCCGCCCGATACCTGCACCACGCTCGGATGCAGCACATCCATGTACCTTCTGTAGTCCGCCGGCTTGAGGTTGCGGGAGTCATCCTTGGGACCGCCGTGGTCGCAGTGCCTGCAATGGCAGGTGCACGAATCGGTTACCTCAAAGGACACCACGATCGGCCGCTGTTCGAGCCAATTCAGCGTGCCTCGCGCGATAACTCCGACCGACTCGGTGAAGGGAAGTTTCTTCATCTCGAAAAACCTGAAATCCAAACCGACGTTTTACAGCCCCACAAGAGGCGCCGAAATGCTATCAGAAGCCCTCACGTAAATGCAATACCGCTGCGGAACCGCTGCGGAATGCCTCAAAACAAAAACGCCACGGATTCCACAGATTTCACGGATTTTTCAAAGACCCGCCGATCCGGTCGCTTATTCCGTGTAATCCGTGAAATCCGTGGCGTTCTGTGTTTTTACCCCAATTGGCCCTCTTGAAGGATTTCGCCGCGCAGGCCGACGACGAGAATCCGCAGAGGCACGGATCGGCCGGATCTCTCGATGGCTTTGCGCGCCAGGTGCAGAAGCCCGGAGCAGCAGGGGACCTGCATGATCATGACCGTGATACTCTTCACTGCCGCCTCGTTGACCAGGCTGGTGAGTTTTTCGAGGTAAGTATCCTGGCCCTGGTCCAGCTTGGGACAGGCGATCGCGAGGGTTTTGCCCTTGAGATGATTCTCGTGAAATCCGCCCATGGCAAACGGCACGCAGTCGGCCGCCAGGAGAAGATCTGACCCGCGGTAGTGGGAGGCGAGGGGAGAGAGCAGGTGGAGCTGAATCGGCCAATGCGTCAACCGGGACGGCGGAGCCGCTGCCGGGGCGGTTGCGCCGCTTTCCTGCGGCGCCGCGAAGCTGACGGCCTGGGATCCGGGGCAGCCGCGGAATTCTGAGGACAGGCCACGCGACTCCCGGACGTGCGGCCGCTGAGCGGGTGTCTCGACTCCGGGTTCGGGAATCGCGTAGCTTGTCCCCGGATCCATGCCCTGCTCGCGCAGATAGGCCAAGGCCTGCTGCAGATAGACTGTTTCCTTGTGATCCTTCAGATGCTGCAAATGCGCTTCGATGACGGCCTTTCCCTGCCTGGCAATGCCGGCCATGACCAGCCGTTCATCGTACGGGGCGGCCTCACGCTCCTCGATGGTGATCGCCCCCTCCGGACAATGCCCCAGGCAAGCGCCCAAACCGTCGCAGAACAGGTCGCTGATCAACCGGGCCTTGCCGTCGATCATTTGCAGCGCCCCCTCGGGGCAACCCGGAAGGCATTGCCCGCATCCGTTGCACTTCTCTTCGTCAATGCTGATGATTTTACGTTTCATTCTCATACTCCCGATCCTGATTTCCGTATCATAATACCCTGCGGATCCGGGTTGTCCTTGATCCAGGTCAAGAATATCGTTTACCTTTGCGGGCAATGGCATGGCTGCCTTGCTTCAATGATCGACAATTTCAGGAGGCATTTCCATGAGACAGCGGTTCCCCGGACGATACCTGTTCACGGTCCTTGCGATAGCGGCGGTCGCCGGTCTTCTGCCTGGGCAGGAAGCTGCGCGCAAGCCGCCCGACCCCCTGAGTGAGGACAACCTCATGGCGGTCATGCACCAGATTTCAACGCTCACGCTGTACGGCTATGTCCGGGATCTGAGCTCTGAAAAATACCAGGGCCGGCTCACCGGCACCCCCGGGTACAGCCAGGCGGCGCAGTGGGCGGCGGATCTGCTCAAGAGCTGGAACATCAAACCCGCCGGGGACAACGGCACGTACAACCAGAGCTTTCCCAATCCGTACACGCTGGTGCTGCCCGGCACGGAGATCAGCCTGCAGATCCCGGTGGGGAACGGCGGCGTCATAAAGAAGCCGTACCTTTTTGAGGACGATTTCTTTCCGGGATCGACATCCGATTCGGGCACGGTCGCGGCCGAGGTGATCTATGTGGGCTTCGGGATCACGGCTTCCGAGCTCAACTACGACGACTACAAGGGCGTCGACGTCAAGGGAAAGCTGGTCCTGATGGAACCGGAGATTCCGGTCTCCGCCGACAAGGAAGCGGAGGAATTCAAGCGCTGGCGGCCTTATTCGTTTCACGACTATAAGGTCAAAAACGCCAAGTCCCACGGCGCGGCCGGCATGGTCTACAACTACCACATCGCCAATCCCAACTGCGTTTTCGTCAAGGATTTCGTCCTGACTTATGTCAGCGCGGGTGTGGTGGATGACATCTTCGCCGGTACCGGCAAGAAGCACAGCGATCTGGTGGAACGCATCCGGACAGCCAGGGAGCCCGTATCGTTCGCGACCGGAAAAACCATGACCCTGAAAAATACCACCGAGCATCACCCCGAAGGCGTCGGCACCAACGTCATCGGCTGGCTGGAAGGAAGCGATCCGGTGCTGAAAAACGAGGCGATCATTGTCGGCGGCCACCTCGACGGGTTGGGCAGGAATCCCGAGCTGATGCCGGGCGCGCACGACAACGCATCGGCCGTGGCGGTCACGCTGGGTGTCGCGGAAGCGCTCGGCAGAAACAGGATACCGCTGAAGCGCTCGGTGATTTTTATACTCTTCGGTGCGGAGGAGCAGGGTGTGAAAGGCTCGGAGTATTACCTGGCACACCCGTTGGTCCCCAAAGACAAGGTCAAGGGTTTTCTCAATCTGGAAAGCGTCGGGAGGGGCGAGCGCATCAATGCCGCCAACGGCAGGAACTACCCGCAGCTGTACGAGTACATCGACCGCAACAACCGCAAGTACATCCACCGTCCGGTGAGCCCGGGAAACTTCAATCCCAACCTGGGGCGGCCGCGCCAGGACGCGGCCCATTTCATGTGGGCCAATATTCCAACCATCTCCTTCGGGACTGCCGGCGGTGCCCGCTTGCCCTATGCCACCTACCACACCACGAAGGATTCGATTGAAATCATCACGCCGGACGTCATGACGGACCTGGCGCGGCTGGTGTTCCTGGCCATCGTGGAAATGGCTAACAACTGAAGCAAACCACGAAATACACGAAATCATTTTTCGTGTATTTCGTGGTCTAAAAAATCAGTTGCCGCGCCGCCCTCCGCCTCTGCCGCCTTCCTGTGCCGTGCCGCGCCCGTCCTGTGCCTGTTCCCGGGACAGTTCCACAAGATCCACGCTGCTCGCAAAATCGCCGAGCAGCCACTTGCAGAAGTAGTCCGCCCGGATCCAGTTGCAGTATTGCTGGTCGCGGCCGTATCCGTGCTCCATCCCGGGAAAGATCATCATGTCGAAGCGTTTGTTTGCCCGGATCAGCGCGTCTGCGAGCCGCATGGTGTTGGCCGGATGCACATTCCCGTCGAAATCGCCCGTCGTCAGCATCAGGCGGCCTTTGAGGTTTTTGGCCAGATCCGAATTCTTGTCCATGGTGTATTCAAAGGTGATGTTGCCTTTGGCGTCCTTGACCTCCTTGATGCCGTAGTTTTTTTCGCTCCAGGGCGCATTGTAGATATTGTTTTCGTGGTTGCCCGACTCCGACCAGGCCACTTTGAAGAAATCAGGGTACACCAGCATGGCGGCCGCGGACATGAAGCCGCCGCCTGAGTGCCCCCAGATGCCGACCTTGTCGATGTCGATGAAGGAAAACCGGTGCGCCAGCTGCTCCACCGCCGTCTTCTTGTCGGCAAGACCGTAGTCGCGGAAGCTGACATTATCGGGAGACGTCAGGCCATAGCTGTAATTGTGATACCACTTGGAACGCTGCGGGCTGCCTCCCCGGTTTCCCACCTCGATGACGATGAATCCGAACTGGGCAAGGAAGGAGCTGTAGCTGCCCGGTGAGAATGTCTTGGTGACACTCTCGGTCTGTGGGCCCGGATACACATACAGGACGACCGGGTACTTTTTGTTGGGATCAAAATCAAACGGCTTGTACATGACGCCATACAGGTCGGTGATGCCGTCGTCCGCCTTGACCTTGAAAGGTTCAGGGAATTTGAAGCCGTGCTCCAGAAGCGGCTTGATGTCGGTCGTTTCCAGGTCGATCAGCAGATTGCCGGCAGCATCGTACAATGCCGAGCGCGGGGCGGCGTTGATCCGCGAGGAGTTGTCGACGAAATACCTGGCCGATTCGCACATATTCGCCGCGTGGTTCGCGTCCCCGGGATCGAGCAACTTCATGCCCGTGCCGTCGAGATTGATCCTGTATGCGTGAGCGTAGTAAGGATCCTCCCCGGCCTCCCTGCCCCGGGCGGTGAAGTACATCGTCCGGGTCTTCTCGTCGATTCCCAGAATGGAATCGGCTACGAACTCACCCGAGTCGACCTGGTTTTTCAGCGTTCCATTGATGTCGTAGAGATAATAGTGACCCCACCCATCCCGTTCCGACCACCAGAGAAACTCAAGCCCGTTATTGATGAGGCGGGGCTGTCTGTATTCGATGTATGTGTTCAAGCGCTCCTCGACCAGGATCTTGACTTCTCCGGTCGCGGGGTCGGCCACGCAGATGTCCAACCTCTGCTGATCACGGCTCAACCGGCTGAAGTAGACCTTGTCGGCAGCATCCGTGAACCAGGTTTGTGCCGGGGGATACACAGGAGGCTCTCCGAACTGGGGCGGCCTGCGGGCATTCCAATTCGACAGATTCAGATTCTGGTCCTTGAAAGCGTCCGCTTTGATCTTCACCCGCTCCTTGGTGTCCCGGTCGAACACCAGCAGTTCCCTTTGATCATAATTGGCTTCGCCCGGCATGGCATAGCGATAGGTATTGATCGTCGGCCGGGGATTGCCAAGGGGATTGACCACCCACAGGTCGGCGACTTTCCGCTGATCTGTCCGGATGGCGGCAAACCTTTTGGAATCCTTGGACCAGGTAATGGCAATCGGCGGCGTCCGCACGTTGGGATCGCGCCCTTGGCCCTCCGTTGTTGTAACCTCCTCCTGTTGCTGCTGCTGTTGTTGGTCTCCGCCGCCTCTACCACCGCGCCCGCCGAAACTGTAATGCTCCACGCCGTCGGTTGTGACCTGGACTTCGACGATTGATTTGTCCTTGTTGTCCACGTCCTTCTTGGCCTTTTCCCAATTGGCTTCGTCCATCATGTAGAGGTTGTGGTTGCGCGCGAAGATTACGGTTTTCCCGTCCGGTGAGAGAGAAGCCCACTCCAATCTTCGTTCCGGGTCTTTCCAGTCTTCGAGGAGCTGCACCTTTCCAGTGGCCAGGTCATACTCGAAGTGCAGGGTTTTGGTCCGCGGAGCCACAGGCTGTGCTGCCGCGCCACGTCCTTGCTGTTGTCCCCTGCCGCCCCGCTGGCCCGTCTCGCCGGTCTGGGTTGTCTGGGTGACCTCTTCCTTTTTCGCTGCCGCCTGCTCCGGTTTCTTGGTCGTGACGATGTCCGCATCCGCGGGCACGGTGAACTGGAATTGGAAGGCGGTGTCCTTCTTTACGAAGCGCGTGATGTTGGAGAAAGGAAGATGCTGCGCGTCGTAAGGAATCCGCGTGATCGCGGTCAGCATCGCGGCCATTTTGGCGTTGTCGAAGAGCAGCGTCCTGGATTTCTTGGCCGGATCGACCAGATAGAAATTACGGCCCTGAGGTGTCTGGTAGGAATACCAGAAACGGTCGCCGGTCTCGAGCCAGTTCGGCGTTACCGCCGTGCTGAACACCAGCTTGCCGACCTTCTGTGAGGTCCACTGGGCTGCCAGCGTATAGTTCGCCCTGACGACATTGTTGTTCTCCGCCGTATAGGTGGGGGAAATGGAAGCGACGACGAGCAGAGCCAGTGCCAAAACGAGCACCAGGCTTTTCCGGTTTATATGCCGGGACTGAAAGAAGCTAGGCATAGGGTTCCTCCTGATATGCGGGATGTGAGGCGGCCTGTGTTCGTCACGCAATGCCGCTCACATCGAGATGATTCCGGTCGGGCGAGGATACTTGCGTCCGGCAGCGATGGCAAGCGAAACCTGCGGCAGAAAAGCCATAGCAGAAGTCCCTGCATTTTTGCTCCTGAACGGGTATGATCTGTTGCATTGACGGCAGTGATTCAGCCCTGGAGACCGATTGCCTATGACCCTCCAACCCTGGTTGCACGAACTGCGGGAACCGATCGCCGACACGAGCGTCTTCCGTCTGCAGAAGGTGCGCGCCCGGTCCCCCCGCACGGGGCAATATCGCACCTTCAGCGTGCTCGACGCGGGGGACTGGGTCAATGTCATCGCATTGACCGCGGCAAGGGAGATCGTACTGGTCCGGCAGTTTCGCCACGGCACCGCGGATTTTACGCTTGAAATTCCCGGCGGCATGGTGGATCGCGGGGAAAGTCCCGCGGAGGCTGCAGTCCGGGAACTGCGCGAAGAGTCCGGCTACACGGGCGGCGAGCCCGTCAAGCTCGGCGAGGTTACCCCCAACCCGGCGTTGTTCAACAACCTGTGCCACACGTATCTGGTGGAGGGCTGCCTGCGCCGCTACGAGCCGGAACCCGATCACGATGAAGATATTGAAGTGCTGACGCGCCCCCTGAGCGACATCCCCGGCATCATCGCCTCAGGCGGCATACATCATGCCCTGGTCATCTGCGCCTTCTGGTGGCTGGCCCAAAGCCGGCCATTACTGCTGAAGACATCGGAATTCACTGGAGCAGGATCATGAGAATCGCGGCGCTCATCTTCAACATGGTCCAGCAGCAGGCGGCCATGCTCTCCTTTAACGATGCCTTTGTGCTTCTCGGCTGCATTTTTCTGCTGATTGCTCCCCTGGTGCTGATTATGCGGCGGCCCCAAAGCAGCCGGCGCAAGGCACCCGCGCCCGCCGGCGAATAATTCCTGGAAGCGGAAAAACCCTGACGTTCAAGTTGACATGGCGGATAGAAAAGCGGAATAATATTTGCCTTTATTAATTAAATGCCATGGTACTCATTCCTGCCAAGATGGGGCGTATCAACAAACGCGCTTTGCTGGGGCGCCTGCAGCGTGTGGGCGAGGCTTCGCGGGCCGATCTGGCCAAGTCGCTCGGATTGAGCCAGCCGACGGCTGGGAAGATCGCCGACGAACTGCTGCGCCTGGGTGTGCTCGAGGAAATCGACGAAGATGCGGTCGCAGCGCTCGGCAATGCGCGTCGGGCTTCCGGCGTCCCGGCGAGGGTCGGGCGCCCGGGAAGGATACTGCGACTCAACCGCAGGCGGGCGCGCTTTCTGGCAATTCAGCTGGGCGTCAGCGAAACCAATCTGGCCGCGCTGCCGGTCGGGGCGGCTCCTGAGGACCGCTGGGCGGTGCAGGTGAGAACGCCCTCGTCGGCCGAGGCCTGGGTGCGGCAGCTCAAAGGTGCCGCTGCGAAGATGCCGCTGGAGGATCTCTGGGGCGTGCTGGTGAGTGTGCCGGGGATTGTCGATGAGCCGCGCGCGAAGGTTCTGTTCTCGCCGAACCTGCACTGGACCGAGAGCGCGGACCTGCCGGCACTGATTCATCGGATCTGGCGGGCTCCGGTGGAACTGGTGCAGGAGGAACGGGCGCTGGCACTGGGCCACCAGTATGTCGACTCCGATGAGGAGGACTTCCTGCTGGTGGATTTCGGCGAGGGGGTCGGCGGCGCGGCGATTGTCGCCGGGAAACCGTACACACCCATGCTGCCGCTCAGCGGGGAATTAGGCCACACGCCGGTGCTCGGCAACCACCGCAGGTGCGGCTGCGGCGCTGTCGGCTGCATCGAAACCCTCGTGTCGAAGCGCGGCCTGATGCAGAGCTTTGCGGCCGCGCATCCCGACAGAGCGCAGAGCTGGGAAGAGCTGGCGAAAATCACGGAAGGGGAGAGCATCCCCCCGTGGCTGACGGAGACGCTGCAGGCCACAGCTGTCGTGATCTCCGGTGCGCTCAATGTGCTGGGACTGCGGCGGGTGATCATTACGGGGACACTGACCGAACTATCGCCCGTGGTAATGGCCGGCATCTCCCAGGCGATCGTGCAAGGCGCCATGTGGGCCCGCTTCGGCGCCGTAAAGGTCGAGGCAGCGCCGCGCCGGCGCACGGCGGGGTTGGTTGCTGTGGGGATTGACCGGCTTGTGCTGCCGATGGAAAAGCACTTCAGCAATGATCAAGGGGCGCCAGCCGCCCCATTATCTCTGAAAACGCCCGGCGGCTGGCTGAGCTATAACGAATGAGACGATAGAGAATGGCTATCCTTATGAAGACAACCTTAGGCGTCATCGTAGGAAATCGCGGCTTCTTCCCGGATCACCTCTGTGACCAGGGACGAAAACAAATCCTCCAGACTCTCGATACTCTCGGTATCGGAGCCTGCATTCTGCCGGAAACTTCCACCAAATACGGCTCCGTGGAATCGCTGGCCGACGCCCGGCAGTGCGCCGACCTGTTCAGGCAAAATGCCGACAAGATCGACGGGATCCTGGTCACGCTGCCGAATTTCGGCGACGAGCGCGGCGTTGCCAATACCATCCGCTGGTCGGGACTGCAGGTCCCCGTGCTGGTGCATGCCTTCAACGACGATCCTAAAAACATGACCATCCGGGACCGGCGTGACAGCTTCTGCGGCAAGATGTCGTCGTGCAACAACCTGCGGCAGTACGGCATCCCGTTCACCCTCACCCGGCTGCACACCGTCAATCCGGACCACCCGGATTTCGCGCGGGATGTGACCGACTTCGTCGCTACCTGCCGCGTGGTCAAAGGCCTCCGCAACCTGCGTATCGGCGCCCTCGGCGCGCGTCCGGCGGCCTTCAACACCGTCCGCTTCAGCGAGAAGCTGCTGGAAAAAGCGGGCATCAGCATCGAAACCCTGGATCTGTTCGAACTGTTCGGCTGGGTCGACAAGATGAAGGACAACGACGCACCCGTACAGGCCAAGCTCAAGGAGATCCAGGGCTACGTCAGCGGCACCGGGGTGCCGCCGGCGGCATTGCTCAAAATGGCGAAGTTCGGCGTGGCGGTCGATCGCTGGATGAAAGAGACACGCCTGAGCGCGACCGCCATTCAATGCTGGACCGCGATGGAAGAGTTTTTCGGCGTGGTGCCCTGCACCGTGATGAGCATGATGAGCAACACGCTCATATCCAGCGCCTGCGAGACCGACATTACCGGAGCCGTCGCCATGGCTGCCATGGCCGCGGCAAGCGGCCGGCCGAGCGCCCTCGTCGATTGGAACAACAATTACGGCGATGATCCGGACAAGGGGGTCATCTTCCACTGCAGCAACCTGCCCAAAGACCTGTTTGTCAATATCGCCGATAGCAAGCCGGCAATGGACTATCAGGCGATCATCGCCGGCACCGTGGGCCGTGAAAATACTTACGGTACGGTGGTCGGGCGGCTCAAAGCCTCTCCTTTCACGTATCTGCGCGTCAGCACGGATGATGCCGCAGGCAGGATCCGCGCCTATGTCGGCGAGGGTGAGGTGACGGACGATCCACTGAAAACCTTCGGCGGCTACGGTGTGGTGCGCATCCCGAAATTCCAGAAGCTGCTTGCCTTCATCTGCGAAAACGGCTTTGAACACCACGTCGCCGTCAATCCGTCAAGTGTCGCGGCAGGAGTGCGGGAAGCCTTGAGCAAGTACCTGGGCTGGGACGTCTACTACCACGAATAATCACAAAGGAAAGCCACGAAGTACAGGAAATACACGAAAAAGGAAGCACCGAGAAGAAACAACTGTAACGGGCGCCGTACATGGATCGCCGCATCGGAATCCTGCTTGGTTCTCCGCTCCATGGAGGCCGACCGCTGAATTTTTTTCGTGTATTTTGTGTATTTCGTGGTTTCATTCATCAGCGGGATATCTATGAGCGCAAAATATGTCATCGGCCTGGATTACGGCACCAATTCGGTGCGCACCCTTATTGTCAATACCGCCAACGGCCGCGAAGTCGCCACTGCGGTCTGGGGCTATGAACACGGCACCGCCGGCGTGATCCTGGCACGCGACCCGAACCTGGCCCGCCAGCACCCTGCGGACTACGTCAGGGGGGCCGAAGTCAGCATCCGGAAAGCCCTCGCACAGGCCAGAGGCAGCGTGCGCGGCTTCAAACCGCAGCAGGTCATCGGCATCGGTGTCGACACCACCGGCAGTACACCCTTGCCGGTGGATCCGGAAGGCCGTCCGCTGGCCTTTCAGAAGAAGTATGCCAACCATCCCGCGGCCATGGCCTGGCTCTGGAAAGACCATACCGGCGTGGCCGAAGCCGCTGACATCACCGAACTGGCGCGGAAGATCCGGCCGCACTATCTCGCCAAGTGCGGCTCCACATACAGCAGCGAGTGGTTTTTCAGCAAGGTCCTGCATTGCCTCCGCACCAGCCCGGCAGTCTTCGACGCCGCGTACAGCTGGGTCGAGTGTGCCGATTGGGTGCCTGCCATGCTCACCGGTACCGAGGCGCCCGACCGTCTCACCGTGGGTGTGTGTGCCGCCGGCCACAAAGCGATGTACAACCGCGGCTGGGGCGGCTATCCCGATGCCGAGTTCCTCTCACAGCTCGACCCGAAATTGGGGGTCCTGCGCTCCCGGTTGCCGCACGAAGCGCACACGGTCGACCGCGCTGTCGGCGGCTTGACCGCGGAATGGGCCAGCCGCACGGGGCTGCCCGCCGGCATCCCGGTTGCGGTAGGGGCTTTTGATGCCCACCTTGGCGCCATCGGCGCCGGCATTGCCCCCGGCAGGCTGGTTAAAATCATCGGGACCAGCACCTGCGACATGATGGTAGCGCCCGCGGGCCAGGAACTGGCTGACATTCCCGGCCTGTGCGGCATTGTCGAGGGCAGCATCCTCCCCGGATATTACGGCCTCGAGGCGGGACAATCGGCGGTGGGCGATATCTTCAACTGGTTTGTGAACTACATCCAGCCGGGAGGCCGCAAGGCCGGCTCGCACGAGGCGCTGTCTGCGGCCACCGCCAAACTGACCCCAGGCGAGTCCGGCCTGCTCGCCCTGGACTGGAATAACGGCAACCGCACCATCCTGGTGGACCAGCGCCTCAGCGGCCTGCTGATCGGGCAAACCCTGTACACTTCTCCGGCGGAGATCTACCGCACCCTTATCGAGGCGACAGCCTTCGGCGCCCTGACCATCATCAACCGCTTCGAAGAGTATGGCGTGAAGGTGGAGGAGATCGTCAACTGCGGCGGCATCGCGGAAAAGAACCCGCTGGTCATGCAGATCTACGCCGATGTTACCGGCAGGCCCATGAAAGTCTCCCGGTCGGCACAGACCTGCGCGCTGGGCGCCGCCATCGCAGGCGCGGTCGTGGCAGGCGCCTACGCCGATTATCACGAGGCGCAGCAGGCAATGACCGGCCTCAAGCCGCGCGTTTTCAAACCGAATCTCAAGGCGCACGAAGTCTATCGCGAGCTCTACGTCCTGTACCGGAAATTGCATGATGCCTTCGGCACGCGCGGCTGGACCGGCAACCTCCACGACGTCATGAAACAGTTGATCGAAATCCGCAGCCGAGAAAGATGAAACCACGAAATACACGAAACACACGAAATACGCGAAATGAGGCCGATTGAATCATAGAAGGATACGCTCATATCGAAGCTTGGGATAATGGCCGAAGTTAATGAGCAGTCCGAGTTTCATCCCGGTGCCGCGGAGATAGTTCTGAACTTGGGCGCGGTGTTCGTCCGACAGGCACCCCACCGCCTTCAACTCAACAATGATTTTGTCATAGCACACAAAATCGGGGGTATATTTGTTCCTCAGGAGATGATCTTTGTACGAGAGAGTTAGGACAGGATGGGACCGGCAGGGGATCATCCTGTCGTTGAATTCAATCTCCAGGCACTCCTGGTAGACCGCTTCGAGAAAGCCGCAGCCCTTCTCCCGGTAGACCTCGAAGCAGGCTCCCATGATTGTGAAGCTTTCGTCGGGAAGAACGATTTTCATATGGTATCCTCCGGTCTGCCTTAATGTGTTTCGTGTATTTCGCGTATTTCGTGGTTTAATAGAAAAATGCTGGAAGAACTCAAAAAGCGGGTGTGTCGGGCTAATTTGGAGTTGGTGGAGGCAGGGCTGGTGCTGCAGACGTTCGGCAATGCCAGCGCCCTGGATCGCGATACGGGCCATGTCGTGATCAAGCCGTCAGGCGTGTCCTACGAAGGGATGAAACCCGAGCACATGGTCGTCGTTTCGCTGGCAGACGGCCGGGTGGTTGAAGGCGGGCTCAATCCGAGTTCCGACACACCGACGCATCTCGTTCTCTATCGTGCCTTCGCCGGCATTGCCGGAATCGTGCACACCCACAGTCTCTATGCAACCGCCTGGGCACAGGCGCAGCGTGAAATTCCGGCGCTGGGCACGACCCATGCGGATTACTTCCACGGTCCGGTGCCCTGCACGCGGCTCATGACGGCGGCCGAGATCCGGACCGACTACGAAGCGAACACCGGGCACGTCATCGTGGAGCGCTTTGCCGGCATGAATCCGCTCGACTTCCCCGGCGGCCTGGTGGTCAGCCATGGCCCGTTTACCTGGGGCGAGTCGGTCGAGAAGGCCGTCTACCACGCAGTCATTCTCGAGCACCTTGCCCGGCTGGCCAGCGAATCGCTGCGCCTGCAGCCCGGGCTCGAACCGATGCAGCGCGCGCTGCTCGACAAGCATTTTTCGCGGAAACACGGCCGCGATGCCTACTACGGGCAGCGGCGGCCGCCGCAGACAACCGTCAAATCAACCAGGCAGGAGTAACCACCAGCCATCCATGAGCCATACCATGAAAAAAGCAATTTGTTGGAAGATCGTGGCCGGCGCCCTCGCAGGCGCAACCATGTTGACCGGCTGCACTCAGACGCCTCAACCTCAAACCCAATCCCAGCCACAGCCGCAAACCGTGAGCTCGATTGTCAAGGAATCCTGGGGCACGAAGGAGGGTATTCAGGTGGATCTGTACACGCTGCGCAACGCCAAGGGCATCGAGGCCAAAATCACGAATTACGGCGGGATCGTCGTATCCCTCAAAGTTCCCGATCGCAACGGTCAGCCGGGTGACGTGGTCCTTGGATTTGACTCACTGGCGGACTACCTCAGCCCTGAGTATGCCAAGAGCAATCCGTACTTCGGCGCTCTCATCGGACGCTATGGGAATCGCATAGGCAAGGCCAGGTTCAAACTGGCAGGCAAAGAGTACGTGCTGGCGGCGAACAATGGGGCGAATCATCTCCACGGCGGGGTCAAGGGATACGACAAGGTCGTGTGGCAAGCCCAGGCCCGGGAGGGCGAAGAGCCGGCCCTGGAGCTGCGCTACCTGAGCCAGGACGGCGAGGAAGGCTATCCGGGCAACCTCAACGTCACTGCTGTGTACACTCTCACCAACGACGACGGCCTGAAGGTCGATTTCACCGCAACCACGGACCGAGAAACGGTGGTCAACCTGACGCATCACTCCTACTTCAATCTGGCCGGCAAGGGCGACATCCTGGGCCACGAAGTGATGATTCATGCCGACCGGACCACTCCGGTCGACAGCGGTCTGATCCCTACAGGTGAACTGCGCCCCGTCAAGGGCACGCCCTTCGACTTCAACACGCCCACAGCCATCGGCGCGCGGATCGGCCAGAATGATGAGCAACTCAAGTTCGGCAAGGGCTACGACCACAACTGGATCATCAATAAACCCGCGGGCGAATTCGGCCTGATGGCACGGGTTTATGAACCCTCCACGGGCCGCGTGCTGGAGGTGCTTTCCACGGAGCCGGCACTGCAATTCTATTCCGGCAATTTCCTGGACGGCTCGCTCAAAGGCAAAGGCGGCTGGGTGTACCAGTTCCGCAACGGCTTCTGCATGGAGCCGCAGCACTACCCGGACTCGCCGAACAAGCCCTCCTTCCCGTCAACCGCGCTGAAACCGGGCGAGACCTACCGCAACACCATTCTTTATCGTTTCAGCACCAGATAGGGATCACAAAGACCTCGAAGAAACTAGTTTCCTTCGAGGTCTTTGAGGTCTTCGTGGTTTGAATTTGCAGAACATGCTCAAGGTTTTCGCGGGCGTGGCCGAGTCCGGCCTGAGACGCAGCGCTTCACGGTAACCGAGACCTGGCCCCATGCTTGCGTACCATCGCCGCAGGAGGTGATCCTATGCATTCCAGCTGGTACCAGATGTTTGTCCTTGGCGTCCCCATCCTTGAGAAGATTCTCCGGCCGACCATCGTGTACTGCTTTCTGATCGTCGGATTGCGTCTTTCCGGAAAACGTGAACTGGCGCAGCTGAACCCCTTTGATCTCGTAGTTCTCCTGACCCTGTCGAACGCAGTTCAAAATGCCCTCATCGGTGACGATACTACCGTCACGGGTGGACTCATCGGGGCGGCCACGCTTTTGCTGGTCAATTACATCGTGATCCGGTTTTTGTTCACGCATCAGAAGCTCGATCGGGTGATTGAGGGAGATCCCGACGCCCTGATCGAGAAAGGCATCCTGAAAGAGGATCGTTTGAAAAAGGAGCTCCTCACCAGGACCGAACTGGAAACGGCTGCTCACCGCCAGGGATTTGCCGGCTTGGATGAAATCGAGCGTGCAGTGCTCGAACCCGGCGGCACGATCTTCTTTGCAGGGAAGAAGCCTTCCATCGACGAGGTTTACCAAAAGGCTCTCACCGATCGCCTCGATGCCCTGGCGCGCCAGCTGACGGAAATCCGGGACAGGCTTCAGCCGCCGACCGTGCTGCCGGAATCGTGAGCAGGCGTGCGCGGTAAGGCGGTTTTCATTCTGTTAATGAACATCGAGAAAATCCCCTCTCGATCAGGGGTTGCGGCCCGTAGGCGTCGGATCGTCATCCAATAGGGATTTTTTCCTCGAAAACCGCTGGACCATTCCTGCGCCGGTGCGGAAGAGCCGGATCCAAACCTACGAGGATCTTCTTTGATAGCTGTGGTTTAGTCGACTGCACGCACGATCAGCCGTGCGTCAGGAATCGTGGCACGGCAGTTGCCTCCATTCTTGAGAAAAGCATCCCTCCATTGCATTCACTGGGAGAGAATTATGCAGAATCCAAGGTTGAAGAAGCACTTCATGTTCGTGACCGTAATTCTTCTGTTACCCTTGATTGCGGCGACTTCCATGTCACACCCGAGTGGTGCGCAGCAATCCGCTTATCACGATCACGACAATGATCCTATCAAGGCAGGCTATGCAGTCGTTACTCCCACCTCTACAGCTACCGCGGGACTGGTGGTTTTCGCGACCTTCGGCGAGCGCCATGGAACAAGTTCAAACCAGGCCGGCGTCCTTCCTTCCACCATGACGAAGCATGCGATGCTGTTTGTCAGCACTTGCGGCCGCCTTTCGAGGAATCTGGGCGTAGCCATCGCGAATCCGAACTCATCGGACGCTAAAGTTACTCTTACATTGCTTGACGACAAAGGGGCCACGGTTGCGACGAAGACGTTCGCGATTACAAAGCTGACCCAGGCTGCAAAGTTCGTCACGGAACTTTTTGACGATCATCCAACGATTGCCAGGGAATTTGTCGGCACCTTGGATATTTCTTCGGATATTCCAATCGCGGTCATCGGATTGCGGTTCCGCGGCGCGAACTTCAGCACCCTGCCCGCCACGAACCTTGATGTACCCACTCCGGTACCGGTCATATCCACAGGCGTCGGCGGACCGAATGCAGTCATTCTGGCGCAATTCGCCGCAGGGGGCGGCTGGGGCACCGAAATCGTGATTGCCAACTCCGGCAAGGATCCTTTAACAGTCCGTGTGGATCTTTTCGGACAGGATGGCCTGCCGTTGGTCGCGACCCTGAACGGCGAATCGAAGAGCAGCTTTGAGAATATCGTTGTTCCCGCAGGTGGCGTCGTGATACTGGCGCCTAAAGACTGGGACGAGGACAGCGACTAGCAGCCGGGGAAAGTCCCCAAAGCATGCTTTCGACCCCGGACACCCGATCCCGGCATGGGTGGAACGAGGTCGCTGGAGTGCGGTTGCTGTGCGCTGCTTTGCGTCCCGGCCGACAGCCCGGTGCGCGGCGCCAAGGCCGCTCATGACCGCCGCACTCCAAAACTGCTTTGGCGCAGCGCCTTGCGGAGTAAGGCGCTGCCCAAGGCGGTGAACGCTCGCCGTCTCCGAGGCGCCTTTGGCGCAAGCCATTCTTCGCATGGCAACCGTCACGCCCTTTCGGAATGCCGGCTGGATCTAACCGTGCCGGCCGCCCGCTTCTGAGCTTGACTCGCTCACACAATGACACTATGGTTTTCTGAAAAGGCGGTTCACATACGTCTGGAGGTGAAGCATGGGTTCCCGACCTTATTCGCGGGCTCTATTCTGCATCACTGCATCTTCACTCCTGATCTTCGCCGGCTGCGTCAGGAATCCTGTCACAGGCGGCCGCCAGCTGGCGCTAATCAGCGAAAGCCAGGAGATCGCCATAGGCGAGGCTTCTCATCCGGAAGTGCTGGCCGAATTCGGCGCCGTCGACAATCAGGCGCTGCAGGAGTATGTCAGCCGGATCGGCACGGGAATCGCGAAAATATCCCATCGCCCTGATCTTCCCTGGCACTTTACCGTCGTCGATACCGATGTGGTCAATGCCTTTGCGGTGCCGGGCGGCTATATCTATCTGACGCGCGGGATCCTGGCTCAGATGAATAACGAAGCCGAGATGGCCAGCGTGCTCGGACACGAAATCGGCCATGTGACGGCGCGTCATTCCGTGACGCAGCTTTCGCAGCAGCAACTGATGGGCCTCGGCCTGACGCTCGGCTCCGTATTCTCGCCGACATTTCGCAACCTGAGCGGCCTGGCGGAAACCGGACTGTCGGTCCTCATGCTCAAATACAGCCGGGATCATGAGCGCCAGAGCGACCAGCTGGGCGTGCAGTACATGGCGCAGGCAGGTTACGACCCGGAGCAGATGAGCAAGTTCTTCCAGGTGTTCGTAGCCATGAGAGAGGAGAGCGGCAGTGCCATTCCCAACTGGCTGTCTTCCCATCCGGCGCCGCCGGACCGCATCGAGGCGACCGTAGCGGCGGCCGCGCTTGAGAAGAGCCAGAATCCTCAGCGGACGTATCAGATCAATGCCGATCCGTTCCTCGGCCGGCTGGAGGGCCTGGTGTACGGCGAGAATCCGCGGGAGGGTTTCGTCGAGGGAGGCAGGTTCGTCCACCCCGATCTGCGCTTTCAGTTTGACGTGCCGCAGGGGTGGAAAGTGGAGAACACCAAGAGTTCGGTGGTGATCACCGATCCCAAGGGCGGCGCCGCGCTGCAACTTGCCATGGCATCTCCCGAGGAAGGGCAAACGCCGGAGGCCGTGGCCCGGAATATCGGCAGCCAGCAGGGAATTCAGTTGCTGGAGGGCGACACGACGCAGCTGAACGGCAATCCGTCGTTTTTCGGGCGCTACCGTGCCCAGACCGATAGCGGCGTTCTCAGCGTCACGGCGGCCTTCATCAGTTACGGAGGACACATTTATCAGTATGTCGGCCTGACCCCCGAGGAGAGCCTCGCCAACTATTCCGGGACGTTCAACGCGAGCCTGCGGAGTTTCCGGCAGTTGACCGATTCGAGGATTCTCGCCGTCCAACCGGATCGGGTCAGAATCTATCGCGCCCGGGGAGGTGAATCGCTCCGCAGCCTGGCGGGGACCTCGGCCAAATCACGCATTACGCTGGAAGAGCTGGCGCGCATCAACCGGATCGATCCCGATCAGAAGCTCGCTGCAGGCGCGGCCGTCAAGCTGATTACTCTCGGCAGGTGAGCTGAAACGGACCACGAAATACACGAAATCTTCAAATCGGATTTTTTCGTGTATTTCGTGGTTTAAAGATGCAGATCGATCAGGCGGCGGATGGCCTCATCGAGGGAGATAAGTTCCGTCAGTTCGCCGCCGCGCTCTTTCCACTCCAGCTTATCACCAGTCCGGGTTGAAAGCACCAGCCGGACCGGAATTCCGATCAGATCGGCGTCGCTGAACTTGGCGCCGGCCGGAGTTTCACGGTCGTCCCAGAGCACCTCGATTCCCGCACGCTCGATCGCGTCATGAATCGCTGCAGCCCGATCTTCAACTCCGGGCAACGAGATCAGGTGCGCCAGGAAGGGCGCGACGCGCCTGGGCCAGAGGATTCCCTTTTTGTCGTTGTGCAGCTCGACGATAGTCGCCAACAGCCGGATCATGTCGAGGCCGCAACAGGTCAGCAGCATCGGGCGTGCATCACCCTCGCTCGAAGTGTATGCAGCTTTGAGTTCCGCAGCATACAGCGGGCCCAATCCCGTGACGTGGCCGAGCCTGGTCCCCCGGCGCACCGACAACTTTCCCAAGCCGCATCGTGCGCAGATCTCCCCTTCCTTGCTTTCACTCAGGTCGAAGAACTCCACGGGTGCGGGCAGCTCCCGTTCGAAATTGACGTTGATATTGTGATAATCCGTCCGATTGGCGCCGCATTCGAAGTTCACCCTCTTGGCTGTTGTCTGATCCCAGAGGATCCGGATCCCGGTGGGCAGGCCGAGAGGTCCCGCGTAGCCGACATTGGCCCCGGTCGCCTCCTTGACGACTGCAGCAGGCGCCAGCCTCAACTGGGAGCATCCGAGGATCGCCGCCAGCTTGGCCTCACTGACATCGTATTCTCCCCGCACGCACACGGCGATCAGGGATTCGTCGGCCTGGAAAAGCAGCGTCTTGGTGGTTTTTTCGACGGGAATTCCGACAAAAGCGGCCAGCTCGGCTGTGTTTACGATTCCCGGCCCGTATACCGCCTCGAGCGGCCCGGGGCTCTCCTGCTGCCGAAACTCCGGGAACAGGGATTGCGCGCAGTCCAGGCGCGCGCGGTATTCGCAGGTCTCACACAACACGATCTCCTCGCTGCCGGATGCGCAGAGTGCCAGGAACTCTTCGGAGGCTGCTGTGCCGGGCACAGTCGGCCAGGCAGGGACCGTGACTACTTCAATCCCCATCTGACGGATGGCGAACTGACACATTTCACGCAACAGCGCGAAGCTGTTGCCGGCGCCTGTCTCGCCGGCATCAAAACTGTAGCCCGCGTGAGCGGGAAACTGACGCGAGAAAACCTGTGATCCCGGGCCGCGCACATCCTCACGGAAGTGCCAGCGGCGCATCCCGACTATGACCGGCAGCTCCTTGTACGTCATCGGCAGCGTCCCCGCCAGCAGGCAGAGGTCCTCTTCATGCTGAGGCGCCATGAAGTACTGCTGGCGCATCTGGGGGCGGCTGCGTTCGAGGGCGCGCTTCAGCTCTGCGCCTGCAGTGCCTTCTTTGCCCGCACCCGCCAGCGGCGGCGGCGCCTCGACGTACTGAACGCCCCGGGCCGCCGCCTCGCCCGCCACAATGCGGTCCGCTTTCTCGAGGATGCGGCGCCCAAGCGGCAGCAGGAGCATGGAACCGGCGCCCGACGACCTGAGGCTGCCGGTGCGCATCAGCAGCTGCTGGCTCAGGACTCCTGCATTCTTTGGCGTTTCGCGCTGCGTCTTCCCGAAGAGCTTCGAATATCGCATAGGCTCCTTTCCGAATGAGAACCACGAAATACACGAAATACACAAAAAAATCTACGGTCGCCTGCAGCCTTCTGCGATTCGGATGGGGGGCCGGGGAAGCAGGGAGGCGATATTATTGAACCACAAGGACCTCAAAGGCCGCAAAGAATGCATAACATTGCGCCCGGGGGCCAACGCTTCGCGTTGCGCCATTCTCGGCCAAAGGCAGCCCCCGGGCAGATATGGGAGTGTACTTTGCGATCTTCAGGATCTTCACGGATGGGTATTTCTCACCGCCTGAATCACCGTTGGGTTTTCGTGTGTTTCGTGGTTCAGAAAAAGATCAGCCGAGCCGGCCGATGACCTCGAATCGCCTTTCCTTCCCCGTCTGGATGATGACCGTGTCATTGTGCAAGCCGCCGAGCGCCGCGGGCCGGCCGTTAACCGTCACGGTCCGCAGCGGCGTGCGGGCGGGAACCCGCATCTTGACCTGGAGCTCCCGCGGAGCGCCGGGTTGGGCCAGTTCGACGGTGGCTATGATGCCTCGGGAGGCGGGCTGTGCGGCCATTGCGAAGTTGACCCTGCCCCAGCGAGTGGGGGCCCCGTTGATTCTGACCGGTTGTCCGGAAACCACCCAGGCGCGGGGCACGCCTTTGGCGAAGTAGAGGCGATCCTCGTCCGAATCTTCCAGCACGAGCATCCAGCGCACCATGATCGGGATCGTCTGCTGGGCGGGTATGCAGAAAGTTGCGGTGCCCCCGGTGATCCCTGAAACTTCGCCGGCGACCCAGCTGCCGCGCGTGTGGTCATGATAGCGGTGCGAGTAGAGGAACAGCAGGTATTCCTCGATGCGGTCCAGGCGCAGCAGCATCAGGGCGTGGCCGTAGGCGATGAAGCCCAGGATGGACCGGCCGGTCGGACGTGCCGCACTGACATTGGCAAGGACCCCGAGTGTGGTCGAGCCGTAGCCGCGCATGGTGTCGAGAACCATGTTGGCCAGGTTTTCAGGCAGAATGTCGGCATGAACCAGTTCGGCATAAAGCCTGTGCGGCCATTGCTGGGAGCTGGGCCGCTCCTGCGCCAGAGCGTCCCTGAACGTGAGCCTGGCTCCCGGCATGGGCGGGACGTATGGCGGGGTCTTGTCTTTCCAGATGTTCTTCTCCATGCTGGCAATCGTGGCATCCTGCAGAACCTTGCTGCGCTTGAGCCAATCCTGGGCTTCCTTCTGCATGCCTGGCGACGGCTTGATCTTGTTGATATCCGTCCATGCCCGGGCTATGTCCTTGAGTCCGCGGGCGGCAAAGGCGCTGTTGGCGTAATAGGGTCGCCACCAGACCTCCGGCGTCGCGGCCAGGCAGGCATCCGATTCGCTCCAGCCGTGGATCAGGCCGTAACCGGGATCGTCCTGCGGCAGCTTCAGGCTGAGATCATGCATGTCGGCGAGCAGTTTTGCGGTCGCTCGGATCTTGGCCCTGTGCTTGACGAGCAGCGCGCTGTCGCGCGTGTAGTTGAAGTAGCGGGCAAGCAGCGAGAGGGTCATGCCGAACTGCGCCGTCTCCGGTCCGCGCATGTTGTTGACGCCCTTCTCGTCGATGAAATCGGTGAAATAGTTGTCGATGAACTGCCGGGCGGTGTCGAACCGCCCCCACTCGAGATTGACGTGCACGCCGCTCGTGAAGATGTCCTGGAAGCCGTCATATTCCGAGCCGTAGTAATCCCGATCCACGGCTCCATATTTGGGATAGACGCCGCCGGGCCTGACCATGAGCTCCTTGGCGAAATAGTGCTTCGACATGTCTATCCAGGAATGATCCGGCAGGGAA
>Ga0316620_10000230_pt1 | contig 22325 bp, 14 predicted proteins | sample OWC_Aug_M1_C1_D5_FD_207651 | JGI IMG/M metagenome (GOLD analysis project Ga0316620, IMG submission 207651) | Wetland soil microbial communities from Old Woman Creek delta, Ohio, United States - OWC_Aug_M1_C1_D5_B | ecosystem: Environmental > Terrestrial > Soil > Wetlands | place: USA: Ohio...
GAGGTCGCGGGCAAAGTCGAACGGCACGTCGAGATGGGGAAAGTGCCCCGACTCAGGATAGGTCGTCAGCGTGACCCCGGTGGAGCCCTTGAACGCGTGATGCCCGTGATCTACCGGAATGATCGAGTCATGCTCGCCCCAGAACAGGGCGATGGGCGGCGGCGATGCGACCTCCCGGACGCGGTCCATCGTGCGCACGTGCTGGCCGAAGAGATTGATGACGCCCTCGACCGAACGCTGGAAGGCACGGTCGGTGCCGGGGATGCGGTTCATCGCGGCCGCTTGATCGACCTCCTCGGGCTCCACGTAGCCAAAGGTGGCGGGGGCGTGCCGCACGACGAAGGGAAGGCAGTATCGGATCACGAACGGCGTGAGGGCACGCCCAAGCAAGGGAAACGTCGCGAACCGCAGCCCCATGCCCACCTCACGTCCGAGCCCGCCCGGCGCCACCAGCCCGAGACGATCCACCCTCCTCCTGTGGTCGAGCAGCATCCACTGCGCGATCCCGCCGCCGAACGAATGCCCGCAGACGTGGGCCCTCTGAACACCGATCGCGTCCATCCATGCGGAGATCTTCAGGGCGTACCAGGTCAGCGTGTAGGGCGCGTCCGGCCGGCCGGAGAGGCCATGACCGGGGAGGTCGGGCATCAGGACGTGGAAGCTCTCGGCGAGCGGTGGGGCCGCCCGGCGCCAGGTGCGGTGCGACTGCTGGAATCCATGGAGGAGCACCAGGGGATCGCCCGCACCCATCTCGCCCCAGGCGATCGCGGTGCCGTCGGCGTCGCTCACGTGCGCCTGACCGATCATCTCCATACGCACCCCAGCGCGCCAAGACGAGAGCTGGCTCGTCGGCTCGGTTCTAGTCGTCGATGATGAAGGTGACCATCATGTTGACCTGGTACTCCGTGATGAGGTCCTTCTTCACTCGCACGTGCTGCTCCTTGATCCACGCGCTGCGCACGTTGCGAAGCGTCTTGTTCGCCCTGGCGATTCCCTCTTCGATGGCATCCTGGAAGCCCTTGGCCGAGGTCGCGCTGATCTCAGACACCTTTGCTACTGACATGTCACGCTCCTTCTCTGTTCGTACCTATCGCATCTCCGGGCAGCTCCCCATGCGACTCCTCGAGGTTTGGGCTGCCCGAGCTCGTATCACCAAGACCAGCGCCGCAGCAGCCGCTGGAGAACGCGAGCAGGCTGGCACGCAACGCGCTCACGACCTCCATCGTCGGGAGAACAGGTGAATGATCGCCACGAAAAGGGCGGCGCCGATGATCGACCACAGCACCGGGAACGGGTGGCCACCGATGGTGACCATGAAAGGCTCCGGGAGCTTGAGCCGCCCAGCAACCCAAGGCCCCAGAAGGGCCCCGATGAAGCCGAGGACGATCGAGACGATCAGCCCGCCGCGAGAGCCACCCGCGATGGCCTTCCCGATGGCGCCGCAAACAGCTGCGATCAGGATGAGAAGCAGAAGAGCTGGTAGTGACATTGACATGACAGGCTCCTTTGCGAACTCCGAGGATTCGGGTCGTGGCCGTGCGCTTCGTGCACGGCCGTCTCAATCACGAGGTCAGCCGTCGACGTTCGGCTTGGCAAAGGTGAGACGTGGGTGATACGTGCGCAGCGCCTCCATGACCTTGTCGACGGCAGCGTTGGATCCCGACTCGCGGTTGACGTCCCGGAACTTGTAGCGGTCGCCCTTCACGATCTTGAAGTTGATCTGGTAGCAGAAGTTCCCAGAGGACCGCGCGTCGCACGTGAACCACACTTTCTCGACGCCCGTGATCTGGAACTCGAAGTTCTCCTTGGGGTTGCGGTTGTCTACCCACTCGAGGGTCTCACCCACCATGACCAGACGACCCTCCCGATTGCTCTTCAGGAACGTCGGTTGCATCAGAACCAGGTCGTCGAAGACTAGCTCAGAGGGAGCGGTCGCAGACGCCGCCGGTGCCCCGGGGCGGGTCGCCATCAAGGCCGCGATCGTCGACTCCCGGGCGCCGTTTCCCTTGAGGTAGAGAAGGTCGTTGACAGAGAGGCTGTACGCCTGGCCTGACTGCCTCACCTGCTCGGCAATGATGGGCTCCGACATTCCCGACTGGATCAGGCGCACGAATTCGACCAGGCGGGCATCGTCGGGCTGGGTCGGCACGGACGCCGGCATGGGTGCCGGGACACGAGCCCAGATCGCGGTGATGACACTCTCCGGCACGCCGGCATCACGCAGCGTGACGAGGTCCCCGGCTGTCATCGCGATCGTGTTGGCCGGGCTGTCGACCATGGCGATGATGCCGCGGGCGGAGGCGCCGGATTGCTGGGCCGCCAAGATGGAGTTGACCGTCAGCTCTGTCGCGCTTGCCGTCACCGCGGCGAGCACCAGCAGAGCCACACCAAGTAGAACTCGGACGACTGCGAGATGCATGGAGCACCTGCCTTTCCCTTCACGTACCTTGAATCTAGGTCTCTGGCGCCCCGCCGTGAAGCGCACTTACTACCCGGGTGCGACGCCGCAAGGCAGGTAGGAACTACGGGTTCGGCAGCCGAGCTCTGGGGTGAGCAGGAGAGCCCCCGGCTGTACCAGGGAGGCCGCAGGTCTGGCTGCGCCGTCGACCGCAAGTCGGAACGCGAAGATCGCGTACTCCCGGAGAGGAAGCGAGAGGCGAGACGACCGCGCGGGTCGGGTGAACGCACCCGGGCGAGGGCAACAGGCGCATCTGGACGACGGTCGGGAGGGGTTAGAATCTGACCGCATGCCAGACTTCACCATCCCCACGCTGGGCGAGCCCACCGTCCCCTCACCCCTCAAGCTGTCCACCGTCCTCGGCGACCACGTCGCCGATTTCACCCCCCCGGACGCGCGCATCCTCTGCGATCCGACGGGGGCCGACAGGGCGACCATGGAGGTCGCCGGCCCGCGCCAGCGCAACTACTTCCGGGGCGAGGAGGTGGTTGCTGGCATGGTCACCTGCGGCGGCCTTTGCCCCGGCATGAACAACGTCATCCGGGGGCTCGTGCGCCGGCTGTGGTTCTCGTACGGCGTGCGGCGCATCTGGGGCTTCCGATACGGCTTTCTCGGCCTGACGAAGCGCTGCCCGCAGCCGCCGATGGCGCTCGACCCCGACGTCATCCACGACATTCACTTGAAGGGTGGCACGATCCTCGGCTCGTCGCGGGGCCCTCAGGAGCCCGCCGAGATGGTCGACCTCCTGCAGGGCATGGGCGTCAACGTCTTCTTCTGCGTCGGCGGCGACGGCACCTTACGCGGCGCCGAGGCCATCTACCAGGAGGTCACCCGCCGCGGCGCCAAGATCGCCGTCGTCGGCGTGCCGAAGACCGTCGACAACGACATCCTCTACGTCGAGAAGACCTTCGGCTACGAGACGGCGGTGGCGATCGCCGCCGAGGCCATCGGGGCAGCCCACGCCGAGGCGACCGGCGTTCCCGGGGGCCTGGGCCTGGTCCGCCTCATGGGCCGGAGCTCGGGGTTCATCGCCGCCTCCGCCGCCCTCGCCTCGCGCGAGGCCAACCTCGTGCTCGTCCCCGAGGTCCCGTTCGACATCCACGGCGAGCGCGGCATCCTCGCCTACCTGCGCTGGCGGCTCCGCAACCGCGGCCACGCGCTCGTCGTCGTCGCCGAGGGTGCCGGGCAGGAGCACCTCCCCGCCACCGAGGAGACGGACGCGTCGGGCAACGTCAAGCTCGCCGACATCGGCCTCTTCCTCGCCGAGATCTTCCGCCGCGAGCTCAAGGCAGAGGGCGCCAGCCTCAGGTACATCGACCCGAGCTACATCGTGCGCGCCGCGCCGGCGAATGCCGGCGACTCCATCTTCTGTGGCCAGCTCGCCGAGGAGGCGGTGCACGCGCCCATGGCTGGCAAGACCGGACTGGTCGTGGGCCTGTGGCTCAATCGCTTCACCTACCTGCCGCTCTCGGCGGTGAACACCGGCCGCAAGGTCATCTCCCCCGATGGCGCGTTCTGGCGCTCGGTGGTCGACTCCACCGGTCAGCCGGCGGTCCTGCGGAACTAGGACGCCGCGTTGAGCGGCAGCGGTGATGGCGCGGACGACACCAAGGTTGGACAGCAAGTCGTGATCCCGGACGCGCCGAGCTGCTGGCCGCGCCGGAGAGCCCAGGGTCGGGCGAGCGACAGCGCCGGCCCACGGTCGGGTAGTTCCTACCTGGTTCGAGGTTTGGCCATCGGGTAGAAAGTGCGCTTCCCGGCAAGGGGCCAGAGGACTACGTTTGAGCCTGAGAGAAGGACTCGGGCGATGCAGACGGCATCGGCGGGTTCTGTGGTCAAACCTGAGCCGCTGGCTCAGAGCCGGTGCGGAACCGGAAGGAGTCTCCCATGTCACTGATCCTGCTGATCGTTCTTCTTCTGCTCGTGTTCGGCGGTGGCGGCAGCTACTACGGATACCGGAAATGGGGGATGGGCGGGGGCGTGGGCATCGTCGGGGTAGTGCTGATCGCCCTGCTGGTCTTGTACCTGTTCGGCGGATTGCGTCTTTAAGGTCGACCCGTCTGCCCCGGGAGTGGTCGCACGCGACCGGTCGAGAGCGCAGACGGGCGTTGACGAATCTGGTATTCCGCGAGGCGATCGTGCAACCCCAAGTGACGGCCGCCGGCAGGGCGCCGGACGACTCGGCGCCCGCGGTGGCCCTCGCGAGCCTGGTCTCGATCGCCTGGAGCCAGTTCGTGGCGTGACGGGGGCACACCGTGACCCCACACCAACAGTCGTGAGGAGGAAGACATGCGAGTGACGCGACGTGTTCTCCGGCTCGCCGCCGTGGCGATGCTGGCCACCGGGCTGATCGGGTTGACCGCGAGTTGCCGGAAGCAGGGGCCTTTGGAGCGCCTCGGGGACAAGACTGACCGCGCCTTGGAGAAGGCCGGCGATGCGGCCGAGGACGCCGCTGACAAGGTCAAGGACGCTGTCGAGGACGGAAGCGACAAGGTCAAGGACGCGGCACAGGAAGCCAAGCCAGAGGCCAACTAGGAGCGCGGCCGCTGGCGGGGCGGCCGAGAGGGGCGTCGGGCAGGAGCACCTCGCCCGTCACTTTGTCTCCTGTGCGCGACGACCGGAGTAGTCCGGCGACACTTTCCGCCGCCTCCGGGTTGCGATCACCCGACTCGTCGTGTCCGCCAACCGCGCAACCAGACGGCCGAATGGGTCGAGCAGCCACCTCTGTAACCGCGAGCTCGACTCCACGGACGTCATCGAGCGCGAGCGCGCGAAGTGGTCCTGGATCCACGCCTCTCCCTGCCCGACGACCTGGGCGTCAGCGACCTCCACCAGTGTTTCGAGGTTGGCGAGCGAGAAGGGATCCAGGTTGAAGCTGCCCACGAGCAAGCGGCGGCCGTCGACAGTGGCCACCTTCGCGTGCAGGACCGAGCCGCTCCATTCGTGGATGTGGACGCCCGCTGCGAGAAGCCGGCGATAGAGGCTCCTGGTGGCCGCGCGGGCGAATGGGACGTCGCTCTCGCCAGCGAGCAGCAGGCGAACCTGAACGCCGCGTTGCGCGGCAGCGGCAATGGCGCGGACGACGCCACGGTCGGGCAGAAAGTAGCCGTGGGCGACATGGATGCGCTGGCGCGCACTCGCGAACGCCTTGAGGTACCGCCGCCGCAGGCGCCACCCTCCTCCGAGGCCACAGAGGTAGATGTGCAGCGAGGTGCCGACCGAGCGCCGGGGCTCGCGGCGGATCATCTGTCCCAGGCGCGCACACTGCGGACCGCGGATCTCGAGCGCCAGGTCAGCCCAGCCCAGCCGCACGCCCTCGCCCACGTTCTCGTCGCCGATGTTGATCCCACCGAGGAATGCCACTTCGTCGTCGACGAGGAGAATCTTGCGATGGTTGCGGCCGAAGCGGCCGACGAGCAACGCCAGCAGGCGGTTGTAGACCCGGACCGCGCAGCCGGCCTCGTGCAGGGCGGCTGCGACGGCGCGTCCGCCGCGCGCGGAGCCCCAGCCGTCGATCACGACGCGCACCTTCACCCCGCGGCTCGCCGCCTGCCCCAGTGCCTCGACGAAGCGCGCGCCTATACCTCCCGGCGCGAAGGCGTACACCTCCAGGTGCACGGTCCTTTGCGCCCGCGCGATGGCCAGGAGCATGCGCGGATAGGCCTGTCCGCCGCCGTCGAGCAGATTCACCGACTCCGGCGCGGCGGTGGAGCGACCGTCGATGGCAAGGGTGACGCTCGTCGCAAGCGGCCCTTCAAAGGCGCGGATGACTTCGCCCTCCCCGCCTCCGTTCGTCGTGCCGTCGATCAGGGACAGGGGCTTCCCCTCCATGGCTCGAGTCTAGCTGCGCGCGGAGGCGGCGCCGAGGGGCAGAAGGTGTCAGGTGAAGGGCCTCCAGCGCTGCGGAGGTGGACGATGTTGGCCACGTCCTCGAAGGCGAGGCTCGAGGAATGAACACTCGGGCAGGAAGCTTCAGGCGTCGGGCCCCATGGCGGTGCTCAGGTCGAATCCGCCGAGAAGGATGCCGATACCGATCTGGAAGCCGACCGAAGGCGGCAGCAGGCAGGAAACACCCTTCCCGCGAGCGCCCTCGATCGCCGCCGCTCACGGCTTCTTTGCGCTCGCCTGGGCTCCTGGGAGCGGTGCGCAGCCCGACGGCCCGTCGCCGCCCGCACCGAGCACGACCCGCACCCGATGCACGCGCCCGTCGTCGGAGAGCGGAATCGCCAGCGGGTCGGCGGGCGACCCGTCGAGCTCCGCGCTCGCCACGCCCCGACAGCGCCGCTCCGGGTTCTCCACGACGATGGTGTAGTGCGTTCTCCCGAAGCGCCACTCGATGGAGTAGGTCGGCCACGACGACGGAATGCACGGGTTCAGCGCCAAGAATGCACCGCGGCGCTCGAGCCCGAGGATCCCTTCCAAGCCAACACGGTACATCCAGCCGGCCGAACCCGTGTACCAGGTCCAGCCGCCGCGCCCCCGGTGCGCCGGGTGGTCGTAGACATCTCCCGCGACCGCGTACGGCTCGGTCATGTACTGCTCGACCTGGCTCGCCGTCCGCGAGTGGTTGATCGGGTTGAGCATGTGGAAGAGCTCCACCGCCTCGTCGCCGCTGCCGAGACGCGTGAGCGCGAGGACGACCCACGCCGCCGCGTGCGTGTACTGCCCTCCGTTCTCGCGCAACCCGGGAATGTAGCCCTTGATGTACCCCGGGTCGAGAGCCGAGCGGTCGAAGGGCGGTTCCAGGAGCAGGATGACGCCCGAACCGCGCCGGACCAGGTGGGCGCGCACGGCACCCATGGCGCGCTCGGCGCGGGTTCGCGGCGCGGCCCCCGAGAGAACGGCCCAGGTCTGGGCCACCGAGTCGATTTTCCCCTCGTCGTTCTGGGACGACCCCAGCGGCGTGCCGTCGTCAAAGTACGCGCGCCGGTACCACTCGCCGTCCCAGCTTTGCTCCAGCATTGTTCCCAGACGCTCGCGTTCGGCACGGTAGCGCGCCGCTCGCGGCGCCTCACCCCGCTCCTCGCACAGGGGGGCAAAGGCGCCCAGGACGGCGTGGAGGAGCCAGCCGACGAAGACGCTCTCCCCGCGACCCTCAGGGCCGACGTTGTTGAAGCCGTCGTTCCAGTCACAGCTCCCGATGAACGGCAGGCCATGGGCGCCGGCGGTGAGCGCCCTGTCGACGGCCCTCGCGCCGTGCTCGAACAGCGTGCCGGTCTCGCGGGAGATGACCGGGAGCCCGTACGCCTCGGCCTCGCCGGGCGGAACCGCGGGCCCCTCGAGGTATGGCACCCGCTCGTCGAAAATGGTGAGGTCCCCAGTCGCCTTGACGTATTCGGCAACCGCGTAGGGGAGCCAGAGCAGATCGTCCGAGCAGCGCGTTCGGATGCCGTGGCCGCTCGGGGCGTTCCACCAGTGCTGCACGTCTCCCTCCAGGAACTGGCGGGCGGCTGCTCGCAGGAGGTGCTCGCGGGTGAGGTCCGGCCGCGTGAGCATGAGCGCCAGCACGTCCTGGAGCTGGTCGCGGAAGCCGTAGGCGCCACTCGACTGGGAGTAGCCGGAACGCGCCCAGACGCGGCACGCCAGGTCCTGGTAGAGGAGCCACCGGTTGACCAGGAGGTCGAAGGAGTCGTCGGGGGTGGTGACGCGCACCGCGCCGAGCGTGTCATCCCAGAACGCCTCCACTCGGACGAGCTCGGCCGCGGCAGCATCAGCGCCGTCGGACCCCGCGAACCGCGCCAGGAGCCCGTGGGCCTCCGCCGCGTCCCGCCCCTGCCCGAGGAGGAACACGACGCGTCGCGTCGCGCCGGGTTCAAGGTCCACGACCGCGTGCAGCGCCGCGCACGGGTCGAGACCGGCGCCGAATCGGCCCGACAGGCGCCGCCGGCCGAGCGCAGCCGCACGGGAAAGCGAGCCGTTGCGGCCGAGAAACTCCAGGCGGTCCCCGCTGGCGGACAGGAGCGGCTCGCTCGCGGCGGCGAACGCGACGCGGTCCCTGTCTTGGCTGTACAGGTCGCGCGCCAGGACCGCGCCGCTTTCACCGTCGCGCTCCGTCATGACGAACCTCGGGCCACCCGCACTGGGCGGGCCGAGCAGCCACTCGCTGTAGGAGAAGAGGCTGAGGCGCCGCGGCCGGTCGGTACGGTTGGTCAACGTCAGCAGCGACAGCTTGACGGGCTCGTCGCGCGCCACGAAGACCACCAGCTCCTGCGCTATGCCATGGGCGGCGCGGGCGAATCGCGTCACCCCCGCCGCGTGGCGCACCACCCAGCGCGGGGAGCTCCGCGTCCGCCGCAGGGGCGCCGGCGTGGCGCCCCACAGGGCGCCGGTCTCCTCGTCGCGGACGAAGATCGCTTCGGCGGTCGGGTCGGTGACCGAGTCGCTGGCGAAAGGCGTGAGCCGGTTCTCGCGGCTGTTCTCGGACCAGGTGTGGGCCGCCCCGCTGGTCGTGATGATGCTCCCGAAGCGCGGGTTGGCGAGAACGTTGACCCAGGGGAGGGGCGTCTCCCGTTCTCCCTCGAGGACGACGACGTACTCGCGGCCGTCCGGCGTGAAACCGCCGAGGCCGTTACCCAGCAGGAGCGGCGGCGGCTCCGGTTCAGCCTCCGGCCGCCCCGCGTCCGGGGCCTCGTCGACTGGCACGCTGCCCAACGGGAGTGGCGGTTCCGCCTCCGGGCGGTCGAGCTGCTGCTCGAGGGTGCCGCGGTCGCCGGAGACGACCGCCTGGGCGACCACGCTCAGGAGGACTCGCTCGGCCTCCGGCAGGGAGTCGCCCTGGAGAAGGTAGACTCCGCCGGGCTTCCCCTTCCAGGCGCTCCACGGGCCGCCGTCGACGAGCTGCGCGAGCTGCAGATTGGTCTCTTCGCGGTAGCTTGTCGAGTGCTCGTTCAGGATCACGGCGTCCGCCAGGAGCCCCTTCAGGCGCCAGTGCTCGTGGGCGATCAGGACCTGCCGAACGAGCTGTGCGTCGTCCGGCTCCTGCACGCGGACCAACACGATCGGCAGGTCGCCGGAGATGCCGAACCTCCAGAGACCGTCCTGCCCGAGAGTGCTTCTTGCCAGGGTCTCCCGGTCAGCCCGAAGGGATGCGTCGGCGAAGAAGACCCGGGAGGCGAGCCGTTCGGAGAGCCTGGCCTGCTCGACGGAGATGCCGAGATGCCGCTGCGACGCCTGCGCCTGTGTGTAGGCCAGGGCGAAGGCGCGGGAGGCGACACCGTGGTCGTGGTACTTCTGTGCACAGGCGCGTGCGGCCGCCTCGTCGGCCGCGACGCCGGTCGTGAACGAGACGCGGGCGAACGCCCCCGGTTGCAGCCGCAGCCGGGTCCTCAGGCTCAGGATCGGGTCGAGTACCGCGCCGGTCGTCCCCGACAGCGCACGCCCGTCCAGGGCCTTCGGGTTGTCAGGGCCACGCCCGCGCCCCAAGAACCGCATACGGTCGGTCTCCCACTCGACTTGCGCTTGCGTCGGTCCGTGAATGGCGATGACGTGGAACCCGATGAGCGCCGGGTCGTGGGGAGCGCGCGACCGGCGCCGCGCCAGGAGAGCCGTGTTCTCGGCTATCCACTCCGTCTCGACGAAGAGCTTCCCGAACGCGGGGCTGGCGACGTCTTCGGCGACAGACCCCAGCCCCAGCTCGACGTAGCTCGTCAGCTCGATCTCGCGGGGGCGGTCGCTTTGATTCGTCAGCGAGACGCGCCGGACCTCGGCGTCGTCCCCTGGTGAGACGGCGACCTCGAGACGCGTAGCGATGTCGTAGTCGAGCCGCTCGAAGGCTGCCTTCTCGGCGAGGAACTCCACGACATAGCTGTCGGGCTCCTTGGCCGTGGGTTGGTAGGCCGCGGACCAGACGACGCCCGTGTGGACATCGCGCAGGTAGACAAACTGACTGCCGGGATCGCGGGTGCGGTCCTCCCGCCACCGCGTCACGGCACGACCGCGACAGAAGCTCGTCCCGCCACCCCCGTTGGTGACGATCGCGACGTAGCTGCCGTTGGAGAGAATCTGCGCGCGGGGGTACGGCGTGTGGGGCGAGCGGAGACGGCGCGGGGCGCGCGCCAGCGCGGGCGGCTCGGCTCGGGTCTCCTCGGGCGGACGCGGCTCGATGACGGGCGCCTCGCGCGGGATCCGCTCCTGCAAGAGGAGCTCGGTCGCCTGGATTCGCCGGTCCGCATGGAACCGGTCGACCATCACGTCGCCCAGCAGGACGTTGGCGATGGCGACCAGCGTCATCCCCTGGTGGTGCGCCAGATGGGTCTTCACGATGACGCCGGGGCCTCCTCGCACGGTCGCCGAGTCGCCGTCCTCGCCAGGTTTGCGCGCCGTGTAGTCGACGGCATCGTAGTATCCGAGCGGCCCCTCGGCCCCCTCGCCCGCCAGGCGCCGCAGGTTTCGGGCGGCTTCGGCCGGCTCCAGGAGAGCGGCCAACGCGGTCGCGTAGGGAGCTACGACGAGCTCGTCGGCCAGCCCGCGCTTCAACCCCAGGCCTGGGACGCCGAACTCCTTGTACTGGTAGTTGCCGAACCGGTCGACCAGGTCGTAGGCGGACTCGGAAATTCCCCACGGAACGTGCCGCTCGCGTCCGTACCGGATCTGCCTCCTGACGGCCATGCGGCAGCTCTGGTCGAGGAGCGTTCCCGGATAGGTCCTCATCAGGAGGAGCGGCATCAAGTACTCGAACATCGTCGCGCCCCAGGAGACCAGCGTCGGGACCCCCTCCACGCTGACGACGAGCCGTCCCAGGTGGAACCAATGGCTTTGCGGAACGTCGCCCTTGGCGATGGCGAAGAAGCTCGCCAGGCGCACCTCCGAGGCCAGGAGGTCGTAGTAGGCGCTGTCCGCTCGCCCCGGCCCGCCGGCGTCGGCCAGGCGATAGCCGATCGAGAAGAGCTGGCGCTGGCGGTCGTAGAGGAAGGCGAAGTTCATCCCGTCCGCCAGGGCCGCTGCGCGACGGGCAACGTCGGACAGGCGTGATGCCAGGTCCGCTCGCGCTACGCCCAGCCGCCGGCACCCCTCCGCCAGGGCGAGAAGCGCCCCCGCGAGGTTGCCGCTGTCCACCGTGGACACGTAGCGCGGGAGCAGCGGCGAGAGGTTCTCGGTGTCGTACCAGTTCAGGAGGTGCCCCTCGTGGCGCTCCAGCCCTTCGACCGTGATCAGCGTCCGGTCGATCCTTTCGACCATTGCATCCGCCGACAGCAGGCCCAGATCGTGCGCCGCGAGCGTTGACAGGAGGCCCATGCTGATGTTGGTCGGTGAGGTCCGGTGGGCCACCCTGGGCGCGCGTTCGTCCTGGAAGTTGTCGGGGGGCAGCCAGTGATCCTCCGGGCCGGCCAGGGTCTCGAAGTAGAGCCACGTCTTCCGGGCCACCTCCCGCAGGAAATCACGGTCCTCCGGCTCGAGCTCCCGCCGGCGTGGCACAGTCGAACGGCTGAGCCAGTACGCGCAGGCAGGCGCCACCGCCCACGAGGCGAGGAAGGGCAGTGCCAGAGGAAGAGCGCCGGGACGGGCGGCGCTGGTCAGGGCGAGCAACCCCACGGCCGCAATCGGGCTCGCGGCCATCTCGACGAAAAAGGAACGCATCCCATGCGACAAGAGGCCAGCCACCCGTGTTGCCTGCGCGGCCGCCGTCTCCCAGTCGAGGAGGCGGCGCTGGGTGATGACCAGCCGGACGAGCGTCAGGGCGATGGCGTGCACCATCTCCCAGGCGTGGAATGGGAGGAAGACCAACGTCAGGAGGGCTTGCGCGAAGGCAGTGCTCAGATCCTCCACGAGGCCTCGGAGGTGGACGCGCGCCGGCTCGTGCGCGGGGCGCCGCTTGAAGAGCTGGAAGAGGGAGGCGACGAATGGGAACGCGACGACCGTGAGGCCTCCGAGGGTCCAGACCAGGGGGCTCCGCGGCAGGAGGGTCCACGCGGCTGCGAAGAAGGCGAGGAGCGAGGGTGCCACGAGGCTGCGCCGGAGGTTGTCGAGGATCTTCCACTGACTGATGAGCGGGAGGCGGTTCTTCGCGAAACCCCAGGGTGTCGGGACCACCGGGAAGAGCCAGGCGAGGATCTGCCAGTCGCCGCGCACCCAACGGTGCTGCCGCCGCGCGTGCGCGAGGACGTTGGCAGGGTAGTCGTCCACAAGCTCCACGTCGGAGACGAGCCCGGTGCGTGCGTGCAACCCCTCGAACAGATCGTGCGACAGCAACGCGTTCTCGGGGACCCGCCAGCCGACCGTCGCCTGGAAGGCGTCGACGTCGTACAGTCCCTTGCCGGTGAACATCCCTTCGCCGAACAGGTCCTGGTAGGTGTCCGAGACCGCCGTCGTGTAAGGGTCGACGCCGGTGTGCCCGGCATACACCCGTGCGAAGAGCGACCCGGCGGCGCTCGCAAGGTTGACGCTGACGCGCGGCTGGAGGATGCCGTAGCCCTCCGTGACCCTGCGCAGGCCGGCATCGACCACGGGCCTGTTGAGCGGGTGCGAGATGATCCCGATCAGGGCCCTTGCGGCGCCCCGCGGGAGTCGCGTGTCAGCGTCCAGGGTGAGGACGTAGCGTACCGACGGGAGTGTCGAGAGGTCCCCGACCTTGACCGAGAAACCGGTATCGGCCGAGGAACGCAACAGGCGGTTGAGCTCCTCGATCTTCCCCCGTTTGCGCTCCCAGCCCATGAAGACGCCCTGCTTCGCGTTCCACTGGCGATCGCGGTGGAACAGGTAGAAGCGGTCGTTGCCACCGGTGACGTGCCGGCGATTGAGCGCCTCGACACCCGCCACCGCAGCGGCCAGGATCTCGTCGTCACCGGCAACTGCGAGCGTCCGCGCGTCCTTGAAATCGGAGAGAACCGCGAAATGAACGCAGGGGTCCAGGTTGCCCAGCGCCTGCACCTCCAAGTGCGCCAGGAGCCGCTCGACCTCCGCCACGCTGCCGAGGAGCACGGGCACCACCACCATCGTGCGGGCGCTCTCGGGGATCCCCTCGCTGAAGTCGAGGCGGGGCAACCGACGCGGCGGCACCAGCGCGGCCACGGTGCGCTGGACGAGGAGGACCGCGAGCTCGCTCGAGGGGAGCAGCGCGAGCAGGGCCGCGGCCGTCGCCATCCCGGCGGCGCCAGCGGCGCCTGCGTAGACGTACGCACCGAAGACGCCGCAGCCGGTCAGGAGGGCGATGGCGCCGAGGTACGCCGCGGTCGCGTGGGCGAAGGCCCAACGGCGGAGTCGCCTGGCGAGACGCGGGCGATACGCCACGTCGATCTCGAGGCCGCGCCGGCCCGGGCCGATCAGATGGTGACCGACGTGCGCCGCCTTCTCGCCGACTCCCTTCTGCTCCGCGGCCCGGCGGGCGCTCTCTACGGTGCGCAGGGCAACCCGCACCTGCGCCTCGCCGGTGGGCTCGGCGAGATCCTCCACGGCGTGCCGGTAGCGGTCGCGACTGGCGAAGTCCATCCGGGGGTACACCCCGGCCGGGTCCCGCCGTAGGACCTCCTCCACCCGGCTGGCCTGCTCCACGAAGCGGCTCCAGTCGAGCGTCGCACAGAACCTGAGGCTCGTCACCGTGTTGCCGGTGGAAACCTGGTCGGTGGCCTGGCGCTGGTTTTCGGCGCGGACCGCGTCCTCGGGCGTCGTCCCTCCCGCGGCCAGCGCCTGCTCCACCGCCGCGGCGAGGGGGGACACGCGGGGGTCGTACTCGCGCATCCGCTGCCGGAGCTGTGCCACGAAGGCGCTCGGGAGCGGGTCGGGCAGAGAACCTGGAGGATCGCCGTTCTCCAGCCGCGCGAGAGCACCGTCCGCCTGCAGGCGTGCCACCCGACCGGCAATGACTCCGTCTGTCAGGAGTCTCAGGTTCTCGAGCAGCGCGAGCTTGAGCATGCTGGGCAGAGCCCACAGCTCGCCGATCGTCAACGGCGCCACGGTCTGAAAGGCGAGGACGAACCGCGTGAGCCGCTCCGCGTCGAGCCGTCCGTCGCTGTGCCGGATCAGCTCGAGCGCCATCGCATGGATGCGGGCCTTGCCCGAGGACTCGCGTGCCGCCAGCTTCGGCAGCTTCCGGTAGTACCGGGCGGGGAGGTCGTGCCGTACGGCGCGCGCCTCCGACTCGACGAGGTGGAAGTTGTCGAGCAGCCACTCGGCGGCCGGAGCAACAGCGACGCCCCTGTGGACGTCGTCAGCGAGGGTGCGGTACGCCGCGTTGAGGACGCGGATGTTAGCTTCCAGCCGTGGCAACACGTCGTGCCCGCCCGCACGCGAGGCCGGTACCAGCGTGAAGAGGGCGGCGAGCGTCTTGGCTCGCTCTTCGAGGCTCTCTGGGCTGAGCAGCTCACCCCTGAGAGGCACGACTTCCTCGGGACGGCGCCGTCTGAACAGCGACCACCTCCTCGCTGGTTTCAACGTCGCGCCGGTGCCGCTCCGTGTCGCCTGACTGATCCCATGCTCACCACCACGGCCGGCGCCTCCTGGCGCCGCCGATACTCGTTGATGAACCTGTCCTTGAGGATCGCGGACAGCGACGCCCGGAGGTTGGCGCCGGGGCGAAAAGTTCCATGGTGGCGGTAGGACTCAAGGTGGGTGTCCTGAAACAGGTCTTCCGCGCCGTCCACGCTGCGGGTTAGGGGAAGCACCGTCCTGCACAGTTGCGCTTGGAAGGGTAGCTCGCCGAGATCGAAATTCCAGGCTTGCTCGTTCACGTCAGCCTCCAGACGGCCAGGCCAATCCACCATAGTTCGTTCAGACTGCATCGACAAGCGCACTTACTACCCGGGTCCACCGGTTCCCTGAGTGGAAGATACGCACCCAATCTGGCGTCCCGTGATGGTCACGGCGCCGTCGTTCGTTCCCGCCTCCGCGCGACCCTCCGCGCCGACCCACATCTCGAGGGTTTCGGCGAGGCGGAAGACGGCATGGAGACGCTGCGCCTCGCCGAGACGCCGCACCCGACACGGTCCTGCTCCGCCTCTCGATTCGCACCGTCGAGACCCACGGTGCCGACCTATTGGGTACGGCCGGACTTGGTCAGCCGGGTCGAGCTGGTGAGTCTCGCCGCGGAGCACCGTCTGCTCCACGCCATGGGCGGTCATTCGCCAGCGATCAGGTAGTTCCTACCCTGCTCGTGGTCTCGCATCCGGGTAGTAAGTGCGCTTCTCGGGCGGGGTACTGGAGGTCTACCTTTGAGGAGGTTGCGAAGGGAAGGGAATGGTCATGAGCACTACCACGCTGATCATCGTAATCATCGTACTGGTCCTTCTGTTTGGCGGCGGTGGCGGCTACTACTGGAGGAGACGGCGCTGAGCAGCGCTCCCAGAGCTCGCGTCAGGTCCCGCCACCACGGGATCGCTTGGCTCCGCTCGCAATGACTACAGGAGAGCGTGAGGAGAAGTAGGGAGGCATCATGACCAACAAAGCTGTCTTCGCAACTGTGCTGACATGTGGGCTACTAGGCCTGCCCTCACAGGCCGCCCAGCGGCGGCCGGAGCTCGCGGACGCGGTCCTCGGCGCGACCCTGGTGGTCCAGGCGACGGACTACCTGCGCTACCCGAGCGATGACGGAGACCTCGGGCTAGTCGGCGTCGAGGGCGCTGAACACAACAGCGGCGCAGGTGGGGCCGTCACCTCCCTGTGGGTCGCAATCGGCGCCTCGACTTCCGGCGTGGGCGGCACCTTCTGGCGAACCGACCTCGGCGTGCTCAATCGCGGCAGCGGCACTGCCAACATCACCATCACCGTCCACACTAGCGCCGGCGCGGTGTCGGCCACTGACCAGATCGCGGACTGGAGCCAGGCCATCTACTACGACATCCTCGCCCAGCTCGGGCAGACCAAGGGCTCGATCCAGGTCACCTCGGACCGCCAAATCTCGGTCACCTCGCGCACCTACAACGACAGGGGCGCGGCCGGAACCGACGGCCAGTTCCTCGACGGGCTCCAGCCGTCGCAGGGTGCGTCGGCCGGAGAGAGCTTCGTGCTCATGCACCTTGTCGCGGACAGCGGCTGGCGCACCAACCTCGGCTTCCAGAACATGGGCGGTTCGCAGGCTCGGCTGTCGGTGACCTACTACGACTCCGACGGCTACCAGATCGGCAACCCGGTGTCGCTGTCCATTGCCCCCAACCAGGTCAATGACAGTACCGCCAGGTTCCCGAGTGGCTACGTCGGCTACGCGGAGGTACAGGTGACCGCCGGGTCAGGGGTGCAGGGCTACGCCTCGGTGATCGACCCGATCACCGGCGACGGCACGACCATCCCGATGAAGTTCTGAGCCGCACCCGGCTCGGCCAGCACGCGGGGGTCTGTGGGGCCCCGTTTTCGTGGGTGGCAGGTCGCCGCGGTCCAGCAGGTGGAGATGCAGACGCACACGAAGCGCGCCGCGGAGCTCGCCACCGAGATCGCCCCAAGGCTTGGGGAGGCTGCGGGCGAGCAGGCAGCCCCTCGTGGTCTACATCGAGTAGTTCGGTGGAAGCCCGCTTCTGATCGAGACCCACACCGCTCTCGAAAAGCCCATGACTTGCCCTTCAGAACGATGGCTCATGCAGGTGAGGATCGCAGTCGTGGAACGGCATGACCGGCAGGCTTCCTGTCTCCCGACACGATCGCCGGACGGCCCGGCTCAGTAGCTCGCGTGGTCGAGGCGGACGCGGCCGCGGAAGGTCCAGTAGATGATCCCGGTGTAGGCGAGCACGAAGGGCATGCCGACGGCGGCGATGATCAGCATGATGGTCAGGGTGCGCGGGCTCGAGGCGGCGTTGAACACAGTCAGGCTGAGCTCCGGGTCGTTGCTGGCCGTGACCAGGTTCGGGTAGAGGGCGAGGCCGAGCAGCCCGACCAGGGTGATGATGGTGACGCTGCTGGACAGGAACGCCTGCCCCGGTCGGTCCCAGTACAGGCAGCGCGGGATGTTGGCCAGGGCGAGGACGTTGACCACGACCACCAGCGCGGCCACCGGGAAGCGCTCGAAGTTGGCGGTGGCGCGGGGGATCAGAGTCAAAGTGGTCATGGTGGTGAGCAGGTAGGTGACGAGGAAGAAGCCGAACGAGCGCCACATCCAGTCGCGCAGCCGCTGCTTGAGCTCGCCCTCGGTCTTGAGGTAGAGGAAGAGCCCGCCGTGGAGGGCGAAGAGGGCGACGGTCATCAGGCCGACCAGCACCGGGTAGGGCGCGAGCTGACCGAGCACGCCGTTGAGCACGTTGCCCTCGGCGTCGAGCGGCATCCCCTGCATGGCGTTGCCGACCGCGACGCCGAAGAGGAGCGTGGCCAGGGCCGAGCCGGCGAAGAAGCTCCAGTCCCAGACGCGCCGCCAGGCGACCGCCGCCACCTTGGAACGCAGCTCGAGCGACACGGCGCGGAAGATGAGGGCGAAGAGGAGCAGCATGAACGCGGTATAGAAGCCCGAGAAGACCGTGGCGTAGGCCATGGGAAAGGCTGCGAACAACGCCCCGCCGAAGGTCACCAGCCAGACCTCGTTGCCGTCCCACAGCGGGCCGATGGCGTTCATGGCGATCCGCCGCTCCTCGTCGTCGCGGGTGACGAGGGGGTGGAGGATGCCGACCCCGAGGTCGAAGCCGTCGAGCACGGCGTAGCCGGCGAGGAGCACCCCCTCGAGCACGAACCAGATGACGCACAGGGTGGCCCAGTCCATGGTCGACACCTCCCCTCAGGCCCCGGGCTCGGGCGAGCCGGTCAGGCGGTCCTCGGGATGGCGCGCCAGCGCCGCCGCCATTCCCCCGTCGGGCAGATATTGGCCACCGCCCGGAGGCTCGGGCCCGTGGCGGATCTTCTGGTCGAGGACGTAGAGCCAGATCGCGGCCAGCGCCAGGTAGACGAGGCCGAAGCCGATGATCGAGCCCAGCACCTGGCTGCCGGCGAGACCGGGGCTGACCGCGGCCGTGGTGCGCAGGCCCAGGCTCTCGTCGTACTCGACCACCCCGCCCGTACCCACAACCAGATCGCCGTCCACCGACCATTCGACCGGCGGGTGGACGATCCAGGGCTGGCGCCCGACCTCGGCGGCGACCCATCCGAGCTGGTTGGCGATGACCGCCCCACCGACTGCGAACACGAACACCCACAGCAGCCAGCGGGTCTCATAGAGCCGCCCCCGCCAGTGCAGGAAGCTGGCGAGCAGGGTCAGGGCGATGAACAGCATGCCGAGGCCGATCATCACGTGGTAGCTGGCGAAGGACAGCACCAGCGGCGGCCGGTCGGCGGGCCGGAAACGGTCGAGGCCGACGACCGGTTCGTCGAAGTCCTCGTGGAGCAGAAAGCTGAGGCCTCCGGGAACTGCCAGGTTGAAGCGCACCCGCCCGGCCTCGGCGTCGGGCAGGCCGACCAGGCTGAGGTCGGCCGGACCGCTGGTGAAGTGGCCCTCGAAGGAGGCCATCTTGGCCGGCTGGTGGCGGTAGACCGTCTTGGCCTGGAGGTGACCCGAGACCAGCGCCGCCAGCGAGGCCACGGTGGCGAAGATCAGGGCCCCCGCGAAGGAGCGGCGGGCGAACTCGAGGTGGCGGCCCTTGAGCAGGTAGTAAGCCGAGATGCTCATGATGAAGAAGGCGCCCATGATGAAGGCGCCGAGCAGCACGTGGACCAGGCGATGCACGGTCGAGGGGTTGAGAATCATGGCCCAGAAGTCGACGATCTCGGCCCGCAGGACCTGCTGGCCGCCGATGAGCAGCGGCTGGCCGTCGCGCAGCACCGGCACGACGTGGTGACCGGCCGGGGTCTGCTGCCAGGAGTTGGCGACCACGATCCAGATCGACGAGAAGATCGAGCCCAGCGCCACCATCACGGTCGAGAAGAAGTGCATGCGCGGCGAGACCCGGTCCCAGCCGAAGACCAGCACCGCCAGGAAGCCGGACTCGAGGAAGAAGGCGAAGATCCCCTCGGCGGCCAGGGCCGAGCCGAAGACGTCGCCGACGAAGCGCGAGTAGGCCGCCCAGTTGGTGCCGAACTCGAACTCCATGACGATGCCGGTGGCGACGCCGATGGCGAAGTTGAGGGCGAAGACCCGGGTCCAGAACCTGACCGCCGACTCGTAGAGTGGGTCGCGGGTCTTCAGGAACCGCCCCTCCAGATAGACCAACACCACGCCCATGCCGATGGTCAGCGGCGGGAAGAGGTAGTGGAAGGCGATGGTCAGGGCGAACTGGATGCGCGACAGCAGGACGACGTCCATGGCTCGCTCCCTGGCCCGGGAGGCTCAGCGGGGGCCGTCGGCATGATAGCGCGGCAGGAGAAGCTCATCATGTCGGTCCTGGCAGGTCAGGAGACCAGGTCGCCCTCAGAGGTCGTCGGCGGTCAACCCGGTGTGCTTGGCACTCGTCGTCGGGCGGCTGACGGCATGCTTCGCACCGCTGCGATCAGCAGGCCGCGGCAGTCTTGCGCTCGGAAGAACCGGGCGCCCGCCCCAGTGGATCAGGGTACGGTCAGCGACCACTGCGAAGTGTCGCCGCTCTCGAACCCGTCGGCGAACACGGTGCTCGTGGGCACGAAGAGCACCGCGATGCCGCGGGAGAGGCAGCTCATCCACAGCTCGTAGCCGCCCGGCACGGTGACCACCTCGAGCGCCGCGATCTGCGCGTGCGGCAGACCGCCCCACTGCGGCTCGCCCCCGCGCGGGGCGGAGTAGATCCCCGCGCTCGAGCCGTCGAACCAGACCAGGCCGTGGGGACCGGTGCCGGAGGGGTCGAAGACGTTGTACCAGAGCTTGCCGTCGGGGGTGACCGCGAGCGGGCTCGCGTTGATCGCCGAGATGCCGCCGAGCGAGGTGAAGTACTGGTAGGTCCCGGCCTCGGCGTCGATCCGGAACAGGCCCTGGGTGGAGCCGAGCCAGGCGATGCCGCCCGGCGCCGCGGCGACCGTGCTGAAGAGGTCGCTCTGCGGGTCGAGCTCCGGGAGCTGGGTGTAGTCGCGCGCGAAACGGTAGACGCCGTCGGTGCGGATCACCTCGGCGTCCGTGCTGGCCCAGATCGTCCCCGGCCGCTCCGGGTCACGCTGGAGGTTGTGCCCCCAGGCGCCGTTGTTCGGCACCGGGGTCCAGCTGGTGCCGTCCCAGTAGCTCAGGTCGAAGTACGGCCCCAGCGCCCACAGGCGCCCGGTCGAGTCCTCGACCAGCCCGCGGCTCTCGCTGGCGCCGCCGAGGTCGGTCCAGGCCACGCCGTCCCACTCGTGCAGGGCGTCGTACATGGGGTTCGCGACCACCGTTCCCGTGGAGGGGCGGAAGCCGACCTGCTGGCAGGTGTCGGTCGGGAACGGCCACGGGTGACCGAGACCGTACTCGGCGCCGTTGAAGCCGACCCAGCGCACCCCGTCGAACACCGTCATGCCGCCGACGCCGGGGCCGGCGAAAGCGCAGGCGTAGACGTCGCCGCTGGCAGGGTCGATCGTGAGGTCGGCGTTGGAGGTGTCGTACTGGCCGGTGTTGGTGACCCGGTAGCGCTGCCAGAGGCCGGTCGAGGAGCCCCGCTTCGCGGCGCCGCCGATCCCGCTCGCCCAGACGCTGCCGAGACTGTCGACGGCGAGGGCGTAGGTGGAGGCGCCGTCGCCCCAGATGCCGAAGTCGTGCCAGACGCTGCCGTCGAAGCTCCACACCCGGCCGTTGCCGTCGGCGAGCAGCGCTTGCCCGTCGCCCGAGGCGGTAAAGGCCCAGATCGGCGGGTCGACCGCCGGCAGAGGCGGCTGCGGCGGCACCACCCAGTCGCCGGAGGGTGTGCGGGAGTCGAGCGAGAACACCGGCGTGCTGCCCGAGAAGTGGGAGAAGCGGCGCGCCCACAGGTTGCCCGAGTCGTCGACGCAGTCCTTCCCCGGCAGCTCCAGCAGCGCTCCGGGGGTGTAGCTGAACTCGTGCAGGGTCCAGAGCTGGGTCCCGCTGTCGAAGGTCACCAGCGCGACGCTGTTGTCGCTGTCCGCCCACACCACGTAGCCGCCGCCCGGCTTGGGCTGGACCGACAGGTGAGCCACATTCCAGACCAGCTGCGGCCAGCCGTTGCCGCCTTGCGGGACCGAGCCTCCGGTCCAGTAGTGCCAGTCGGAGGTGCCCGGGGTGTGCCTGACGACGCCGCCCTGGAAACCGCCGAAACCGATCAGGGCGAACCAGATCGTGCCGTCCGGTGCGATCTCGAGGTCGCGTGCGCCGCCGGTGGCAAGCGCCGGGCTCGCGGCGGCGAAGTTGACCAGCGACGGACCCCCGACGTCGGGGTCCATCTTGAGCGCGCCCCGCCAGGTCGCCATCCAGAGGTCGCCCTGGGCGTCGGCGACGATGTCGCTCACCCGAGTAGTGCCGGTGAGGTCGGGATGTCCGATGACCGGGTAGTCGATGTTCGAGACGTTGATCCAACGGTTCTCGGCCTGAACCAGCTTGGCGATGCCGCCTTCCTCGAAACCGGGGTCGTAGCCGCCGATCCATGGGTCGTCGTCCGGACCGATGAAGATTGCCTGGTTGAAGTCGCCCTGGATGCCGGTGTTGCCGGGGCGGTAGTAACGCCAGGTCGCACCCGGTATCACCTCGGCGTGAAGGCTCGTCGACAGCAGGGCCAAGACAGCCAGGATCGGAAAGGGGTGAGGGAAACGCATCGGACCTCCTCCTGAGCGGGAATCACAACCGCGCACCGTTACGTGGAGCCACCTTGCGGGTTGCTCAACCGTTCAACACGCGAGAGGGCGAGGGCATTCTCGAGCTCGTGTGCACCAGGTCACAACTGCGGTCGGCTGCCCACCAAAAGGAGCGAGGGCTCGGACGTTCCTTTCCCAAACCTCGGGCGCAGCAAGGGGTTGAGGGTCGGATTCGGAGCCCACCAGCCGCACGTCCTGGACCCTCTCAACACGCAGGCCGCCTCGGGGATTTCCCCGGGGCGGCCAAGGTGAAGGTCGTGAAGAGCGGCGCGCTACTGGGCGTTGCCCACCC
>Ga0316620_10000231_pt1 | contig 22306 bp, 13 predicted proteins | sample OWC_Aug_M1_C1_D5_FD_207651 | JGI IMG/M metagenome (GOLD analysis project Ga0316620, IMG submission 207651) | Wetland soil microbial communities from Old Woman Creek delta, Ohio, United States - OWC_Aug_M1_C1_D5_B | ecosystem: Environmental > Terrestrial > Soil > Wetlands | place: USA: Ohio...
GCCGCCTACGACATCCGTCCCTACATCGCGGCCAATACCCGCATCCGGATCACCATGGTCGGCTACGAAAACAACGAGTTCTTCGGGGTCGACAACCTGGCCATCGAGGTCCGGAGTCGAGTGACGCAGGCGCCGGTGGCCGGGCACGACCCATCCGGACTGGTCATCGCCCTTGACGGCCATGACCTGGTGCCGGGCGAGACGATGACGGTGACCTACAACGTCAAGGTGTTGGGCTCGCCGCCGGTCGGCCTGGCCTCGATCGACAACACGGCCTACGTCACCGCGGCCGAGCTGCCGACGCCGGTCACCGACAGCACCACGCATCCCCTCAACTCGGGCAACACCGGTCAGATCGGCGACTTTGTCTGGGAGGACCTCAACAACAACGACGTCTGGGACGCGGGCGTCGACGCGCCGCTTGCCAACATCCGCATCGAGCTCTTTGATGAGGGGATCAACGGCATCCCCTGCGACGCCGACGACTCCTTGCTCTTCGTCGACCTGACCGACGCCAACGGCAACTACCTGTTCAGCGCCCTGCCCTCCGGCTCCACCGCCGACGACTACTGCGTCAACGTAGCCGAGAGCACCCTGCCCCCCTCGTACGTGCTGATCAGCGGCACCGAGCCGCATCCGGTCCGCGACCTCGGCATCGCCAAGGTGGCCAGCCCCTACATGGAGGCCGACTTCGGCTACGAGTACCAGCCCTCGCCGGTGCCGGTGACCCTGGCCTCGTTCGTCGCCTCGGGCGACGAGCGCCACCTGGTCCTCGAGTGGACCACCGAGACCGAGGCCGGCAACGTCGGCTTCGACCTCTACGCCTGGGTCAACGACGACTGGCAGCGCCTCAACCAGCGCCTGATCACGTCGCGGGTCGTCGACTCGCTGACACCCCAGACCTACACCTTCACGACCTCCGGCGTCTCGAGCGACGCCTTCCTGCTGGTCGACGTGGACGTGCGCGGCCGCACCCGCATCCACGGGCCTTTCTTCACCGGCGGAACCGAAGGACGTCGCCCGCCGGCGCGCGAGCCGGTGCCCTGGCCGAGCATCGCCGCCGAGCACCGGAGCAAGGAGGAGGCGCGCCACAACGCGTGGCTCCAGAGCGGCAGCCCTGAGGCCTTCCTGGACGTGGCCGCGGACGGCATCTACCAGGTCACCCACGAGGACCTCCTCGCCGCCGGCATCGACCTCAGCGGTGTGGCCCTGCAGGACCTGGCCCTGCTCCAGCGCGGGCAGCCGGTGCCGATCCAGGTCAGAGGCATCGGCGTCTGGGGCCCGGGCTCGGCCATCGTCTTCGTGGGCCAGGCCTTCGAGTCGCTGTACACCGACCGCAACCGCTACCTGCTCTGCGTCGACCCGGCCGCTGCCGTCCGCATCGCGTACGACCCGACGCCGCCACCGGTCTGGACAACACCGACCACCGTCTACACCGAGACCGTGCGCGTGGAGCACGACCTCCAGTACAGCTTCGCCTCCCCCACCGCCGATCCCTGGTACGAGCTTTTGCTCATCGCCAATGGAGAGCCGGCCTCGGCCGACCGCACGATCGAGATCGACGCCTACGTCGCGGGCGCCGGGTCCCCCTCCCTGACCGTAGAGCTGTGGGGCATGACCACGTGGCCTGACACCTCGCCCGACCATCACGTGCTCGCGACCCTCAACGGCAGCCTGGTCGCCGACGACGTCTTCGACGGCCAGGTCGACCATCCGCTGCAGGCCGATGTCGCCGACGAGATCCAGGAGGGTGTGAACAGCCTCACGGTGACGGTGCCCCTCGACACCGGCGTGCCCTGGGAGCTGGTGGCCGTGGAGGCCTACTCGCTGACCTACCCGCGCCGATTGGTGGCCCGCGACGGAGCCCTCGACTTCGACGGCCAGACCGGCGCCAAGCTCTACAGCGTGAGCGGCTTCACCAAGCCTGCGGTGCAGGTCTTCCGCGTCACCGGCTCGGAGGTGTGGAGCCTCAACCGCGAGGTGGTCGGTCTCCCCGGGGCCTACACCGTGCGCTTCGCCGCCTCGCCCGCGCCTTCCACCTACCTGCTGGCGAACCGTAGCTCGATGCTGACCCCGCAGATTCAGCCGGCGCCGCCGCAGGAGAACCTGTTCGACGGCCAGGCCGACTACCTCGTCATCGCGCACCCGGACTTCCTGGGCGGCCTCGACCGCCTGACGGCTGCCCGCAGCGACCAGGGCTTCGAGGTCAAGGTGGTCGACGTGGAGCAGGTGTACCGCCAGTACAGCGGCGGCACGGTCGACCCCGAGGCGATCCAGGCCTACGTGCGCCAGGCGGCCCGCCGGATGGGCACGCGTTACCTCCTGCTGGTCGGCGGCGACTCCTACGACTACACCGACAACCTCGGCCTCGGCGCCTTCAGCTTCCTACCCTCGCCCTACGTGCCGTCAGGCGAGATCGTCCGCTTCGCACCGGCCGACCCGCTCTACGGCGACGTCGACCTCGACGGCGTCCCCGACCTCGCCGTCGGCCGCCTGCCGGTGCGAACCTCGGCCGAGCTCGAGACCATCGTCGACAAGACCCTGGCCTACCAGGCCAAGGACTACCAGCGGACCCTGGTCTCGGCCACCGACCAGTACGACTCCTACAGCCGAGTGTCGTTCCTCGAGGCCAGTCAGGAGCTCCTCGACCAGCTCGGCGCCGACTGGGCGGTCGCCCACGGCGACATCGACACCATGGGCGTGACCGGCGCGCGCAGTGCGCTCATCGCCGCCCTCAACCAGGGCGTGGCCGTGGCCCAGTACTTCGGCCACTCCGGGCCGACCCTGTGGTCGTACCTCGGCCTCTTCACCTCGGCCGACGCCGAGGCTCTCACCAACCAGGGGCGGCCGACGCTGGTCGCCCAGTGGGGGTGCTGGAACACCTACTACGTGGAGCCCTCGTTCACCACCATGGGTCACAAGCTGATGCTGTCCGGCGACCGTGGCGCGGCCGCGGTCCTGGGTGCGGCGACGCTGACCTTGACCGAGTCTGACCTGGCCCTCGGCGCGCGCTTCGTGCCGCGCCTGGTCACGCCGGGCACGCCCATCGGCGCCGCCCTGGTTGAGGCCAAGCAGGCGCTGGCGGCCAAGCACCCGGAGATGGTCGACGTCATCGTCGGCTGGACGATCCTCGGCGACCCGGCGCTGGTGGTCGAGGATGGGCCATAGGGGCGGGACGGCCGGGCCGCAGAGAGGACGGCGAGGAGACCGTCGTGAGCGCCCTTGCAGTTCTGAGCGAATGGGGCCGCGAGCCGCCAGCGGGCGACTTCGCGGCGGTCTTTGCCGCCCTCGACCAGCATGGTCACGATGGGCGGGACGTGGTCCGTTTCCGAGGGACGATTCTCGGCCACCAGCACTTCTGGACGACGCCCGAGGAGGAGGGCGAACGCCAGCCCTTCGTGGACCCTGCCAGCGGCGTCGTGCTCGCCCTCGACGGCCGCATCGACAACCGCGATCAGCTGGCCGGCCAGCTCGGCATCGTCCCGCCCGAGCTGGCGCGGTTGTCCGACGCCGCCCTGGTGCTGCGCGCCTGGGAGCGCTGGGGCGAAGGATGCTTCCAACGCTTGCTTGGACCCTTCGCGCTCGTCATGCTCGACACCCTCGAGCGGCGTTTGCTGTGCGCGCGCGATCCGCTCGGCGACCGCACGCTGTGCTATTACGCGCGACCCGGGCTGCTGGTCGCGGCCTCGGAGGCGAGCGCCGTTCTCTGCCATCCCGCCGTGTCCTCGGACCTCGACCAGACGACCGTCGCCCGTTTCTTCGCATTCGAGGCCCCGCTCGAGGGCGCGACCTACTTTGCCGACGTCCGCGAGCTGGGGCCGGCGCAGCTGCTGGTCGCAGACCACCAGGGCGTCCAGCTCCGCCGCTACTGGCAGATGGAAGAGAGCCGGCCGACTCCCGCGCGCAGCATCGACGACCAGGTGGAGGGCTTCCGCCAGGTCCTGGCTGAGAGCGTGCGTTGCCGCCTGCGCGTCCGCGGACGGCCGCAGGTCCTGATGAGCGGCGGGCTCGACTCGACGACGGTGGCTGCACTGGCCGCGCATGAGCTGCGCGTCACGCGACCCGGAACGCGGATGCGGACCCTGTCGTGGGTCTTCGCCGACATCGCCGAGGCTGACGAGCGCACGTACATCGGGGCCATGGTCGAGGGCCTCGACCTCGAGGCGGTGCTCATCCCCGGCGACGACGGCTGGCCGTCGGTCCACGGTGATGCTTCTTCCCTCGACCCCAACCTTCCGGCGCGAGACGTGTTCCACCGCCTCATGGAGCGGGCCTACTTCGAGGTCCGCGCCGGCCATGGCCGCACGCTCCTGACCGGGCACTTCGGCGACCAGCTCTACACGGCGTGGCCCTTCTGGTTGCGCGACCTGTTCAAGGCCGGACGGCCGCTCGAGGCGCTGCGGTCGGTTCTCAAGGAGCTCGACGGACGCCCACTCCAGAATCTCATCCGACCCGGTCCGCTGCGCACCGCCGTCGCCGCCGCCCTGGGCCGGCACGGCCGCCAGCGGACGCCAGCGTGGCTGACGGAGGAGGCTCGCGCGCTTGTCGCTCATGGGACGCCGGGCAGCGCTCGCCAGTACGGCGGCCCGCGTCGAAAGGCTCCGCGCACGCCGCTCGACCCGCTCTGGGCGCATGCCGCCAGCCTGCAGGGAGCTGCCGCCGCCCGCCAGGGGGTGGACGTCAGGTTCCCCTACCGCGACCGCAGGGTGGTGGAGGCGATTCTGGCCATGGACGGCCACCTCCTGCATCAGCCCGGTTCGTCCAAGTGGATCCTGCGCGCGGCCGGCCGCGGGCTACTGCCCGATTCGGTTCGTGAACGGACCTGGGTCTCGACCATGGCCCCGCTCTTCACGCGCGGGGTCGGCGACGGGGAATGCCCCGAGGTCGAGAACGTTCTCAGAAACAAGACGGCCGCCTGGCGACGCTACGTCCGTCCCGACTGGGTCAACGGACGGTCTGCCGCGTCGCTCGCGGCCGGGGGTCGAGAGGCGGTCGTGCTCTGGAACTGCCTCTGCCTGGAACAGTGGAGGCAACCTTGCCCGAAGCGGAGTCTGGACATGCACATCCCAGTTCACGTAGGATCTGACCGGGGCCGAGAGATTCCCCGATGAAAGATCACGCGACACTGCCGCCGCGCCCGACCAGCGCGAGGGAGGACGCTTCGCAGCAGCCGCCCCGCAAGCCCTATCACTCGCCCCGGGTCGAGGTTCTGGGCACTGTCTACAGCTTGACCTTTGGCCAGTCCCCGACCGCGGTCGGGGACAGCCAACCCCCCTTCAACACCCGTCCCTGAACGCCCTCGTCGAAGTCACAGAGGCGTTCGACCTATTGGGCAGGATCCGGGTCGGATCGGCGCCCTCTACATCCAGCGCAGGAGAACGCGCCGGACGCGGTCGTCGAGACGGGTGATGCCGGCGCTACGGGCCGCCTCACGGGCCTCGTCCATCTCCTGACGGGTCACGCAGCGGTTGAGCTCCGGGTGGCGAGCAGCGTGGTGGCACGGCCGGTACTGGTCCATGAGGTTGACGTAGGTCGAGGTGGACAGCTCGGCGGCGATGAAGGCCATGGTCTTGGCCGTGCCGGCGAGATCGCCGGGCATGACCAGGTGGCGGACGAGCATACCCCGCACCGCGATCCCGTCGTCGTCGACCATCAGGTCGCCCACCTGCCGGTACATCTCCCGCATCACTCGCCGGTTCACCTCCGGGTAGTCAGGGGCGTTGCACCAGCGCCGGGCCTGCTCGGGGTCGGCAAACTTGCAGTCCGGCATGTAGATGTCCACTACACCCTCCAGGGCCCGGATCACCTCGAGGTCGTCGTAGCCGCCGGTGTTGTATACGATCGGCAGCTCGAGCCCGCTCTCGGCCGCCACCGCGAGCCCGTCCAGGAGTTGCGGCACGACGTGGGTCGGTGTGACCAGGTTGATGTTATGGCAGCCCACGGTCTGGAGACGGAGCATGACGCCGGCCAGGGCCTCGGCCGCGACCTCGGTCCCGTCCGCGGTCATGCTGATGTCGGCGTTCTGGCAGAACACGCAGCGCAGGTTGCAGCCGGAGAAGAAGATCGTACCCGAGCCGTGGCGCCCGACCAGGGGCGACTCCTCCCCGAAGTGGGGCGCGGCGCTGGCCAGCAGCGCGCGCGCGCCCACGCCGCACACGCCGATCTCGTCGGCGGCTCGATTCGTGCCGCAACGGCGCGGGCACAGGTCGCAGCTGGAGAGGCGCTGGCGCAGGGCGTCGGCCCGCCGCCTCAGCTCGCCACCGCGGCTGAGGGCGAGGTACGAGGGCTCGACCATCGCGGTCGAGTCTACACCGCGCCCTCGCGACGCACCGCACTGAGATATCCGAGCTAGCGCTCCGCTCCAGGCTTGCCCTCGGCCTCCAGCACGCGCATCAGCTCCTCGCGGGATCTCCGGGTCAAGGGGTGGTCCTCGCCGAGGGTCTGTCGCCTGCCCTCCCACGCCCGGCGCAGCAGCCGCTCCCCCTCTGCGAGGTCTCCCAGCTCGGCACGGACTGCTCCCAGCATGCCGGTCGTGGTCAGGGTGTCGGGATGATCGACTCCTTCCAGGCGCTCCCTGAGGGCGAGCACCTCGCGCAGGGTGCGCTCGGCCTCGCGGTACTTGCCGGTCGCGGCTTGAGCCTCGCCGAGCGTAGTCATGGCGCTGAGGGTGATGGCGTGCTCGGCTCCGAGTACTCGGCGAGCCGCCGCGAGGGCCTCCCCGAGCAGGACCTCGGCCTCGTCGTAGCGCTCGAGGTAGATCAGGTCGCGGGCGAGCAGCTCGCAGCCCGTGACGGTGTAGGGATGCTCGGAGCCGAGCACGCGCCGGTTGATGGCGAGGACCTGGCGGTGAATCGCCTCGGCCTCCCCCACCTCGCCCTGGCGAAGCAGGGCGGTGGCCAGGTTGCTGAGGGTCAACGCGTACCGCGGGTGCTCCTCGCCGAAGACCCGGAGACTGATCTCGGCGGCCTCTCGAAACAGCTCCTCGGCGTCCTCGAGCTGCCCCAGCTCAGATACGGTCACGGCCAGGTTGACCATAGCCGCCAAGGTCCTCGGATGCTCATTCCCGCGTCGGCCCCTGCTGGCGGCAAGGTTGTGCCGGTGCAGCTCTGCGGCCTCGACCAGTCGCCCCTGGCGGTGAACGGCGATCGCCAGTCCGTTGCGGATGCTCCACGCCAGGTCGGGCTCGGCGCTCTCGATCGGCTCGACCAGCCTCAGGGTCCGGCGGAGGAGAGCCTCGGCCTCGCCGTACTCGGACTGCCCGAGGAGGTCCAGGGCCAGGTTGAGGCGCGCCGCGATCGTGTCCGGGTGCTGTCCACCGAGCTCCTGGGTCATGGCCAGGACAACCTCCCGATGCAGCGCCTCTGCCTGCCCGTGCTTGCCCAGGTCGGAGAGCACGTTGGCCAGGGCGTTCCTCGAGCGCAGGGCTTCAGGGTGGCGATCCCCCTGCTCGCGTCCTCGAATGGCGAGCGCACGCGTGAGGAGCGCGTGGGCCTCGGCCGGATGGCCGAGGGACTGGAAGGTGGCGGCGAGCGTCTCCAGCACCTGGCACCGCTGCATCGGGAGCTCGGCAAAGGCGGCGTCGACCCCCGCCGCAGCCTCCTCGAGCACGTCCCCCACCCGCAGCGTCTCGGCGTCGTCATCACTGTCACGCGGGGCGAGCATCTCCTCGAGGAATCGGTTGATGGCCTCCATCTCGCGTCGCGACTGAGTGACACGGGACAGCGAGTGCCGGGCGTGCAGCAGGGCGGCCGTCGAGAGCAGGCTCGCGGCTGCGAGTGATCCTGCCGCCAGTCCGACCACCACTCGCCGCATGAGGCGCCGCGGCGCGTCGCCGAGCTCGCGCAGGCAGCGGCCGACCTCGTCGATCCGGGGCCGATCCCAGGGCAGCGGCAAGACCATGCGGTCGGTCAGTGCCTCGAGCGCCGAACCGGCGCCGTCCCCGGCGAGGCGCTTGATCAAGACCCCGAGGCCGTACACGTCGCTGGCCGCGGTCGCCGGCTCACCCCGCGCCTGCTCCGGGCTCGAAGCGTGGGCGCCAGCGCTCGCCACCTCGCCGGCCGCAACGCCGCGGTCCATGCCCACAAGATCGAAACCGCCCAGCTTGACCTCGCCAGCGCCGCCCACGACCACGTGCTCGGCCCTGAGGTCGCCATGGACCAGGCTGACCGCATGGGCGGCCGCCACGGCGGCAGTCAGCTGCTCGGCCAGCGCCAGCCTCTCGCGCCCCGTCGACCGCTCGCTGGCGAGCACCTCGTCGAGGGCTCTCCCCGACACCGGCTCGGTGATCACCAGGCTGGTGCCATCCTCTTCGAAGTAGTCGAGGACCCGGATCAGGTTAGGGTGCTCGAGCTGGGACAGGACGCGCAGACGGCGCAGGAACCGGTCTCTGGCCGAGGCGCCCACTCGCTCGAGGTCGAGGGCCCGGACCGTGACGCCGCGCCCGAGACGCTCGTCGATGCCGGCGTAGACGTCCTCCGCGCCACTCGTCGCAAGGCGCTCGACGAGTCGGATGTTGTGCAGCTTGCGTCCAACCCAGGTCACAACCGGCGCCGATCCAGCACGCGTTCCCGCCGGTGCGAGTCTAGCACCGGGTCGCCGGGCGCCTGGTCAACGGCACGACGCCCCGTCGATCGTCCGGCCCACCGCCTCCAGGGTGACAGACCCGTCCGGTCGCTTCGGCCCGGCCCAGGTATGATTCTGCCGTGATGAGCACCGCGCCGCACCTCCGGGAGCTGTGCCGCGACGAGCCGGTGCTGGCCCTGTGCGGGCCGAGCGGGTCGGGCAAGACCACCCTGCTCGAGCAGGTCATCCCGGTGCTCGGCGAGCGCGGCCTGCGCGTAGCCGTGGTCAAGCACGACGTGCACGGCATCACCCTCGACCCGTCCCGCAAGGACTCGGCCCGCCTCTTCGCCGCCGGCGCCGACGTGGTCGTGCGCGGCCCCGGCGAGTCGCTATGGCGGCGGCACGGGCAGGAACCGAACGGCCTCGGCGCCGTGCTCCTGGACCTGCTCGCCGGGCACGATCTGGTGCTCGTCGAGGGCCACAAGGAAACGCCCCTGGCCAAGCTTTGGATCAGCGGCCCGGACGCCTGCGGGCCGCCGCCAGATGTCGAGGAAGTGGTCGAGGTGCTGCCCCGCGACGGCGCGCGACCCGAACGTCTGCTCGGCCTGCTCGACCGCTGGCTGCCCGAGGTGTGGGCCCGGCGTCGCCTGCTCGGCGGGATCCTGATCGGCGGTGCGGCCAAGCGCATGGGCCAAGCCAAGCAGCTGCTGCCCTTCCAGGGAAGGCCCCTGCTCGAGGCGGTGTGGTCGGCCATGCAGCCTCACGTCGAAGAGGTCGTGCTCCTCGGCGCCGGGGAGGTTCCCGCCACCCTGGCCCAGGCCCCGCGCCTGCCCGACGTGGCCGAGGCGCGCGGACCGCTCTCCGGCATGCTCGCCGCCGTGCGCTGGGCGCCGCGCGCGGCCTGGGTCCTGGCCGCCTGTGACCTGCCCCTGGCCAGCGCCGAGGCGGTGTCCTGGCTCGTGGCCGAGCGTCGGCCTGGCCGGTGGGCGGTCCTGCCCCGAGTCAACAACCGCGGCATCGAGCCCCTGCTTGCGATCTACGAGCCCCAGGCGCGACCGCTGCTCGAGGCGGTGGCGGCGGCTGGCCACGTCGGTCCGTGCTGCATCGCCGACCATCCCTCGGTCGTGTCCCCGCAGCCCCCGGCCGCGCTCGCCCGATCCTGGCACAACGTCAACACGCTCGAGGACCTGGCCGCGCTCGACCCCGAGCGGTAGCGGGACGCGGACCGCGCTGGCGCCCATCGAGTCGCGCGTCAGCTCGAGGCGAGCAGGCGCGGAAGCAGTTCGCAAGAACGCCAGTCGAGCCCCGGGCGGGACAGGTCCGGCAGCGACCGCTGATCGGGGTGAGGCGTCAGCCCGGCTCGCCGATCACCCGCCGCGGGTGGGTGAAGACCGTCGCCCGGGTGTCACGGACAAAGGCGCAGAGCGTGATCTGGCAGCCCTCGGCGACCTCGATCGCGAGCGAGGTCGGGGCCGAGACGGCGCAAATCAGCTCGATACCGGCACGCGCGCATTTGCCCACCATCTCCAGGCTGACCCGGCCCGAAAGCACGACCCCGCAGCCGGCCGGTGAGCAGCCCTCGAGCAGGTAGCGGCCGATGGCCTTGTCGAGGGCGTTGTGGCGGCCGGTGTCCTCGGCCAAGGCCAGGATCTCGCCGCGCGCGTCGAAGATCCCGGCCGCATGCGTGCCGCCCGAGGCCGCGAACAGGGGTTGACGCTCGCGCACGGCGTTGGTGGCCGAACGGAGCACGCCCGGTCGGATGCGCAGGGTGTCACCGACTGCAGGCAGGGACTCGAGCTTGGCCTCGAGGTTCTCTGCGCCGCACAGGCCGCATGAGGACACGATGAGCAGGTTGCGGCCTTCGTCATGGATTCGGGGCGGGCCGTCCCCGTTGAGCCGGACGCGCACGGTCCAGGGATCGTCGAGGCACGGCTCCATGGCCTTGACCTCGGCCATGGAGTCGATGATGCCCTCCGACAGGAGGAAGCCGGCGGTCAGGGCGTCGAGGTCGGCCGGAGTGCAGAGAAGGGTGTAGGAGTCGACCCGCTGCACGTCGATCGTGAAGGCCGCCTCGCGCACGACGACCACCGTCTCGTCCAGCGGCGGAGCGTCGCCATCGGCGGTCGAGATGCGCTGGGCCTGGACATCCTCCAACGCGGCCGGGTCATGCAGCCGATCGTCCATTGCAGGCGGCATTCTATCCTGTCGTCGCGCGGCCGGGTCTCCTCCGGGTCGGCCACGCCACGAGAGTGCCCGCCCGACGGAGCGTGAGCCGACCGGCGATTGTGCCACGCTGTCGCGCTCCCCGCGCCCCGCCACCGCCTCTTGAGCTATCATCGCCCTCGTGCCTGCGCGCCGCGAGCCGGCCGATGGTGCTGCTATCGGTTCACGGCAGGGGCGCTCGCCGGACCGGGGGATCCATGGGTTACGAGTTCATCGAAGGGAACGAGGCCATCGCCCGCGGGGCCTGTGCGGCCGGGTGTGACTTCTTCGCCGGCTACCCGATCACTCCAGCGTCGTCGATCCTCCACTACATGATGGAGCTGACGCCTCAGAATGGCGGCCTGGCCATCCAGGCCGAGGACGAGATCGCGTCCATGGGCTTCTGCCTCGGCGCGGCCATGGCCGGGCGCAAGGCCATGACCGCCACCAGCGGACCCGGGATGAGCCTCTACTCGGAGAACATCGGGCTGGCCATCATGGGCGAGACGCCGCTGGTGATCGTCAACGTCCAGCGCCAAGGTCCGGCCACCGGCTCGGCCACCAAGGGTGCCGAGGGCGACATCCAGTTCACCCGCTGGGGTACCTCGGGGGGGCTGCCGGTGATCGCCCTTAGCCCGGCCACGGTCGAGGAGGCCTACCTGCTGACCTACGTCGCCTTCAACCTGGCCGAGAGGTACCGCACGCCGGTGTTCATCCTCACCAGCAAGGACGTTGGTGTGACCAAGGAGCGCGTCGACCTCGAGGCCGTCGAGCTGCCGACGCGGGTCGAGCGCAAGCGGTTCGCTCCCGACGACGACTACCGGCCCCACGGCTTCTCGCGCTCCGAGGAGGTGCCGGCGGTGGCCGACTTCGGCGGCGACCGCATCGCCCGTTACACCACCTCGACCCACGACCAAAGCGCCTTCCTGACCACCGATCCCAAGCTCATCCAGGCGATGATCGACCACTACCAGGCCAAGATCACGGCAGCCGCCGAGGATTTGGCCCTGGTCAAGCACGACATGCAGGAGGGCGCCGACACGCTGTGCATCAGCTATGGCATCACCTCGCGCTCCACGGCCGTGGCCGTGAGACAGGCGCGTGCCGCCGGCCGGAAGGTGTCGTCACTCGTCCTGCAGACCCTGTGGCCGGTCCCCGAGCGGGCGATCCTGGCTGCAATGGACGGCGTCCGCAGGGTGGTCGTACCCGAGATGAACATGGGCCAGTACCTGCTCGAGATCGAGCGGCTGGCGCCAGCTGGCGTGGAGGTGGTGGGCGTGTGCAAGATGGACACCACCCTGGTCTCGCCAGCCGAGATCCTGGCCAAGGGGGGTCTGCGATGAGCACCCCACGCTACGAGACCTACATGTCGACCGATACCATCCCCCTCCCCTACTGTCCGGGCTGCGGCCATACCACCCTGGTCAAGGCCCTCGACCAGGCCCTGGTCAGGCTCCAGCCCGACCCCAGGAAGGTGGTCATCGTGACCGACATCGGTTGCATCGGCCTGGCCGACCGCAACTTCGTCACCAACGCCTTCCACGGCCTCCACGGCCGCTCCATCACCTATGCCTGCGGTCTCAAGCTGGCCCGACCCGAGCTCACGGTCATTGCCCTCAAGGGCGACGGCGCCTGCGGCATCGGCGGCACCCACCTGCTCAACGTGGCGCGGCGCAACATCGGCATCACCCTGATCGTGGCCAACAACTTCAACTACGGCATGACCGGCGGCCAGCACTCGGTGACCACACCTACCGGCGGCGTGACCTCGACCACTCCGTGGGGCAACGTCGAGCGCCCCATGGACCTGTGCGCCACCACGGCCGCCGCTGGGGCCGCCTGGGTCTACCGGGCGACCACCTTCGACCAGGACCTGCCCGAGGTACTGGCGCGCGCCATTTCGCAGCCGGGCTTTGCCATGGTCGACGTGTGGGAGCAGTGCCAGGCCTACTACGCGCAGCGCAACAAGCTGCGCAAGTCCGACCTCTTCGGCCTCCTCGAGAGCTGTGGGTTCCGGCTCGGCCTGGTCGCCGACGACCCGCGCCCCGAGTACAGCGCCCGCTATCACGCGGCCTTCGAGGCCGGCAAGGGTGTGCTGCGCAGCAAGCCCAAGATCGAGCCCTCGTTCCGCGCCGCGGTCGCGCGTCAGTCGGGGATCCTCATCGCCGGCAGCGCGGGCCAGAAGATCAGGTCCACCGCGACCCTGCTCGCCGAGGCCGGCATCGCCTGTGACCTGTACGCCACTCAGAAGGACGACTACCCGATCACGGTCAGGACCGGCCACTCGGTGGCTGAGATCATCCTCAGCCCGCAGCGCATCGACTACACCGGCATCGACCAGCCCGACTACCTGGTGGCGCTCTCCCAGGACGGGGTCAAGCGAACCCGCGCCAGCATCGCGTCCCTGCCAGCGACCTCGACCGTCTACACCGACGCTGCCCTCGACCTGCCAGCGACCGCGGCCCGCGTGCTCCGCCTGCCCTTGGCCGAGGCGGCGCAGGGCATCGGCAAGCTGTCGATCGGCTTCGTGGCCCTCGGCGCTTTGCTCGCCGAGAGCGGGCTGTACCCGGTGGAGGCGCTCGCAGCCACCATCCGCGCCTTCCAGAGTGACACGATCGCGGATGCCAGCTGCAAGGCGCTGGCGGCCGGCGCCGAGCTCGTTCGCAGCACCACCTGAGCCCCTCCTGCCCCGAGTCGCCGCCGGGTTCTCCCTGACCGCGCAGGCCCGACGCCCCGCGGCCCGCTCCGCCATGCCCCGACGTTCCGCCCGGCACAGCTCGACCTGCAACCCGAGCCCGGGTTCGCCCGTAGCTCTGAGTCGGGGTCGTCCCGCACATGAGTTCCGCGCGGAGGTGCGCCGTGGTTCCTCGCATCGCCCTCGTCGTCGTGCTGGCGGTCGTCGCCGGCGTTGCCGCCGCCGACCAGGAGCAGGTCCTCGCCGACCTCACCGACAAGGGCGACCAGGTGCTGCACGTGCTCCAGGTCCAGGAGGTCGTCGAGCACAGCCTGCCCATGGTTCGGGTCCGGGCCGGCAAGATTCGCATCAGCGCGGGCCTGGTTGCCGACGAGCTGGCCCTGGAGACCGATGACCTGCGGGTGGTCCAGTGGCTGATCTCCGGCAAGTACCTCTTCCGTCTCCTCCTTAACGACGGGACCGTAGGCGTTCTCCGCTACTCGGTCGTCCCGCGCGGGAAGACTCCGGGCAAGGGCATCTGGCTCGAGGCCCTGCCCGTGGACACCGACCCCGCCTTCCGGGAGCTGGTCGCGGGCGGCACGGCGAGCCTCGACCAACGGGTGGCGACGCAGATCGCGCGCGAGATCGAGACCCTGCGCTCCGACCACGCCTTCCTCCTCGCCACCACCGGCCAGTAGCCCCATCTTTCCCTCGGGTGACCTCCAGCCAGCTGTGGCTGCTCGATAATGCAGGCAAGGAGCGAGCCATGAGCCCTGCATCTGACCCTGCATCGGCCGCGGAGCAACATCCGGAGCGGGATGACGGCACGACTCCTTCCGCCGCTTCCCGCATCCTTTCCCGCTGGCGCCGGTTCGAGGCCCTGGTCGGCCGCCTCACGCTGGTGCTGGTCCTCGCCCTGGCGACGCTGCTGCTCGCGGATGGCGTCGCCCGCAGCTTCGCGAGCAGCGAGCTCGGCGGCTTTCGCGGCCCCTTCGGCCCGACCAGGAGCTGGAAGCAGCCACGCCCCTACATCCACCACGCCGGTGAGCCCGGCGCAACGGTTCTCGGCGGTGAGCGACACAATCGTTTCGGTTGCCGCGGCCCAGCGCCGGCGCCGACCAAGGGCAGCGCCGAGGTCCGGATCTTCATGGTCGGCGGGTCCACCACCTACCTGGGGAATCCGCCGGCGGCCGCGCTCATCGAGCAACGGCTGCGCCAGAACGGCGGCAGCGACGTGCGGGTGTTCAACTTCGGCGTCGGCGCCTCGGTCTCGAGCATGGAGCTGGTGCGCATCGTGACCGAGATCGTGGACCTCGAGCCGGATCTCGTGCTCATGTACGGCGGCGGCAACGACGTGATCTTCCCCGTCATCTACGACCCCCGTCCCGGCTACCCGTACGACTACCCGCTGTACGAAAGAAACCCGCTCCTCGAGGAGGACTACGACCTCCTGCCCCTGCTCGCCTTCAAGCTGTGGACCGTCCGCCGCCTGGCCGACGGCTACCTGCGCGAGGGCTTTACCGGGATCGAGGCGCTGCGAGGCAAGGTCAAGTACGACACGCCCGAGTGGCGCGAGCGGATCGCCAGGACCTACGTCCGCAATTTGGAGAAGGCGCACCGCATCTGCGCCGCCTTCGGCAGCCGCTTCCTCGGCGTGTTCCAGCCGACGCGGCAGTACACCTACGAAGACATGCCCGACTCCAGGCTGGCGCACTGCCAGGAGGTGCGCAAGCGCATCCGCGCTCGCATCCGCCGACTCGACGACGAGGTCCGCACCGATATCGTCGACCTCAGCAACCTGTTCGACGGGAGGCCCATGGCCGCGACCTACCTCGAGGGGGACGAGCTGCACCTGACCCAGGAGGCGTGCGAGCTCCTGGCCGAGGCCCTCGCCGCCGAGATCGTCGCCCATTTCCCCGAGCTGGTGGGTCCACGACGGGAGCCGCCGGTGTGAGCCAAGGAGGCACGATGCGACCGACGACCACCGATGACGTCCTCTCCCTCCTCGACGCCGGCGTGCTCTCCGCAGCTCTCGGCGCGGCCGTCGAGCTGGGGCTCTTCTGGTTGCTCGAAGACGAGCCACGCGACGTCGATCGGGTGGCCCGCGAGCTCGGCGTTCTCCCTGGGAACCGCTGCCGGTACTGGCTCGAGCTGCTGCGGGAGAGCAACCTGCTCGAGCGCAACGCAGGCCTCTATCGGCCCTCGCAAGCGGCTCGGGTCGCGATCCTGGAGTCGTACCACCGCGAGTCGTGGGCCCTCTTGGCCGAGGAGTCGCGGCGGCGGCTGGGCGCCCTCCACGATCTGGCGCAGGGCCTCCGCGCGGCCGCGGTCGGCGCGCACCGGGACTACGTTGTGGCCATGGCCGGGGACGCCGACCGGGCGCGTCGCTTCACCCGGATGCTCTACCAGGTCCACGGGCCCTGGGCCGAAGAGCTGGCCCGTCACCTGGACATGGAGGGCGTGTCCCGGTTGATGGACCTGGGCGGCGGCTCGGGGGTCGTGTCGATGGCCCTGGCCCGGCGCTGGCCGAGCCTGAGCGCGGTGGTTGTGGACCTGGACGGAGTCTGCCGGGCCGGGAACGAGCTCGCCGCCGAGCAGGCGCTGGCTGGTCGGGTCTCGTACCACCCGGCCGATTTCCTGCGCGACGAGCTGCCGTCGGGCTTCGACGCGGTCGTGGAGTGCGACGTCAACGTCTACGGCCGGGAGCTCTTCCGCAAGGTCTACCGCGCCCTGATCCCGGGCGGGCGCTTCGTCATCGTCGACCTGTTCGCGCCCGGCCCGGGCGAGCCGCCGCCGACCCGGACCGCCTGGGCCCTCGAGCACTCCCTCGCCGACCCGGGCTTCCGCTACCCCACGGCCGACGAGGTCGTCGAGCTGCTGCGCGAGACCGGCTTCGAGCTCCGCGTTGCCGGGGCGCCACTCCCCCTCGGCGCCGGAAGCTCGGGCGCCGCCGGCGGCTGGCGCCTGATCGAGGCGGTCGCGGTCTGACCGTCGCCCGGCGGCGCCGGCCGCTCACGGACTGGCGGCCCCGATCAGCGCCAGTCGCCCATCACCTGGAACCCGGACCACGCCCAGGGGTGGGAGGCGTCCACGACCTCAGTTCCGCCACCCTGGCTCGGCTCCTCCACCGGGCCGGCGAGGAGCGCGACCTGGGCCTGGCGCAGCGCCTCGTCGGTGCTCGTGCCGCGCCTCAGGCCGGCGTGCATGCGGCGCATGAGGACGGCGGTGGAGCGATCCGGCACCGCCCACAGCGAGGCGACCACGGATCGCGCGCCGGCGTACTGGAAGGCGCGCGTCAGCCCGATCATGCCCTCGCCGCGCACGTCCTGGCCGAGGGCGGTGCCGCAGGCCGAGAGCACGACCACGTCGGCGTCGATCCGCAGCTGCTCGAACACCTCCCACGCCTGGAGCAGACCGTTCTCCCCAGCCTCGGATCCGCTCTCCGGCACAGCCAGGGCGATCGCCGAGCTCAAGGGCATCGACTGGTCGAGGATGCCGTGACAGGCGAAGTGGATGACGTCGACGTCGAGACCCAGGCTCTTGGCCTGATTCTCGGTCGCCTGCGGGCCGAGGAAGGTGGTCGCGGCCTTGCCCCAAACCGCAGCCACGTCGAGGACCTCCTGTCGCGACCCCGGCAACGGCTCGAGGCGGACCCCGCGGGCGGCCAGCAGCAGGAGGTCCGGGTCGGCCGCGGCAGCGGCGCCCCGGCTCCCCGGCGCCGGGTAGGTCGGGTCGCCGAAGGCGACCAGGGTCCGTGGGCCTGTCTCTGCGGACCGCCCGCGCCTACCCAGCAGCTGACCGTAGACCGTGGCCGAGACCACCGAGTGGATCGGCTTCCACTCGACCAGGTAGCGGGCCTGGCCGGCAGCGCCGTCCACCCGGCGCAGGGCGGCGAAGGGCAGGGTGTGGAGAGCGCCGTCCGGGCACACCAACACCCGCTGGGCCGGCTCCAGCCAGGGCTCGGCAGGGCGCACGAGGGTGTCGTACAGCTCCCGGCTCCAGCGTTCGATCGCGGGCGCGGACCGCTCCTGGCTGGTCCCCAGGTGCTGGACGAGGCCGCGCACGGCGCGCTCCACCTGGCGCTCCCCAGCCTCGAGATCGAGGGCCGCGAACGGCGCTGCGATCCCCGGCACGGCTGACAGCACGAAGAGGTGGGAGCGCTCGACCCCGAGGCTGTACTCGAGGAGGACCGTCCCCGGATCCAGCGATCTCAGGACCTGGTCCGGGTCCACCGGCTCGGGGTACTGGAGCATGGCCAGGCGCGGCGACCGCGTGCGGATCTCCTCGGTCATCTCCTCCTGCCGCCGACGCACCTGCCGGAGCTGGTCCAGGTACGGCTCGACCTCGTCCGCCCCGGCAGCCGGCGAGAGGTCGACGAGGGCAGCTTGCAGCTCGTCGAGCTCGCGGGCCAGGAGCCGGCGCTCCTGGTCGAGGTCGGCCGGGATCTCGCTCTCAAACTCCAGCTCGCGCTCGGCGAGCATGGCCGACAGCCCCCTGGCTCGCGAGCGCTCGAGAACGCGAAACGCCTCCGCCGGTCGCCCCATCTCGAGCAGCAGCTCGAGGTAGTCGCGGTACAGATCGGCGTGCCCGGCGCGGTGCACGGACCTCACCCTCTCGGTCCCGCCCAGGCGCCCCTGCTGGGCCTCGAGGGCGTCGGCCGCCCGGGCATAGACCGTTGCCGCCTCCTCGAGCCGGCCCACGCCGCGTAGCAGGCGGGCCTGGTCGCCGAGCGCCTCAGCCTCCCAGGCAGTGCCCGGCCCCACCCGGTGCATCAGCTCCGCGGCGCGACCGAGCAGGCGCTCCGCCTCGTCCTGCTCGCCCTGCACGGCCGCGATCCGGCCGATGCCGCCGAGGCAGCCGGCCACTCCGCTGCTGGGGGCGCCGACCTGCTCCCGGATGCGCAGGGAGCGTTCGAACAACCCGCGCGCGACCGTCAGGTCGCCCGCCGCCTCGGAGACGTAGCCGAGGTTGATCAACGCCTCGGCCACCGGCATCGAGCCCGGCACGATCTCCTCGAGCAGATCCAGGGCACGCTGCCCGCGCTCCTGTGCCAGGCCCAGCTCGCGGCGGTCGAACGCCACTCCGGCCAGGTTCTGGTAGGTCATGGCCACGGCAATCGGGTCCGAGCGGTCGAGCTCCAGGGCGCGCTCGAAGCAGCGCTCGGCCTCGTCCAGCTCGCCCCTCATGAACAGCACCTGGCCGAGGTTGTTGACCGCCGCGGACATGGTCCGGCCGCGCGGAGCCGCCTGCTCGAGGATGCCGATAGCGCGCCGGTGGGAACCCTCCGCCGTTGCCAGCTCGCCCCGCTTCATTGCCACGTTGCCGAGCAGCACCAGGATCTGCGGGATGCGCTCGTCGCCCGGGGCGACCCGCTCCAGGATGGCCAGGGCCCGGCCGCCGAGCTCCTCGACCGCATCCAGGTCGCCCCGGCTGAGGGCGAGGAGGGCGAGGCGGTGGAGGGAGGCCGCGCTCTGAGCCGAGCCCGGCGCCGCCCGCTCGACCATGGCGTGCGCCTGTCGCAGCGACGCCTCGGCCGCTTCGAGGTCGCCCTGTCGCCACTGGGCGAGACCCAGGTTGCCCAGGACTTCTGCCATGTCAGCGCCGGCAGGGTCCAGCCGGCGCTGAATCTCGGCCGCCCGCTGCAGCAGGCTCACGGCGGTGGCGGGGTCGCCCCGGTAGAGTGCCACCGAGGCCAGGTCGCCCAGGCCGTCGACCACCTCCGCGCTGCCCGGCGCCACCCGTTCGCTGATCTCGTACGCTTCCTGGTAGAGGAGCTGAGCACGATCCAGGTCACCCGTCGTGGCCGCGACCCAGCCCTGCTTGCGCAGCATGGGGACCACAGCCAGGGTGTCGGGGGCGATCGCCTCGGCCAGGGCGAGGGCATGGCGCTCGAGCCTCTCCACCGCCGCCAGGTCACCGCGTTGACCTGCCATGACAGCCAGGGCGTGAAGGCCGGCCGCGACCTCGAGCGATCGCGGCGCGACGAGCTGCCGCACTGCCAGGCTGCGCGAGAGGAGGGCTTCGGCGGCGTCGAGTCGAGCGACCCTCTGCAGCGCCTCACCGAGGTCCGCGAGATGCTCCGCGACGGTCAGGCTGCTCGAGCCACCTGCGAGGTCGATGCAGAGAGCCTCGAGCTGGTCGTCGACCTGCGCTGCCATACCAGCCTGCCGGCCCGCCAGCGCCCAGTCTCCGCACGCCCGCACGCGTGCGGTCCCGGAGCTCCCCTCCCGCCGCCACGCCCGCTCCGCCGGGCCAGCGCCCCGGGCTCCTCCATCCGGCGCGCCTCGCGGCGCGGGCCGCGCGACCGCGCCGCCGGCGCCCGCGATGGCGATCTCGCCAGCGCCCGGCGCCTCGGCGGTGGCGAGCCCGCGGATGCCGTGCCACGAAGTCGCCAGCGCCACGCAGCAGAGGACGAGTCGGGTCGTGGTCATTGCGCTCCCAACCATCGGCCAGCGGTCGCTGCGGCCGCCGCGCCGCGACGGTATCATGAGTCTCGCCGACATTCATGAACCAGGCTCGACAGGGGATCGGAGCACCTGTGACCAACACCCAGCGCAAGACCAAGATCGTGTGCACGATCGGACCGGCGACCAGCACCGCGGCTGCCCAGCGCCAGCTGGTGGCGGCGGGCATGGACGTGGCCCGGCTCAACTTCTCCCACGGCGACCACCAGAGCCACGGCGAGGCGATCCGCTCGCTGCGCCGGACCGCGGCCGAGGCCGGCCGGGAGGTGGGCATCCTGCAGGACCTGTGCGGGCCCAAGATCCGCCTCGGCAAGCTCCCCGAGGGCGGCGTGGTGCTGCGTCCCGGTGAGGGCGTGGCTCTCGCGCCCGACGGGAGCGGCGCGGCCGGCGCCCTGCCGGTCTCCTACCCTCACCTGCTCGAGGACGTGCATGAGGGCGACCGCATCCTGCTCGCCGACGGTTTGGTCGAGCTCAAGGTGCGGGCGCGCCGCCCGGATCGCCTGGAGTGCGAGGTCCAGGTCGGCGGCACCCTGGGCTCGGGCAAGGGGGTCAACCTTCCCGGCGCCGCCCTGCGCGTCGCCTCCTTCACCGCCAAGGACCGCTCTGACCTGGCGATGGGGCTGGCGGCCGGGGTCGACTTCGTGGCCCTGTCCTTCGTGCGCCACGAGGACGACCTGGACCCGGTCTCGGCGATGCTCGAAGAAGCGACCGACCGTCCGCTGCTGATCGCCAAGATCGAGAAGCCGGAGGCCCTCGAGCGACTGCACCGGATCCTCGAGCGGGTCGACGGGGTCATGGTCGCGCGCGGCGACCTCGGGGTCGAGATGCCGGTCGAGGAGGTGCCGCTGATCCAGAAGCGGGTCATCACCGAGGCCCGGCGCGCCGGGCGACCGGTGATCACCGCCACCCAGATGCTGCGCTCCATGGTTGAGAGCCCGCGGCCCCTGCGCGCCGAGGCCACCGACGTCGCCAACGCCATCCTCGACGGCAGCGATGCCCTGATGCTGTCCGAAGAGACCGCCGTCGGCTCCTACCCGGTGGCGGCGGTGGAGATGCTCGACCGCATCGCCCGCGTCGTCGAGCCGACGCTCGACCCGCGGGCGCGGCTCGACGAGCCGGTCTCCGATCTGGTGCCCGGCACGGCCGGGGCGATCAGCCGCGCCGCCTGCGCCCTGGCCGAGGACGTCAACGCCGTCGCCATCTTCGCCACCACCAAGTCGGGCGGAACCGCGCGCCTGGTGGCGCGGCTGCGACCGCGACGCCCGGTGGTCGGGCTGACCTCACGAGCGATCGTGCGCCGCCAGCTGACCCTGTCCTGGGGCGTGGTGCCGGCAGCGGTCGAGCTCTTCACCGACACCGACTCCGCCTTCGAGCGGGCGGTGGCGTGGGCGCGCGAGCAGGGTCTGGCCCGGCCCGGCGACCGCATCGTCGTCACCGCCGGCCTGCCGGTCAACGTCCCCGGCGGCACCGACCTGGTGCGGGTGATCGAGGTGTAGGCCGACCATCTCACCGGGCTTCGACGCGGTACCGCGCACTGCGGCACCAAATGGGGCAGATGACGCGGCACCACGTGTCACGAAGCTCACGATTCCCCGCCACCCCTTCTCGCACACACCTCCAGCGTGTGACCTTCGTGACAGGGTACGACGCCTTCGGCAATCTCACTTCTCGAAATGGTGCCTGGCCCGCTATTCCGCTATTGTGAACCGCGATCAAGTCGACGCGGCGAGGGGTTGGTACGAGCGCGGGAGATGCCTACGGTCCCCTGGGTGGGGCGCGCCCGTCTCAAGGTCAAGCACCTCGCGAGGGCGCTCCAGAAGACCCCTGATAGGATGACGCGAGAGAATGCGCGAGGAGTTCGCAGAAGTAAAGAAGATGATCCGTTCCGGATCGACCTCAACCGATTGAACCGTGAGCTGGCTCGGAGCGCGCGGTTAAGGGCTCGATAATAGCGGCAAAATGGGCCTGCACCCATCTGAAATGGTGCCTGGCCCGCTATTCCGCTATTGTGAGCTGCGATCAAGTCGACGCGGCGAGGGGTTGGTACGAGCGCGGGAGATGCTTACGGTCCCCTGGGTGGGGCGCGCCCGTCTCAAGGTCAAGCACCTCGCGAGGGCGCTCCAGAAGACCCCTTATAGGATGACGCGAGAGAATGCGCGAGGAGTTCGCAGAAGTAAAGAAGATGATCCGTTCCGGATCGACCTCAACCGATTGAACCGTGAGCTGGCTCGGAGCGCGCGGTTAAGGGCTCGATAATAGCGGCAAAATGGGCCTGCACCCATCTGAAAGTGCCAAGAATGTCGGCCCTTCTATGAGTAGGCCGGTAACGTCAAGGTGAGGATCGTCTTGGGTGGGGCCTCCTTTCGGTGCTGTGCTGTAAGCGTTCGATCCGGTGAGATGGCCA
>Ga0316620_10000232_pt1 | contig 22255 bp, 19 predicted proteins | sample OWC_Aug_M1_C1_D5_FD_207651 | JGI IMG/M metagenome (GOLD analysis project Ga0316620, IMG submission 207651) | Wetland soil microbial communities from Old Woman Creek delta, Ohio, United States - OWC_Aug_M1_C1_D5_B | ecosystem: Environmental > Terrestrial > Soil > Wetlands | place: USA: Ohio...
TAGTCTAGAATGGATAGGGCGCCAGCCTTCGGTGGACCGCCCATGGAACGGTCTGGAGAGAGTTGGATACCGCAGGTTCAAATCCTGCCGCGCCCGCCACTTCTTCTTCCAACATCTGGATGGTCCATGCAAGATAGGTCGGAGTTGAATGATTACTTCTTGGCCAGTTTCTTGCTCCAGATCTCTATGAACTTCTCAAGAGACCTATCATAGGTCTTCTCTGTTTCGGTGGGAAAGAGGCATCCCGGCAGTTCCTGATGCTGCCAGTGATACTGAAGGCAGTCACAACAATACCCCTGTCTTGGGCATCCGGGGTAAGAGCAGGTACAACGCTGCTTGTTACGTTCTGCATTGCATATTCTGCCGGCCATCTGCCATCCTTGTCGCTGTCACAGCGACATCTTAAAGCCTGATTGGTCTAGGGCCTGGCTGACCGTACACGGTTCTGCTCTGGTGGCTCTCAATGCACCTACTGAATGGGTTCGGTGACGAATGGAAGGGCTTGAACGGACTACCGCTGCCGCCTGTCCGACTCTCCATCCTCCAGTCGCTTCTGGTTCAGACGTTCGGCACCGACATTGAGGTCAAGTTTCATTCTAGATTCCAGAGCAAGAAGAACGTCGTCATTCGCCTGACAATGCTATCTGGAGGCGAAAAGGCCGAACAGCCACTTGTGGCAAAGATGTTCATCGCTGACACTTACGACAAAGAAGTCAACATGCTTCGCCTCTGTACACGCGGGCATGTCAGAGTGCCCGACGTTTTTGCCGCTCGCGACGGCGTCATTCTCATGGAGTACGTCCCCGGAGAGAACCTAGTGGATTCCCTGAACCGCACATTCTCGAAACGGACTGTTGAGCTGATTGCCAACTGGTACCACGGATTTCATGTTCTCACTCAGTCCGTCAAGGGTGATTCCATCCTACGGAATTTCATATCGGCCAAGGAAGGTCTTGTCGGTCTCGATTTTGAGGAGGCAGGACCCGGTCCTTGGGTCAAGGACATTGGTGGTATCTGTGCAAGCATACTCGACACAAGACCAGTCTTCGATGCCAGAAAACAGGCGTTGGCTTGGCATCTCCTTGAAACCTATCTGAACCTGCGTGGAATTAGCACAAGCCGAGAAACCGAGCGGATGTTCACAGATGAGATTGCGGACGCACTCGGTCGTACCGCAGACAGGCGCAGAGATCCAGAGCTGCTGAAGCTCTCACAGAAAGTACGCGATAGCGGGATTCCAAGAGGTCGAGCTAAGAACCAGACTGGTCAGGCTTGATCTTCTGCCAGCCACAAAGAGGCGCTGTCCTTTATCGAACTGAGAAACGTACGCACATCTGCTCCCCCCGCTTCATTGACTGTTCCACGACTGTACTTGGAGTATATCTCCAAGCATTTGCCAAACACGATGGCCATCTCATCTGATCTCTGAGGAGTTTCACCCTGTTGTCGAAGCGAACGAATCATCTCCATGGACTCTTTTCTTATCACCCACTCTATCGAACCGGAAGGACACTGCACTCTTCGAGGCTCCCGCTTCCGACAGACGATTATAGAGTCATACTTGATGTTGTTCAGTCCATGAAGATGGGTCGATGCGACCATCTCACTCCTGACTGGGTATACTGTCTGAACGGTATAGCCAGAACTCAACAACGCCTGCAGAAGAGATGCCCAAGCATCGGAGTCCCTGTGGTGAAAGGTTAGTATCAGGAGCCCATCGTCTTTCAAGACGCGATTCGATTCCGTGAAAACGCGTGTCAGTCCATCTAGGAACTCTTTCAGTCCCTTCCCCTGAGCAGTATTGGATATGATCTCCTTTTCCCAAGGAACAAGGCTTGGCTCAAAGAAGGCGTATTTTCCTTTTAGCGCCAAACGGAGCCAGACGTAGAAGAAGTTGGAGAGCTCAGAATACATGACGTTGCCCGCGTAAGGGGGGTCCGTGACAACCAAATCCGCAGACTTGTCAGGCATGCCAACCCGTTCTGAGGACCCACACTGCAATAGAGCATTCTTTCCGCCCCCGAGTTCGCCAAAGGAAGCGGCCAGTCTTCCGGCTATCGGCGAGGTCTGCCAGAGCTTGCTTGGGTGTTCTCCATGGAAGACTCTCTCAAAGGGCCGTCTACAGTACTCCTTCCCTTCAATGACAAGTTGTACAAATGCTGTGAATGCACCGCGCCCTTTCGATATATCATAGCAGTTCGCCTCGACTGGAGTCATCGATGGCGAATATGAATGCGTCCTGAAGATGTCTGTGATGAATCCTCTAGTTCCGTTGTACTTACAGAACATATTGTTGTACTTCAGGCAGTTCGAGAATGCAAGTATCAAGAACTCCCTGAGATTCTCATCTTCAGTCTGCAGAATCCATCTGTAGATCTTGCCTAGATTGAGTAGCTGCCTAGCACCGAACAGGTCTCTGAAACGCACGTAACCGTAGTTCAGAGCGCGTCTGGTTTCAACTCCCGCCGGGATTGGTGTATCCGGGATTGGCAGTTCTGCTTCTTTGTTGAGCAGCTCCTCACTTGCCACTTCAAGCATATGGGTGTCTTGCTCGTCAGGTGCTTTGTATCCTCGTCCGTTTCTGAGTTCAATCCGTTGTTCATGATCGCATGTCTTGCAGTAGAACTCGATAGCATACATCACTTCGCGTAGACTTCCCTGCTCTCGAACATGACCTGCAAGTCTGCATGGCGAACATGTACTGTTCGGGCACACTAGAAGCTGACGTCTGACGTATGAAACCTCCCTCGCCGTGAAGGTCCGATTACACGCAGGGCAGACGGAAGGCCGGTCCGCACTGTCCGTTTCGAACACATGCCAGCACTGAGGGCACACCACGACATCGCCTCGTCCAGTCGGAGATCTGGCAAGGAAGAAATCCCGCATCAATGGCACTGTCTTCCCACAGTCGGGGCACCTCATCTCCTTGCGGTAGAAGTAGTAGATTCCCTCTGCTGGGTTTCCGCAGACAGGACAGACAGTAACATAGTACCTTCGCAGTTCCGGTCCTAAGTCCCTCTCTAGCCCCCGCAGCGCACCACGTAGTTCCTCAGGATCAATCTCTTCTATCTCTTTCTTCACAACGAACCATGCAACAGGATTGATGTCTCCTCCAACTGCAACACATCCTAGGCGCAACGCTTCGACAATGGTCGTTCCTCCACCCATCATCGGGTCAAGGACCACCCTCTCCCTGAAGTCCAAATCCGAAGAGTACATCTCCCAGAATCTGTCTGGCGCAACACTGTCTGCTAGCCCAAGAATCAGGATGGACCTGAATACCGATCCGAGCCGTCGTGCCCACCACTTGTGCATTACATAGACTGGTCGGTAGTGTCTTCTACCAAACCCAGTGGACTCCCTCTCCGCAATTCGATTCAACTCCACTAGGGGAAAGGCTACTTCAATGGCTCTTAGACGATCGTCCTTCTTATTCATCTCAGACTATCACAGCTCCATGTCATTAGCCCTATGAATCTAGCGGACTCAATCATACTCTGTGAAACGACAATGCACCGCTGAGTAACGTTTTTATCGGTACCCAGTGCCCATGCATTCTGCCGGGGCGTAGCTCAAAGGTACGCCGTGTCAACGGCCTCCGAGAAACCTGGCAGAGCATCGGACTGTAGATCCGTTGGTTGCTGGTTCAAGTCCGGCCGCCCCGACCACCTTTTCCTCCCGGTCACTACAATCAGGCGCAGGTTGACGACTGCCGTGCGCAGCACTGTCATCTCGTCAGTAATACAGTGCTATTACAGGTGTTTTTCTATCCTGCCGAGGAACCACTAGACGGTGAATTCACAGATGAGTTCCATGGAGAACAGAGTCAAGTCCGGCCTTAGGGAGCATGGTATCACCTGCTACTCGGTCTATCGAATGCCCGGAGATGAGGAAGGCAAGCTACTGATGGCATTTCCGGCGAGAGAGAACAGCCAGCTTACGACTTCCAAGGTCGAACGTGCCCTCAATTCGCTGGGCGTTGGGCAGTTCAGTGTGCAGTCAGAGTTCAGCCGGCTCAGTGCAGCTTTCCTGCATCTTGAGGCTGTACTTGGTGCTCGTACAGAGTCCACGGTTTCCGAGAGCGCTCAGTGAGTTTCTGCGCCCGCCTATCTGCGCCAAAGAACAGAAGTAATATGGGCCGTGTGTTTCGTCTTCATTGGTGACACCAGAGAATGAACCTTGGACTGAAGGATCGGCTCATACTTGTTACAGCTGCCTCTCGAGGACTTGGCTTTGCCACTGCGAAGGCGCTGGTTGACGAGGGAGCTCATGTTGTCATGTGCAGTCGTAACGAGGCCTCTCTCAGCAGTGCAGCACAACAACTCGGCAAGAGAGCATCCTACGTCGTGGCTGATGTTTCAAAGCAAGACGATGTCAGAAGGCTTCTTCAAGAAACCAGTGCCAGAAAGGGCAGATTGGACGGTCTCTTCATCAACTCAGGGGGTCCTCCCCCCGGCAGATTCAGTGACCTTTCCGATACCGAATGGCGTAGGAGTCTAGACCTCACCCTCATGAGCGCAGTCTGGCTCACTCGAGAGGCCCTCCCGCTCCTCAGGGAATCGGAGTCTCCCGCAATCCTCTACTCCACATCGATTTCCGTCAAACAACCACTCGACAACCTGCTTCTCTCCAACTCGATTCGACCTGCGGTCATCGGCCTCATGCGAACTCTGGCGAATGAGCTCGGACCCGAGAGAATCAGAGTGAATGCTGTATGCCCCGGTTACATTCACACGGAAAGAATAGAACAGCTTCTGGCCGCTTCTGGTGACAGGAAGAAGGCAATTGCGGAAATGGCTGACAGTGTCCCACTTGGGCGCATTGGCGAGGCGGACGAGTTTGGGAAGGTCTGCGCGTTTCTTCTGAGTCCAGCTTCAAGCTACGTCCACGGATCACTATTGCTGGTTGATGGAGGTCTCTACCGAGGTATGATGTAATGAGGATGTGGCGAAACACCGACTGGGCTCATCAATAGATCTTGAACGCAGTAGCATGTGGCTTCCTGAAGGCGCTCATCTCTGGCCTGTGTTTCAGCACCGCACGATATGCCATCATCTGGAAGGCAATCGTATTCGGGATAGACTGAACTAGGGGCGTACGTATCTCCATCTCGTTCGGTGTGAATAGCTGATAGGTCTTCATTCCAAGCTTCCCCGACAGTACTCCAAGATATGCAGCGTCCTCTTTCTTACTAGGGGTATCAGTGACCAACACGACCTGATCTCCATTCTCCACAGAGAGAACTGAGTGATGCTTGAACTCCTCTCTCAGCACAGCGATGCCCCTGAACAATGAGAACTCGTTCAACTTCATCGCGCCAATCTGGGAGGCAACGTAGTTTGGTCCATCGGATATGACGTATACTGGCCGCAGCGGTTGCAGGGTTTCTGCAATCTCATTTCCTCTATTCTCCGCCCACGCGATAACATCCTTGGATCGTTCGTACAGAGTCTCAGTGTCCCGAACGATGTCGGTATCGACTCTTGGATGGTGCGCGGCCAGATTCAGCAGATATGCCATGGCACTGGTAGTTGGCGCCGATGGGCTCAAGTCGTACGACTCAACGTGTGAGTCCGTGTGCCAAATCACCTCAGCAACCTTAGAGACCGCACCTTCTGGTGCGTCGGTAAGGGCGATTGTGAGTGCCCCCTTGGATTTGGCTGTCGTAAGGCTCTGGAGTGTCGCAAGACTTCGTCCAGACGCCGTGACCCCTATTACTGCCCAGTGGTCATCCAGTGCAATCCTCTCAACCTCTGGGGGCGATAGCACAAGGGACCGGAGTCCTAACGATTGGAGGCACCAGAACCCAAACTGCGCAACGGCGTATGAGTCGCCACAGCCAGTCAAGATGATTGAAGGTCTTTCGGACAAGACCCCTAAATCTTGGCCTAACTCTCTATTCAGTATCGCAGCCAGAGAAGACTCCTGAAGTCTGATTGCTCTGTAACATGAATCTAGGAAAGTTGACATACCAACCAACACCACTCATCGCAATTTGGGCAAAAGGAAGTGGCGCCCCCGCCGGGATTTTCAGGCATCAGGCAACGCTGGTAGCCTTTCGAACCCGGGTCATCAGAGTTCTGCCGGCGCATCCCGACATGTCGCTTTTGACAGTCTAATATGATAGCCGGACTACACTACAGGGGCACCTTTGGCTGCGCCACCGCAGTTCCCGGTGCCGCACCGTCTGGTTTTCTATTAAAGTTGTCGGACTTGCAGGCACCGGGCAACCTTGATCCGACAGCGACTAAGGTTTATTACCATACGAAGCATATACGTATCAGGCATCATCGCCGACAGATGATATGCCGTATCGTTGTTTTATCGTAACACTTTTATTGGTACACAGACGCCGGACGGATGCTCAGACAGAGCTGCTTCCCAAGCATGCGTGACCACGTTCAACACTTGACTTGAGCCATGATTATACATGACCACGTTGAGCCGTTGGATTGGTAGCATACGAAGGTGATGGGCTCGTGGCGCAACCAGGTAGCGCAACAGGCTTTTAGCAGAAGCGAAGGGACCTGTTGGTCACACGCAGAGGAAGAAACTTGTGGGTTGCGGGTTCGAAAGACAATGAGCCTTCCTCATTGTTCGCGAATCCCGCCGAGCCCGCCACGAACTGCGCAGAGCTTGGGATGCAGTAGACTGCAGGGCAAACAACAACGGGGCGGCTATTGCGGTAGATGTGCAGACTCGGATTTTCTGGGTTCATGCATTGGGAAGCAAACAATCCCGCAGTAGTTTCCCCGTCCTTCATAGTCAGGGTGTGGTGACAAGTTGGGCGTAAAGGAACGTCAGAAGTACTGGCCCGTCATGGAAGCTTACTTTGCTGATCGCGGACTTGTAGGTCAGCATCTCGATTCATTCAATCGCTTCGTCAAGTATGAGCTACAGGAGGTGGTGGATAGTGTCGCTCGGCTCACTCCAAAGGTCGAGGGATACTATGTCGAGCTTGGTCCAATCACTGTAGAGCCGCCGTCTGTGAGAGAGGCCGACGGCAGTGAACACCCACTATACCCAAACGAGGCCCGTATCCGGAATCTCACCTATGCCAGCAAACTCCATCTGGAGATGACCCCTGTCCGGAAGGAGGGGTCCGTCACCACCCGTCTGGAAACTCTGAGAATCTACATCGGCGATCTTCCGATAATGCTACGCAGTGAGAAGTGCCTGCTCTCTGGCATGTCGACTGAGCAGCTGATAAAGCATGGCGAGGACCCTAAGGACCCCGGCGGCTACTTCATAATCAACGGCTCTGAGCGTGTTCTTGTCACACAAGAGGATCTCGCCCCAAACAGGATTCTTATTGAGGAGGCCAGCAAGAGCTCAAGCTACACGCACATCGCCAAGGTCTTCTCGACATCTCGCGGGTTCCGTGCACCAGTCACAATTGAGAGGAAACGGACTGGTGAACTGCGGGTTTCCTTCCCGTCCGTACCTGGCAAGATTCCTCTGGCAATCCTATTGAAGGCACTTGGACTCGAATCTGACAGAGAGATCGTCGAAGTGGTTTCCGAGGACGATGAGATTCGGAACGAGCTCATTGTCACAATGGAACAGGCGGCTCCTATCAATGCAGGTGCAGAAGGTGAAGAAGGTTCCACCCGGGAGAACGCCCTAGACTTCATCGGTAAGCGAGTTGCAGTCGGCCAGACGAAAGAATACCGTCTATCCCGTGCACAGAAGGTCTTGGAGCGATACCTACTTCCTCACATAGGTACTGAAGAGGATTATAATCTCCAGAAAGCATACTACTTAGGACAAATGGTTGAACGTCTTCTGGAGTTGGTCCTAGCGAAACGCATGGCCGACGACAAAGACCACTACTCGAACAAGCGCCTCAAGCTGTCGGGTGACCTACTGATGTCACTCTTCAGAGTCGCACTCTACTCTCTTACTCGTGACATCAAATACCAACTTGAGCGAACTGCTGTACGAGGACGCAAACCGAACATCCGTACTGCAGTTCGTGCTGATGTGATCACTCAGAGACTGAAGCACGCATTAGCAACTGGCAACTGGGTTGGCGGCAAGGCAGGCGTTTCGCAGCTGCTTGATCGTACGAACTACATCTCCTCACTCTCTCACCTTCGACGAGTTGTTTCTCCATTATCCCGCTCGCAGCCCCACTTCGAGGCACGTGACCTTCACTCCACACACTGGGGGAAGATATGTCCAAACGAAACTCCAGAGGGGCCAAACTGTGGTCTGGTCAAGAACATAGCTATGATGGCTCACATCTCTGTCGGGACCGATGAAGAGACCGTGGAGAGAGCACTTCTCAAAGCAGACGTAGAACCGATTGAGCAAATACGTGGGAAGCGTGGCACGAAGGGAGCTGATGTGTTCCTCAATGGACGCTTGGTCGGTGTTCACAACGCGCCACAAGTCCTCGTCAAGACGGTTCGCCAGAGACGGCGTGCGGGAGAAATCGACAACGAAGTCAATATCGCCTTCTACGAGGACACACGCGAGATTCAGGTCAATAGCGATGCAGGCAGAGTAAGGCGTCCTCTGATTGTTGTAGAGAACGGTCGGAGTCGACTGACAGACGAGCATCTGAGAATGATCACTGATGGCGAATGGGGTTTCTCAGATCTTCTTCGAAACGGTATCGTGGAGTTTCTCGATGCAGAAGAGGAAGAGAACACGCTGATTGCGATGTACCAAGAGGAGATTGGCCCGAACACTACTCACTGTGAGATAGTCCCTTCAACAATCCTCGGAATATCCGCAGCATTGATTCCATTCCCAGAGCGAAACCAGTCGCCAAGAAACGTCTACATGGCAGGCATGGCAAAACAAGCGATTGGTGTGCCCGCGTCCAACTTCAAGTTCAGAGCAGACACTCGGTCACACTTCTTCCACTATCCACAGGTGCCTCTGGTAAAGACGAGAGCCATGGACTCGGTTGGCTACGAGGAGCGTCCTGCAGGTCAGAACTTCGTGGTGGCCATCCTGTCGTTTGAGGGATACAATATTGAGGATGCCTTGATAATGAACAAGGCGTCGATAGAGCGTGGTCTCGGAAGAAGCAGTTTCGCTCGAGTATATGAGAGCGAGGAACGCAAGTATCCTGGCGGCCAAGAAGACAAGTTCGAAATCCCGGATCGGAGTGTAAGGGGCTATCGTGCTTCCGAATCCTATCGAAACTTGGGCGAAGATGGTATCATCGAAACCGAAGTCGAGGTGCAAGGGGGCGACGTACTAATCGGTCGGACCTCACCTCCAAGATTCCTGGAAGAATACTCAGAGTTCGAGGTCGCTTCTCCAAATCGTAGGGAGACATCCGTTGCTGTCCGCCACGGCGAATCTGGCGTGGTAGACACCGTGATACTCACAGAAACAATCGATGGAAACCGTCTAGTGAAGGTAAAAGTGAGAGACCTCAGGATTCCAGAGCTGGGAGACAAGTATGCTTCAAGGCACGGCCAGAAGGGCGTTATAGGATACATAGTTCCACAGCAGGATGCACCCTTCACAGAGGACGGCGTGGTACCTGATCTTATCATCAACCCGCATGCTATTCCAAGCAGAATGACGATTGGCCAAATCCTTGAGATGATAGCAGGAAAGGCGGCATCTGTCGATGGCAGACAGGAGGACGCAACTCCTTTCTGTGGAGTCACAGAGGAGGAGCTCTTCAAGACACTCCACACCCATGGCTTCCAGTATAACGGACGCGAAACTATGTATTCTGGTATCACTGGAGAGAAGCTCAAGACTGACATATTCATCGGCGTAATCTATTATCAGCGACTTCATCATATGGTCGCCGATAAAATTCACGCCAGGGCCAGAGGTCCCGTGCAGATTCTGACCCGACAGCCCACAGAGGGCAGAGCCAGAGAGGGTGGTCTCAGGTTCGGTGAGATGGAACGTGATGTGCTGATAGGGCATGGTGCAGCAATCCTCCTGAAGGGAAGGCTGCTCGACGAATCCGACAAGAGCAACATGCTGGTGTGTGAGCAGTGTGGTCTGATCGGCGTGTATGACCGCAACAAGGACCAGTACTACTGTCCAATATGTGGGTCAAGCGCAAAGATCAGCAGCGTAGTAGTGTCTTACGCATTCAAACTACTGATACAAGAGATGATGTCACTGGGGCTGGCTTGTAGGCTCAGGCTCAAGGAGATGATTTAGATGCTATCCGGTATCTCAATCAAGAAGATAGACGAAATCGAGTTTGGGCTTTTGTCCCCAGAGGATATTCGCAAGATGTCGGTCGCACAGATTGTAGTCGCCGACACATACGACGAGGACGGATACCCAATAGAGAGCGGAATAATGGACACACGCTTGGGCGTGATAGATCCCGGCCAGCGATGCCGTACCTGCGGCAACCGAGTTGGCAACTGCCCGGGACATTTCGGCCACATTGAACTGGCAAGACCTGTCATGCATGCAGGATATGCAAAGGTCATCCACAAGGTACTTCGTGCAATCTGCAGGGAATGCAACAAGATACTCCTCAGCGAAGACGAGTCGGCTCATTTTCTAAGGCTCTTCAGGAGATATCCCGATATTGGTCAACACACCGCGAACCTGTCTAAGGAGATACTGAAACGTGCTGCGAAGGTCAAGGAGTGTCCGCATTGCGGGGCGGAACAGCTGAAGCTCAAACTGGAGAAACCCACTTCAATCTATGAGGTCGGCGAGGCTGGCTCAGTCCGTCTGACTCCTATCGACATAAGGGCTCGTCTCGAGAACGTATCAGATGAGGACTACATGCTACTGGGAATCAACCCCCACGCAGCACGGCTTGAGTGGTCGATTCTGACAGTCCTGCCTGTTCCTCCAGTGACAGTCCGACCATCCATTACTCTTGAGTCCGGCGTGAGGAGCGAGGATGATCTCTCTCACAAACTGATTGACATCATCAGGATTAACCAGCGACTACGCGAGAATCTCGAAGCAGGCGCACCCCAGCTCATAGTCGAGGACCTTTGGGAGCTGCTACAGTATCACTGTACTACTTACTTCGACAACGGCGTGAGCGGCATTCCACCCGCCCGGCACAGATCTGGCAGGGCACTCAGGACGCTTGCACAAAGGCTGAAGGGCAAAGAGGGCCGTTTCCGTTCCAATCTCTCTGGAAAACGTGTAGATTTCTCTGCGCGTACCGTGATATCCCCGGACCCAAACCTGAGTATGAACGAGGTCGGTGTGCCGGAGGAGATTGCAAAGATACTCACTATCCCGCAGCGTGTCACAGAGCGGAATATCGAATCCATGAAGCAACTCGTGCTCCGTGGGCCGGACGGCCACCCCGGCTGCAACTACCTAATCCGGAGTGATGGCCGAAGGGTGGACCTGAGGTTTGTCAAGGACAGGACCATTATCGCTGACACACTTGAGATGGGCTTCGTCGTGGAGCGACATCTCGACAACGGTGACATAGTCCTGTTCAACCGACAGCCATCACTACACAGAATGTCGATTATGGCCCACGAGGTCCGTGTCATGCCATATCGTACCTTCAGGCTGAGCCTGTATGTCTGCCCGCCGTACAATGCCGATTTCGATGGCGACGAAATGAACCTCCATGTTCCACAATCCGAGGAGGCGCGTGCAGAAGCCCGAGTATTGATGAGGGTTCAGGAGCAGATACTCTCACCGCGCTACGGCGGCCCAATCATTGGCGCACTACAGGACTACATTTCTGCCGCGTTTCTGCTCACCCGCCGGACGAGTCTCTTCACACTGGACCAAGTGAATCAGCTTATGGCAACAGCGAACTTTCAGGGAGAGCTGCCTGAGCCTGCCATAAAGGCACCACTCCAGCTCTGGACTGGGAAGCAGATCTTCAGTATGTTCATACCTGCCGGTATCAATATCTCATTCAAGTCCAAGGTATGCAGGAAGTGCACCGACTGCACGCTGGAAGACTGCGAGTATGATGCCTACGTGGTTATCAGGGACGGACAGCTGCTCTTCGGAGTCATCGATGAGAAGGCGATTGGTGCAGGAGAGTCCGACTCCCTATTCCACAGGATAATCAAAGAACACGGTTCTACTGCGGGCAGAGTCTTCTTGGACACCGTCGGTCGATTGCTTGTCCGACTGATAACTGATCGCGGATTCACGATGGGCTTCGATGATGTCACCCTACCGAGGGAGGCTGAGCAGAGAATCAAATCGATTCTTGAGGGAGCCGAGGAGAAGGTCAATCAGCTCATAGAAACCTACAAGCGGGGAGAACTGGATGCCAACCCCGGACAGACTCAGTTGGAAACTCTGGAACAGAGAATAATGGCTGAGCTGGCCGAGGCACGTGACTCAGCAGGCAATGTTGCAGGAGAGCATCTAGGTCTCGAGAACTCTGCCGTGATAATGGCACAGACTGGCGCGCGAGGTTCACGACTCAACCTCTCACAGATGGCTGCTGTTGTGGGGCAGCAGGCTGTTCGAGGCGACCGAATAAGCAGGGGCTATGTTGGACGCACACTGCCTCATTTTGAAAGAGGCGATCTTGGAGCAAGGGCTCGCGGTTTTGTCAAGTCGAGCTATAGGAGTGGCCTTGACCCAATCGAGTACTGGTTCCATGCTGCAGGTGGACGTGAGGGACTTGTCGACACTGCTGTGCGTACATCCACATCAGGCTACATGCAGCGCAGGCTGATGACTGCACTTCAGGATTTGAAAGTCGAAACGGACGGAACGGTGAGGACCGCGTCGGGCCGTATCGTGCAGTTCAAGTTCGGCGATGATGGGGTGGATCCGAGCAAGTCGGATCACGGACGTTCGGTGAACATCGACATAGCACTGGAGAAGGTCCTGGGAAGGGGCCGGACTGAGTAGGAGGTGGCTGAATGTCAAAGAGCAACCCAAATCAAGAACATATGACAAAGCGCTTCGACAAAATGAGGGTTGAGCGTAGACTCCCCCCGAAGGTCATGGATGAACTGGAGTCGAAGATCTCGAAGATCGCAGACTTGGACACTAAGGATTTTGACACCATATGCGATAACGTTGTTTCATCATATGAACGATCTCTCGTAGAACCTGGCGAGGCAGTGGGAACTGTAGCGGCACAGAGTATCGGTGAACCCGGTACTCAGATGACACTGCGTACCTTCCACTACGCTGGTGTTGCTGAGCTGAGTGTCACACAGGGGCTTCCTCGTCTTATCGAGATAGTGGACGCTAGGAACAATCCAAGCACGCCGACCATGAAACTGTATCTAGACTCATCACTTTCGGACGACCGCAATGCAGCCAGACGTGTAGCACGCAACATAGAGATGGTCTTGGTCGAGAGCGTTACAAGCAACATATCGATCGACCTGCTCAGACAAGCAATTGATGTGCGGCTCGATCCCGAGCTGATGGATGACAAGGGCCTGACTGTCAATCAGGTTGCTGAGGCCATACAATCCAAGATAAAGACAAAGGGTGAGGTAGAGATTGGCGATAACACCGTCTTCGTCTATCCTGCCAACGAGACTCTAGCAGACCTACAGCGGCTAAGCGAAAAGATACGAGAGGTGCGAGTGAAGGGCATAAACGATGTTACACATGTTGTCATACGAAAAGAGGAGAGTGACTATGTCCTACACACTGAGGGCTCAAACCTTCAGGAGGCACTAGAAGTAGCGGGGATAAACCCGCACAGGATCTACACAAACAACCTGCGCGAAATCTACCAAGTACTGGGAATAGAAGCGACCAGAAACGCAATCATTCGGGAAGCAATGCATGTTCTCGACGAACAGGGTATGGATGTGGACGTGCGTCATATTGTTCTTGTCGCAGACATGATGACTGCAGATGGCGTAATCCGTCAGATCGGTCGCCATGGCATCTCTGGCTCGAAGAACAGTGCACTGGCACGTGCGGCATTCGAGGTCACCATTAATCACCTGTTGGGTGCGGGAATTGCTGGTGCGAAGGACCCCTTGAGAGGCATAACCGAGAACGTCATCTTGGGTCAGCTAATACCCCTAGGTACGGGTTCCATAGACCTTCTCATGAACCCCCAGTCCGAGAGCCCCTCGAAGTAGAGCGCCGGGGTGAGGAAACCAGAGTCTGCCCATAGCTCATGGCGCAAGCGTTAAAACCAGAAACCGTTTGTCGCAACTGCTCTGGGTCGACACAAAGAAATACAGCAGAACAGAGAGGTATTCTGAATTGAGCCTTAATCAACCAATAGCGATTGCAGTAAGGACCGGCAAGTGCCGGATTGGACTGAAGTCCTCGATAGATGCCGTGAAGAACGGTGAGGCGAAACTCGTAGTTGTCGCCGCCAACTGTCCCAGAGATCAATACGAGGATATGGAGCGATACGTGAAACTCACCGGTATCAAGATGCACAAGTATGAAGGGACATCTTGGGACCTCGGTGAAACCGTAGGCAAGCCGTTCATGGTTTCCGCTCTTGCGGTCATAGAACCGGGCGATTCCAAAATCCTGAAGCTTGTATGAGGCGAGTTGCTTGCCCAGTGTAAAGCTCTCCATGGACGACATGGCTCTCATTGCCACATTTGAGAGAATCACAGGTGCATCTGCCCTAGATGTTGTTCGTGATGACAGTGCAGAACGGCTAATCTTCGTGGTCCGTGAGAAACAGCTCGGAAAGGCCATAGGTAAAGGGGGTTCCAATGTTCGTACGGCATCGGACACATTCGGGAGAACCGTGGATATTGTTGAAATCGCCGACACTGCAGAGGAGTTCGTCAAGAGGGCATTGGCACCTGCTCGGGTGGAGCGGGTGAAAATCGTGGAACACAGAGATGGCTCACTCATCGCAACAGTCACCGTCAAGAACGAGGATCGCGGAATTGCCATTGGGAAGGAGGGCAAGAACGTTGCACGCGCCCGGATACTTGCAAGACGTCATTTCAGCCTTGACAATGTCGTGATTGCCTGATGGTGGTTGTCCCCATTTCATAATACTTTTAAGGAAACAACAGGGCGATGCACTGACCACCGTCAGAGCACATGCCACGTGTTCAACGCAGTCTGATGAGGTTGATTATTTGACCCACTCAAAGAGCCCACTGGGAGAGTTTGCCGCTCGCCCCCTAAATTCGAAACGAAAGAGGTATCGTTGGAAGAAGGCAACATACAAGCGGCGCGTGTTGAAGCTGGCACAGAAGACAGACCCCCTTGAGGGTGCTCCACAGGCTCGTGGAATCGTTCTAGAGAAAGTCGGCATCGAATGCAAGCAACCCAACTCCGCCATTCGGAAGGCAGTCCGGGTGCAGCTCTCCAAGAACGGCAAACAGGTCACGGCTTTCATTCCGGGAGACGGTGGATTGAAGTTCATTGATGAGCACGACCAAGTCGTTGTTGAAGGCATCGGGGGCGCCTATGGTGCAGCCTTTGGTGATCTTCCTGGCGTACGATGGCGCGTAACCAAGGTCAATGGGGTCGCCCTTGGTTCACTTATCTACGGCAAGAAGGAGAAACCAATCCGCTAGGTGGTCATGATGTCAGAAGACGAGAAATCACCCCCTGAGACTCCCGATGAGCCAGTCGCAGACTCTGGACAAGAGGAAGAACGACGCGAACCAAGTGTGACACCGGTTGCCCCCCAGGAACAGGTTTCCCAAGGCGTACCAGACTTTCTCATGTTTGGACGATGGAATCCGACCGACGTTGCTGTGAAGGACGTTGGTCTACAACGTTACATCACTCTCAAGCCTATGCTCGTGCCCCACACATCCGGACGGCATGCAAACCGCAAGTTCCACAAGTCTCAGGTACCGATTGTCGAGAGATTCGTCAACAAGCTGCTAAATGCAGGCAAGCGCCAAGAGAAGAAGAATCGCACAGGCAGGAATGCAGGGAAGAAGATTCGTGCAATTGGGATGGTTCGTCGAGTATTCGAGATAATCGACTTCAGAACAGGTCTGAACCCGATTCAGGTGCTGGTCACCGCAATCGAGAACAGTGCTCCTTCAGAGGAAACAACCAGAATCTCCTACGGTGGGATGGCCTATCCGAGGTCTGTAGATGTCTCTCCTCAGCGCAGGGTGGATCTCGCATTAAGATATCTTGTAGTCGGGGCAGCACGAAGCACTCACAACAATGCGAAATCATTCGAGGAATGTATAGTCGACGAGCTGCTGCTTGCCTACAAGGGCGATGTAGGGAGCTACGCGGTTTCACGGAAGGAAGAACGGGAGCGCGTGGCCCGGTCTGCTAGGTAACATCGCATCCTAATACACGAGTCCGTGTTCTCAGCCAGTTCCAGACATGACAGCATGACATGTAGTGCTGGCCAGTCCTGCTGCTACAGCCCGTGGCTCACGACAGACCGAAGCATTTTCAGGACAGTATGCGCGAATCTGGTACATCTCGCCGCTGAGTCAGTCAAGGAGAACGCACAGAAAATGAGAGGTCTCTCAACCAGATGTGTGCAGGGCGACGGACCCCAGAAGGCCGGTCCTGCAGTAGAGCCGATATTTCAGACATCCACTTTTGTCTTTGAGAACCAGCAAGAGATGCTGGCCTCTGTGATTGGGAAGTCTGACAAGCATGTCTATACAAGATGGAGCAACCCAACGACAAGGAATGTGGAAACACGTCTTAGTGCACTAGAGCACACCGAGGGATCGCTCATGTTCTCATCTGGAATGGCGGCGATATCCTCTGCGGTTTTCGCGATGGTACATAATGGAGAGAGGGTACTGTCATGTGATTCCATTTATGGTGGCACATTACATCTCTTTGAAGACATCCTGCCGCAAAGCGGAATCAGTGTCGATTTCGTCGGGCTCGATGAGCTTGTAGACTCGATATCTGACTCGAATGGCAGGCATCGGATGTGCTATTTTGAAACGCCAACCAATCCAACACTCGGGATAGTCGATGTGAGAGCGGTCGCCCAAGCGTCAAGAGAAGCCGGTATGTTGAGTGTCATTGACAACACGTTTGCTACTCCAATAAACCAACGTCCTCACGAAATGGGTATCGACATTGTCATTCACAGTGCTACAAAGTACCTTGGTGGGCATAGCGATATCATCGCCGGTTCAGTTTCTGCGGACGAGGTACATCTGGCCAAGGTACGCAAGGCTGCTAGACTGCTTGGCGGTACGCCAGATCCATTTGCTGCATTTCTTCTCGACCGTGGTATCAAGACACTTGCACTGAGGATGGAGCGGCACAACTCGAATGCCGGATATCTTGCGGAGAAGCTGTCGGAAGACTCTAGGATCCGGAAAGTGTACTACCCCGGTCTACGATCTCATCCCCGGTACGAAATCGCCTGCAGGCAGATGGACGGTTTCGGAGGTATGCTCGCAATAGACCTAGACTGCAATCTCGAAACGACAGAGCGGTTTGTCGATTCCCTTCAACTGTTCCTGAACGCAGTTTCACTCGGCGGAGTTCAGAGCCTCGCCAGCATACCCGCCATAACCACTCATTACGGCATTAGTGACAGTGTACTTGAGCGAATGGGCATTAGTAAGTCAACTGTGCGACTCTCTGTGGGAATCGAGGACCCCGAAGACCTGCTGACCGACATAACGACAGCATTGAGCGTAGTTTCGTGATTGAAACATGATGCTGAACCCACTTGCCAATCGACCGCACAGGGATTCTTGCCGGCTAGCGGCGGCTCATGGACCTAAGCTGAGTGTATTTGACGAAAGCGTTAAAAGGAGACCCCAGACTCAGAGCCTAGTCTGTCCCATTTTAGCGGACAGTATGGAATAATGGAGATTAATGCCTTGTCCGGAAAAAAGGAGAAGGAGCATGTCAACCTTGTCGTCATTGGACACATCGATCACGGGAAGTCCACGATGACAGGTAGGCTGCTCTACGAAACAGGCGCTGTTGACGAACGCGAGTTTCAACAGCACAAGGCCGAAGCAGAGAGACTCGGGCGGCCCAGCTGGGCATGGGCTTTTGCATTGGACCGCCTGAAGGAAGAACGAGAGCGAGGTATCACAATTGACATCGCTTTCTTCAAGTTCATGACCGACCATCGTTATATCACAATTATCGATGCACCGGGTCACAAGGACTTCGTCAAGAACATGATCACTGGTGCCTCACAGGCAGATGTGGCCATGCTTGTTGTGTCCGCAAAGACTGGTGAATTCGAGGCAGGAGTTGGCCCTGGTGGTCAGACGAAAGAGCACGCATACCTTGCCATGACACTTGGTGTTTCGAGCCTCATCGTATGCATAAACAAGATGGATGAGGTCAAGTACAACCAAGCGAGGTACAAGGAGGTCAAGGACGAGGTTTCTGGTTTCTTGAAGAGCATCGGCTACAAGGTCGATCAGATTCCGTTCATACCAACCTCTGCAATGGACGCGGCAAACCTGAAGGTGAGGACGCCAAAGTTCACCCCGTGGTACAATGGTCCCTGTGTTCTTGAGGCACTTGATGTGGTTCCCATTCCACCGAAGCCTATCGACAAGCCCCTCAGGGTGCCAATCAATGATGTGTACTCAATAAAGGGCGTCGGTACGGTCCCTGTTGGACGTGTCGAAACTGGTATCATGAAACCTGGCCAGAAGATAATCTTCCAGCCACCCAACAAGGTCGGTGAGGTCAAGTCAATCGAGATGCACCATGAGGAGCTGTCTCAAGCGGTACCTGGTGACAACATCGGTTTCAATGTCCGTGGTATCGAGAGAAAGGATCTCGGTCGTGGTGATGTCGCCGGGCCACTCGACAATCCTCCAAGCGTTGCGGTAGATTTCACGGGCCAGCTCATGGTCATCCAGCACCCATCGGCTATCGCAGCAGGCTACACGCCGGTCCTACATGCTCACACAGCACAGGTCGCCTGCAGATTCGACCAGCTTCTCAAGAAGATTGACCAGCGTTCTGGTCAAGTCATCCAAGAGAATCCCGACTTTGTCAAGAAAGGTGAGTCGATGGTCGCGAAGCTTGTGCCACTGAAGCCACTGGTAATCGAGCCCTACAAGGAACTGCCACAGCTCGGACGGTTCGCTGTACGAGACATGGGCATGACCGTAGCTGTAGGCGTTGTCCTGTCACTCACCAAGCGGGAGTAGTTCCGCAGACATCTGTTCCAAGGATACGGGCCTGCGGGGCCCGTATTCGTTTCTTCTTTTGTGTCAGCACAACTGAAACAACTATTAAGGCAATCAGCACAACCTGTTCCGACCAAGACTTCAGGCAAAGAACCAGCTGGCCCGACAGATGAGCGGAATAGGCAGCAGCGACATTGATGTCAACACTGACACAGAATCCCATGCAAGAACGCTGGCCATAGTCCTAATCGTACTACTGCTACTATCTCCGGGCTTTCTGATGATCTTCACTGAAACATCACGTTTGAATCCAATCGTGGCGGTGGCGGTGTGGGCTATTCTTCTCATGGCCGTTCTACTGCTCGCACGACACATTCGTTTCGTGAGAAGCACGACCGGCAGGAGTGATGAGACCGAAGACGACACTATTCTCTCGCGTATGTATCATCATGCCAGTCAGGCCCGGCGAACAGAGAATCCAGGTAAGTTCTGTTGTTCATACTGCAAGACCGTTTTCGACCTCTCGAATGCAGTTCCTGTTGAGCATGATGTGTTTCTTTGTCCCGGATGCGGCGCCCGACTTGTGCTTGAGTAGTTGATGTTTCACTCTCCGGTCCGCTCCCAACTCTTTCTACTGCGATCCCAGAAGACCACATCCATGAAGGCCGTCGCAAGTGATATAACCAAGACAGGTATTGCGCCCAGCCAGAGCAGAGATACAGAAGGGTCTGGTTTGAAAGAACACAAGAAGCTCTACGATCGCGTCTTCAGCCTGATAGAACAGCATGATGACTGGATGAGCAAGACGATTAACCTGATTGCGTCCGAGAACGTGTCATCTCCGGCCGTGAGGTCCGCCATAGTGTGTGACTTCAGAGACCGCTATGCAGAGGGCTGGCCGGGCGAGAGAGTCTATGCGGGCTGTAAGTACATAGACCAGGTCGAACTGATATGCATAGACTTGGCAAAGACCCTGTTCAGGGCCGAGTTCGCAGATGTTCGACCGGTTTCCGGTGTCGTTGCCAATCTCGTGATGTATACCGCAATGATGCAGCCACTCGACAGGATGATAGCATTGTCCATTGCAGACGGAGGTCACATATCACATGCCCGTGCCAACTTGGGTGGTACCGCAGGGGCAGTCAGAGGGCACAAGGTACGGAACTGGATATTCGACGAGAAGGAGTTCAATATTGATGTTGATGCCAGCATCCAAGAGGTCAGGAAGCTCCAGAAGGAGGGCGACCAGATCAACTTCATGCTCTTTGGCGGAAGCGTGTTCCCATTCCCGCACCCCGTGAAGGAGTTCCGCGGGTTAGCAGACGAGCTTGGAATCCACATTGGATACGACTCGGCGCATGTGTCTGGACTGATTGCTGCAGGACGGTTCCAAGACCCGCTCAGAGAGGGCGCTGATATCATGACGGCATCAACACATAAGACCCTGCCCGGACCACAACACGGCATAGTCCTTGCAAAACCAGAGTTCGCGGATGCAATAAAGACCGCATCGTTCCCGGGTCTACTCAGCAACCATCATCTGCACAATGTCGCTGGTCTGGCCGTTGCACTCGCTGAGATGATTGAGTTCGGGGAGGCATACTCGGACCAGATTATCAAGAATGCAAAGGCGCTTGCGCAGGCACTTCACGAACGCGGCTGGAAGGTGGTTGCGGAGCACAAGGGTTTCACACAGTCACATGTGATTCTCATCGATGTTTCTGAGACTCCGATGAAAGACGGGCGCACTGTCGAGGAAGAACTTGAGAAGGCAAATATAATCATAAACCGCAATCTCCTTCCGTGGGACAAGAGGATGGGCCGGGACTACAAGAAGCCTGGAGGAATCAGACTCGGCACAAGCGAGATGACCAGACTGGGTATGAAGGAGTCCGAGATGGATGCCATAGCTACTCTCATGGACAGAGTAGTGATGAAGGGCGAGAGTGTCAAGAAGGTGGCCGCCGATGTGGCGGAGTTGCGAACCGACTATCAACGAGTCGAGTACGCCTTCGAGAACGAAACCCCTGCATATGCACATCTCAGGTTCAGATAGTACATGGCGTTCCTGAAGCACTTGGAGGCCCAGACATGGACACGAGAGAAGCGCAGGAGATAATGAGGAGAGTCTACTTCGAGCGGGACAGGGCCAGAGGAGTGGATCGGACCGTGCTGCGCACATTTCAGGAGCTATCAGAACTCAGCGAGAAGATCATGGAGCAGAGAAACCAGAGCGAGATAGCCAGCGAGATGGCAGACGTGTTTGCATGGGTCTGCTCACTGGCTAATCTTCTCAACGTGGATCTCTCTGAGGCACTGTCTGAGAAGTATGGTGATCGGTGTTCTCGGTGCCGGGCGTCGCCATGCAGATGTGACGATACGCCGTGATTCTCCATGAATATGGAATGTGTCAAAAGGATTAAAAGAAACACCACGTTGTGGACGATGACCCAGGAGGCATCATGCAATGCCAAAGACAGCTAAGAAAGGAAAAGGCAAGGGTTCTGGACCAATGCCATCAGGCGGCGCTGGACTGATCCGATTCTTTGAGGATGAAACACCTGGCGTGAAGGTCCCCCCGACCGTCGTCGTCGTCTTTGCCGCTGTATTGGTCGTTGCCACAGTTCTCGCACATCTGTTCATGACGACAACGTCGTGATAGTACTCGTGAATATTGTGGCCTTGCCCCAAGGATTATAAAGACTACAGGACCGGACCTCTCGCCTGCTATGGTCTTGGCCGGGTCTATCATCTCTTGAAGACCCAAGGCTGGTGAATCGCAGATGAAAGTCAACAGTACGATGAACCGATACTGTCCCAAATGCCGTGCCTACCGTGAACATACGGTATCAGTCTACAAGAAGGGAAAAGACAGATCCCTTGCAGAGGGCGCGCGGAGAATGGTGAGGAGGACAAGAGGATATGGTTCTTTTCCCAAGGCTATTCAGAAGCGGTTCTCGAAGACCACGAAGAAGACCTCTTTCAGGTACAAGTGCAAACAGTGTGGTCACATACTTCAGACTAAGGGCATAAGGCTGAAGAAGGTTGACATCGAGCACTAGTCACGAGTGGCACAACTAAGCTCCTGCATATCGTGCTGTGCACAGACCGTGTCGATAGAGTTATAATCAGTACCTGCCAGCCCCGATTGGAAACCCCGATATTGGGGCCCCTCTGCCTTCTCTGGCAGTATTCTAACACACAATCAGCGGTGGATACCTTTGGCCAAAGGCAACATTGTTCAACAACCACGATCCCGGTTCCTGCGAGTCAAATGCCTAGACTGT
>Ga0316620_10000233_pt1 | contig 22239 bp, 12 predicted proteins | sample OWC_Aug_M1_C1_D5_FD_207651 | JGI IMG/M metagenome (GOLD analysis project Ga0316620, IMG submission 207651) | Wetland soil microbial communities from Old Woman Creek delta, Ohio, United States - OWC_Aug_M1_C1_D5_B | ecosystem: Environmental > Terrestrial > Soil > Wetlands | place: USA: Ohio...
CCGGTACAGGCCATCCGGACCTCGATAGTCGCCGAGATACGTCTCCCGACGCTCCACCGAGGTGGCTACCTCCTCCGGCCGGGAAAGCAGGGGAACGAGCTCTCCACCCTCGCCGCTGGCTCCCTTCACCGCGTCGATGACCATGTGGTACAGCACCGGATCGAACGGGTGCTTCTTCCCGGCAAAGGTGTTGACCCGTTGCACGACCACCAGCTGGAGCTCCGGAACCACCAACAGTACCTGGGTACCGACCCCGCAGGCTGCAAAGGCGTGGAGCCCAGGACCGAGCTCCGGGGTCCACCACAGGTAGCCGTAGCCGCCCCTGGCGGAGAGCGTGTCGGAGTAGGACCGAGTCGATTCGGCGACCCACTGCTCCGAGAGGATCCCCTCGCCGTTCCAAGTTCCGCGCTGCAGGTAGAGCAGGCCGAACCGGGCCAGATCCCGCGCCGAGAGCTTGAACCCGTATGCCGGATGGCGGGAAACCGCCGAATCCAGGTAGTAGTTGCCATCAAGCTCGCGGTAGTCCTCCATGCCCAGGGGCTCGGCCACGCGGGTCCGGAAGAGCCTCAGGAAGTCGTCTCCGGTCGCCTGGTTGACGATGGTGCTCAGAATGTTGAAGTCCCAGTTGTTGTAATACCAGAACGTGCCCGGAGGATGAGCGCCCCGCCTCGGCTTTCCCCGGGTCATGGACGGAGTCTCGTACACCGCGGCGTGATAGACGCCGGAGCGCCCCTGCAGCAGCTGCCTCACCGTGGCCTGTTTCTCGGTGTCCGTCAGTCCTCCCACGTCGTCGACGCCGAGCTCCGCCAGGGTGTTGTCGAGGTCGATCCTGCCTTGTCCGACCGCGATCCCCATGACGGCGTTCATCAGGCTCTTGCGGATGGAATGGCAGGGAAACCGGCGCTGAAACTCGCCCAGGGCCATCACGACGCGGCCGTGATGGACGATGAACAGGGCGGCCAGGTCGCAGCTGGCGTAGTGCTCCCGGATCCTCCGCAGCGCCTGCGACGAGTACCCCGCATCCTCGGGGTTCTTGAGCATCCGCCAGGCCGAGGGATCGCCGCCGGCAACGACCGGGGGCAGAACGCAGCCGATCGCCAACGCGATCCAGACCAGACGGAGGCTGCGCCGCACCTCAGTAGCCCCCTTTCCCCTCGATGATCTCCATCAGGATCGGCGCGAGGTACAGGAACCAGATGTCACTCTCCGCCTCCTTCGCCTGGCCCATGAGCACGAGGGCGATCTTCTTCTTGGGCTTGATCACGAAGTGCGACCGCGCTCTCCCGTTCGAGCCAGAATGGCCCAGCGTGAGGTCCTCTGTCCCGATCTGGCCCGTCCCCCAGCCGAGGCTCTCCTCGCTGCGTTGGCCGACCAGGATGTCGTCAAGCTCATTCTCCGACAGGTAGCTCGAGTCCAGGATGCCCATGGCGAACTTGAGAAAGTCACGGGTCGTGGAGTGGATCCTGGCCGCAGGTGCCCGGAAGGTGTCTTCCGCCCAGAAGGACGTGGCGCCGACGGGCTGGCCGATGTGCTCCTTGACCAGATCGGAGAAGGACTTGCCCGTCACCTCGGACATGATTTCCCCGAGGATCGAGAAGGCGTTCGTCGAGTACTCGAAGCGAGCGCCCGGCCTGAAGAGGAGGTTGAGCCGGCCGTCGCGCCACAGCGGCCGGTCGAGGTGGGGGATGCCGCTGGTGTGGGTCAGGATCTGCCGGAAGGTGATCCTGTCCCGAGCGTAGGCGACCGGCATGACATCGCGGTACTTCTCCGCGTACTGGCCGATGTCGTCGTCGAGGCCCCTGATCCTACCCTCCTTCATGAGCCGCAGGAAGATGATGCTGGTCATGGGCTTGGAGACCGACGCGTGGACCGCGTCCACGTCGATCATGTCCTTCGGGCCGTATGACTTCAGGTAGGCGATCCGGCCATCCTCGACGATCCCGAGCGTGAGCCAATCGTGGTACATGAGGAAGTCGAGCACGCGGTCTTCGATGCGGACGACGGTCCGCTCGTCGAGCGTGTTGATCTCGCACCTGCCGGTCACGCCGCCGTTCGCATAGTCCACCGGCCGCCGGCCGTAGACGTCGAGCGCGGCCTGATCCGCGCCGGCGTCGATCAGCGCTCCCGCGAGCCTCGTGTTGTGATACAGGTACGCTAGGTGCAGCGGGGTCATCCCCTTCTCGTCCGTCTGTCCCAGGAACCTCCTGTCCACTGCCAACAGATGAGCCAGATACTCGGGCTTGTCGCGCTTGACGACGTAGTGCAGGGGCCAGATGAACAGCTCGGCGATGGAGTACTGCCGGTGCTGCACGGCGTGGATGGCCAACGGCCGGTGGACCGCGTCCCTCTCGAGCAGGATCTCCTCGTTGCGGCTGCACAGGTGCAGATACTCCGCGGCGGTGACATCGTTGGCCAGCACCGCGAGCTTGAGCGGCGAGTCGCCGTTGGGCAGAGGAAGCGCGACGTCGGCGCCGGCGTCGACCAGGATCTTCAGCGCGCGGTGGTTGCCGGTGGTGACGGCATGGTGCAGGGCGGAGTACCCGCTGCTGTCTCTGGCGTCCAAGTCGGGCACTCTGGACACTGAAGACCGCAGCAGGGCGAGATCGTCGTCCAGCACCGCCCGGCGCAGAACGTCCGGGCCCAGGGGGCCCTGCCGGCTGACCTCGGCGACGTCCCGCTGATGCTGAGGCATTTGGGTTGCTGGCGCGGGCTCGTTGACCTGGCCGCCGCACCCTGCGGCCAGGCAGAGGAACATCGGCCACGCCAGGCCGAGTCCGCTGGATCGCATGATCGACAACCCCGTCAGCCGATCCGTCGACATCACCACCTCGAGGTCCACGCGGAGACGAGGCGTCTCTCCCCGTCCCTGAGACGAGCGGTCAGCCGGCACGACATCCTCGCTCCGCCGCCGCACGTCCCGCGCCTCTCGGCCCCTCACCTGCCCCGGTCTTCGCACCCTGTGGCCGGTGCCTTGGCCGCCATTCCGCTCGACTCAGCCCTGCGAGCAGGCGCGCTGGCGACGCCTGGTGCGCGAGCGACTCGTCTCGATCTACGGCGGCGCAGGTCATGAGGTTGCTCGCGCCACTCGCCATGCTCCTGCCGCGGCGCCCGGCGAGCCGCTCGTCTCGCCGTCTTGTCCAGGTGTGCCACTCAGTGTTCTGGCTCGTAGAGGTAGGCCGGACGTGGTCGCGCGAGCTCATTCTACGTCATCCGACAGCGCAGGACGGGGCACCGGGCAATCCCTGGAGTGCTGGAGTACCAGGTCCCGCGGTGTTGGCAGTATCAGGTCGAACCGTGCTGGGTGGCCCAATCGCTTCAGAAGGACATCACGCATGCCGGCGCGCTCGGTCAACGGGCCACGGTCGGACGTCTCCGCGGTGGGCGCCAAGTGTGGCTCGGTCTCGAAGCCACAGGAGACGGAGAGGAGCCGGAGAGAACCCGTGCGGCGACGCGTGGTTCGGCCCGCCTCCGGATTCCTGAGACGCCGTCGCATTCGACTCACCGTGATTTGATCCACTGACGGGTCACCCATCGGTCACTCGGGGTCTCCTGCGGTCTCCCGCGAGCCTCGTCGGCGTCTGACTGCAGATGACTGAGGAGTTGAGCATTGCTGTCCATGGAGCGCCCCCCGTCTCCCGGGGTCTCCCGCCATGAGTGATGGTGCCGGAACGACTCCGACAACCATCGCACCCTAGAGGTCGAGGGTTCGATCCCCTTCGGCTCCACCACTCCAGACTCCTTCAGCCGCCCTTGGGGCGGCTTCTTTCGTCTGGCTGGTGGAGCCTCCGATCGTCGTCACGACGCAGCCAGCCGGTGGAGCTACGCCGCCCCCCGCCCTCTCCGGCCCGGACCGGACGGGCCTGCGACCGCGCGGGGCTGGTCTGGGGGGAGGGCGCGGTGGGGGCCGCGCGACTGGGTGGAGGCCGGGTGGAAACACCCTCGGCTAGGTCCACGTGCGGCTCTGACCCGCCGTGCTCGTTGTGGAGGCTGCAACATCGGCACGGTTTTCGCATCGGATCGAGTGACCCAGGGAGGGTAGCCGTGCGCTCAGGTCGTGCCTGCGTGATGGTCGCAGCTCTGACACTCGCGGCCTCGGCCGCGGCGGCGGGGGGCGACTCCCCGGCCCCGCCGGTGGCGCCGGTCGAGCAGGCCGAGCCGGCGCTGGCCCCGTCGGCCGGGCGCGACATCCGCGCCGCGCTCGGCTGCTGGCGGCGGCTGGCCCGGGTCGACACACCCTCGGATCACGAGGGAAGGGCCGCGCGGGCCGCGGTCGACCGCCTGTTCGCCACCGATCCTGGTCTGGCCCTGGTCGAAGGACTGTGCACGCTCTTCCAGGACGCCGAAACGGGAGTGCCGCGCGCCGCCATCGTGGTCGATTTCGTCGACGAGCTCCCGTGCCGGGATGGCACCGACGGCTGCTTCCGCCCGTCCACGCCCGGCGCCGAGCGCTACGAGGTCTTCGTCCGCACCCACTACTCGCGGGCGGCCTCCGACCCCACGCTGTTCGTGTTCGGCGAGTACCCCTCGAACCCCGAGTGCAGCGTGGTCTTCTTCTACCAGGAGCCGGCCTCGTTCATGGCCCAGGCCCTCTACCACGAGCTGCTCCACGTCTGGTACGTCAACGCCCGGGCCAGCCACCGCCCCACCTACCAGACCGGCCACGGAAAGGTGGAAAGCTGCCAGTTCGAGGACGACTTCCTCGAGCTCCTGCGCTCCCACGCCGCCGCCCTGGCGGTCCTCGAGGGCCGCGCGCCGAAGCCGCTGATGCGGGCCAGGACACCTCCCTCGTCCGCGCCGTAGACGCTCAGCCGGGAACCCAGGCGGTTCCCTCCGAGGGTGTCGCCTGGGCAGGCTTTCCTGTCCTCTGCCAGCGACACCTCGAGCCGCGGCGCCCGCCGCCGGTGCGGTGCGTGCCCGTCGCCGGTCGCCCGCTTGGTCTGGCACTCCCCGGTCTCCCGGCGGCGCAGCTACCATGTCCTGCCATGAGGCACATCCTCGTCATGCTGCTGGCCGCGGCCGGTCTCGTCTTCCTCTCCGCATCGCCTGTCGAAGGCGAGGTCCGCGAGGAGCGGGTGTTCGAGCCGATCTTCCAGAGCCAGGTGGTGATCCACGAGAGCGGCTGTGAGCACGAGCAGTCGGTGGTCCTCGTCCACGGCCTCGGCGACGACGCCGCGCGGGACTGGGACCCGGTGCTGCCGAGCCTGGCCGAGCGCTACCACGTGGTGACCGTGGACCTGCCCGGTTTCGGCCGCTCGGAGAAGAAGAACACGCTCTACTCGCCCTTCCACTACGCGGCCTTTCTCAAGTGGCTGGTCGACCGCTCCGTGGACGGGGAGTTCTCGGTCATCGGCCACAGTATGGGCGGGGCGGTGGCGCTGCGCTTCGCCGCCACCTTCCCCAAGGGGCTGCGGCGGCTCGTCCTGGTCGACGTGGCCGGGATTCTCCACGGCGCCGCCTTTGCCCGGTTCCACGCCGACGCTTCGCTCGAGCGCAAGCTAGGCGGGGACTCCTCGGTTTCCTACGACTACCTGAGCAGACTGACCGGGGCCGTCATCCACCGCTTCCAGACCCCGGTGGACCCCTCGACCCTGCTCGGCAGCCCGGCCTTTCGCCAGAAGTTCCTCAACGCCGACCCGCTGCGCATCGCCGCCCTGGCCTTGATCGAGGAGGACTTCTCGCTCCTGGCGCCCGCGGTGACGACGCCGACCACCATCATCTGGGGCGAGCAGGACCCGGTCGCGCCGCCGCGCGTGGCCTGGTTGCTCGGATCCCGCATCCCCGGCACCCGCCTGCGCTTCATGCCCGGGGTCGGCCATGTCCCCATGGAAGAGCAGCCGGAGCAGCTCGCCGAGCTCCTGCACGAGAGTCTGGCCGACCCGTGGCAGTCGGACATCAGGCCCGAGCCCGAGCCCTCGAATCGGGTCGGCGTGTGCCGCAACGAGAACGCCGTGGTCTTCGTCGGCGCCTATGACCGGATCGAGATCGAGGGCTGCGCCGGCGCCACTCTGCTCGGCGTCAGGGCCTCCCGGATCGACGTCACCGGCTCCAGCGTCGAGGTCATGGGCGGCCGGATCGCGAGCGACGCGACCGCCCTTACGGTCCGTGACTCCTGGCTCCGGGCGACCAACCTCAAGGTCAGCGGTGAGACCGCGCTAGTGGTCTCGGACAGCAACCTCGACCTGGCCGGCACCGACCTCGTGGGTACCGCGGCCGCGATCCGGGTCGAGGAGAAGTCGCACGTCATCTTTTCGCTCTGCTCGGTCGCGAGCCCGCAGGCGACCGGGCCCCGGCACGACGCCATCACCTTGAAGAAGGACCAGCTGCTGTAGCCAGCCCGCTCCAGCCGGGCCATCCACAGTCCCGAGCGCGGTGCTAGACTCAGCCCCCGGGTGACAAACGGTCTTCTTCCGCCCAGTCGACTCCGACGGCGAGCTCCCGGGGGTATCCATGTCCACTGATCGGTCGGGCCGGGTCGCGTTCGACAACGACCGCTACCTGTCCGAGCAGACCGCTGCGATTCTCGAGCGCATCCAGCAGGTTGGCGGCAAGCTCTACCTGGAGTTCGGCGGCAAGCTGCTCTACGACTACCACGCCTCGCGCGTGCTGCCCGGTTTCGACCCCAACGTCAAGATGCGCCTCCTCCAGCAGCTCGCGGGCCAGACCGAGATCGTGCTCTGCATCTACGCCGCCGACATCGAGCGGCGCAAGGTGCGGGCCGACTTCGGCATCACCTACGACTCGGACACCTTCAAGCTGATCGACGACCTGCGCGAGCGCGGGCTCGACGTCCGCGCCGTGGTCATCACCCGCTTCGAGGGCCAGCCCGCCGCCGAGGCCTTCCGCACCAAGCTCGAGCGGCGCGGCATCCAGGTCTACGCCCACCGCCCGATCCCGGGCTACCCCAACGACGTCGCGCGGGTGGTGTCCGAGGAGGGCTACGGCTGCAACCCCTTTATCGAGACCTCGGCGCCGCTGGTGGTGGTCAACGCGCCCGGGCCCAACAGCGGCAAGATGGGCACCTGCCTGTCCCAGGTCTACCACGAGCACCGGCGCGGGGTGCGCGCCGGTTACGCCAAGTTCGAGACCTTCCCGATCTGGAACCTGCCCCTGCGCCACCCGGTCAACGCCGCCTACGAGGCCGCTACCGCCGAGCTGCGCGACGTCAACATGATCGACCCCTTCCACCTCGAGGCCCACGACCAGCGGGCGGTCAACTACAACCGCGACGTGGAGGCCTTCCCGCTGCTCAAGCGCATCCTCGAGCGGATCACCGGGGAGTCCATGTACGCCTCGCCCACCGACATGGGCGTCAACCGGGCCGGCTTCGCCATCGTCGACGACGAGGCGACGCAGGAGGCCGGCAAGCAGGAGATCGTGCGCCGCTTCTTCCGTTACTCCTGCGAAGCCTCCCTCGGTCTCGAGGGGCCGGAGACGGTCCATCGTATCGAGGCATTGATGGAGGAGTTCAACATCGCTCCCGAGCACCGCTCGGTGGTGCTGCCGGCACGCGAGGCGGCCCGGGCGGCCGAGCAGAACGCCGACCAGGGACACCGCGGCGTGTTCTCGGGCGCCGCCATCGAGCTGCCCGACGGGACCATCGTCACCGGCCACAACTCACCACTGTTGCACGCCTCGGCGGCCCTGGTCCTCAACGCCATCAAGGCCCTGGCCGGGATTCCCAAGCGCCTCGACCTGATCAGCCCGCAGGTCATCTCCTCCATCGCCACCCTGCGCAAGGAGGTGCTCGAGCTCGACTCGATCAGCCTCAACCTTGAGGAGACGCTGATCGCGCTCAGCATCAGCTCGACCACCAGCCCCACCGCCTACGAGGCCATGCGCCAGCTGCCCCGGCTCAAGGGCTGCGACCTCCACCTCACCCACCTGCCCACGCCCGGCGACGAGCGCGGCCTGCGCCGCCTCGGCGTGCGCCTGACCTGCGACCCGAGCTTCGCCAGCAACAAGCTGTTCGTCTCGTAGCGCGAGCCGGGACCTGCCGGCGCCCTTGCGGTCCGCGGTGGCTTGGGCCACCATCTCGCCATGGACCAGCCGGGTGGGCCGCTCCTGAGGACCGCAGCGAGAGGGTTGCACTAGGTGTTCGTCCTCCTCGACCCGATCGTGCCCCTGGCCGTGCCGGACCGACCCTACCTAGGGACCGCGGTGCTGCTGCGGACTCTGCGCCGGGCTGGCCACCGGGCCACGGTCGGTCTGACCCAGCCCGACCTGGTGCGCGCCCTGCTTGTGGACAGCGGCGAGGAGTCCCACGAGCTCATCCGCTCGCTGAGCCGGGAGCAGCTCGCGCGTCCCGAGCTCGAGCTCGCGGCCCGCTCCTGGCGCCTCCTCAGCCGGGAAGACCACGCCCGGGCCCTCGGCGAGCTCCACGCCCGACTCCTCGAGCGCACCACCTTCCGCGACTACCTCGACCCCACCCTGGCCGACGCCCTCGAGCACGCCTTCACCACCGTCTGGGACCTCTTCGACCTCGCCCTCGGCGAGGGCCGCCGGTCATCCCTCGTCGACCGCCTGGTCGACCGGGTCCTCTCCGCCCGGCCGACGGTGGTCGGCGTCTGCCTGTACTCCGGGCTCGACCTCCTGACCCGGCGCCTGGTGGAGGGCATCCGGGCGCGCTCGCCAGTCCCGATCGTGGTCGGGGGCCCGCTCACCGTCCACCTCGCCGGCGCCCAGGTCGAGCGGCTCTTCGCCGAGCTCCCGGTCGACTACCTTCTGGCCGGGCTCGCCCACCCCTGGATCGCGGCCCTGGCCGAGTCGATTGACGACCGCGGAAGAGGTCTGGAGGGCATCCCGAACCTGGTCTACCGCTCGGGCTCGTCGCTCACAGCGACCGCGATCGCGCGCTGTCCCGGATCCGACGCCGACCAGCTCCCGGCGCCCGACTACTCGGGCCACCCGCTCGACCGCTACCTGACGCCGGTCCCGATCCTGCCCATCCTCGGCTCCACCGGCTGCGCCTGGCGGGGCTGCGCCTTCTGCTCCCACCACCAGGTCTACGGCGACTCGTTCCGCGAGTACCCGGTGGACGAGGTTGTCGACCTGATCTGCGAGCTGCGCGACGCCCACCGCTGCCACCACATGACCTTCCACGACGAGTGGCTGGCGCCGCGCCGGATCACGGCCATCGCCGAGCGGCTGCTCGAGCGCGGGGTGGAGGACGTCGCCTTCGACTGCTACGCCCGTTTCATGGGCGGCTTCACACCCGCAGCCGTGGCGGTGATGCGGCGGGCCGGCTTCTGCAGCTTCCACTGGGGCCTGGAGTCGGGCAGCCAGGGGCTCCTCGACCGGGTCGGCAAGGGGATCTCGGTCGAGGTGGCGGAGCAGACCCTGCGCACCTGCCACGAGGCCGCGATCAGCAACAAGGTGTGGATCGTCCACGGGCTGCCGACCGAGTCGGCGGACGACCTCCAGCAGACCTTCGACTTCCTCGACCGCAATCACCGCCAGATCAGCCTGGTCATCCCGCAGCCGTTCTCGCTCCAGCGTGGCTCGTTGATGGCGATGCGTGCCGAGGAGTACGGCCTCGTCACCCACGAGCTCGACGGACCCGGGGGCTGGGGCACGTCGCTCCCCTTCGCCTACCGCAACCGCGACACGCGCCGGCGCTGGCAGGAGCGCTTCGACCAGCTCTCGGCCGAAGTCTTCCTGGGCAACGTCCGGGTCAGCGCTTCGCCGCTCAACTGCCTGCCCTCGAGCCACGCGGCGCGGATGCTGCACTTCGTGGTCTCGTCCTTCGGGCTGCTCGACGAGGAGCAGGCCGTGCAACTGGCCGCTACGCCCTCAGACGGCGACGTCTTCCCGCTCTCCCTGCCCGACCCCCAGGGAGGCGGCTTCCGGAGGTTCTCGCAGGAGGGCTGGCAGGTCTACCGACGGGCGGGCAGGGGACGGCTCCCCCCCCTGGGCGCGCTCGCGGGCGAGCTCCTCTCCCTGAGCGACGGCAGCCGCAGCCTGCGCGCCATCTCCGCCCGGCTGGAGGGTGCGGCAGAGGCGATGGAGCAGCTCATCCGGGACGGCTACGTGGTCTGCTTCGCGCGCCGCCTCAAGCATTAGCCCGGACTCTGGCTATCCCTTTTTCTCAGGTCGGCTTCAGTCTGGGGAAGGTCGGATTGAAACGCAAAGACGCAAAGGACGCAAAGATCAGACATGAGAATCATTGAGTGACGCTCTGCGCCCTTCGCGTCTTCGCGGTACCAAGAACTCATGCCCTGGTCGACTCCGCGATGCGTGCGGCTTGGCTCGGCGGGAGAGCCGTAGTCCGGCCTAGCCTTTCCGGGCCCGAATCTTGGCGCTCCACACCTTGCCGGCCAGGACTTCGGCAATGCGCTCGGCCTCTGCTGGTGAGAGGTCGAGGCCCTCGGCGGCGGCGGTGGCGACGAGCTCCCCCTCGAGCAGGAAGCCCCGGATCTCGGACGCGCTGTAGACCACCCGCTCGGTCACCTCCACGTCGACCAGACCGGCGCGGCGCAACCCCTCTAGGTACTCCTCCTCGGTGATGGCGCCGGCGACGCACGAGGTGAGCAGGCTCTGGCTGGCGCGGACCCACTCAGGCAGGTCCTGGGCCACGATGTCCGAGACCTGCATGGTCCCGCCCGGCTTGAGCACGCGCTGGATCTCCGCAAACACCCGCTCCTTCTCCGGCGAGAGGTTGATCACGCAGTTGGAGATCACCCAGTCGGCCGAGGCGTCGTCCACCGGCAGGTCCTCGATCAGGCCCTTGCGGATCTCGACGTTGGCCGCTCCGGCCCGGGCCACGTTGCTGCGGGCGGTCGCGATCATGGCGTCGGTCATGTCGATGCCGATGACCTTGCCGGCCGGACCCACGACGCGCGCCGCGAGGAGCAGGTCGAGCCCGGCGCCGGAGCCGAGGTCGACCACCGTCTGGCCCGGTTTGACGTCGGCAAAGGCGAGCGGGTTGCCGCAGCCGAAGGAGCTGGTGGCGGCCTCGACCGGCACCGCGTCCAGCTCCTCGGACGAGTAGCCGATCTGCTCGGCCGCGGGCGCCGAGGCGGGTGTGCAGCAGCTCGACGAGCAGCACGAGCTGGGCTTCTTCGAGATGGCCCGGGCATAGGCCTTCTCGACGGTTCGGCGGACGTTTTCGGGTTTGGAGTCGCTCATCTTCCTGGTCCTTTCTGAGGTTGATCACAGCACGAGCCCGCCGCGGGCGGGCAGCAGCTTTCGATGGCTTCGGCGAGCTGACGCAGGAGGCGGGCGACGGTGTCGTAGCGCACCGAATAGCGGACCTCCTTGCCCTGGCGCTGGCCCTCGAGGATGCCGGCGTCGCGCAGCTGGGCGAGGTGACGGGAGACGACCGAGATGTCGATCGGCACCGCCTCGGCCACCTGGGTCACGGTCCACGACCCGCCGGCCGTGGCCAGCTTGAACAGGATCGCCTGCCGGCGCGGGTCGGCGAGGGCCTTGAAGAACTCCGGCGCGAGCAGGGAGTCGAGGCGCTCGCAGCACTCGGCCGGGCAGCAGGGAACGAGCGGATCATTGCTCGTTTGCGTCATGTTGCAAATATAGGCCGCACCGGAGCGCCTGTCAAGGGGCCACTCCACACTCTCAGCGCTGCGGCCACGGCCCTTGCCTGCGACGACGAAGAAGAAGAGCGTGCGTCCCGCGGCCCTGCGGCGCGGCCACTCCTCCGCCGGCGGGCTTCCTCGACCGCGCACCGCTGGGGTAAACTGAGGGCCTCTGACATTCCGACCACGAATGACGACCGAACGGCCCAACGGAAGGAGTCACGCCATGGTGTTTCATTGCAGGCGGCTGAAAGTGGTCCTGATCCTGGCTCTCTGCCTCGGGATCGGTGCGGCGGCACACGCCGGCCTGCTCGGCACCGATCTCTTCCTGCCCTCGGTGGGCCGCGGTCCCGGTGCCGCGGGTTCCGTCTGGAACACGACGGTATGGGTCCACAACCCGGGCTCCGCTCCAGCCCTGGTGACCGTCAGCTTCCTCGAACGCGACCAGGCCAACACTGCGCCCGACCAGCAGTCCCTCCCGGTCGACCCGGGCGAGACGCTGAAGGTGGGCGATGCCCTCTACGATCTCTTCGGGATTGAGCAGGGGGTGGGGTCGCTGCGCTTCCAGTCGAGCGAGAGAGTGGTCGTGAGCTCGCGCATCTACAACCTCCCGGGCAGTGACATCGCCGAGTCTCAGGGGCAGTTCTTCGCCGGCATGCCGGCCGAGCTCGCGCTCGGCGCGGACGAGGCCACCGACATCCCCGGGATCACCCACCCGGCGGACGGGAGCTTCCGCTGCAACTTCGGTCTGGTCGAGACGGCAGGGAGCGCGGTCCTGGCGCGGGTCACCCTGCTCGACGGCCTCGGCGTCGAGCTGGCCTCGGCCAGCTACGCCCTCGATCCCTTCGAGCCGATGCAGAAGCCGGTCACCGACCTCGCGGCAGGCGTGACCGTCGACGGCGGCCGCTTGCACGTCGAGGTGCTGTCCGGCTCGGGCAGGGTGCTCAGCTACGCCTCGATGGTCGGCAACGGGGTGACCTCTCAGGACCCGTCGACGCTGGAGATGGAGTACGAGCTGGGCGCGTCCTCGGCCACGGGCGACATCACGGCGGTGGTTGCGGGGAACGGACTCGCAGGGGGCGGTACCGAGGGGGACGTGACTCTGGCGGTAGCTGACGCGGGGGTCACCCAGACCATGCTCTCGGCCCCGGGGGGCGCGGCCGGCCAGGTGCTGACCACCAACGGAGCCGAGCTGATGTGGGCGGACGCGACCACCGGCCCCCACGACCACCTCGGAGATTCCTGGGACGCCGGCACTGCCGCCTACGATGGCCTCCACATCCAGGGAGAGATCGCGGTGCCCAACGCGGTGCTCTCCCTCGCCAACACCGGCGACGGCGTCGCCCTCAGGGGCAGCGGTGCCGGAGCCGGCGTCGGCATCCTCGGCGAGGGCAACACCCAGCCCGGGGTCGTCGGCCGCAGCACGAGCGGCAACGGCGTCGAAGGCCATGCCCAGGCGTGGGGGACCTCGGGCGTCTACGGCGAGAGCACCACCGACTTCGGCTACGGGGTGCGCGGGCATGCGACCGACGGCTACGGTGTCTACGGCTCCACTGACGACGCGTCAGGGTACGGGGTGATCGGAGAGAACCTGAACACCGGCGCCGAGGGGGACCTCGGCGTTCTCACCACAGGGGTGTTCGGATACTCCACCGACGGAACCGGGGTGTGGGGTCAGTCGGCAACCGGGCTCGCCGGCCTGTTCTCGGGCGACGTGGAGATCTCGAGCGGCGGCGACCTCAACGTGACCGGGGGTACCAAGAACTTCAAGATCGACCACCCGCTCGACCCGCAGGGCATGTACCTTTACCACTTCGCCGTGGAGAGCGACCAGGTGTCGAACGTCTACCACGGCAACGTCGTGCTCGGCCCGGACGGCGCGGCCTGGGTCGAGCTGCCGGCGTGGTTCGAGGCCGTCAACCGCGACTTCAGGTATCAGCTCACCGCCATCGGCGCCCCGGCGCCGGGCCTCCACGTCGCCGAAAAGATCGCAGAGTCCCGCTTCAGGATCGCCGGCGGCGCGCCCGGCATGGAGGTCTCCTGGCAGGTGACCGGCATCCGCAACGATCCCGCCATGAGGCTGCGACCGCATCCGGTTGAGCAGACCAAGCCGTCCGGCGAGCAGGGAATGTACCTCGACCCCGAGGCCTACGGACAGCCGCAGGAGCTAGGCCTGGAGTGGACGCGTCATCCGCAGCGGATGCAGCGGCTGCGAGAGAAAGGCGGGCAACCCACTCCGTAGGGGAACCCTGACCAGCTGCAAGAGCCGGTCTCGGGCCTCGGTCAGTGAGTCGTGTCGCGGCCGCTGTCCGCGCCGTCGGGATGGCCCATGCCCCGGTACCAGCCCGCGATGAATGCGTGCTCCTCCTCCGCGTTGGGCGCGCGCCCGAGGCAGGTCGTGAGGTAGCTCCAGTCACCCGGGAGGGGCCCGTCGCTCGCCCCACACCGCTCCGACTCGAGGGCGACCCGGCCGCACTCGAGACCCGCAATCAAGGCCCTTTGGATCATCGTTCGCCACGCTCCACGTCACTCTACTCCAACACGATGCTCCGAGTCTCTCTTCCGGGAGGCGCCCGCCCTATCCAGGCTACCGCCAGTCGCCGTAGAGCTGGAAGGCGGACCAGTGAAAGGGATGGGAGAGGTCGAGCCCGCCGGTGCAACCGTCGCTGGCCGCCGCGGGGGCTTGTCGAGTCAATCCGGGTGGGTGACCGCCTGGGTCCACCCGCCGACCCTCCAGGCATGGTGCAGAGCCGTAATCAGGGTTGGAGCAGCCGATAGGTCGGGTCGTCGGTTGCGTTGTCGACGATCGACACGAAGCCGCCGACCCGGCCATTGCCCTCGATCAGGGTGACCTCGATGATGCCGTCCTCGAGCTGCTGCTGGCCGAGGATGGCGTTGACCACGCGGTTGACCTGGGTGTTCTCATAGGCCCGCAGCGCGCGCTGGGTCGATCCCAGCTCGGTCCCCTGGGCGTCATACAGGACGATCTCGATGGTCGCGCTCTCACCCCACACCTCGCACAGCCCGAGGTTGGTGCGAAAGGCTTGGTTCTCGACCACCCCACCGGCAATCGCCGAGGCCGAGCCGTCACTCCGCAGCAGATCCTGCGCGGCGAGGACCGGAATCCCCTGGCCGTAGCTACCCCCCTCGGGGTCGGGCGTCCACGTCCGGCTGTCGATCGAGAGCTCGCTGCCGCGGATCTCGAGGGAACCTGCCCCGGTGGTACCGAAGACCTGCTGCAGCACGTCGTCCCACACCACGGAGGCTCCCGCCGGGATGGTCTCGGTCGCGCTCTGGTAGACCTGGCTGCCGTCCTCGTCGCGCGGGGTGAAGTAGAGCTCCACCGTCGCCTCGCTCGAGGCCCAATTGACCACCACGACCTGACTTGACCAGTAGGTCGCCCCGGAACCGGGAAGGCTCGCCACCGCGGGCACCACCAGGGCATTCTCAGGGTGCAGCCCGCGGTCCCCCCCTCCACCAGCCGTGCTGTGGAAGTAGTACGCCTGGGTCGCGGTACCCGGACGGTACCCCACGTAGGGCATGATGCACAGGTTGCTCTGCACCTCCCCGGCGCAGCCCAGCAGGATCCGTGTCCGATCCTCGCCGTGCAGCCCCTGCGTCACCTCGACGACCTGCTCAGTCAGCGTGGCAGTCTCGGCAGCGAGGAGCGTACCGTCACAGGTCTCGAACCGCGCCGACACCTCGTAGGAATGGGCGCGCGGGATCGGCTCCCACTCGACGAGGACGTTCACAGGAACCCCAGGACCGTCGGTGCACTCCGGCGAGTCGTTTCCGGAGAAGGTCGCACTGTCGAAGGGCGAGAGGAAATGCAGCCAGTACAGCACCGCGAGGTCCAACGTGTACGCCCCGTTCGGGTCGGCGATGGCCTGGAGCGCGGTCGCAATGAGGTCGCCGAGGTCCCAGCCGTCGTTGTTCGCCGGCTGCGAGCGGTCGATCTCGACCTGGACCATGCCTGACTCCGCCGCCGCGAGACCGGCGATGGCGTAGGTCCCGGTCGCCAGGTTGACCTCGCCGTAGGTCCGCTCCTCGGTGCCGTAGTCGTAGTAGAAGACGAGGGCGCCGGTGATGTCGGGGAAGGCCTCCAGGATCGGCGCGCCGTCGTAGGTGATCGAACCGCTTACCGTCGCTCCTTGGGCAGGCAGACCCAGCCCCAGAACGACCATCAGGGCGCACAGCACCGCGAGTCCTCCACCCGTCGTGAGCTCCTCGACCCGCCGTCGGCACCGGCCCGCGGGATGATCCCATCCCTCGTCATGGATCGACGTGTCTTCCCGGCTCCGGTTCATGTCTCCCCCCCTCGTTCGACTCGATCGCAGCTCCAGAGTCAGGCATTGGTCGGAACTCCGGGCACGGCGCTGATGGCGGCCGCGCCACCACCTGCAAAGCCATGTTTCACGCTCGCCCCGCCCCCAGAAGGCTCGACGCGAGAGGCATTACCCGGGTAGCCACTCGAGTCTAGCACTCTTGACGAAGCCCCTCTTGGGGCCAGGCTACCGCCAGTCGCCGTAGAGCTGGAAGGCGGACCAGTGAAAGGGATGGGAGAGGTCGAGCCCGCCGGTGCGCCCGTCGCTGGCCGCCGCGGAGGCGGACCGGAGGAGCTCGACCTGGGCCTGGCGCAACGCCTCGTCCTTGGCGTCGCCGGCGTGCAGGTGCTGGTAGAACAGCCTCATCAGCACCCCGGTCGAGACGTCGCCGACCTGCCACAGCGAGGCCAGCACCGAGCGCGCGCCGGCGTACTGGAAGGCGCGCGTGACCCCGACGATGCCCTCACCCCCCCACTCCCTGCCGAGGGCCGTCTCGCACGCCGACAGGGTGACCAGGTCGGCGTCGAGACGCACCTGCTCGAAGATCTCCCAGGCCTGGAGGAGGCCGTTCTCCCCGCTCGCGGCGGCGTCGCTCGGCGCGGCCAGGACCACCCCCGAGTCCAGGGGCAGGTCGGTGTCGACGAAGGCATGAACCGCGAAGTGCAGCACACCGGCACCTCGCCCGACCTCCTTGACCTGCTCCTCGGAGGCGGCCGCGCCGAGAAAGACCTCGGCCTCGTCGCCGAACAGCGAGGCGATGGCCAGGACCTCGTCGCGGCTGGCCGGCAAGGGCCCCAAGGAGTGGCCGCGGGCCAGCAGGGAGCGCAGAGCCGCGCTCCCCTGCCCGTCGCTGCTCGGAGCGAGAGGGTCGCCATAGGACACGTCGCCAAAGGCGACCAGCTGCCTCGCTGCCGGTCTGTCCGCGAGGCCGACGCGCCCTGCCCGCAGCTCGGCCAGCACGGTCAGCGACGGGCTCAGGTGGAGCGAGCGCGACTCGACCAGGAAGGACGCGGGCCGGCCTTCCCCCCCGGGCTCGACGAGGGCGGCCAGGGGCAGCAGGTGGAGGGGACCATCAGGAATCACGAGCAGCCGCTGGCAACCCTCGATGAGCGGACGCACCGGGCCGAGGAGGGAGCGGTCGAGGTCCTCGGCGCGCATTGCCCAAGCGGTCGAGCCGGCTGCGCCCAGGTGCTCGCGGCTGATGAGGCCGCGCAGGGCCTCGACCTCGCGCTCGAGCTCGGCCTCTCCCAGGGCCAGGGGCACGACTCGCAGCTCTCCGGTCGCGCTCAGCACGAAAACGCGGCTCGAGCCCGGGCCGACGTCAAAGGCGAGCAGCGCCGAGCCCGCGTCGAGCACGGAGCGGGCCTGCTCCAGCCGCAGCGGGTCCGGGTACTGGAGAGCGGCCAGGCGCGGCGAGCAGCGCCGGATCTCCTCGCGGATCTCGTCCTGCTGGCTGCGCAGGCGATGGAGCTGCGAGCGGAGCTCCTCCAGCCTCTGGACATCGTTGCGCAACGACGCCTCTCCGAGCTCGGCCTGGGTCCGGTCGTACTCCGCGGCGATCAGCCGACGTCGCCTCTCCAAACCGGGCGGCAGGTCGGCGCCAAAGACCAGGTCACGCTCGGCGAGCATGGCCAGCAGACCGCGGGCGCGCGAACGCTCGTAAACGTGGAAGGCGTCGTCTGGCCGCCCCTGGGCGAGGAGCAGGTCGATGTATTCCCGGTAGTAGTCGAGGTAGCTCTCGCGAAAGGCCGCCCGTGCCTCCTCGGACCCACCTAGCCGACCCTGCTGGCTCTCGAGGGCGTCCACGGCGCGGGCAAAGAGCTCGAGCGCAGGGTCGGGCCGGCCCGTGTCCCGGCAGCACTGGCCGAGGGCATGCAGGGTCTCGGCCTCCTCGACGCTGCCCGGCGCCCAGGCCTGGACGATCGCGAGGGCGCGACGGAGGTACTCCTCGGCCTCCCCGAACCGGGTCCGATCCAGGGCCACCCGGCCGAGCGCGCTCAGGCTCTCGAACATGTCGAGGCTTCCCGGCGCCAGCCTCTCGCGGATGGCGAGGGCGTCCCGGTACAGCGACTCGGCCGCTGGCAGGTCGTTGCGGTCGCGGGCGACGCTGCCCAAGTTGAGGAGACCGCTCGCCACGTCCAGGCTGCCAGGCGCCAGCCGCTCCTTGATCGCCAAGGCGCGGCGAAGATAGGCCTCGGCCGTCTCGACGTCCCCCCGCAGACCGGCCAGGTAGCCCAAGTTGTTGAGGGTCACCGCCAGGCTCAGGGTGCCCGGCTCCAGCCGCTCCTTGATCGCCAGGGCTCGCAGCTGGAGCTTCGCGGCCTCGTCCAGCTCGCCGCGCCGGGTCTTCAGGGTGGCCAGGTTGTTGAGGCTCGCCGCCACCTCGGGGCCGTCCGGGTCGAGCCGTTCGCGGATCGCCAGAGCGCGCCGATGGAAATCCTCGGCTGACGCCAGGTCGCCGCGCCGAGCCACCACCACGGCCAGGTTGTTGAGGGCCATGGCGACCTTGAGGCTGTCGGGATCGATCCGCTCGCGACCTGCCAGCGCTTCTCGGAACCGCTCCTCGGCCGCGACCAGGTCGCCGCGGCCCCACAGGGCGAAGCCGAGGTTGTTGAGGGTGGTGGTCTCCTCCAGGCTGCCGGGAACCAGCTCGCGACGGATGGCCAGGGCGCGGGTGTGGCACCACTCCGCGGCGGCGAGCTCCCCCAGCCTGGCCACTACCGAGCCGAGGTTGGTCAGGCAGGCCGACAGCTCGAAGCCGTCCGGGGCCGCGCGGCGCTCGATGGCCACCGCCCGCAGGTAGCAGCCGCGCGCCTGGCGAATCGTGCCTCGCCGCCAGGCCACCATGCCCAGGTTGGCGGCGCTCTTGGCCAGGCCGAGGGGCGCAGGGTCGAGGGCCAGCCGCCAGCGGGCCTCCTCGAGGTGGATCGCGCCGGCCTCGCTCCACCGGCGCCGGTCCTCGAGCCCGCCGCCCAGCACCTCGAGGAGTTGGGCGCGCGCCACCGGGTCCTCGGCCAGCCGCGAGCCCTCCCTCAGGGGCGCCTCCACCACCCCCTCCCGGGAGCCCTCGGCGGCGCGGCCTTCACCGAAGAGCAGCCAAGCCGCACCGCTGGCGTCGCCGCGCCGCGCCAGCGCCTGGGCGACCTCGACCCGTGACTGGCCGGCATGTGCTCGCGGCAGGCAAAAGGCGTACTCGACGCGCAGCGGGACCGGCGCCAGCTCGGACGTGAAACGCTCGTCGCCGCGGGCGGCGACGACCGTGACTCCTCCGCGCGGCACCTCCTCGTCCTCGACCCGGAGCAGGTCGAACGGAGAGCGCAAAGCGCCGCCGCCCGGCTCGGGGTTGGCCGGCGGCGAGGGGCTCCGCCGCCACTCGAGCAGGACGTCGCCCTCCTCGAGGCCGGCCCGGGCAGCCCCTCCGCCGTCGAGCGCGCCAACCACGACCACTCCCTGCGGGTCCCGGTCCGCGGCCGCTACCCCCGCGGCCAGCAGCGCGAGAGCGCAGAGCGTGAAGTAGACGGTCGTACCGCGCATCGCGCCTCAAGGGGCGGCGGCCCGCTCCCGCTCCCGTCGCTCGGTCACGCAGTAGATCCCGCCCTCCTTGAGGCCGGGCCGGAAGCAGCCGCTGCAGGACACGCAGCGGGCCGGACCGAGGTCGTCGCTCTGCCAGCGCCGGGCGAGGTCGGGCTCGCGGATGAAGGGCCGCGCCATGGCCACGTAGTCGATGCCGTCCTCACGGATGGCCCGCTCGACGACCGCGAACGAGCGGAAGCCGCCGACCACCATCAGGGGGCAGGCCAGCGCCTCCCGGAAACGGCGCGCCAGGGGCAAGTTGTAGCCCTCCTTGGCCGGGTCGTCGATCTTGGTCCGGGTCGGGTTCTCACCGCGCGAGGCCGAGGTCCCGGCCGAGATCTCGATGGCGTCGATGCCCTCGGCCTCGAGCAGGCGCGCAGCGGCCAGCGAGTCCTCGAGGCCGAGGCCGCCGTCGAGGTTGTCGGAAGCGTTGAGCTTGATCAACACCGGGAAGGCGTCGCCCACCTCGGCCCGCACCCGGCGGTAGACCTCCATCAGGAAGCGGGCGCGGTTGAACAGCGCGCCGCCGTACTCGTCGGCGCGCAGGTTGGTCAGCGGCGACAGGAACTGGTTGATGAGGTAGCCGTGGGCGCCGTGCAGCTGGACCGCGTCGAAGCCCCAGGCCCGAGCCCGGCGCGCGGCTTGGCCGAAGGCCTCGACCAGGGCCGCGATCTCCTCTCGGGGCAGCGCCGCCGGCAGCTCCGGGAACTGCGGGCTGGCCACCACCGACGGGGCCCAGGGCTGGCGGCCGGCGGCCCGCGCATCGGTCTGACCGCCGGCGTGCACGAGCTGGACGCAGATCGTGCCGCCCTCGGCGTGCACCGCTCGCACCAGCGCGCGCATCTCGGGCTCGAAGTCGTCGTCGTGAATGCCCATCTTGGACGGCAGCTGCTTGCCGTCCGGCCTCACGAAGGCATAGCCGGTGATGATCAGGCCAACGCCACCCCGGGCGAGGTCGCGGTAGAGGGCGGCGAGGCGCTCGGAGGGCCGGCCGTCCGCCGCGCACATGCCCTCCCAGGTCGCCGACCGCACCAGGCGGTTGGCCAGTCGCATGCCGTTGATCGTGGTTTCTTCGAAGACGGTCGGCATCGGTTGAGCCTCCCAGCGAGCGGCACCTAGCGGTGGGCTGCGCGACGATACTAGCAGCAGCCCGCCGGCAACAGGTCGGAGGCGTCGGACTAGAATGGTCGCGGATCCGAGATGACGAGCCTGCACGACGAGCCCGCGCCCACACTGTCCTCAGGGCAATGGGAGCGCGAGCCACCTTGAGGCTGCCCGCCTGCGGCCTGACCTCGCGGCGCGACCGCGGGCGGCGACCGAGCGCAGGGTCGAGACCACGACCGGGCATTCCCGTGCAGCGAACCGTGGCCTGGCTGTGCGCGGTGGTGGCGCTGGTCGCCTGGCGGGCGCCCGCGACGCGCGCCGAGGAACCGCCATCCTCGCCTGTCGAGGCCGCCTCGCCATGCCCGGGAATCGAACTCGAGCTGCCTTCAGACGAGGTCCTCGAGGGCTGCGGCGCGGTCGTCGGAGCCATCGCCATCCGGGTCGACGACGTCTTCGATACCAGCCTGCCCGAGGAAGACCGCTGGCTGTTTCGCCTCGCCAACCGCCTCCACCCCAGGACCCGCGAGTGGGTGGTCCGCCAGCAGCTCCTGTTTCGCGAAGGCGAGCCCTACCGCGGCCGCCTCCTGGTCGAGTCCGAGCGTCTGCTGCGCGCGAACCGCTACTTCTACGATGCATGGGTGCAGCCGACCCGAGTTCACGACGGTCTGGTCGACGTCGAGGTGGCGGTGCGCGACGTGTGGACGCTGACCGCCGGCGCCGGGGCCAGCCGCAGCGGCGGGGAGAACTCGTACCGGCTCGAGATCGAGGACACCAACTTCCTGGGCACGGGCAAGGACCTGACCCTGGAGTGGCAGTCGACGGTCGATCGGGACTGGACCCTGCTCCGCTACCGGGACTTCAACCTGGCCGGGAGCCGGGCGCGCCTGGAGGCCTGGTACGCCACCTACAGCGACGGCCACCTCCGCGACCTCGTGCTCGAGCGGCCCTTCTTCGCCCTCGACGAGCGCTGGTCGATCGCGGTCCGGGCACGCCGGGAGGTCAGCGTCGATGACCTCTACTGGCGGGGCGAGGTGAGCGACTCGTTCGGCCATCGCGAGGAGCTGGCGGAGGTCTCCGGCGGGCTCTCGCGCGGCCTCCGCGAGGGCCGCGCCTGGCGCTGGCTGGGCGGCCTGACCTACCGGCGCGACCGCTTCACGGTGGCCGCCGAAGACCCTGACGCGACCCTGCCCCTGGACCGGGAGCTCGCCTACCCGTGGGTCGGCGTCGAGCGGGTCGAAGACGCCTTTGTCACGGCCCACGACCTCGACCAGATCGTGCGCACCGAGGATCTCCAGTTCGGCACCTGGCTGCGGCTCAAGCTGGGCTGGACGACCACACTAGTCGGCAGCGAGCCCAACCACGCGATCATCGACGCTACGCTCCGCCGCGGCCTCGACCTCGGCCCGGACCGGCTGCTCTTCCTCGAAGGCCATGCTGCGGGACGGTGGGCCTCGAGCGGCGGCGAGGACGCGGTGGTCGGCGGCTCGGCTCGCCACTACTGGCGCGACCTCGGACGCCACCTGCTGTTCGTTGGCCTACAGGCAGACGCGGCGCACGACCTCGACCGCGACCGGCAGCTGCTGCTCGGCGGCGACAACGGCCTCCGCGGCTACCCGTTGCGTTTCCAGGACGGCGACCGCCGGCTGCTCCTGACCGTCGAGCAGCGTTTCTACACCGACCGGCAGATCCTGCGCCTCGCCCATCTCGGC
>Ga0316620_10000234_pt1 | contig 22174 bp, 11 predicted proteins | sample OWC_Aug_M1_C1_D5_FD_207651 | JGI IMG/M metagenome (GOLD analysis project Ga0316620, IMG submission 207651) | Wetland soil microbial communities from Old Woman Creek delta, Ohio, United States - OWC_Aug_M1_C1_D5_B | ecosystem: Environmental > Terrestrial > Soil > Wetlands | place: USA: Ohio...
TGACAAGCCCCGCGACCAGCCAGAGAACGAAGCGGATCCAGGTGAGGGCAGGCAACCCGGCCATCAAGGCCATGCACATCGCAATACCCAGCAACGGCACCAGCGGTACAAGCGGCACCCGGAACTTGCGCGGGCGATCCGGCTCCCGCTTTCGGAGGATCAGAATGCCGATGCAGACCAGCACAAAAGCGAACAGCGTGCCGATGTTGGTAAGCTGCACGATTTCATCGATGTTGGCGATGGCGGCGAAGAAAGCCACAAAAATGCCCGTAAGGATCGTGGTGACGTGAGGCGTCCGGTACCGGGGATGGATCTTCTGGAACCAGGAGCCCAGGAGGCCGTCGCGCGACATGCTCATCAGGATGCGGGGCTGGCCCAATTGAAATACCAGCAGCACTGCGGTCATGGCGATCACCGCACCCAGGGAGAGAAGGCCGGCGGCCCAGTCCTGGCCGACGTAGTGCAGCGCCGCGGCCAGCGGATCGGCAACACCTGTCAGCTTGGCAAAGGGAATCATGCCCGTCAAAGTCAGGGCGGCGATCACGTAGAGAAAGGTGCAGACGACCAGGGAACCGAGGATGCCTCTGGGCATATCGCGTGCCGGGTCTTTGCATTCCTCGGCAGCTGTTGAAACCGCATCAAACCCGATGTAGGCAAAAAAGATCAGCGAGGCGCCGGTCCACACTCCATGAATCCCGCCGGGGAAAAAAGGATGCCAGTTGGCAGGCTTTACGTAGGCGGCGCCCACGCCGATGAAGAACAGCAGGGCAATCACCTTCAGCACGACGATCACATTATTGAATCGTGCCGACTCCTTGATTCCGATGACCAGGAGCCAGGTAAGCAGTGCCACGATGGCCACGGCCAGGAGGTTGAAAATGATCGGGATGCCGAGTATCACGGGGTGCTGAAGGTGCGCCTGATAGGCGATCGCCGCCTCGGGACTGAGCGTGCCGGCGCCGCCGGCGGCCGCAGCTTTCGCCGCGAACGCCGCAGAACGGTAGTCGGCCGCCATCCAGGCGGGGATTTCCACCCCCAGGCCCAGCATCAGCTGCCGGAAGTACGCAGCCCACGAAATGGCTACAGCGATGTTTCCCACCGCATATTCCAGGATAAGGTCCCATCCTATGATCCAGGCGACCAGTTCGCCCAGGGTGGCGTAACTGTATGTGTACGCTGAACCGGCAATCGGCACCAGGCTGGCAAACTCGGCGTAGCAGAGGGCGCAGAAGCCGCAGGCGACGGCCGTGAGCAGGATCGAGAGGGCCACGCCCGGGCCTGCCGGGGGCGAGCCGGTCCCGCCCGAGGTTGCGGAACCGAGGACTGCGAATATGCCCGCGCCGATGATGCCGCCGATGCCCAGCGCCATAAGATCGATCGCGGTAAGCGTTTTCTTGAGACCGTGCGCTTCATCGCCGCGCTCGGCGAGGAGCTGGTCAAGAGGCTTTCTGCGGAACAAAGACATCTCGCATCCTCCTTCAATGGGCTGCTCCCGATTTACGTCCTGATTCGGATGCGCCCGTCCACCACGATCGCTCCTCTGCCGGGCTCCAGCACCTTGATGGGATTCAGATCCAGGTCCAGCAATTCCGGAATGATCTCGACCAGGGCCGAAACCCGCTGGATAACCGCGACCAGAGCCTGCCGGTCGCCGGCGGGGGCTCCCCGGTAGCCGTCCAGGAGTACGCTTGCCCGCAGCCTGCCGAGAATCTCCACCGCATCAATGTCGCTTACCGGCGGCAGACGCAAAGCGGTATCCTTGATCGCTTCCACGAGCACGCCGCCGAGCCCGCACACCAGCACCGGGCCGAAAACTGGATCGAGCGTGACGCCCACAAACGCTTCCACACCGCCCCGGATCTCCCGTTGCAGCAGCACACGCTTCAGATCCACACCGATGGACTTCATCCTGTCCGACAGCGAGGCCACGGCGCGCTCCGTTTCCTCGCGCGATCCCAGGCCGAGCACAACGCCTCCCACATCGCTCTTGTGAACGACGCCCTCGGCCTGGACTTTGGCTACCAGCGGATACCCGAGGCGATCGGCGGCCTCAGGTGCGCGCTCCAACCCGGTTTCCTCTGCGGCGGCGAACTCAATTCCGGCAGCCCGTAAGATGCGGGCGACATCGGCGGGCTCGAGCCACACGGATCCACGGCCGGCAGTCCGCACGCGATCGATGACGGCACGGATCTCGCTCCGGGCGCCGGCAGCGAGAGTTGTGATGTTTCCCTTGGGCCGTTTGCGCCAGCTTGCGTAGCGACAGGCCGCGGCAAGCGCCACTGCTGCGTTTTCCGGGAAATGATAGACGGGGACGCGCCCGCGCGGTTCGGCGCAAATCAACGGCGGCACCCCCCGGGCCGACATGAACACAGCAAGCACGGGCTTGGCGGGAGGCACCCGTTCTACAGCCGTCTGCAGCGCCTTGATCATGTCTGCCGGATCATGGAGTTTCGGCGGCAGGTAAATGAGTATCAGCGCATCGATGTTGGAGTCATTGGCGGCAATCTCGACGGCGTTTGCGTATTGTTCCGGAGTTGCCGAAGCGATCATGTCCACGGGATTAGCCAGCCCTGCCTGCATGGGCAGAAATGCGCGCAGTTGTTCTTTGGTGGCATCGGCGTATTCCGGAAGAATCAGGCCGTTCGCCTCGCACGCATCGGCGAGAAGGATGCCGGGCCCGCCCGCGTTTGTGATGGCCCCCACGCGCCGCCCTGCAGGCAGCGGCTGGCTCGACAGCAGCCGGGTGATATCCAGGAGCTGTTCCACCGTGCCGGCGCGGATGATGCCTGTCTGCTCGAAGATGGCGTCGACGGCGACGTCGGAACTCGCCAGTGCTGCTGAATGGCTCGAGGCTGCGCGTGTGCCGGCGGCGGAGCGCCCGGCCTTGACGGCGACAATCGGTTTTTCACGCGCGATCTCCGGCGCCAGACGGGCGAATTTGCCCGCCTGGTCGAAGCTCTCCAGGTACATCATGATGACCTTCGTGTTCGGATCCTCGGCCCAATAGGCAAGCAGATCATTGACCGACACGTCCGCCTTGTTGCCGACGGATACGAACGTAGAAATGCCGATGTTCAGGTCCTGAGTGAGATCGAGGATGCCGTAACCGAGGGCGCCGCTCTGGGAGATCAGGCCGATCGAGCCGGCCGGCGGCCAGACAGGTGCAAAATTGGCATTCATGGAGACGTCCGGCGCGGTGTTGATCACACCCATGCAGTTGGGTCCGACCAGGCGCATCCCTGAGGAACGCGCCAGCTGGCGCAATCGTTTTTCCGTTTGCCGCCCCTCGGGGGAAACCTCGCCGAAGCCGGCGGAGATCACGACCGCACTGCGCACGCCCGCGCGCGCGCAGTCCCGGATGGCCTGCTCGACTGCGGCCGCGGGCACGGCAATGAGGGCCATGTCCACCGGCGCCTGAATGGCACTCACGGCCGGGAATGCCGGCAAGCCCCCGATTTCCTGCGCTCCCGGGTTGACCGGATAGAGAGCGCCTTGAAAGCCGTGGCGTTGCAGGTTAGCCAGCAACGCCGCCCCGATCGTCCCGGGCTTGCGCGACGCGCCGAGAATCGCAATCGATCGCGGGCGCACGAATGTCCGGACGCTGGCGGCTATGGCAATCCGTTCTCTCCTCATTTGCGCCGCGATAAACTCGTCGGTCATCTCCGTCGGGAAGGTGAAGTGGATCACACCGGAATCCTGGCTGCGCTCGATCCGGAAGCCGATCGAAGAGAAGACTTGTATCATCTGACTGTTCTCTTCCAGCACGGCGGCCCGGAACTGGGTGATGCCCTGCCGGCGAGCGATCCCCGCCAGGTGCTCGAGCAGCAGCGTGCCGACCCCTTTGCCCTGGAATGGGTCGGCCACCGCCAGGGCGACCTCGGCCATGCCCAGGCTGTTCTCCTCCTGCAGGGCGGAATACCGGCCGACGCCGATGATGTGCTCGGTGTCCCCCTCATGAAAGGCGGCGATCAGGGCCACCTCACGGGCGAAATCGATGTCCGTAAACTGCGACAGCTCGCTTTCGCTCAGCCATTTCTTGAAACGAAAGAAGCGGAAATACACGGATCTCGGACTCAACCGGGTAAAGAGCGCCAGCAGATGGTTTTGGTCCGTGGTGCGCAGGGCGCGAATGTAGATCGATCTGCCGTCGCGCAGGATTGCATCCGCCAGGTATTCCCGAAAATCCACATCCATCTCAACGGTCTCCTGGAAAGAAAAGGGCGTTGGTTATAAAAAGCAGGATGCAGCATAGCCGCATCCAGATTCCTTATAAAGGCTGAAGTTTGGCGTATCCTTCCATCAGCGTCTTCCTGCCTGCCAGGCTGAAGAAAATCGTCAGCTTGTAGTCGTTGCCCGTACGCTCACGGCTCAGGATGATGCCTTCGCCGAACTGCGCATGCCGGACGCGCATTCCCGTCTTGAGCTGCCGGCCGCCGCCGGCCGCGGCGCCGTGTTTGCCGGACTGCAGTTTTGCCAGGTAGGTACGCAGTTCGGCGAGCGAACGGGGCTGCTCCGTGTCGTCTGCGGAACGCCCGGCCTTTCCGTAGTGCCACTCCTGCCCGTACTCGCTTTCCTTATCCATCATGGTGTACGGCGTTTCCAGCTCGAGACCTTCGACCAGCTCCGCGGGCACTTCCTTGAGGAAGCGCGAAGGGAGCGCTGCCGTCTCCGAATCCTGGCCGAATCTGCGCCGATGCGGCGTCCAGGTCAGAAACAGCTTGCGGCGCGCTCGCGTCATCCCCACGTAACAAAGGCGCCGCTCCTCCTCCAGGTCCTCCTTCGCGTCCCGGGACTGGAAATGGGGGAACAGGCCCTCCTCCATTCCGGCCAGAAACACAACATCAAACTCCAGGCCCTTGGCGCTGTGGACGGTCAGCAGCGCCACACGGGCGTTCGCATCCAATTGGTCAAGTTCGGAGGAAAGGGAAGCACGGTCCAGAAAATCGAGCGCCGACTCACCGCGTTCCCCGGACTCGTAGGCGGCGCGCACCAATTCATCCACATTGGCGATCCGGTCTGCCGCCTCCTGCGCGGAGTCGCGCTGTTTGAGCATCTCGTGATAGCCGACCTGGGCGATGATTTCTTCCAGGAGGGCTCCGGCCGAGACGTCTCGGGCCTTCGCGATCCAGCCGTCCAGCGTTTCGTGAAACCGGGCGAGCGCGCGCTGGGCCCGCACGGACAGCCGCGTATCCTGAAGGGATTCCCGCAATGCCTGGCAGACGGGAACTCCCTTATCCAGGGCGTTCCGAGTCAGCAGCTCCGTGGTCGTACCGCCGATACCGCGCGGCGGGGTGTTGATGATGCGCAGCAGGGCGATGTCATCCTCGGGGTTGTATGCGGCGCGGAGATAGGCCAGAAGGTCCTTAACCTCCATCCTGTTGAAAAAGCCGACACTGCCCACCACCACGAAGGGGATGCCGTACTGCATCAACACATCCTCAAAATTTCTGGACAGGGCGTTCGTGCGGTACAGGATCGCCAGCCGGCTGTCGGGGCCTTCCCGCAGCGCGGTCCGGATTTGAGCGGCGATCCACTCGGCCTCCGACCGGGCGGAATGGCTTCGGTAGCAGGTGACCACATCGCCGCGTGCATTGTCGGTCCACAGCGTCTTCCCCTTGCGTTCCGTATTGTTCGCCACAACCGCGCCCGCCACGTCGAGGATGGTCTGCGTTGAGCGGTAATTCTGCTCCAGCTTGATGATCCGGGCGCCGGGAAAATCCTTTTCGAAGTTGAGGATGTTCCGGATGTTTGCGCCGCGGAACTTGTAGATCGACTGGTCCTCGTCCCCGACGACGAAGACGTTCTGATGTTTCCCGGCGAGGAGCTGCAGCACGTCGTATTGAGGACGGTTCGTGTCCTGATACTCATCGACCAGGATGAACCGGTATTCTTCCTGGCAACGGTCGCGCACCTCCGGAAAACGCTCCAGAACGTCCACCGTCTTCAAGAGCAGGTCGTCAAAATCCAGCGCATTGGCTCTGCGCAGCCGATCGTTATAGGCGGTGTACAGGTGCTGAAGAAGATCGGCATCAGCCGAAGGAAAGCGGTGGGCGAACACGGCCGCCGGGATGTTGTGGTTCTTTGCGAAGCTGATGCGGCCCAGGATCTCGCGCGGAGCCGTCTCTTTCTCCGGGCGGCGCTCTTCTTCAAGGATCTGCTTGATCAGGCGCCTCTGGTCATCGGTGTCATAGATCGAAAAATCGCGCTTGTAGCCGATGCGGTGAATCTCGCGCCGCAGGACCCGCACACAAAAGGAGTGGAACGTGGCGATGAGCGGTTCCGCGGTCCGGCCGCGTCCCAGGAGCGCGTGCACGCGCTCACGCATCTCCTGGGCCGCCTTGTTGGTAAAGGTGACCGCCAGGATGTGCTCCGGGCGCGCGGCGCCGTTGCGAATCAGATACGCGATGCGGTGCACGATCACCCGGGTCTTGCCGCTGCCGGCGCCGGCGAGGACCAGGGCAGGGCCCCTGCCGTGCTCGACCGCCAGACGCTGTTGGGGATTCAGACTGGCCAGAATATCCATGAAACAGCAATGCTAACAGTTGAATTCGAGATTCGGAATTCGAGATTCGAGACTAAAATCTCGAATCTCGAATCTCGAATCCGGAATCGCCTAGAACTTCTTGTCGAACCAGGCGTCTTCAAGAATGCGAACCTTTTTCGTGTAATTCTTGCCGCCCGCCCGCACGACGACCGTGTATTCACCCGGGCTCGCCGGTGAAGATCCGCCGAAACTGGCGATTGCGGATGCCGGCCCGCCAAAACGGCCGCCGCCGGCTCCTGCCCCGCCCCCTCTGCCTCCGCGGCCTCCGCCGGGTTGCTGCGGCGTGAGAGTGACTGGAGTGATGCGCATGTTCCACATGGCCTGGTTCAGACCCGGGTTGTTGGCTCCTTTAGTCTCCGCCACAACGCGCGTGCCCTGGAGAATCTGAATCGTCACTTCGCCGGCCGCCGCTGCCTTCTGGTAGTAATTAATGACCACCCCCGCGGGCTCGCTGGGCGCCCTGAAATTTGTGAATGCCGACTCAGGTTCGAGGCGGGTGACCCACTTGACCCTGGATTCCACTTCAAACAGGTGGAAGTCCTGGCCAAGCACCTGCGTATCGAGCTCCTGGAGGGGCGAGATGTCCGTGATGAAGAAACCGCGGCCATGGGTCGCCACGATCAGATCGTTCTCCCGCGGATGGATTGCCAGGTCGTAGACCGGCTGGGTGGGAATGCCCTTCAATTCCGTCCAGGTGGTCCCGCCGTCGATCGAGACGAAGAGGCCGAAATCAACGCCGGCAAACAGCAGGTTCGGATTCTTCGGGTCCTCGACCACGACGTTGACGGCCTTGTCGGGCAGATTGCCCGCGATCGATGCCCAAGTCTGGCCGAAGTCCGTGGTTTTGAAAATGAAGGGACGGAAATCGTCGTGCCTGAATCCTGTGAACGTGACATATGCCGTCCCCGGCTGGTGCCTGGAGGCGGCTACGTGGCTGACCCAGTAGCCCGGATGTCCCTTGATGTTCTCGTTCAGTTTCGTCCAGGCCTTCATGTCATCCACGTTTTTGGTCACCCACACGTTGCCGTCGTCGGTGCCCACCCAGACCAAACCCCTGACGATCGGTGATTCGTCGACCGTGGTGATGGTGCAATACTGGATGTTGCCGTCGCCGCCTTTGCCGGTAGGCATCTTGCTCGCATCATTGGTTGTCAGGTCCGGACTCGCCTCTGTCCAGGAATCGCCTCGCGAAACCGATTTCAACAGCTTGTTGGCCGCGTGGTAGATCACATTGGGATCGTGGGGTGACACGACGATGGGTGCCAGCCAGTTGTAGCGCAGCGCCTGGTCGCGATTCGCAATTCCCTTCGACTCGCCGGTGTAGAGGTCGGTCCGTGAGATGGAGCCGAACTGCGATTCGTTGTAAAGATAGCGGTTGGTTACCAGGTCGACCACATTGTACATGCCGTCGCCGCCGCCCACCCCCTGCCAGTCTTCGAAGACGATCGATGCGCCTCCCCGCTTCGAGCTCGGTCCGCGCAAGGAACCGTTGTCCTGGAGCCCCCCGTAGACATTGTAGGGGTACTGCATGTCGAAGCCGACGTGATACAGCTGCGCCAGCGGCAGCTCATCGGGGTGATACCAGTTCTTGCCGGCGTCGTAGGTGACTCCCATGCCGTGGTCATAGCCGAGCAACATGTGATTGGAGTTTTTCGGATCGATCCACAGGCCGTGATTGTCGCCGCCGAAGCGGAAAGGGGAGGCCCAGGTCTTGCCGCCGTCCGTGGAGTGGGTCACGCCGACGCTCAACACGTAGACGTGGTTCACGTCGTTCGGGTCCACGCGGATCTGCATGTAGTAGTAGCCCGGACCGCCGCCGATCCTTTGGCCGTCGGGGCTGACCTTGCGCCAGGTCTTGCCGGTATCGTCGCTTCTGTACACTTCCTCGCCGATCATTTTGGCGCTCGACATGCCGGCGCGCAATTCCTTGAGACGCTCTTCGTCGGACATCCCCGGCTTGTTGGCATTCTCGATGTTCGCGTAGACGATGTTCGGATTGGAGGGGGCGACGTCGAGGCCTATACGGCCGAGCATGCCGCCCGGCAGCCCGCCGGCGAGCTTCGTCCAGGTGGCGCCGGCATCGATCGTTTTGTAGATACCGCTCCCCGGCCCGCCGAGATTGAAGGTCCAGGGCTTGCGTTCCTTGTCGTAGGCGGCCGCGTACAGCACCCTCGGGTTCTTCGGGTCCATGACGACATCGCAGGCTCCGATCGCGCGATCGCCTGTTTTTACATCGAGCGACTTGGTCCAGGTTTTGCCGCCGTCGATCGTCTTGAAAAGCCCGCGCTCCGGATTTTCGCTGTACAGATGGCCGAGGGCCGCAACATAGACGATGTCATGATTTTTCGGATCGACAACGATGCGGCCGATGTGGTGGCTTTCTTTGAGACCCATGTTCGCCCACGTCTTGCCGGCGTCCGTGGACTTGTACACGCCGTCCCCCCAGTATGTGCTGCGGGAAGTCGTTGCTTCACCGGTACCGACCCAGACGATGTTGGGATTGGATGCAGCAACGGCCACATCACCGATCGATATGACCGGCTGGTTGTCGAAGATCGGTTCCCACGAGATCCCGTTGTTCAGCGACTTCCACAGACCGCCGGATCCGGTAGCTGCGTAGATGGTGGTCGGCTCGAGTTCGGGAACGGCAAAATCAACGAACCGGCCGCTCTGGCGGGTCGGGCCGATATTGCGGAAGACGAAAGCCTTCAGGATGTCGGGAGTCAGTGCTTGCGCACCGAGGTCGGCGGCCGGCATAACGGCCGACAACGCTACCAACACGACGCTGATGAGTATCTTGGCACCGGGCTTGTTCATTTCGGCGGCTCCTTAAGCAAATAGTCTGAAACCGCAAGCATTCCTGCGGCAGTCAGGGACATAGTGTCGCGGGCTTTAATGAAATCCTGCGGGGTTTGATCGCAACCCAGGGACATTTGTAGCCTGCCGCCGCCGGATTGCGCAAGCTGGAAATGTGCAGTGCCGGGAACCTTTGCTTGGCCGATCCGTGGTCGCTAACCGCTCTTGCGCAGCCGGACGGGCTTGTACAGGCCGGATTTGATCTGTTTTTGGATTTCAGCCGAGACTTCGCCCGGCAGCCAGATGCTGTGAGAGCACTCGCAGATCAGGAACCATTTGCCAAATGCCCTGACCTTGGTGCCCTTTTCTTTCGCGCCGCATTCCAGGCCGGCGACTACGTGGTCCGGGCCTCTCAGCAGAATGATCTCGGGGCCCCGTCCCGTGTCGGCCAGCGAGGCGAACAGCAGGGATTTCGTATCGCAATCGCCGTAGCCCGCGGCCAATGCCTCCAGGGGCGGCAGAATACCGAGAATGACCCGCCCCGCCCTCTCCTCGGGCGGTTTGCGGTAGGGAATGCTCTGCACGAAAGCAAGCGCCGCCCTTACCGGCCACTCTTTGGGATTGACGCTGGCAGCGAGCCTCGCGATGAGAGGCGGCATGCGTTTCAGGTTCCATTGCCACAGCCTTCCCAAATCCACAGCCATGTTCTTTTCATCGAGGAGCACCAGCCCCCGCGAGATCAGCTTGTTTCTGCGGGCTTCGATCGCTGCCTCGGCCTGCCTGTCAATCTCCTCCTGAGCCTGTTTTTTGAGACGGGCCATCAACTGCGGATCGCGAGCCTGCTCGGGCGTAAAGGTTATCTGGCGCTGCAGTTTGATCTCGAATGGCTTCATATCATTCGGATCTGCGCCGAATTCGGCTTCGGAGGCCGCGAGGTCCGCCCGGGATATCTCGAACCTGCATTTCCTCTGCTCGCCCGAGAAATCCTGCCAGGCATACTCGCGGGAGGTGATCCCCTCCGTTTTGGACGTCGCAGGTTTTTTCTGCGGCCGCGGCAGGCCCGATGGAGACGCGCCGGCAGGCGCCATGATGATCAGCGAGCAACCGAGCACAACAACCAGGCGGGATCTCAAGGATTGACCTCCTGAAGCGCCAGGAACGCCTGCACATCCTCACGCGCGGGAGTCAGTGCAAACAGCGACGCCGGCTTGTCCGTCAGATGGTTCTTCCACAAGGAATCCCAGAGCAGTTCATCGGCGGCGCGGCCGCTGTTCTGGATGATCCCCACGCGCGCGCCGAAAGCCAGGGCGATGCGGAACTCGCAGGCTGCGATTTTTCCTCCGTTGAATCCGATCATCTTCACGGCTGCGGGATCGCCGCCGTCCGCCAGGAAGTCCTCCCAGAAGGCCAGCGGTTCGAGGGCCGAAAAGTCCTGCCAGCGGGTCCGGCGGAGATGGCTGTAGCGCCGGTCCACTACGGTTCCGGCGGGAATGACGCCGGGGAGATAGCCCCAGGTCTGCAATCCGGCCGAGCCGCATTCATCCTGTATCTCCCCGGCGATCCCTGCCACCCCGGACTCCGTGCCCCCGGAAACGATCGTGCCGCGGAAGCCCTTGAGCGCCTCCTTCATCGCGTTCAGTTGATCCCGGTACTGATCCTCCAGGCCGCCGCAGCCGCCGGCGAGAATGAGAATGGGATGTCGCATGGTACCCTTGCCGCGGGCGGGATGCCAGGATGCCTGCTTTCTCTCTTCGACGGAAGCTCTTACCCACCATCCCAGTTTGAGCAGCTTGTCGAGCGTCCTCAGGCCTTCAAGCCGGACCGGCTTGCGGATGAATTCATCGATGGTCTTGTCGGCGCTGTGGATCATCCAGCTGTGGGAGGAAACCTCGAGTCCTTTCGCGTAATAGCACAATGCCGCATTCGGATCGCCCAGATAGAGATGGAACAGCCCGAGGTCAAACAGAGCCCAGGGCAAGTTGACTTTGACCTCGACCTGTTTCCGGCAACGCAGGGCCGCCTGCCGGATCAGGGCGTGAAAGTAAGGAACCGTCCGCAGGCTTCCGCCCAGCAGCAGTTCCAGCGCGATGTAGTTGCCCAGGGAATAGGGATCGGACGGATCCAGCTCATGGGCTTCCCGATAACATGCCAGCGCCTTGCCCAAAGCTCCCTCCTTGCGGTAGGCGCCGCCCAGGGAGCAGAGAGCATCGATGTCCTTTTTCTCGGCCCTGGTTGCCTGTCTGAGAAACGTCTTGCCCAGCCTGAACCCCCGGGAACGGGGCTTGTGGGCCTGACAATAGGCCACGCCGATGTCCCGCAGGGCCGGAGGGTAGGAATTCAGCAGGGCCTCGTTCTGCTCCAGGAGCATCCTGATCCTGTCATTGTGCCCCAGCGCCAGATAGGCCTTTATCAGACGGTGAAGGGCCTTCACATTGCCCGCATCCACCTCGAGCAGAATTTCCAGCCTCTGGGCGAGCGCCTCGAGCTGTTCTTTGCCCATGTAGTGGCCGTAGCTGGACTCATAGGTGCGCATGGCATTCTTGATTTCCTCGAAACCCTGATCGCAGTATTCGAGCAGGGCGGCAAGCCGTGCGAATTCCCGTTCCCAGCGGGCGGGCAATTGAAACTCGTTTTTGTATCCCAGTTCGTGATAGATGTCCGCCCAGAGATGCTGCGCCAGTGTGCGCAGCTGGAGTTCCGCTTTGAGCGTCGTCAGGCGTTTGAGCCGTGCGGCCGGATATCCCGGGATTTGCGGCACTTCCTTCAGCTGGATGATGAAATGGGTGGAGAGATAACCGAATTCCTTGTAGGCGAGTTTTTCCCGTTTATCTTCCGAGTTGTGCAAGTCCAGGATGAATTTCCGGGCGATCACGCCGGTCAGAGCGACGACCTCGTCCAGGGTGTGCGTGATGACCCGGACGCCGCTCAAGTCGGTCATCTCCGCCAGCGGATCGCCGCGCACGATCCTGCCCGGGCGCTGAATCTTCTCCGCGAAGCTCTCCAGCGATTTGGCGCGCCCCATGATTATGGGATACATGCCCAGATCTCCGGTGATGTCGCGCAGCGTCTTTTTGAGATGTTCGGTCAGCAATTCGTAGTCAGGCCGGATCCTGCGGTATCGGGAGATCGCGTCAAGATAATACTTCGGGTCACCGGCATCCTGCATTGGAGTCCCTCCCTGGTTTGAACGGCGTCCCGCCTGTCATCGCCGGTTGGAGACGCGCTCGGCTTCCCGGAACAGTTTCGCCAAAACGGAGCTCAGCTTCTTCGCGAGCAGGGCCTTGCATGCGGGGAGCCGGTTTTGCAGGTCCTTCCTGGATATGCCGGCGAAACCCGCAAGCATGTCCCGAAGCTGCGAGACGGCGGCATAGGCATCTTCCGCGGCAAAAAGCAGCGGATGCAGACAAGCCTCTTCCAGCCCGGCAACCGGTTTTTCCAGCGATCGCTGAATGGTTCCGGCGCTCCGCGCGTCCATGCGCCCGCCCTGCCACAGTGGTCCAAGGGCCATTTCGCAGGCACGGATAACGTCCCCAGCCCTGGTCAGATGGCGCAGGCAGTCGCCCTGGTATTTGAGGAATTCGTCCTCAGGGGCAGGGAGCGTGTCGCCGATCGACAACCGAATCCTGCCCTGAAGGATCACCTGCACATGGTCCGCACGGAGATCCCGCGTGCCGAATTCGTTCTTGAGGTTTTTCAGGACTTTCTTGAGTTCACGGATGTTGCCGGGCCAGTGGCAGGCCTGCAACTGCTCCAGGATTTCCGGCGGCAGTCCGGCGTCCTGGTCGAGAGTGATCTTCTTCCAGAAGGACAGCGCCAGACGGGGAATTTCCTCCGGATTGTCTGCCAGTGCCGGAGTGTGAATTTCCAGGCCCGACAGACGCTGGTAGAGGTCTTCCCGGAACTCCCCGGAACTCAACATGGCGCTGACGTCGCGATTGGTCGCGGCGATAACACGTGAGTCGACCTTTCGCGTCCGGGTCTCTCCCAGCCTGCGTATCTCGTTGAATTGCAGTGCACGGTTGATCTTGGCCTGCTGTTCCAGAGGCAGTTCACCGATCTCGTCCAGGAACAGGGTGCCGCCCGAAGCCTCTTCCCAGAGGCCCGTCTTGTCGGCCGTCGCCCCGCTGAATGCCCCTTTCACGTGACCGAAAAGCTCGGATTCCAGAAGTTCATCGGGCATGGCGCCGCAGTTGACGGCAACAAACCTGCCGTTCCTGCGCCCGACGTGGTATCGGTGAACGGCGCGCGCGACCAGTTCCTTGCCGGTGCCCGTTGCTCCGAGGATCAGGACCGGATCATCGTTGTCCGCGGCCTGCATGATGTGCCGGCGCACGAGCCTGGCCTGGGGTGATAACCCGGCAAAATACTCCTCCAGATCGGCGGGAATGTGACGCGGCGGCAGCAGTTCCAGCCGTTTCTCGGCGGCGGCATCTTGCGCGCGGCGGCCGGATACGCGATACGCATCCCCCGGCATGTGCAGGCTGAGGTGCCCGCTTTCTGCCTGATGCCAGAGTTTCTCGAAAATGGTGTTTTCGGTGGCGATGAAATAGATGTTGTTTTCATCCGGCGTTGCAGACGCCTGCTCCATCAGCCGGAACACACCCTGCCGGAGCCTTCCAGGAGACGAATAGCTCCCTGCGATGAGCGGAATCCTTTTGCGTCCGAGGAGGTAGCGGGACAACTGCCACCCCGCGATATCCATCCTTCCCCGGTCCTCGATCGATTCGCCGCACGTCTCGATGGCATTCCGGCTTTGTTCGCTCACCACGTAAGCGACGGGCGGGCCTTTGAAGTTCCTGCGGTCGAACTTCTGCAGGAATTCCGGCTCCACCTCGCGCTGCATCATGCGCGAGCCCCGCTCGTCCGTAATGAACTGGATTGCGGAGAAACCCACCGGTGCCTCCCGCTGCCGGCCATCTGTGCAAGGAAAGTCGAACCCAGATTACAGGAGAATCGCAACCATTTCAATTTGACCTCACCGACAGGTTGACTTGGCAGCAAGAGATCCAAAGTCGCCCCGAATTTGTGAAATCTCAACTGCACGCTGCTGACAACTCCCGGCATCTCGCCCTGGAGGGGGCATCATCCGCAATATGGTAGACCCGGGCTGGAATGCTGTTTCCTAGCGCATACGGACAACAATCTATTGAAAAGAAATGCGTTTTATCTCATATCGCTTGAGTTCCCCCGCAGCAGGACGGGAGCTGGGCCAGTGTGGCACGTTCCGTGCAATTGAGGAGTGTGGACGGCAAAGGCGGACAGAAGGCCGCCGGTTTCACTGCCGTGGTACGGTGCCAAAAAAGGAGGAGAACAATGGTCACTTTCATCATTGAGGTTCTGCTGACGATCAAGGCGTGGCACAAGGGATGGCGGGGCTACGCCCTTTTGCCGCTCGGGATCCTGATTCCTGCGGGCTTTTTGCTGGGGGCTGTGATCGGTGCCTCGGGCGGAGGAGTCGAACAGGCGCTGCCGGCGGGGATTTTGCTGGAAGTTGCCTGCATCGGAATTCTGCTCCGGCTGGCAGCAAAGGGCCCGCATAAGGCTCCGGCGCCGGCATTGCGCGCCGGACAACGGGCGGCTGAAACGCCGGCGCATGTCGGTTGATGGCGAAGTGCGGACGGGGGGGCATAGGAATGAGCGCGTACACCGCAAGGATTTGCGAGAAATCCGTTCAGTTGAGCACCCCCTATCAGGCGCCTGTCGGCGTGCTGGTAGGCCGGGAATCCGAGATGAGGAAGATACTGGCGGCCTGGATGCGGGGCAACGCATCCTGTCCCCTGTCACCTCTCCTGATAGGCGAGCCGGGCGTGGGCAAAAACCGGATCGTCTACGAATGTGCTCGGGCGTGCTCCAAGGAGCTCTACATCTGCCAGGGCCACGAAGATGTTACGGCCGAAGACCTGATCTGCGCGGTTCGTTTCAGCGACGATCCCGGCAAGAAGATGGATTACATCGTCTCGCCGCTGGTGACTGCCATGATCCGTGGCGGTGTGTGCTTTGTGGACGAAATCGCTAAGATCAGGCCGCGCGCTTTGGCTCCCCTCGCCAGCCTGCTGGATGAGCGGCGCTACACCGATTCAATACTCCTGGGTGAACGCATCCATGCACACCCGGGCTTCCGCTTTGTCGCCGCAACCAACACCGGCGATCTGGACGAAAGCCCGCTTCCCGACTTCATGCGGTCGCGGATGCGCCCTGTCATCCGCGTCGACTACCCGGTCCGGGAGGAGATCGACGGCATCATCCGATCGCACTTCAAGGTCATGAAGAACGACGGTGCGATATTGCTGGACCGGTTCTGGGAATTGTGGCGGCAGCAGGAAGGGGACCGGCCGCCGACGCCGCGCGACAGCATCCAAATCTTCGGGTATGCCATCAGCCTGGCGGACTTTGAAGCCGTCCAGGCAAAGCAGCCCTATGATCTGGAAGGCCGCGCCGACGGCTGCGGGCTGGAAGAAGAACATCTGGAGAAGGCATTCGATGCGTTCCGTCAAGGCAACAAAGGGTGAGACCGTGTTTTCACCACCCGTCAGGATTCAGTACAAAGACAGCGAGTTGTACGTGGTGCCGGCCCAGCACTTCTGTCACGTCTTCGCCGGGGCGGTGCTTCGGATCTGCTCCGATCCCGCAACTAGGCCCGAGGCAGTCGCGGTGGAACTAGGGCCGGCAACCGCAACCGCAGCCCGGGTGTGGCTCCGCGAACTGGGAGCGGGGAGCGGGGAGCGGTCTCCCCTGCCGGTCATGCTGGGACTGATCCGGCCCAACAGGATGATCCGGCCCTCTCTCAAGCAGGCGGCGATACGCCTGCAGGCGGAAACCGGCAAGGAACTACACGAAATGCCGCCGGAAGTCCTCCATGAGAGGCTGGGATTTTCGGATCATGCCGTGCTTTTTCTTTCTCCGATTGATTCGATCATTGAGGCGATCCGGTGTTCGCTTGACCTCGGGATCCCCGCCCATGGAGTTGACCTCGAGGAGACCGCCTCGGGCATCCGCCGGAACGCAGCCATCCAGGATCCCATCACGGCGACCAAGGATCTGGCCGGCTACGTGAACGCCAATCTCGCATGGGCGGATGCGGCTCGAGACCCGGAAATCGACAGCCGAAGAGAAATAGCCATGGCTGCACGCCTCAAGGGGCTGATGCAAGGGTACCGCCGGGTGCTCTTCACATGTGGCATGGCTCACTGGCTGAAGATCCGTGAATTTCTCGCGGACGATTCGCATCGCCCGGCACGGACCGAGGAAAATCACGAGCGGGAAATGGGCCTGTTCAAGCGCGTTGTGGTTCATCCTCTGATTGCGGCGCGATATATGGATCTTTTCCCGGCAATCGTGCAGGCCTACCAACAGCGCCGCATCCCGCCGGGAAGCTCGTATCGCTCGGCGGATTTCAGCAGGCCGGTTTCCGCGTCGACTCTCTTCGGCGCGCGCCTGAGGAAGGCATACACCCGATATTTCGCGCGGGCGACGGAAAAAGGGCAGTCGGCCCGAAAGAGCCTAGATCTCGAATCGCTGTCGATCTTCGAAGGATATCTTCAGGGGCAGGCTCGGCTCTGTCATCGCCGGGTGCCCGACATGTTTATGACGATACAGGCGGCACAGGAAACCATGAGCGGCGCTTTTGCCGGGGCCCTGATTGACTCTCTCATGGACTTCCCCTGGACGTCGCCGGAAGGCCATCCGGGTTGCCCTGTTCTGATGCCTCCCGCGGATTCGGCGCGAAAGCCGGGCATGGCCATGCTCCGCGGGGATGGCGATCAGCCCGGCCGTCCCATTTTTCTGCGTCCGGTTCCGTCAGGAGGCCCCCAGGTGGAGTGTTCGGGCTTTGCCTTCCCGTGGCATGAAATCAAAGAATCAGAAATCACCGCCGGCAGCTACACATGGCGCCCCTGGGAACACCTGATCAGTTCCATGTCATTCCGCGCCATTCAGACGGGGGCACGCTGGCAGCCCCGCAGGCGGACGGTCGTCTTTGAGGGCAGCGTGCTGGACGGGATCGATGTGAAGTCCACGCTGCGCGCTTTTTCACGGGGAAAGGATCACGTATATGTTCGGGATTTCACCCGTGATGCAGACGCGACGACCATGAATCCGATCGATGGATTTCCGGTTGTGTGGATATTCAGGCCGGGGGAACATCCCAATGCGCACTGGAGATTTCTTTATGAGCCTTCCCACTTCATGGAGAGGCACATCCGTTCGCTGGAGCCTTTCCGTCAGACCGTCCGGAAGCGGGGAGGGCAGATGCTGGCTGCCATCGGTTACGGCCACTCGCAGTCAATGGAAGGCAGAGAGCCGGGTGAGAGGGGATATCAGGTCGACCATTACCACGGGATCCTGCTTTTTCAGCCGATGTTCTGGACGAACCGGCAGTTTGCGCGCTGGGCTGAGGTAACCGGATACAGACGCAATCCGTTCTGCCAGGGATCCGATTGGGGCGGCATTGGCCAGGGCAATCTGAAGCGTTTTTATGAGCAGGAGCATTGCCTGAGGTTCGGCGAACATGACTGGACTACCACCCTGATTCTTATGGCGTTGCCGTTCTCGCAGGAGTACCTCACAGTTGTGTTGCCCGGAGCTTGCCGGATCGAGCCCGTAGTCCGCGAAAGCGCCCGGAGACGAAAGGTGCGGATCACCGCCGTTCCTCTCAGCGGGTTTCCGGATTCCCTGGTCTCGCGACTGACGGCCTGCCAACTCGTGCCTGCAATCAGCAACGAACCGGAAACCGAATACCCTGAATTTCTTGAGAAGGCGATCGGAGAATCGCCGGATCAAAATCGCGGCCTCGTTCCGCAGTCGTGGATTGAATTCGGTGCGGCCGGATAGGCCGCGGTGGATCTAGCTATGGATGAAATGCCGAGACTTGCCGATCGCGGTGAAATGACTTCCGGAGGCGGGGGGCGCGGGCAGATGGTCGATCCAGGCCTGTTCTATGATGATGAACCTCTTGACCGGATACTTTACGGGGCAGGCAGCGGGGGACCGACTCCGGCCAGCCTCTTTGCAGGTGCCGCCGGACATCTGGATGCCTTCCGCAATGCCTGTGCCTCGGGAGATATGCGGGCAGTGATGGATGCCGCCGCTGCTCTCGGCGGAAATAGGGAGCCGGTGTCGGTCGGCATGTGTTTTGAAATCGCCAGCCTAATGACGCATATCGTGCCGCAGGTTCCCGAACCGGTCTTGCCGTCGGATCTGTCGCCTCTGCAGCCCCTGCTGGAAATGATCTGGAGGATAGCCCGGGACAGAAAGCATCAATGCCTGCAGAAACAGACAGGCGTGCCTCTTTTCCGCTGGTACGAGCATCACGGTAGGTATGCAGAAGCCCGGGGAGTGCTCAAAAGGATGATCGAGATTCACGTCCGGGAAGGGGACCGGTTCAGCGAGGCGATCGCAACCAATAACCTTGCGTTTGAATATTATCTCGAAGGCCGGTTTGGCGAGGCGGTTCCCGGATTTCAGGCGGCTGCCGCGCTCTTCTCGACGCTCGGCAACGCCGCGCAGGAGGCAAACGCCCTGTCAAACTCCTGGATGTGCCGGATGGTGTCCGGGGATCCGGCGGATGCGAGCCAGGCGAAGGGCGAGTTGCAGCGCCATGCCGAAACGCTGGGCCAGGCCGGATGCTGGCACGTCAGGAAGCCGCTGGTCATGCTGGCGAAGATTGCCGAAAGCGAGGGAGACTTGGAACATGCCGTGGAGCTGGTGAAGCGGGCAATCGAGGCATGCGCAGGGAGCAACACACGGTATCCCGAACTTGACGCGGAGTATCTGCGGCACTTGCAGGCGGAACTCGGGCGGATTCACATGCCGGGGCCAAAAGACTTGTTAGTATAGGCGGCGCTGATATATAGTCGACCCAAGTCCAATCTATTGATGGAGATAAGCGGAGGATAACATGCGGGAATCACTTCCGTGTACGTTCGCGCACGCCATCCGGAAGACGAGGCGAGAATGTGTCCCGTGCGTCTCCACTGCGGCGCGGCCGGGATATCGCCGCGCGTCGCCCGGACGATTGGTCAGGGGGAAACGAACATGAGATCCAGACGGATTTCCCGACTGCTGATTCAAATGCTGGCGCTTGTGCTGGTGCCTGCCTTTTTGTGCGCCCAGCTTCAGCTGGGCTCGTATACGCTTGTCCCGGCGGCGGCACCCGAACTGCGCGACCCGACTCACATCCAGATCGGCGTGCAGTCTCAACGGATGCTTGCCGGCGTGGGCGGCGTGGCTTTCGACCAGATCGCGGCTCCGTCCGGCAACCTGCAGGTCCAATCTCTGGCGCTGGAATGGAGCCCCGCCGCTCCGGACGGCAGCCGGTTTGCTGTCATGCTGAACGGCAGCCGTCATCCCGTACCGCTCCACAATTGGCAGCTGATCCCCACGGCGCGCTTTGCCGAGAGCGAGTTCTATTCGGCCGTCACACTCTTCGGCAGCCTGAATGATTCGGCCCGGGAAAAACAGGTCCGGGATCAGAAAGGGGACATCATCAACTATCACCCGGCGCTGGTCGACACGCTGCTGGGCTTGCGCATCTTCCAGCTCGATGTGCTCATTCTGGAGCTGTCCTCGACGGATCTGCCCAGGGAAAGGGATCGCTATGTCCTGGGAGCCGGGGAGAATCCGCCGGATACCCGGGCCAACACCTCCGGCTGGAACGGCTATATGAGGCATATCAACGATATCGAGTCCGACTTGCAGCAGAAGTTCCGATCCTACCTGATCTGCGACTATAACCGCGAGATCCGGTTTGCGGTCAGGGACCACGAGCTGGTTCTCAGCGGCGATCCGATATTTTACTGCTGGCGTTACAAGCAGGACGAACCCGGATTCGACGCCAAAGCGCTAAATGAGGAAACGGTCCGGAATCTGGACGCGCAGATGGCGGCGGCGCGCGCTGCCGATGCCGGGCAGTTCGATCCGCGCGAGTTCTACATTGCCGCGCTGCTGAAGCAGGCCGCGGAATATCAGGAGAAATACCACTTCTACAGCGCCGGCACCATTGTGGACATGCTCAAGATCAAAGACGATGAGGCGCGCACAAGCTTCCTGCAGCGTTACGGCACCGACTCGCTGCGGCGGATGACGCTGGACATGCGCATCCGGATGGCTGCCTTTGCCGTGGTCTATCTGCGGGAATACAGCGAAAGGCTCTCTTCGCACCCGGAAATCCTGCGCGCCATCAATCCGCAGGTGTGGGATGCCGGCGTGAACCTGATGCGCTGGTCGGCCTTTTTCCGCTGGGTGAAGCGCGATTACCCTGCCGAGTGGCAGCGCTTTTTCGCCCAAATCCGAGGGATTGCCCTCGAGCCTGCGCTGAAGACGCCCGCCATCCGGATGCCGGCGGGAGCCGAGAGGGGAGACTCCGCCGCACCGAACATTTACAGGTTAGGCAATGCACGGTGATCCTGTTTCTTGGCCAAGAGCTTACGCCAGTCTCTTAATGGAGATAAGGGATTAGAGGAATGTCCACTCCGCGTGCTCCCAGGATTTTTGTGAGCTTTTCCTCGCGCGACATCGAGGTTGCCCGCAAGCTCTTTTACAGCCTCAAGAGCCAGCATCTTGAGGTCTGGGACTACTCGAGGCCCGGCGACGAGATCCCTCTCGGTACGAGGATTCAGGAAGTGCTGGAACGCCAGATCGACGGCTGCGATTACATGGTCGCCCTCCTGAGTGCGAACAGCATGGATCCGGCCATCGGCAGGTTCACGCGTCATGAGATCGAGTACGCGATTTCACGCGGGGTTCTCGGGCGCGGGCGCTTGCTGCCCCTCAGGCTCACTGGAAGCCCTGCGCCGCCATGGGGCGGAATATACGCGGAGCTGCAGGACCGGCTCTTCGGAGATCTGGAACCCGGGGACCGCCGGAGATATGAGGAGGCCATCGCTCTCGTGTGCCGGCGCCTGGAATGGCCCTACACGCCGCCGTTTCTTGGTGATCCGCGGCTGCCGTTCGCAGGCCGGTTCGAGCGCGAGGTGGCGGGCTTGCAGAAAGAGTTGCCGAACGCCGTCTTCGTGGATCTGATGTCGGCAATCAACGACTTCGTGCACGCCTACGATGGCGGCGACTGGCTCGAGGCGGACCGGTTGATTACGCACTTTTTGCTGCTCTGGAGATACAGAATACGGAAGCCGGAGCCTTACTATCCCAAAATCGTCCAGGGGGTGTGCCAGCTTCACCTGGGACGGTTTACCGAAGCGGAGGGGACCTTTCTCGAGGCGACGCGGCATCCGTCACGCGATGAGAACAGCTTCGGCGGCCTGGGCCAGGTCTACTTTCGTACGCGGCACTACGTCGAGGCGCAGGCTGCGTTCGAGATGGCGCTCGAAGTGTGCCCGCCGGATCGCAACTGGGAGATCCGTTTCAACGTCCTGGGTGCGCGGCTGGAGTCAGGCTCCGGCGCCGGGGATGGCGGCTTGTTCGACGAGGTGGACCTTGCATCGGCTTCCCCGGAAGATCAGCGGCGCATTTTGACCTTGAAGGGCATCTTTCTGCTTCAGCAGGGGCGGATGGGAGCAGCGCTTCAGGAGTTTGAATCCCTCTATGCCCGGCAAATGGTGGATACGGCAGTGGCAGCCTACCGGGCAATAGCGCTGGAACGGCTGGGGCGGATCCGGGAAGCCATCATCCTGCTGCGACAGGAAGTCCGGCGGTTCGACGACACCAACCTGTATCACCGGCTTGCGGACCTGCTGTTGAAAGCGGGGGAGGTAAGCGCGGCGCTGGCCATATACCGGGAAAAGCTGTGCACGCCGGAACGGAGGAAACGGCAGTACCTCGTCGAGCATGCCCGCGTTCTGTTCACGACCGAACGGGATCCGGATGGCCGGGTGGTGGCCG
>Ga0316620_10000235_pt1 | contig 22143 bp, 19 predicted proteins | sample OWC_Aug_M1_C1_D5_FD_207651 | JGI IMG/M metagenome (GOLD analysis project Ga0316620, IMG submission 207651) | Wetland soil microbial communities from Old Woman Creek delta, Ohio, United States - OWC_Aug_M1_C1_D5_B | ecosystem: Environmental > Terrestrial > Soil > Wetlands | place: USA: Ohio...
AACGAAGCGGTCGGCGGCACCAAGGGCTGCACGCACCTGAGAGAGCTTCTCATGCCGGCGGCCACGGTCGCGTTCCAGACCATGGGCAGCTGGCCCAAGGCGGGCAAGGTGGCGACCGCGGAGGACCCGAGCCGGGAGAAGCGGAAGCCCTACTTCATCGACGGCTGCAAGGCCTGGGCGGCCGACGGGCCGGTGGTGAAGGAGCTCTTTCCGCTCCACTTCCGCCGGAAAGCGGGCTGACTTACAGTACGCGTCAGGCCAATCTCTGACGGGAGGAGACCATGACGACCGTAGCGCAGATTCTGAAGTCGAAGCGCGACCAGGCGGTGGAGTCGATTTCGCCCGAAGCCTCGGTGTTCGAGGCCGTGCAGAAGATGGCGGAGAAGAACATCGGCGCCCTGGTGGTGATGGAGGGCGGCAAGGTGGTCGGGATGGTCAGCGAGCGCGACTACGCGCGCAAGGTCGCGCTGATGGCGCGCTCCTCGCGCGATACGCCGGTGCGCGACATCATGAGCACGCCGGTGATGTACGTGCGGCCGAGCCACACCAACGAGGAATGCATGGCGCTGATGACCGAGAACCGCCTGCGCCACCTGCCGGTGATGGAGGGCGAGCGCATGGTGGGCCTGATCTCCATCGGCGACCTGGTGAAGGACATCATCTCCGAGCAGCGATTCATCATCGAGCAGCTCGAGCACTATATCGCCGGCGGTCTCGGCTAACCGGCGCGGCCCGCTGCGCGGGCTCGTGGCCCGGGATCACCGCGATCCTGAGCGCGGAGCCCGTGTAGCGCTCGATCGAGCGCATCAGGTGGCGCTCGCCGTGGCCGAGCAGCGTGACGGCGATGCCGGAGCGTCCCGCGCGGCCGGTGCGGCCGATGCGGTGCACGTAGTCTTCCGCCTGCCGCGGCGCGTCGAAATTGATCACGTGGCTGATGCCCGGCACGTCGATGCCGCGCGCCGCGACGTCGGTGGCCACCAGCACGCGCATGCGCCCGTCGCGCAGGTGCTGCAGCGTCGTGTTGCGCTCGCGCTGGCGCATGTCGCCGTGCAGCGCGCCGGCGGCGAAGCCCTGCCTTACGAGCGAGACCGAGAGGTCCTCGGCCGAGCGCTTGGTGGCGGTGAATACCAGCGCCTGTTTTAGATCGACGTCGCGCAGCAGCACGTCGAGCAGGCGGGTCTTGTGCGCCAAATTGTCGGCGAACAGCGCGCGCTGCTCGATGATCGCGGCGCGCGTCTTCGACGGTGCGACGTCGATGCGCTTCGCCTCGCGCGTCACGCGCCGCGCCAGGCGTCCCACCACGCCTTCGAGCGTCGCCGAAAAGAGCAGCGTCTGGCGGCTGGCCGGGGTGCGCGCGACGATGGCGTCGATGTCTTCCTGGAATCCCATGTCGAGCATGCGATCGGCCTCGTCGAGCACCAGGATCTCCACCTGCGCGAGGTCCAGGCGGCCGCGCTCGAGGTGGTCCTTCAGGCGCCCGGGCGTGGCGATGACCACGTCGACCGGCCGGCTGAGTGCCTTGAGCTGCAGGCCGTAGGACATGCCGCCCACCAGGCACGCGGTGCGCAGGTGCTGGCCCCGGCCGTAGCCGTGCGTGGCCTTCTGCACCTGCAGCGCGAGCTCGCGCGTCGGCGCGAGCACGAGCACGCGCGGGCCCGCGCCGCCGCGCGGCGCGCCGGGTACGCGCCGGCCGTCGACGGTGCGCGCCGTGCGAATGCGCTCGAGCGCGGGCAGCATGAAGGCGGCGGTCTTGCCGCTGCCGGTCTGCGACGACACCAGCAGGTCGCCGCCTGCGAGCGCCGCGGGAATCGCGGCATGCTGCACGGCGGTGGGCTCGGCGTAGCCGAGCGAGGCGAGGGTTTCAAGCAAAGACGGGTGCAATCCGAGCGTCGAGAAGCTCATGGTTTTCCTTTCGTGTCATCGGCGCCAACCTGAAGCCGCGATGCCAGAGCGAAAGGGAATCTTTCGACGGGGACTGCGAGAGGGTCGGGACAGCCAACAGAAATCCGCCCGAAGGCGGTGCTGCAACGCAGCAAGGGCCGCACTTTACGCGAAACTGCGGCAAACTGCGAGCACTTTCGGGGGTGCGCATGGACCTTGGACTGAAGGGCAAGGCGGCAATCGTCACCGGCGGCACGCAGGGCATCGGCCGCGCAACGGCGCTGATGCTCGCGCGCGAAGGCGCGTCCGTGGCGATCGCGGCGCGCGGCCGCGAGCTGCTGGAGCAGGCCGCGGCCGATATCCGCGCCGCAGGCGGCAGCGTCGCGCCGATCCAGGCCGACGTGAGCAAGGCCGAGGACTGCGAGCGGCTGGTGGCCGAGACGCTGAAGGCCTTCGGCCGGATCGACATCCTGGTCAACAACGCGGGCACTTCGGCGACCGGCGAGTTCGCGTCGGTGACCGATGCCGCCTGGCAGGCGGACTTCGAGCTGAAGCTCTTCGCGGCGATCCGGCTCGCGCGGCTGGCGATCCCGCACATGCGCCGGCAGGGCGGCGGGCGCATCGTCAACATCACCAACATCGGCGCCAAGCAGCCGCGCGCGAAGTCGATGCCGACCACGGTGACCCGCGCCGCGGGCCTCGCGTTTACCAAGGCGCTCTCCAAGGAATACGCGCCCGACAACATCTTGGTGAACACGGTGTGCATCGGGCTGGTGCGCGCCGGACAGCACGAGCGCCGGGCCCGCAGCACCGGCAAGCCGGTGGAGCAGCTCTACGAGGCGATGGGCAAGGACATCCCGCTCGGGCGCGTCGGGCGAGCGGAGGAGGTCGCAGCCGTCATCACCTTCCTCGCCTCGCAGGCCGCGAGCTACGTCACCGGCACCAGCATCAACCTGGACGGCGGCGCCTCGGCCGTGCTCTAGCGCGCGTGGCCGGACCCGCGCGCGAGCAGTGGGCGAGCCGCGCCGGTTTCGTGCTGGCCACGCTCGGCTGCACGATCGGCATCGGCAACATCTGGCGCTTCGCCTACGTCGCGGGCGAGAACGGCGGCGGCGCGTTCCTACTGGTCTATCTCGTCTGCGTGCTGGCGATCGCGCTTCCGGTGATGCTCGCCGAGTTCGCGCTCGGCAGCCGCACGCGCTCGGACGTGGTCGCCGCGTTCTCCTCCGGACGCTTCCCGCGCGCCTGGCGCCTTGCCGGCGCCGGCTTGGCGCTCGGCAGCTTCCTCATCCTGTCGTACTACTCGGTGGTCGCCGGCTGGGCCTGCAAGTATCTCGCGGGCTACGCGACGGGCGAGTTCCAGGCGCTGCCGCGCGGCGAGGCGGCGGCGCGCTTCGCCGCGTTCATGCGAGAGCCGGTGGAGCCCGTGCTGTGGCACCTCCTGTTCATGGCAGCGACCACCGCGGTGGTCGCCGCGGGCGTGGAGCGCGGCATCGAGCGCGCGAGCCGCGTGCTGATGCCGCTGCTCGGCGCGGTGGTGCTGCTGCTCGCCGGCTACTCGCTCGCGCTGCCCGGCGGCGGCAAGGGCCTCGCGTTCCTCTTCGCACCGGACTGGTCGGCGCTCGCGCGGCCGCAGCTCTACCTCGCGGCGCTCGGCCAGGCGTTCTTCTCGCTCGGCATCGGCATGGGGGTGATGGTCACCTACGCGGGCTACGTGCGCGAGGGCTGGCAGATGCCGCGTGCGGCGCTGCTGACCGTCGTCGGCGACACGCTGTTCGTGCTCGCGGCCGGCATCGCCGTCTTCCCCGCGGTGTTCGCCTTCGGCCTCGACCCGGCGCAGGGCGCCGCGCTCGCCTTCGTCACGCTGCCGCAGGTGTTCTCGCTGATGCCGGGCGGGGGATGGTTCGCCATCGCGTTCTTCTTCCTGCTCGTCGCGGCGGCGCTCACCTCGGCGGTGTCGCTGCTCGAAGTGGTGGTGGCGCTCGGCATGCGCCGGCTCGGGCTCACGCGCGCGAAGGCGGGCATCGCGGCGGGCCTCGCCGCCTTCGCGGCGGGCGTTCCGGCGGCGCTCGACGGCAGGGTGCTCGAGGCGATCGACCGCTTTACCGGGGGCGTCCTGCTGCCGCTTGGCGGCATCGCGGTGGCGCTGTTCGTCGGTTGGTTCATGCCGAAGCAGGCGGCGCTCGAAGGCTCGGGCCTGCACGCCGGGGCGCTGGCGCGCGCCTGGCTCTTCGCCGTGCGCGTTCTCGCGCCGGCGGCGATCGCGCTGATGTTCGCGACCCAGCTCGCCTAATAAATCGGATCTGACCCTATTTCTTGAAGTCGTCGCGCTCGAGGAGCCAGGAGACGGCGAAGCCGAACACGAGGCCCCAGAAGGCGGCGCCGACGTTGAAGATGGGCACGTCGGCGACGGTGATGAGGAAGGTGACGAGCGCGCCGAGGGAGAAGTGGGTCTTGAACGAGATGACGAACGCGGTTTGCAGCACGCGCAGCATGGCGAGGCCCGCGAGCGCGCCGATGAAGGCGCGCGGCGTGGCGAGCAAGAGGTGAGTGAACACCGGCGAGAACAGGCCGAAGCCGAGCGCGAACACGCCCACGAGGATGCCCGCGGTGTACTGGCGCTCCTTTTCACCCGAGGCGGCGATGATGGCGTTCACCGGCCCGGTGAGGCAGGTCGACACGGTGCCGACGAATGCGGTGACGAGCGAGCCCAGGCCGCAGGCCACGGTGATCGCGTTCACCGGCGGCTGGTGGCCGGTGGCGCGCAGCACCGCGACGCCCTGGCCGTTCTGCACCACCAGCACCGTCACCGCGAGCGGCACGACCAGCTCGAGCATGGCGCGCCAGGAGAACTGCGGCACGTAGAGATTGGGGTGCACGATGCCGAAGCCGCCGGCCGCGTTGGCGTCGAAGCGTCCGAGCAGCGCGACCATGATGCCGCCGACGATCATCGCACCGATCACCGGCGGCACCAGCTTCGCGAGCCGCGGCGCGAGCGACAGGGCGAGGAACGCGACGGTCATCGGCGCGGCGATCCAGAAGTCGTCCCGGATCGCGTACACGAGATCCAGGCCGAAGCGCAGGAACACGCCGGCCACCATGCCCATCACGATCGGCATCGGCACGGCTTCCATCGCGCGCTTCACCCAGCCCGAGAGGCCGAGCACGAGCATCAGCAGCCCGCAGCCGAGGTATGCGCCGATCACCTGGGGAAAGCTCAAGTGACCGAGCGCCGGGCCGACCAGCACCGCGCCGGGAATGGTCCAGAAGAACACCAGCGGCTGGCGGTAGATCCAGCAGAAAAGGATGCTCACCAGGCCGTTGATGAAAAACGAGCCGAAGATCCACGAGGCGAGGTCGGACTCGGTGAGCCCGCCGCGGGTTCCCACCGCGAGGATGATCGCCACCGGCCCGGAGGCGGCAAAGATGAACGCGACCAGCGCGTTGCCGGCGTACACGCCGCCGAGGTCGGCGAGCAGCCGGCGCGGCGCGGGCGCAGGCGCGGGCGTTTCCAGCGCCATCGACTTAGTCGTCGCTCACCGGGGTGGTGGCGACGATGAACACCAGGTCGGTGATGCCGGTGTTGTAGATGGCGTGCTTGACCTTGGGCGCGATGAAGATCACGTCGTGGCGCCGCACCACGCGGCGCTTGCCTCCGATTTCCATCAGGCCCTCGCCCTCGAGCACGTGGTAGACCTGCTCCTGCACCTTGTGCGCGTGCGGCTCGACGTAGGCGCGCGGCTGGTAGCAGGAGATGCGGTAGTCGATGTGCTGCGAGCCGGTGGTCTGCGGGTGCACCAGGAACTTGGAGTAGGCGCCGCCCAGGTGGGCGGGGAGGTCCTCCCAGTCGACCTCGGCGATGTTGCGGATGACGGACTCGCGCTTCGGCTGGCGTTTCTTCATTGCGTCTCCTTCGAAATCGGCTGTGCGGCCCCGAATACCGGCTCCTTGTGCGGGATCGGCGGCAGCGCCCAGGCGCCGGTCGCCGGCGGCCGGATGTTGGCGTCGACGTGGACGTCCACCAGGCACGGCTTGCCGAGCTTCACGGCGTGCTCCAGCGCGCCCGCGAAGTCCTGCGATTTCGTCACCGTGATCCCTTCGACGCCCGAGGCGCGCGCCCAGGCGGCGAAGTCCGGATTGTAGGGCTTGCCCTCGGGCCCCTCGTAGAACCCGGTGCCGATCTCGCGCCCGCTGAAAAGGCCGTACTGGATGTCGCGGATCGCCGCCCAGGCGAAGTTGTTCCACACCACCCACACTGCCGGGATGTTGTACTCGACCGCGGTGCACAGCACGTGCGGCACCATGGTGAAGCCGCCGTCGCCGCAGATCGACACGCACACCTTGTCCGGCGCCGCGAGCTTGGCGCCGAGGATCGAGCTAGGGCCGAAGCCCATGCCGGAGTAGCCCCAGGTGTTGAGCATCGCCTGCGGCCGGCGCGCGTTCCAGAACTGCATGTACCAGTTGTGGTGCACGCCCGAGTCGAGCGAGATGATCGCGTCCTCGGGCAGCACCGCCCGGCAGTCGGCCACGACGCGCTCGGGGCGCATCGGCGAGGCGTGAATGTCGAAGTTGGGCGCCGTGAACGCATCCCACTCCTTCTTCCAGCCGGCGATCCTCGCGCGCCACTCGCCGAGGCGCGGCCCGGCTTCGACCTTCCTCGCCGCGAGCGCGCCGAGCAGCTGCTCGAGGAACGCCTTGGCGTCGGCGAGGATTCCGAGGTCGGGCGGATAGTTGCGCCCGAGCTCGGCGTGGTCGACGTCGACGTGGATGAGCTTGGTGTGCGGGAAATTCCACGAGTAACCCGGCAGCCAGGAGGACGACGAGCGGTCGTCGAACCGCGCGCCGATCGCGAGCACGAGATCGGCGTAGCGCCCGGCCTGGTTCGCGGGGAAGGCGCCGTTCCTGCCGATGAAGCCGAGCGACAGCGGATCCTCCATGTCGAGGCAGCCCATGCCGTTCGGCGAGCTGATCACCGGGATCGAGAGGCGTCTTGCGAGCGCGGTGAGCTCGATTGATGCTTCCGACAGCGTCACGCCGTGGCCGATGAACATCACCGGGCGCTTGGCCGCGAGCAGCATGTCGAGCGTTTTCGCGACGTCCTCGTTCGAGGCGCCGCTGCGGCGCGCGAGGTAGCCGTTCCAGGGCGCTTCCAGCTGCGCTTCGGTCTCCTCCTGGAACAGGTTGAACGGGATGTCGAGGTTGACCGGCCCCGGGCGTCCCGAGGTCATGGTGGTCACCGCCTGGCGCATCGCGAGCGGCAGCATCTCGACGCGCGTCGGCTGGAAGCTGCGCTTCACCACCGGGCGCACCACGTTCGGGAAGTCGGCCTGGTAGTGGCGGTTCAGCTCTTGGAACGGGCCGCGGTTGAACTGCGACGTCGGCACGTTGGCGGTGATCGCGAGTAAGGCGGATGAGTCGGTCTGCGCCACCGCGAGCGCCATGATGAGGTTGGCCGACCCCGGCCCGGTCGAGGTGAGGGTGGCCACAGGCTGGTGCTTCACCCGGAAGTAGCCGTCGGCCATGTGGCCGGCGACCTGCTCGTGGCGCGGCGAGACGAGCTTTACCTTGTCGGCGACGTCGTACAGCGCATCGAGCAGGCCGACGTTGCCGTGGCCGCAGATGCCGAACACGTAGGGAATCTTCTCCTTGACCAGGAACTCGGCGATGAGCTCCGCGCCTTTTCTCTTTGCCATGCTGCCTCCGCTTCTCAGGGAGCCGCCCGGTTCGCAGCCGCGCTCGTGCCGGCGATCTTGCCGAACACGGCGCCGTTGGTCAGGCCGGTGCCGCCGGGGTAGTTGAAGTAGAAGATGCCGCCGACCAGCTCGCCCGCGGCGTACAGGCCGGGGATCGCCTCGCCGTCGGTGGAGATGACCTGCGCGCCGGTGTTGATGCGCAGTCCGCCGAAGGTGAAGGTGATGCCGCAGGTCACCGCATAGGCCTCGAACGGCGGCGTGTCGAGCGTGTTCGCCCAGTTCGACTTCGGGATCGCGAGCCCTTGCGTGCAGCGCCCGTCCTTCACGTTCGGGTTGAACGGGATGTCCTGGCGCACTGCCGCGTTGTAGGCCTTCAATTCCGCGAGCGCCGCGCTTCCGTCGGTGTCTTCGAGCTTCGCGCACAGCTCTTCCAGGGTATTCGCGGTGTGCTTGGTCACCTGACGGATCTTGTATTCGTCCCTGAGCTGCCCCTTGACCTTGGCGTCGAAGATCTGCCAGGCGAACTGGCCGGGCTGTCCGAGGATCACGCGGCCGTACTTGGCGTAGGTGTAGTTGCGGAAGTCGGCGCCCTCGTCCACGAAGCGCTTGCCCTGGGCATTGATGTACACGCCCCAGGGGTAGGAGTGCTTCTGGAACTGGTCGCCCACGGCGAGGTCGCCAAACTCGGGCGCGTTCCGTTCCCACGCCACCGCGTGGCAACCCGACCAGTTGCCGACGGGCGCCGCGCCGATGTCGAGCGCCATGCGGATCACGTCGCCGGTGTTGAAGCGCGTGCCGCGGACCTTCGCGAGCTCCCAGCCGGGACCGAGGTAGCGCGCGCGCCATTCGGGATTCGCCTGGAAGCCGCCGGCGGCGAGCACCACGCTCTTCGCGCGCGCTTCCACCGTCTTGCCCGCGCGCTTCACGCGCACGCCCTTCACGCCCTCGTCGTCGGCGAGCAGGCCCACCGCGCGCGCCGAGTACCAGATGTCGATGCCGTTCTTCTTCGCGGCGTTGGTGAGCGATTCCACGAGCCCGGGGCCGCCGCCGACCGCTTCCACCGTGAGGCCGCCCCAGAATTTGAACTTGCCGCCGATGTTGAACGCCTGCCGGCCCCAGGCGGCGGTGAAGCGCACGCCCTTCGAGCGCATCCACGCCACGGTATCCATGCTGCGCTTCACCAGGATCTCGGTGAGGTCCGGGTCGCAGCGGAATTCGGTGACGCGCGCCATGTCGTCGAGGAACTGCTCTTCGTTGTAGGTGCCGAAGTCCGTGCGTGCGATCTCCTCCGGCGACAAGTCCGGCATCGCGCGCTTCAGGTCCTCCACGCCGTTGTAGGCCACGCGCATCAGCCCCGCGGTGAAGCGCGAGTTGCCGCCCGACTCGTCCTCGGGAGCGCGCTCGAGCACCAGCACGCTCGCGCCGTTTTCGCGCGCCGCGAGCGCGGCGCAAAACGCGGCGTTGCCGCCACCCACGACTACGACATCCCAGATCGGCGCGGCCATGCTCATCTTCCCTTCGGCATTGTTACGCATTTCATATTACCAAATGGTTATTCACAATGTCGGCTTTACAGCGAACCTGGGGTATGATCGCCCGCCACGGGGCCGCATCGGCCACCCCGACCGAGGGAGCACAGATGTCCAAACCGGATGTTGCGCGCTTGAGGATGCTGATCGGCGGCGAGTGGCGCTTCGGCGAGACCGAGCGCGACGTGATCGACCCGTACCGCGGTGAGGCCGTGGCGCGCGTGCCCGAATCGACGCTCGCCGACCTCGACGCCGCGCTGGCGGCAGCGGTGGCGGCCAAGCGGCGGGTCGCCGCGATGCCCGGCTACGAGCGCGCCGCGCTGCTGCGCAAGGTGAGCGCGCTGCTCCTCGAGCGCGCCGACGAGATCGCGCGGATCATGTCGCGCGAGACCGGCAAGGCGATCAAGGATTCGAAGGCCGAGGTGGTGCGCTCGCAGGACACGCTGCTGCTTTCGGCCGAGGAGGCGATCCGCATCCAGGGCGAGCAGGTGCCGCTCGACGGCACCGCCATGGGGGCGGGCAAGCTGGCGCTGCTGCTGCGCTTTCCGGTCGGCGTCGTGGCCGGGATCACGCCGTTCAACGCGCCGTTCAACCTCGCCTGCCACAAGATCGCGCCGGCGATCGCCGCGGGCAACTCGATCGTGCTCAAGGCGCCGCCGCAGGCGTCGTGGGTGGTGAGCAAGCTGGTCGAGCTGTTCGTCGATGCCGGCACCCCGCCGGGGTTCGTCAACCTGCTGTACGGCAACACCGTGGGGCCGGCGCTGGTACGCGATCCGCGCGTCGATTTCGTGACCTTCACCGGCTCGAGCCGCGTGGGCGCCGAGATCAAGGCCGCGAGCGGGCTGCGGCGCGTGGCGCTCGAGCTCGGCGGCAACGGTCCGACCATCGTGCATGAGGATGCGGACATCGCCGAGGCGGCCCCGCTGTGCGCGCGCAACTCGATGCGCCTCGCGGGACAGAGCTGCATCTCGGTGCAGAACGTCTACGTGCACCAGAGCCTGTATGCGCCTTTGGTCGAGCGCGTCGCGGCCGAGGTCGCGAAGCTGCGCCTGGGCGACCCGCTCGAGGAGGCGACCGACGTCGGCACGCTGATCGACGAATCCGCGGCGAAGCGCGTCGAGCACTGGGTGAGCGAGGCGCTGTCCGGCGGGGCGCGCGCGCTCACCGGCGGCAAGCGCCGCGGCGCCGCCTACGAGCCGACGGTGCTGGTCGACGTCGCGCGCTCGATGCGCGTGGTGTGCGAGGAGGTGTTCGGCCCGGTCGTGACGGTGCAGCCCTACACCGACGTGCACGCGCTGTTCGAGGAGATCAGCGCGAATCCCTACGGCCTGCATTGCGGCATCTTCACGAAGTCGATCCGGGTCGCGTTCGACGCCATCCGCTCGCTGCGCGTCGGTGGGGTGATCGTCAACGGCACGTCCACCTGGCGCACCGACCAGCTCGCCTACGGCGGCGTGAAATCGAGCGGCATCGGCAGGGAAGGGCCGAAGTACGCGATTCGCGACATGACCGAGGAGCGGCTGGTAGTGTTCAATCTATGAGCGATGTCGAAGCGAAAATCGCCGACAGTGCCGCGGAGCCGGCCAAGGAGCGCGCCGGCATCCAGTCGATCGAGCGCGCCTTCGCGATCCTCGAGGAGATCGCGCGTCATCGCGACGGCATCGGGCTGGCGGAGCTGAGCAAGCGCGTCGGCCTTCACAGCAGCACCACCTTCCACCTGGTGCGGACGATGGTCCAGCTCGGCTACGTCAGCCAGCCCAGGGATTCGAAGAAATACCGAGTCGGCCGGCGCCTGTTCACGCTCGCCGCCGCGGCGCTCGACGAGGTGGAATTGGTCAGCATCGCGACGCCGATCCTGGAGCAGCTGACGCTCGAGACCGGCGAGTCGGGCCATTTCGCGATCCGCTCCGGGGACGACGTCGTCGTGGTCGCGAAGACCGCCGGCGGCGGCATGTTCCAGCTCGTCGACCGCTCGGGCGCGGTGCGCCCGGCGCACGCCACCGCGCTCGGCAAGGTGCTGCTCGCGGCGCTCACCGCGCCGGAGCTGGAGCGCTTCCTGCAGGTGCGCGAGCTGCGCAGGTTCACCGCCAAGACGATCGTCGAGCGCGAGGCGCTCGAGCGCGAGCTCGAGGAGGTGCGGCGCATGGGAATCGCCTATGACGACGGCGAGTTCGATCCCGAGGTGCGCTGCGTCGCGGTGGCGGTGCGCGATTTCGCCGGCCGGGCGACCGGCGCGATCGGCATCTCGGGCCCCATCTGGCGGCTGTCGCTGCAGGCCCTGCAGGAAAAATCCGTGCGCGTGCGCGAGGCGGCCGAGCGGCTGTCGGTCGAGCTGGGCGCACGCGCCGCACAAACCCACTGAATCGTTTCATCGCTCGAGGAGATCGAATGTTGCTCGAAGGCAAGAAGGTGGTCGTGGTCGGAGGCTCGTCGGGAATCGGGCTCGCGACCGCAATGCTGGCGAAATCGGAGGGCGCGTCGGTGACGATCGCTTCCAGGTCCGCGGAGCGCCTGCGCGCGGCGGCGGCGCAGACCGGCGCGCGCGCGATCGAGGCCGACGTCACCAGCGACGCGAGCGTCGAGGCGCTGTTCAAGGCTTGCGGCCGGGTGGACCACGTGGTGGTGACCGCGGCGCAGTTGCGCACCGGGCCGATCAAGTCGCTGTCCCTCGAGGACGCAAGAGCGACCATGGAGAGCAAGTTCTGGGGCGCCTGGCGGGTCGCGCGCTCGGCCGACATCGCGCCCGGCGGATCGCTCACGATCGTCTCGGGCTATTTCAGCATCCGGCCGCGCCCGGGCGTCGCGATCGTCAGCGCGGCCAACGGCGCGCTCGAGTCGCTGGCGCGGAGCCTCGCGCTCGAGCTCGCGCCCGTGCGCGTGAACGCGGTATCGCCCGGGCTCATCGATACGCCGATCCGGGCCGCGATGCCGGAGGAGGCGCGCCGCAAGATGCTCGAGCAGACCGCGGCCGCGCTGCCAGTGAAGCGCGTCGGCAAGGGCGAGGATATCGCGCGCCAGATCCTCGCCTTCATGACGATCGGCTTCGCCACCGGCTCGATCGTGTATCTCGACGGCGGAGGGTCACTCGTATGAAGCTCTGGTATTCGCCCGCTTCGCCTTTCGCGCGCAAGGTACGCGTCTGCGCGATCGAGCTCGGCCTCGCGGCACGCATCGAGCTCGTCCAGACCACGGTGGTGCCGAGCAAGCCGAACGAGGATCTCGCGCGCGAGAACCCGCTCATCAAGATCCCCGCACTAACGATCGACGATGGCTCGGTGCTCTACGACTCGCGCGTGATCTGCGAGTACCTCGATGCGCTTGCCGGCGGAGGCAAGCTGTTCCCGGCCGCGGGAGCTGCGCGCTGGCAGGCGCTCAGGCGCCAGGCGCTCGGCGACGGCATCACGGATGCGGGCATCCTGCGCCGCTACGAGCTGGCGCAGCGCCCCGAGGCGCTGCACTGGCCGGAATGGCTCGCCGGGCAGCTGGCGAAGATGAACCACGGGCTCGATGCCGCGGAGCGCGAAGCCGGCGGCTGGGGCGAGGCGTTCGACATCGGCCACATTGCGCTCGCCTGCGCGCTCGGCTGGATCGATTTCCGCTTTCCCGATTCGGGCTGGCGCGCCACGCGACCCCGGCTCGGCGCCTGGTTCATGCGCGTCGCGCAGCGTGCGTCGCTCGCGCAGACCATGCCGCACGCCTGAGCGCGTGCCTTGCGTGCGCGCGGGATTATTTGATACTGTGAAGTGGTTTTTAGCATTGTGAAAGTTCAAACGGTGTAACGATCGAAATTCAGACAGGAGGAGGGGCCAGTGGATCAAGATAGAAAAGATTTCGCGGCGAGTGTGAGCCGCAGGAAGGTATTGAAGGCGGGCGCATCGGTCGCGGGCGCGTTGGCGCTGGGATTCCCGGCGATCGTCCGCAGTCAGTCGGACAAGATCAAGATCGGGCATCTCACGCCGCTCACCGGCTTTCTCGGCGCGCTCGGACAGTACGCGGTGCTCGGCATCAGGATGGCCGAGGAGGAAATCAACGCCGCGGGCGGCGTCATGGGGCGGCAGATCGAGCTCGTCTCCGAGGACTCGGTCAATCCGACGACCGCGGCGACCAAGGCGCAGCGCATGTACGAGCAGGACCGCATCGCGCTGCTGCTCGGCGAGATCAATTCGGCCTCCGCCAAGACCATCATGCAGGTGGCGGCGCGGAACAAGCGCTTCTTCCTCAGCACCGGGGCGCGCTCGGACGTGCTGCGCGGCGCGGACTGCAACCGCTACACCTTCCACATGGACATTCCCGTCACCGTGATGGTGAACGCGGAGGGACAGGGGCTCGAGCGCGACGGGCTGGTGAAGGGCCGGCAGGTGTTCTACCTGACCTCGGACTATCTGTTCGGCCACGATCTCGCCAAGGCGGCCAAGCGCTTCATGGCCGAGCACGGCGCGACCACGGTGGGCGACGAGCTGTGCGCGACCGACGTCACCGACTTCAGCCCCTACCTGCTCAAGATCCGGCAGGCGAAGCCGACCCTGGTCGCGACCAACCTCGGCGGCAACCAGGTCACCAACTTCATCAAGCAGTACGCCGAATTCGGCCTGCCGTATGCGGTCGCCGGATTCAACCTCAACACGGCGGACGCGTGGGCGGCGGGCCCGGGCAACCTGAGCGGCATCTGGCCGACGGTCTGGCACCATCACATCGACACCCCGGGAACGAAGGCCTTCGTCGCCGCGTTCATGAAGAAGCACGGCAAGCCTCCGGAGAACCACGCCTGGATCGAGTACGTCTCGCTCAAGGTCCTGGCGCAGGCCATGAACGAGATCAAGTCGACCGACAACGACAAGCTGATCGCGCACCTGGAGAAGCAGCCCCAGTTCGATCTGCTCAAGCCGCGCAAGGGGTACTTCCGCTCCTGGGACCACCAGATGCAGCAGGAGGCCTACACCTTCACGGTCAAGAAGCCGGGCACGTACCAGGAGGCGTGGGACTTCCTGCAGTTCAGCGCGGCGATTCCGCGGCCCGACCAGCCGCTGGAGCTGCTCGCACCGACCAAAGAACAGAGCGCTTGTAAGATGTAATGAGGAGCGGCAGAAGACGCCGCTAGATGCAGCAGCTCCTGTTCCTGCTGGAGCAGGTAGTCAACGGCCTGGTTCTCGGCGGTTACTACCTGCTGATCGCGCTCGGCCTGTCGCTCATCTTCAGCGTGGGCGGGGTGGTGAACCTCGCCCACGGCGCCTTCTACGCGCTTGGCGCCTACGCCTCGCTCGAGATCGCGAAGTACCTGGGGTTCGGGCCCGCGGTGGCGCTGTCGCCGGTCGCGGTCGGGCTGCTCGGCATCCTGTTCGAGCGCTTCTTCCTGCGCCGCTTCTATACCGCCGATCCGATCCTCGGCCTGCTCGTCACCTTCGGCCTGGCAATGATCGCCGAGCAGGCGATCCGCATGATCTGGGGCGCCGCGCCGCTGCCGGCGGCGATGCCTGCGGCGCTGAAGGGCAGCGTCGTGCTGGGCGACTTCATCTTCTCGCGCTACCGGTTGCTCCTGCTCGCGATCGTGGCCGCGGTGCTCGCCGGCATCTGGCTGCTTCTTAACAAGACCTCCTTCGGGCGCGTCGTGCGCGCCGGCATTCAGCGCCCCGACATGGTCGCGGCGCTGGGGATCCGGCTGCAGCCGTACATGACCACGATCGTGGTGCTCGGCGTCGCCATGGCGGCGCTCGGCGGGGCGCTGTTCGCACCGATCGCGTTGGTGTATCCGGCCATGGGCGCGGAGATCATCACCGTCGCCTTCGTCGTGGTGGTGATCGGCGGCCTGGGCAGCTTCTGGGGCGTGGTGCTCGCGGCGCTGCTGGTGGGAGTGGTGCGTGGCGTGACGATCAATTTCCTGCCGGCCGCTGGCGAGGCGTCGATCTACGTGCTGATGTTCCTGGTGCTGCTGTTCCGCCCGCGCGGGCTGCTCGGCGAGCGCATCGAGAAGTTCGAATGACGCGCGCAGGCGCAACTGCGAAGTACCGGGCGCTCTGGATCGCGGCGGCCGCGCTCGTCGCGCTGCCGTTCCTGATGCCCTTGTTCGGCTTGACGGTCAACACGGCGAGCGTGACGGTGATCCTGGCGATCGCGGCCGTCGGGCTGAACCTCCTCGTCGGCTACACCGGGCTCACCTCTTTCGGCCATGCCGCGTGGCTGGGAATCGGCGCCTACGCCGCGGCGATCGCCCAGAAGAACTGGCTGCATGGGCAGATCTTCCTGCCGATCCTGATCGCGCTCGCCTTCGTCGCGGTCCTGTCCACGGTGGTCGGGATTTTGATCCTGCGCCGGCGCGGCGTGTATTTTTCGCTCCTCACGCTGGCGCTCTGCGCGCTCACCTACGCGATCGCGTTCCGCTGGACCGCGTTGACCGGCGGCGAGGACGGGATGGGCGGCCTCGAGCGTGGCCGCATCGGGCCCGTGTCTCTCGACAACGCGTTTGCCTACTACGCGCTCGTCGCGGCGATCGCCCTCGGCGTGCTGTACGTCGTGCTGCGCGTGGTGCGCTCGCCCTTCGGCCACGTGCTGGTCGCGATCCGCGAGAATCAGCAGCGCGCGACGTTCCAGGGCTACGCCATCGACCGCTACAAGCTCGGGGCGTTCGTGCTCTCGGCGACCGTGACCGCGCTCGCCGGTGCGCTGCTCGGATTCCAGAACTACCTCGTCTCGGCGGAGGGCGTGACGGTCGCGTTCTCCGGCGAGCTGCTGGCGATGGTGGTGATCGGAGGCATGCACCACATCCTGGGGCCGGCCCTGGGCGCGCTGTTCTTCGTGTTGTTCCGCGAGCTCTTCTCCATGTGGAGCGGCAACTGGCTGCTGTGGTTCGGGATGGTGTTCGTCGGTTTCGTGCTGTATTCGCCGAGCGGACTGGTCGGCATCTGGGCGAAGCTCAAGCGCCGCTGGCGGCCGCCGCCCGAGGAAGCGGCGGCCATGAGCGCCCGCCGGATCCACGAGGGCGTGCCGCTGCCCGCATTCCTGCATCCCGACGCACGCCACAGCGCGGTGCTGGAAGTGGACGCGGTGCACAAGCATTTCGGCGGCATTCGCGCGGTGGCGGATGCGCGCCTCGCGATTCACAGCGGGGAGATCCACGCGCTCATCGGTCCGAACGGCGCAGGCAAGACCACCATGTTCAATGTCGTCTCGGGCCTGTTTCCGCCGGATGCGGGCAGCGTGCGCTTGCACGGCAGGGAGATCCAGCGCTTGCCCGCGCACCGCATCTGCCAGCAGGGGCTCGCGCGCTCGTTCCAGATCACCAACCTGTTCAAGGGCCTGTCGATCTACGAGAACCTGCGCCTGTCGCTGCAGGCGCGGCATTCCGCACGCTTCAACGCCTGGCGCGACATCGACAGCTACCCGGAGATCCACGCCGAGACCGCAGAGCTGATCCGGTTCCTCGGCCTCGAGGGCATCGAGTCGATCGAGGGCGGCGAGCTGTCCTATGGCGGGCAGCGGCTGCTCGACCTGGGCATCGCCCTCGGCTCCAAGCCGCAGGTGCTGCTGCTCGACGAGCCGCTGGCGGGCCTTGCGGCGGCCGAGCGCGAGCGGGTGTCGCGCCTGGTCAGGACCGTCGCGAGCCGCATCCCCGTGCTGATCGTCGAGCACGACATCGACCGCGTGCTCGGCTTCTCGCAGCGCGTTACGGTGATGAACCAAGGCGAGGTGCTGATGGCGGGGACGCCCGAGCAAGTGCGGGCCGACCAGCGCGTGCAGGAAATCTACACCGGCAAGGGCACGCCGCCCGTCACCGGCCGCGCCGCCGGCGAGACGCGCGATCGCCCGCAGCTGCTGCGCTTCGAGCGCGTTAACGCGTTCTACGGCAAGAGCCACATCCTGAACGACGCGACGCTCGACGTACGCGACGGCGAAATCGTCGCGCTGCTCGGCCGCAACGGCGCGGGCAAGTCCACGTTGCTCAAGGCGTTGACCGGCCTGGTGCGGCCGGCTTCGGGAAAGATCGAGTTCGAGGGGCGCGATATCGCCGGCATGGGGGCACCGGAGATCGCTCGCATGGGCATCGGCTACGTGCCGCAGGGGCGCGGCCTGTTTGCCGGGATGACCGTGGCGGAGAACCTCGCGCTCGGGCGCCTCGCGCGCGCGACCGACGGCAGCCACGGCGTCGCCTGGAGCGAGGAGCGGATCTTCGAATACTTCCCGCGGCTCAAGGAGCGGGTGAACGTCGCCGCCGACTACCTGTCGGGCGGCGAACAGCAGATGGCGGCGGTGGCGCGCGCGCTTTCGGGCAACGTGCGGCTGCTGCTTCTCGACGAACCGTTCGAGGGCCTGGCGCCGACCGTGGTGCAGGAGCTGTTCACGGTGTTCGACCAGCTGCGCCGGCACGTGTCGATCGTGATCGTCGAGCACAACCTGGACCTCGTGCTGGCGCTCGCCGATCGCGTGTTCGCGCTCGAGCGCGGCGCGGTGTTCCACGAAGGGCCGGCCGAACGGCTGCTGACCGACCTCGACTACCGCAAGCAGATTCTCTGGCTGTGACGCGCGCGTGGGCTCAGTGCGGGTCCGCGTTGCCGAAGGTCGACGGCACGACGCCCTTCGCCGTCGCGCGCCGCCGTTCCAGCCAGTAGGCCATCGGTGGCGGCACGGTGGTGAACCCGGGATCGAGCCCGAGCTTTTGCGCCGCGTCCATGGCCCAGTTCGGGTTGTAGAGCATCTCGCGCGCAAGTGCGACCAGGTCGGCCTGGCCGCGCTCGAGGATTTGCTCGGCCTGCTCGGCCCGAACGATGAGGCCCACGGCCATGGTCATGACGCCGGCTTCGCGCCTGAGCTTCTCGGCGTAGGGTACCTGGTAGCCGTAGCCGAGCGGCGCGCCGGGCACGGCGCCCGGCAGGATGCCGCCGCCCGAGCAGTCGATGACATCGACCCCTTTCGTCTTCAGGACCCTGGCGAGCGCGACGCTGCTGTCAGGGTCCCAGCCGGCGCCGTCGTCGACCGAAAGGCGCATGAACAGCGGCTTTTCCTGTGGCCAGCTCGCACGCACGCATTCGCTGACCTCGATCGCGAAGCGCATGCGGTTCTCGAGGCTGCCGCCGTACTCGTCGGTGCGCTGATTGGCCTGCGGGTTGAGGAACTCGTGGATGAGAAAGCCGTGCGCTCCGTGGATCTCGACGATGTCGAAGCCCGCGGCGTGCGCGCGCGCGGCGGCGCCTCCCCAGGCTTGCGCGATGCTCCGTATTTCGCTCCGTTCCAGCGCGCGCGGCACGGGCGAGCTGGCGTCCGCCGGAAGCGCGCTCGGCGCGACCAGTTCCCAGGCTTCCCAGTCGTTGATCTCGGCGCTGCGCGCGAGCGGCTTGCCGCCCTCCCAGGGCCGCGCGATGCGCGCCTTGCGCCCCGAATGCCCGAGCTGGATGCCGATCGCCGCGCCGCAGGCGTGCACAAAATCGACGACGCGCCGCAGGTGCGGCACGAACGCGTCGTCCCACAGTCCGAGATCGCCCACCGTGCCGCAGCCGCGGCGCTCCACCTTGGTCGACTCGAGGAACACGAGCCCCGCGCCCCCGGCGGCGAAGCGCCCGGCGTTCATCACGTGCCAGTCTGTGGGGAAGCCCTTGATGCCCGAGTACTGGTGCATCGGCGCCACGACGATGCGGTTCTTGAGGCTGAGATCGCGGATGCGCAGCGGGGTGAAAAGAATAGGCTCGGTCATTGGCGGGAGTGTAGCGGTTGCGCGAGACGGGGCGTGTGGAGCATTTCAAGTGCCAGCGCGCGCGGGAACGGTAAACTTGGCCCATGTTATCGCCCCGTACGCAGAGCGCCACCGGCTACGCGCACCCCGCTTATGCCGCGGCACTGTCCTTCCTAGGAAATGCGCGAGAGCTTCCGCGATGCGGCGGAGCGCTCGTCGAGCGGCCGGTCCCGGGGTCGGAGCGTAGCGATGCGATGGGCCCGTATCCGCTCTTCGCCTGCGCGCGGTGGGAGGGTCTGGCGGGAGATCTCGAGGCCCTCCAGGGCGTGCTGGTCAGCGTAACGCTCGTCACGGACCCCTTCGGCGGCTGGACCCCGGGACTGCTGGAGGCTGCATTCCCCGATCTCGCACGCCCGTACAAGGAGCACCTCGTGACCGACCTCTCGCGCCCCGTCGCAGAGCGCGTTTCGCGACACCACCGGCGGGAGCTCGCGCGCGCGGCTGGGCGGCGCGTCGAGGTTCACGTCTGCGACGAGGACCCGCGCTGGACCGTGGAGTGGTGCCGGCTCTACGCGAACCTCGTCGCGCGCCACGACATCCGCGGGCCGGCGGCGTTTCCCCCGGAGTCCCTCGCGGCGCAGCTCGCGGTCCCCGGCGCGAGCCTCGTGCGCGCGGAGTGCGAGGGCGAGGTGGTCGCGATGAGCGCCTGGTACGCGGTTGGCGACGTCGCGGTGTACCACCTTAGCGCAAGCTCGGACATAGGCTACGAGCTCGGGGCTTCGTACGCGCTCATGTATGAGGCGCTGGAATTCTTTCGCGCCGGCGGTGCGCACTGGGCGCACCTCGGCGCTGGCGCCGGCGCGCGCCCCGATCGAACCGACGACGGCCTCACGCGCTTCAAGCTCGGCTGGGCCACCGGGAGCCGCACGGCATGGCTGTGCGGTCGTGTGCTCGACCGCGACGCGTACGCGCGACTCACGCCCGATGACGCCGGCGACTGGTTCCCGGCCTACCGCGCGGGGAAGATCGCGTGAGCATGGAGAGGAACCGCAGCGCGCCCTACGCGCGTAACCTCGGGCTCGAGAACCTGTTGCGCGAGCTGTCCGATCTCCTGGCGCCGGCAGAGAAGCTCGCTCTGGCGCGCCCGCGCAAGCGCACCTGGCCGGTCGTTCTGGTCATCGGCCCGCCGCGTAGCGGCACGACGCTCGCCATGCAGTGGCTTGCGGCGAGCGGTGCGTTCGGATATCCGACGAACCTGCTCTCGCGCTTCTACGCGGCGCCCGCGATCGGCGCCCGCGTGCAGGAGCTCCTGACGAACCCCAGCTACGCGTTCCGGGACGAGCTTGCGGGACTCGCGCAAGAGATCGACTTCAGGTCCGACCTGGGCAAGACCCGCGGCCCCCTCGCGCCACACGAGTTCTGGCACTTCTGGCGCCGTTTCCTTCCGACTGTCGACATCGAGCCGCTCGGCGAGCGCGTGAAGGAGGTGAAAGCAGCGGAGTTGAACGCGGAGCTTTCGGCGATGGCCGACGTATTCGGCAAGCCGCTGGCGCTCAAGGGCTTGATGCTCATGTACGACCTTCCGGCGGCCGCGGAATTCCTGCCCGACGCGGTGTTTCTGCACCTCGAGCGCGACCCGCTGTTCAACGCCCAGTCGCTCCTCGAGGCGCGGGAGCGCTTCTTCGGCGACCGCGCCAAGTGGTACTCGGCGCGCCCTCCCGAGGCAGCCGAGCTCGAGTGCGGCTCGCCCTTTGAGCAGGTGGCCGGGCAGGTCCTATTCACGCAGCGCCACATCGCCGAAGGTCTGCGCGCGGTCGAGCCCACGCGCAAGCTGAGCGTGTCCTATTCGCGGATGTGCACCGAACCGGCGTCGGTCTGGGAGGACCTACGCGAGCGCCTCGCCGCGCGCGGCTGCCCGCTCCCGCGCTACGACGGTCCGCGCAACTTCGAGACGGCCGATGCCCCGCGTCTCGCGAGCGGTGATCTCGACGCCCTGCGCGCCGCGCTCGCCGTCCTGCAGGCCCCTTCCGCATGAGCGCGCCCGAGCTTCCCCTCGCCCTGTTCGGCGCGCCCCCCGCGTTCGCCGAGCCGCTGCACGTCGGCCGTCCTAATATTGGCGACCGCGCGCGGCTGATGCAGCGGATCGAGGATGTCCTCGAGCGCCGCTGGCTGACGAACGACGGTCCGTGCGTGCGGGAGTTCGAGCGGCGAATTCGCGAACTTGTCGGCGTGCGCGCATGCGTCGCGACGTGCAACGCGACGATCGCGCTCGAGATCCTCATCCGCGCCGTCGGCATGCGCGACGAGGTCATCGTGCCCTCGTTCACGTTCGTCGCGACAGCGCACGCGCTGCAGTGGCAGGAGATCAAGCCGGTCTTCTGCGACGTCGACCCTCGCACGCACATGCTCGACCCGGGCCGGGTCGAGGAGCTCATTACGCCCAAGACCAGCGGCATCATCGGCGTGCATCTCTGGGGCCGCGTCTGCGACGTCGACGGCTTGCAGGCGGTCGCCGATCGGCACGGGCTGGCGCTGATCTACGATGCTGCGCACGCGTTCGGCTGCTCGAGGAACGGCCGCATGGTCGGCGGCTTCGGGCAGGCGGAGGTGTTCAGCTTTCACGCCACGAAGTTCTTCAACTCGTTCGAGGGGGGCGCGATCGTCACCGACGACGAGGGTCTGGCGGAGAAGGTGCGTCTCATGCGCAACTTCGGTTTCCGGGGCAAGGACAATGTCGTCTACCTCGGCAGCAACGGCAAGATGACCGAGGTGTGCGCGGCGATGGGGCTCACGTCCTTCGACGCGATGAACGAGTTCATCGCGGTGAACAAGCGCAACCACGAGTGCTACTGCGACGCTCTCGGCGCGGTGCCCGGAATCCGCGTCCTGCAGTTCCCCGCCGACGAGGGGAGCAATTACCACTATGTCGTCGCTGACGTCGAGGAGCGTGACGCGGGGCTTTCGCGCGACGAGCTCGTGCGCGTGCTCGAGGCCGAGAACGTGCTGGCGCGGCGCTACTTCACTCCGGGAGTGCACCTGATGGAGCCCTATCGCTCCTTCCAGCCCCAGGCGGGACTCGTGCTGCCGGAGACCGAGCGCCTGAGCGGGCGCGTGATGACGCTGCCCACCGGGCAGACCGTCTCCGAAGACGACGTCCGGCGCGTCGCGCGCGTGATCGCGACCGCCTGTGCGCACGCCGATCGGGTGCGGGCGCGGCTCGGGCGAAAGGCGGGCACCGCCAATTGAACTACGCGGCAGACCGGACGGAGCTCATGTCGCGCGAGGCGATGTAGCCGAACACCAGCGCGGGCCCGAGTGTGATGCCCGGACCGGGATAGGCGCCATCCATGATGGAGTTCATGTCGTTGCCGCAGGCGTAGAG
>Ga0316620_10000236_pt1 | contig 22108 bp, 18 predicted proteins | sample OWC_Aug_M1_C1_D5_FD_207651 | JGI IMG/M metagenome (GOLD analysis project Ga0316620, IMG submission 207651) | Wetland soil microbial communities from Old Woman Creek delta, Ohio, United States - OWC_Aug_M1_C1_D5_B | ecosystem: Environmental > Terrestrial > Soil > Wetlands | place: USA: Ohio...
CAAGAGCGAGCTGACGAGGATCTGGAACCTGTAAAAGCCCGACTTCCGACCTCAGACCTCCGACCTCAGACCAGATTCGAGAGTCGGGCAAGGTCGGAGGTCGGAAGTCGGAGGTCGGAAAAGGCCATGGACCGTTTTCTGATTGAGCGGGAGCATCCGGAATCCCCGCCTTCTCCCAAAGATCACCGGCACCCGACTGAACGAGATCGGGACAGGATTTTGCACAGTTCGGCATTTCGCAGGCTTCAGGGAAAGACCCAGGTTTTTGGCATCGGCCAGGCGGATTTCTACAGGACGCGTTTGACCCACAGCATCGAGGCCTCCCAGCTCGCCCGGGCCATTGCCAACAACCTGTTGGCCGAAGAACCGTTACTGGCTCGCTGCCTGGCGCCTGAGCTCGCCGAAGCGGTCGCGCTCGCCCACGATCTGGGACATCCGCCATTCGGGCATGCGGGCGAGAAAGCGCTGGACGCCTGCATGAAGGATGTCAGTCAACGCAGCCGGGAAATCCTGCGTTTCGAGGGCAACGCGCAGACCTTTCACGTGCTGGTCGCCGCGGAGCCGAAATCGCCTGCGTATCCCGGTTTGAACCTGACCCGCGCAACCCTGGCGGGAGTGATGAAGTACCCCTACGCACAAGACACGGGCAACGACAAGTTCATCTTTTCCTCCGATGCCGGCACGGCCCGCTGGGCGTTGCGCAAAGCAGGCGGACTGATGAACGCCAGGCAGGCACAGGAAGGGGAGAAGCCGCAAACGTCGGTTGCCTGCCAGATCATGGATTGGGCCGACGATTGCGCCTACTCGATTCACGATATCGAGGACGCGCTGCAGGCGCAGTTCTTAAGGCCGGGAGACCTCACGGACGCCAGGTTCGCGCACCGGGTCGCCCAACACTATGAAGAAACCCGAAGGAGCGAATCGGTTCCCCCGCTCACCCGCAGAGAAATCCTCGTGCGGCTGCGCGCCCTGCAAAAGCGCATCCGCCCGCCGGCCTACGGCGACGAGAGAGCCTATCTCAAGCAGGCCCTGCGCAATATCCTCAACGAGCTGATTACGGTGGTCGGCATCAGGCCCCGGCCGGGAGCGAAGCGTTCCGATTATGCCTGGGCCCTGGTGGTTCCGAATGAGGCCAGAATCCTGTCCGCCCTGTGCAAGGCCGTCATTTGGGAGGCGGTAATCACAGACCCAAGAGTCGCCGTCATGACCACCAAGGGAAAAGAGATCCTCCACGACCTGTTCTATCTGCTGCTCGGAGAGGTGGTGGAAAAAAAGAGCTTCGTGCTCTTTCCCCGACATTTCCGGCCGATCATCGAGGAAGCCATGGGCAAAGGCGAACTGGAAGCGGCCCGCGGGGTGTGCAACTTTCTCGCCCTGCTGACCGATCTGGATGCGCTCCGGCTGCACGCGCTGCTCCGCGGATCGAAGGCATCCTCGGTCTTCGACTTTCTATAGAAGGAGTATTCGAGATTCGAGATTCGAAATCAGGGAATAGCGGCACGCCAGGGCATTGCCTTCATCTCGAATCTCGAATTTCGAATCTCGAATCATCAGGCTAAAACATCGAGGTCGCGCTGCCTGGCAGGCGGCGGATCGTAGGGACAGCGCATCCTGGGCTGGAATGACGGCATCTGCTCACTGGCCCCTTTTTTTTCACGCACCTTTGGCCTTCCCGGCTCGCCGGACTCGGGCAGGCGCCGGAGCGTTTCATCGGTCGAAGCGGCAGGATGCGCGTGCAGGGGCGGCCTCTCGGGCTCTTGCGCGGGACTGCCGGCTTTGGGAATACCTCCGCCAGCATCAGGCACATGATCGGGAACCGGGCGCTTCGACAGGTGTCCGCCGACATCACCGGGAATGCGGGCCACGCTGTGCATTGAGGTTGCATTTGCATGGTCGGAACTGATATTCAATGACATGATCTTTCCGAAACCGGCAGCCTCCGGCCGGCAGGGCCGAACTCAGATACTTCGGGACCGCAAGGGGGGATTAGCGCTTCGACGGGACATCCAAGTTATCGGCCGGCGAGCGCCACAGCATTAGCTTGAATCTCGCGCCACGTTTTGATCATTCAGCCGGGAGGATTATGCCGGATCCGATATTCGTCGAAGGCGGGGCTCTGGTGCCGGGCGACGCCCTGGAATGGAGGGCCGTGCGCGCTTCCGGCCCGGGAGGCCAGAACATCAACAAGGTCGCCTCCAAAGTGGAGCTCCACGTCGCCATCGACCGCATCCGGGGAATGGGGACCGAGAGCCGCCAGCGGCTGCTCCACCTGGTGGCCAGACGGCTCGACAGCGACGGCAGGCTGCTCGTCACCAGCCAGCGGACACGCGACCAGCAACGCAATCTGGAGGACGCGCGACGCAAAGTCCACGATTGGATCGCGCGGGCGTTGATCCAACCGAAAAAGCGGGTGATCACGCAGCCTAAGCCGGCCAGCCGGGAGCGCCGCCTCGAGGACAAAAAACGCCGCTCCGCGCGCAAAGCGAACCGTCATGCCGCCCGCCTGGACATCGATCGCGATTTCTGAGTTGCCGAACTGGGATGGAGTTGGAAAGAAGAATATAGAAGACAGGAGACAGAAGACAGAAAAGTACGTGGCTGATAGAACGGCAGCCGCGGCATGCAAGGGCGCGATCCGCGCCCGCAGGTGGCCGCAATTCCTGCGGCAGTAGCCGCACACAGTGCCTTTTTTGTTCTGTCTCCTGAATTCTGTCTCCTGTCTTCTTCCTTCTGTACTATGATCGCTTCGGAGGCCAACCGATCATGTTGAAACCATTCCACCCACCGCAGCGAATCCTGCTTGGGCCGGGCCCGAGCAACGTCGAACCACGCGTCCTGCAGGCAATGCTGGCACCGCTTCTCGGCCACATGGACCCGGTGTATTTCTCGTGCATGGACCAGCTCCAGGAGCTGCTGCGCGCGGTATTTGAAACGTCCAACCGGGTCACATTTTCGATCTCGGGGACCGGCGGGGCCGGCATGGAAGCCTGTCTGGCGAACCTCGTCGAAGAAGACGAGGAGGTCGTCGTTTGCGTCAACGGCTTCTTCGGGCAGCGCATGGCCGAAATGGCGGCACGTTGGGGCGCCAGAGTCGTGAGGGTCGAAGCTGAATGGGGCAGCCCTTTCGACATGCAGCAGGTCAGGGAGGCATTCAAAAAATCCAGCGGACGCATTGTCACGATGGTGCATGCCGAGACCTCCACCGGCATGCGCAATCCGATCGAGGAATTGAAGTCGCTGCGGGATGTGCGCGACGCCATTCTGGTGGTCGACTCGGTCACCTCGCTCGGCGCCCACCCGGTGGGCGTTGACCGCAACGGCATCGACGCAAGCTATGCCTGCAGCCAGAAGGGGATCGGAGCACCTCCAGGACTTGCCCCGGTCACGTTTTCCGAACGCGCGCTCGAGAAGATCCGCGCCCGCCGGAAGCCGCCCCGGACCTGGTACCTGGACGTGCAGATCCTCGACAAGTACTGGAATCCGGAACGTGTGTACCACCACACGGCGCCGGCATTGATGAACTACGCCCTGCGCGAAGCGCTGATGATCATCCTGGAGGAGGGATTGGAAAACCGCTGGCAGCGGCATGAGCGCAACAGCCGGGCTTTCGTTGCCGGGGTGGAGTCCCTGGGCATGGAGATGCTGGTCGCGCCCGAACACCGGCTCTGGTCGTTGAACACGGTCAGGATTCCCCCTGGAGTGGACGATGCGGCAGTGCGCAACCGCCTGCTCGTGCAGCACAACATCGAGATCGGCAGCGGCTTCGGCGTCCTGAAAGGCAAGATCTGGCGCGTCGGCCTGATGGGTACCAACAGCAACGAGAACATCGTTCTGCTGCTGCTCGCAGCCCTCCGGAGTGCCCTTGAAGGATGATGATTGGCGAGTGTCAACTGATCAGGGAACGCTACGCGGGCCCCGCTCATCACTCATGACTCATCACTCTATTGGATCCAGAACTTGATGACGCTGGTGCCGTCGCGGATGGTGAGAATCTTGGCGGGGCCCATCCTGTTCAGGCTCTCCCAGACGTTGTCGAGATCGACGCCCTTTTTGCGCAACTCAGCCTTGGTCGATTCGTCAAGCGCCTTGACGAACAGCTGCACGAAGCTCACCGGAATGTCGAATTCCACTTTCGGCGCCGTGTTTTCTCCGCCTTCATAAACCCTGAAATGAAACATACTTGTCGGCGTGTCTCCCTGCTTCGCCTGGCTCTTTGCCGTCTTCTGCGGCTCGGGCCGGGACAGGGCCGCGGGATCGAGGCGCAACAGGGCAAATGAGGCGGGCTTTACCAGATCCTGCTGTTTCTCTTTCGCCAGAATCTCTTTGAGGACGGGAACACTCAGGGAATTCAGCTGGCGATCCTTCATGGAACTGCAGCGAATGGCGGCGAAGTAACGCACCTCTTTCCTGGAATCGCCGAGGGCGGAAGTCAGCCGGTTCCGATAGGCCGGCTTTCCCTGCTCGACGAGCGAAGCTGCCAGTTCCACGACCACCTGACGGGCCTGAGCGGCCAGGAATGGTTCGCCGGGATACTTTTGCAGGAACTGCTCGTAAGCGGCCAGCGCCTCTTCGGGGCGCTTTTGAAGCCGCAGGCAATAGGCCGTGTAGAAATAGGCCTGCGGCAGCACGCCGCTCCGGGGATATTCGCGGATCAGGCGCTGGAAAACCTGGCCCGCCTCCGGCCATTTCTGTTCCAGCATCAGGATCTTGCCCTGATTGAAGATCACCTGATCCTTGGCCGGGACGTCGCCCGAAAACGCCGGCGGCATCATCGAAAGCGCCGACAGCAGAACCAGAGTCCGCAATCCCGTACAATTCATGGCTCACTCCAAGGCAATTCCGGACTGCACCAGATTAATACGCAGCAAGAGCTGATCTTTTTCAATCGAACGCTCCAGGGTGTCGAGCGCATCGCGCGTTTCACAGTCTTGCGATGTCGACAGGCTGAGGAGGAAACGCTCCAGCTCGTCGCACAGGTTCCTGGCGTGTGCCACATCCGGGACACTCAATTCCGGATCGAGCATGCGCTTCTCCTGCAGCAGCTGCCGCGCCTGCGTCACCTCGAGCGAGACATCATAACGGTCCTCCGTGCACTTCCTGTCGGCGCCCGTGAGGTCCAGCAGCAGATTCTGGCACCTGGTAAGGTACTGTGCCGTGGCTTCGCGCGCGTATGCGGTGCGGACTTTGCCCAGAAACGCTTCGTTGCCGGCGGCGGACTGGGGAGGCTGCTCAGCCGGCGCCGGGGCCTGGACGCGCCGCGTCCAGGTCAATCCGGCTGCGAAAACCACCATGGCAACCGCACACCATGCCCATTTCGGGAACCTCAGGCCGGGATAACTCCATCTCCGCGACTGGGCCTGCGCTCGGACGGCAAGCTTCTCTGGCAGCAGCTGCCAGGTCAGGTCCTGCTGCGGAACGAACAGGTCCGGACCCGACAACCATCCCCGGATCTTGCGGACTTGAGCGGCTTCCGCCGCACAGGACGCGCAGCCGGCCAGATGTTGCTCGACCTCAAGGCGCTCCTCAGGTCCGAGAGCGTCTTCGGCATGCAGGACCAGCATTTCCCTAACTGAGTCGCAGCTACTCATAGCTCAGCGCTCCCCTCTGCCCGAGCAGCATCGCTTTCAGCCCCATCACCGCTTTGTGCAGGTTGGATTTGACCGTGCCCAGCGGACAGCCCAGTGCGGTGGCGATCTCCTCCAGACTCATCTCGGCGAAGTACCTCAAAGAGACAACCTCGCGCTGGCGTTGGGGGAGGTTCCGGACGGCCGCTTCCAGAAGACGCCGCCGCTCACCGTCGCACAGACGATCAAGCGGATCCGGCGCCTCAGGCGTGGTGGCGGACTGCTGCAACTGGGTCTCCATCACGTCCTCCAGCGACGATGTGCGCCCGCGATCGGACCTGCGGTAGCGATCGATGCTGGCGTTGATCGCGATCCGATAGAGCCAGCCGGCAAAAGAAAAACGGCTTTCCCACGTATGACGTGCCGCATAGACCTTGAGAAACGTGTCCTGCAGGACCTCCATGGCGTCTTCCGGGTTGCGCACGTAGCTGCTGACGATCCGGAAAACCCTTCTCTGGTATCGGCGGATAAGTTCCTGATACGCATACATATCGCCTCGCTGGACCTGCTTCATCAGGTCTTCAGTCGCACACGAGGCGGGCTCATCGGAATTCCCTGGATGGGCCATGACGTTCGACTCTCGCACTTGCCGGGAGGACGCCTCCACCCCGGTAAGAGTATCGTAAGGCATGCTGTTGTCCCGGGCGGTTCAATGGCCTAAAGCGCTCAATGCCAACAGCTTGACCATCTATGCCTTCATCCCCCCTCCTTGCTGCGGGGGATCAGGAATCTCACGGCCCGCATCTTCCTGTACGCGCCGTGGAAACAGAGGGTTCACTTCCTCATGCGAACCCTTACTTTTTCTTCACAGGCAACGGCCGGGGCGGCAGAATCTTCAGCAGGGCGGCTGCATCTTCCTTCGGGAGTTTCGCGGCGGCTTTTTGGGGTTCAAGTGACAGATCCTTGAGCAGGTCGCTGAGGTAGGCGGCATTCACCGTCATACGATACTCCACCTTGGCTTTGAGCAATGGAAACATGGCCCAGGCCAGGAATCCGAGCATGCGGCTGTCCGTACGCACATAGATGTCGACCTGCGCTCGCAGCGACTGCCCTTTGAGCTCGGTAGTGAGCACAAGCGCCATCTTGCCGCTAAAGGCAGGCACCATGTCGTGGTTGAGCGCCCCGTTCCCCACGTAAATCCTGCGGTTTGCGGTCCGCTGGACCAGATAAACATCTCCGGCAATTCCGGTCGGGTCGTCGATGTGGATTGCTTCGCCGGCAGGGCGCGCCGTGTAGGCCGGAGAAAACTGGTACGCCCCCCAGAGCTTCGCCAACAGGTAGGGAGCGCCCAGCATGGAATCGAGGACATCAGAGCGCGCGGGCAGCTCGTAGGTGCCTGAAACGCTGACATCGGGAGAACTCATGAGCAGCTGCGCCTGTGCCTGCAGATCTTTGCCGGCCGCCTCTGCGGGGCTCACAAACCACGCATGCGCCAGAACAAGGGTCCAACCTAGTTTCCAAACCGTCGCCACTCTCGAGATCCTCATGGCAGAAAAAGAATTGTAGTCTCCAAGCCGCGGTCTCGCAATCCCAAGCATTTTCATTGACACGGAATCGGACAGTTTCTATAAACGTGTGGCCGGTTATGCCGGCTTTTCTGTAACGTCCGCCAAGGAGGCCCGATGTACAAAGCCCGAAGCGCCTGCTTCGTGAAATCAGTCATCCTGCTCGCCCTGCTGGCCGCGGCAATTGCCTTCAGCCAGGAAGTTCCCGAATACGGCCCGCCGAACGGATCTCTGGTCATTGTCGGCGGCAACATGCGGGACCCGGCCATCCCCGCCCGGTTCATCGAGCTCGCCGGTGGCCCGGAAGCCCATTTCGTGATTGTGCCGACTGCGGGCGGGAACAGGAGCTCCGACGGCACGGTCCGGGTGTACCAGGAAGAGACTGTGACCGCCCCCTGGAAGAAACGGGGCCTGAAGAACGTGACCATGCTGCACACTCACGATCCGAAGGTGGCCGACACCGAGGAGTTCGTGCAGAATCTGAGGAAAGCGAACGCCGTATGGTTCGACGGTGGACGGCAATGGAATATCGTCGACTCGTACATGAATACGCTGACCCTGAAGGAATTCCACAAGGTCCTCGAACGCGGCGGCGTGATCGGCGGTTCCTCGGCCGGGGCAACCATTCAGGGCGCGTATCTCGTCAGAGGGGCGATTTCGGGTCCCGACGTCGTTATGGCCCCGGAACCGGAACACCAGGCCGGATTTGCGTTTTTGCGGCGCTCCGCAATCGACCAGCACATCAATGCCCGCAACCGTTGGGACGACATTATCCCGGTGATCAAGAAGTTTCCAGAACTGCTGGGCATCGGGCTGTCCGAAGACACTGCGATTGTCGTAAAGGGGGACACATTCGAAGTCGTCGGGGCCTGGAAGGTCGCGGTGCACGACAACTCGAGGCTGTACCAGCCCTGGGAGAAGCCCTACTACGTGCTTTCACCCGGCGACGTCTACAACATGAAAACCCGCAAGATCGTCAAGCTGGGGAACGGCACGGGGCGGCAGCGATAGCACCCGAGGAGCCGCTCATTTGCGGGCGCTGACTTCCGCGAATTCCTTTTCACCGAGCAGGCTCTTCAGCGTCCCGGCGTCGGCGGCAGTCATCTGGTACCCCATCCCGATCGCCTTCCTGATTTCCTGCTTCGCCTCCTCGCGCTGTTTGTTCTCGAGGAGCGACAGTCCCAGCAGCCAGTGCCCAAAGGGGAAATCCGCGCTCTGCAGCATGCGCCGGTTCAGATCCACGGCTCGGCCGGGCTCCTTGCGAATCACGTACGTGCGCGCCAGCTGAAAGATCGCCTCCTGCCGGTTCGGGCTCAGTTCCACGGCCCTTCTGCCGAAGATTTCTGCCTGCTGGGCAAACTCCCGGTTCACATAGAGCGTCAGCCCGTTATAGATGTCATTCAGGATCATGTAAAACGCCGCATCCTGCGGATGAGCCTCAAGCGCCTCGGCAGTAAGCCGCATGATGAGCATGCCGGCATCGAAGGCTTGAGACACCTGGCGTTTGTTGATCACGCTGTTGACGATCAGGTAGGCGCAATTGAGCTTCTCGCGCGCTTCGTAGGGGGAGAAATGGGCGAAGGCATCGATATAAATCGATGTGCCGACGGCAGGATCCTGGGCGAAAACGGATCGTGCCTGAACATATTTGTGGTTGGCGATCGCAGTCTCCACGGTCATGTACAGCGCGGCAGCCGGCACGGCCAGCAGAAGCGTGAGCGCGAGGATGGGTCTCTTCCGTGCCTGCACAGCCTGCTTTTTCCTGGTCCTGACGTCACGCGGCTGCCGCGTGAACCATGACTGCAGCCGCGCCAGGGGCTCCGGCTCGCCGAGAGACAGGATGCAGGCCACGGTCATGAAGAATCCCATCAGAGATCCGAAGCTCTCGAACGCGACGGCATTGCTGATGAGATAGGCCGCCAGCCCTCCAGCCAGGCAACCGGCCAGCGGCCGGTCGCGCATGCGCCAGAGGCTGCGGGCAATCACTGCCAGAAGCAGAATGTAGAAGAGCAGCCCGAGGACACCGCGCTCAACCAGCACATCGATGAAGAAACTGTGGCTCTTGTCGAACCAGGTGTCCTCCAGGTTGTCCCTCAGGTTCGGGCTCACGCGGATATGCCGCGGATCGTAGTACTTGTTGAGCGTGTAATAGATGTTGTTGGTTCCCCAGCCGAACAGCGGGTGATCCCAGAATCCCCGGAGCGCGCTGTTCCAGCTCATCAGCCTGACGGAGGTCGAAATGTTTTCGGCCGCAGACAGGTGAGTCATACGCCGCAGCAGGGGAATCCGGCTGACCAGGCCGCTGTCGCGATAGTGATACAGAACGGGGAGGGCCAAGACCGCGCACAGCAAGAGCACAGTCCCCCAGACTTTGACCGCCTTTCGCCCGGCCACGCGAAACATGAACCAGACTGCGAGTGCAACGTTCCCGGCGATGAAACCCAGCAATACACCGCGAGTCTGGCCCGCGGCCAGGACCAACACCAGGAGTATCTCTCCTGCCATGAGGGCGACGGCAGCGGCGTATCGGAAGACCTTCCCCAGCACGCTGTCTGTGAATTTTGCCTTCAACCGGTTTGAGGGAATCCCGGTCATCAGAAAATACAGGCCCCAGAAAAAGTGAAACGTCAGATATGGACCCAACGCCAGGGGATTGCCGAATGCGCCTCCCGGCCGCAGCGGCGATGTGAGCATATCCAATAGCGGCTGAACAAAGCCCTTGGCGGAGACCTGCGATCCGCTCAGAACCGACAGGGCGACGGCAATGCTGACCCAGTAGGAAAAGTACATGAATGCAAGAACATTCCCTTTTCCGGACAGGATTGCGATCGGTTTCTCCGCATCAGCTTCCGTCCCCCGGCAGAACCAGGCCAGCAATGCCGCCCAGACGAGAAAGTGCAAGAGCAACACCAGGCCGTCCTGGCGGTCAATGAGTCCCCACAGGCTCAAACTCAGGTCGACACTGAAGCAGGCCGTGAGCAACGAGTAGGCCAAAAACCCGGCAAGCGCGACAAAAAGCGGCGAGAAAAGCAGACTCGCCCTGCCCCTTCCGGGCGAACCCGTCAGAAACGCCAAAATCCATGCCGCTGCCATCAATTCGACGAGAATCTGGAATCCCAACACCTTTGCCGTTATGTATGGCTGCAAAAATCCCGACCACACAAGCAGCGGCGTAAGGAGGGTCAAATAGAGACCCAGATGAATGAAACGGACCAGCCAGTAGGACAGCTTCCCTTTGTTGCGGTTTTGTGAAGTGTGCACGATTCCTGCTCTGCGCTGCTATCTGAGAATGAACCACAAAGACCTCGAAGACATTCAGTTATTTTCTTCGAGGTCTTTGCGGTTTGTTTTATCCCGACAGAACTAATGGTAGAGCGCGGCCAGCACCGCCTGCGGGTCCCAGCCCGTCAGCAGCGCCCACAGGCTGCCGTCGAAGGTGAACAGCCCTTTGGCCGCGCCGAAATCCACCACCAGCTTGCTGCCCCATTCGACAGCCGCTTCCGGGTCCCAACCCGACAACATCGTCCACGTCGAGCCGGCATAATAGAACAGCCCCTTGCCCGATCCGAAATCGATCACCAGATTGCTACCCCACTTGACCATCGCCTGCGGGTCCCAGCCCGTGAGCATCGTCCAACTGCTCCCGTTGTGGGTGTACAAGCCATGGCTCAGGCCGAAGTCGACCGCCAGCCCTCCTGTCCATTCCACCATCTGTTCCGGATTCCACGACGTCAGCATCGTCCAACTGCTCCCGTTGTACGTGAACAGGCCCTTGCCCGCGCCGAAATCAAGCGCCAGTTTGGTGCTCCATTTGACCATGCTTTCCGGATTCCAGCCCGTGAGGTAGGTCCAGGAACTGCCGTTATAATTGTACAAACCCTTGCCCGCCCCGAAATCAACTGCAAGCCCGCCCGCCCATTCCGTCGTGAGCACGGGATCCCATGCCGACAATTGAATCCACGATGTCCCGTTGTATTGAAACAATCCTCTGCCCGCCCCGAAATCCGCCAGCAGGCTGGTCCCGTATTTGACCATGCTCTCCGGGTTCCAGCTGGTGAGATAAGTCCAAGCAGTGCCGCTGTAATTGAAAAGCCCCTTCCCGGGCCCGAAGTCGATCGCAAAACCGCCCGTCCATTCGACAATCCGTACAGGGTCCCATCCTGAGAGCATGCTCCATGCCGTGCCGCTAAAGGAGAAAAGGCCCCTGCCGGCGCCGAAATCGGCCAGCAGCGGATTCAGAACCTGCGCCTGTTGTTGCGAGTGCTCGACATTGGACCAGGTGCTCTGAACAGCGCCCTGGCGTGCTTTGACCCGATACCAGTACGTCGTTCCCGGGGTGAGCCCGTTGAAAGTGCGGCTGGTTGCCGTGATCCAGCCGGAGTTCATAGGGGAAGTGAAATTCTGATTGTCGGCGCATTCCGCATAATACTCCGTGGCGGCCGATGCCGAGACCGTGATGGTGCGTTCGTAATAATTGTTCGTCTCATCTGCCTCCGACACGGCACCAAGGTAATCAACCCAAACCTTGAAGGTGTGAGATCCGGCTGCCAGGGGACCCACGCTCTGATCCGTCGCCAGGTAGAAGTACTGGCTGGCGTTGTGGCTTGGAATATCCCAGTCCCACGTGCCGCCTCCGGTTCCTGTCACTTCTATATGGAGACGGGAAGGGCCTGCGGCGCCTGTGCCTTGGTTCAGGCTGGTCCAGTTGAGAAACAGGAGCTGATTGTCGAAGAACGAGCCTGTATAGGCGTGAACCGCATTGCCTGCCAGCTGCGTCGTTCCTATGGGGATCTTGTCGTTCCAGACATCGGGCTTGTATGGGGTCAGATCCGCCAGGCTCGGAGCAGAGATACTGATGATCCTTTCATAGTAGTTGTTGCTTTCATTGGACTCCGAAACGGTACCCAGGTAGTCCGTCCAGATCTTAAATGTATGCGACCCGGCGGCCAGCGGACCTACGCTTTGGTCGGTCAAGAGATACCAGTATTGGTTTACAGGATTGTTGGAAATATCCCAGTCCCACGTGCCGCCGCCGGTCCCGGTTACTTCCACGTGGACACGGTAGGCGCCGGCTGCACCTGTACCCTGATTTAGGCTGGCCCAATTGAAATACAGAACTTGATTGTTGTAGAACGGGCCGCTGTACGTGTGTGCGGCATCGCCGGCCAGCTGCGTGCTTCCGACCGGCAGCTTGTCCGTCCAACCGGCGGGCATATACGGCGCGAGGTCGGGGATGGCAGGCAGGACATCCTTTTGAATGACAATCTCATCCACATAAGCGCCCGGCAGCCCGGAACCGCTGCCGTCGCTGACGAAGCGCAGCGCAAACCAGACCTGACTCTGCCCGCACAAGTTGCCCAGGACCGGAACCGAGGTCAGGTCGAACGCGGCCGTAGTCCAGGTCGATTGACTGCCGCTCGTCTGAGTACCGTAGAAATTGATGCCGTCCGTGGAAGCCATCCATTGAAGGTAGTCGTGATCCGCCTCAGATACATTTTTGTACCAGAAATTCACCTGCGCATTGGTGGCGCCGGCGAGGCTGAATGGCCCGTATATCATCCAGGCATCCATGTTATTCGGATAGCCGGATGAAGGCGAAACACCACTTGCCGCGCACCACCCGCTCCAGGAACCTGCCAGTGCCGCATAGTTGGTGTCGTCCCAGGTGGGCGTGCCGTAGAGAGTCCAGTTCGTCGCCGGAAAGCCTCCTTCAAAGGATTCGCTGCAGATCCACTGCCATGCCTCGGGAGGGCTTGTCGGCAGTTGCGCTTTCGCATCGTCCGATTGGCTCACGACGTGCAGCGCCGCCGTCCGACGCGCAAAGACGCCGGCGGCAGCGGATCCCAGCTCGCCGACCGCTGCGGATGGTACCGTCGGCCCGGCGGGCAAGCCGGCCGCAGCATAGTCTGAAGCGATGCCGGTCCCTGCGGTTCCGCCCGAGCCGAGCGCGCTCCCGGCAACTCCAGGCGTCCAGGAAATGGTGTTCGAGGTGCCGGCCGTAGTCGCGGGCTCCGCGCTGAGAACCGGCGCGGCCACGGTGTTTCCCGTCGTAAATGTGACGCCGAGAGTCTGCCAGAACAGGCTGTAGCTGCCGCTGGCGTCCGCACCGTCATAGTTCAGGTTCATGGCAACCCGGAACAGCCCGTTGGGACGGCGGCCGCCTGCCGTGCCCCAGGAATTCAGCATGATCCAGTAGGGATTGGCGGGATCGTCGTCGTTGTAGCCAACCACCAGAACTGCATGACCGCCGCCGCCGCTCGTCCAGGCCTTGCCGAAAAAGAAGTCGCTCCAGACCGCGGTTTCGTTCTGATTGGCCCAGAAATTACTGAACGCGGTCCAGTCCGCACTGGTCGACATGAAGAAACCGAACCAGACGGGCTTGTTCTGATTCAGCGCCGCCTTGATGTTGGCGATCGCCTGAGCCTGGCCGACGCTATGCGTGAGGACCTGTTGTGCCGCAATTGACTGGATACCGTAATTCGGGGTTTTCGCGATCGTGTCGCATATCACATTGCTGCCGTTCCCGCTCTGCCACTGGGCATTGGTGTTGGACCAGGGGATGGCGTATCCCTGCGCGGCGTAAAAGCCGGCAAAGTCGGTAAGCCACCCCCCTTCACAGAGGGCCTTCGCCGGATTGCAGGAATTGATGAACTGGACGGAGAGGCGGTCGTAGATGGTTTCCTGAACGTCAAGGGCAATTTCCATGGCGCCGGTGCCCGCCCATTGCCAGCAATTGCCGCACGAGCCCTGGTTGCGCTCCGCAGGCACATAGTTGAGATGGCTGAGCAGGCTCAGCGACGAAGCGAAGCTCTGCTGCATCGACCGTTCCCATGTAAAGGCAGGAGCCGAAAGCGACATCCGTTCCCAAAGCAGCTTGGTCTCATGATCCACGCGCATGATCGATGTGGCCTGGTCCGGCGCCTGATCCTGCATTGCCGCCAGAGGGAGTGCGATGGATATGCCCAGGAATGCCAGGACAACCACAGGGATTCGCTTCATATGGTTCACGGTTCACACCTCTCTGTTCTGGGATGGCGGGGGGCTGACCAAGCTTATAAGCCCCCATGACAAACGTCAACGAAATCCTCCCGAACCGGATGCCGAGCCGCAAAGACCTCGAAGACTGCAAAGATATTCTATGTCATAGCGGCAGTGTTTTCGTCACGGTGCCGCCCGATTGCGAACTCATCGTAGATTTCGGCGAGGGGAAAGGCAGAGTCGGGTAGGACGGAACATCCTGGCAGGGCCTTTCAGATGCGGCGCTTCCCTACACGCAGCTATCCTGCTTGGCAAGCTCCAGGCTCGCGTTCGGCATAGGCTCATTGACGAGCGCATAGGCCCAGCCTTCCTGCGATTGAACCAGCCGGAAAGCGCCTTCTTCACTGAGAAACTTCACATTGCTGTAGCGTACATCCCGATAGTCGCCTACCTTGCCGCTGGTCAGGGCTTGGGCAACCTGGACGATGCCGTCTTCCACCTTGAATTGGGGCGCAAAGCCCAGCTTCCTTATTTTCCCGAAGGTCACGCGGTAATTGCGCCGTTCCTCGGAGAAAGGCTTTACTAGTATCCTGGTTGCCGGAACATGCTTCCGGACGAGCTCCGCCACGGTCATGATCGTGAAGTTCTGATCGTCAGCCCCGACGTTGAAAGACTGGCCGCTGATCGTCTTGAGGGGTGATTGGAGCGTAAGGCATATGGCGGCCGCCGCATCCTCCACGTGCACGAAGGGCCGCCACTGGTCCCCGCCGGACACCGTGATTTCGCCGTCCACGATCGCCTTGGCCACGAAAAGGTTCACCACCAGGTCGAAGCGGGTGCGTCCCGAGAGGCCATAGATGGTGCCGAACCGCAGACAGGTGGGGGCAAACCGCGGAGTCGAGAGCGAGGAGAGGATGTGCTCGGAGGCAATCTTGGTGCGCGCGTAAAGGGAAACCGGGTGCAAGGCTGAGCGCTCATCCAGAATCTCGTGGCTGGCGCCGTACACCGAGCAGGTGCTTGCAAAGACGAAGCGATAAACCCCCATGCCTTTCGCCACCTCGGCGATCATCCGGGTGGCCATCACGTTGATGTCAATCGTCAGTCGTTCATTCAGCGCACATGCCGGGTCGCCGACGATGGCGCCCAGATGCACCACGGCGTCGATGTCATTCATCGCCTCGACCACGGTGTCGACCTGCCGGAAATCGGCCACCTTCAGTTCAAACTGGGGGTGCTCCAGAAAAGGCATGATCGGTTCACGCCCGTAGATGAGCAGGTCCAGGACACGCACCCTGTACCCCCGTGCCAAAAGCTGGCCGACCAGCGCCGACCCGATGTAGCCGGCTCCGCCGATGATGAGAATCTGCCGTTTTCTGGACGCTGTCCCCCCGAGCCCCAACTGCTGCTCGCTGCTCACAAGGTCGCGCCAGATCTGAGACCAGATACGGGCCAGGGTGAGAAGGATCAGCGTCAGGATCCACGAGAGCAGCAGCACGCCGCGCGGCAGGTAGATTTTCCTTGCCAGGATATAGAAAAGAAATCCGGAAATAAGGTAGCTCAGCGATACGGCCTGGAAAACCATGATCACTTTGTAGCGCCCCTGATAGAAGCGGCCGTAAGTGTAAAAACCGCTGAGGGCGAAAATGACCAGGGTTATCAGCGTGAGTATCAGGGAGGCCCTGAGAGGTCCGCGCATGTATTCAGTCAGGAGCGCCTCAGGGGTAAAGCCCAGCGGCTTTTCCCAAACGATGACATAGACAAAACGCAGGATCAGCGACAGGAGCAGGGAGAGATTTAGCAGCAGGAAATCGGCGGCAACGCGGAGCACCATGCCGCGCGACCAGGAGATGCGCGGCAATGAAAAATACTTCCATACACTATTCATGTTTCGTCCTCAGCGGGGCTAACCGGTCCCCCGGTCCGCACCGGGGAAATGTTCTCTCAGCCCGGCCGCGTGATCGTGGATCCGGCGTATGGCCCGGCACATCAGGGATACGGTCCCGTCGTCCATATTCGACCATATCGGCAGGCAGATGATGTTGGAGGCCAGGAAATCCGTGTGCGGCAGCGGCGCAGCAGCATCGTAAAAGGCGCGATACGCATCGTGGCGGTGGACGGGAGGATCGTAGTAGTTTCGGGTGTCGATGTTTTCCGCCCGGAGCGCGGCGGCAAACTGATCCCGGGACAAACCGAATTCCGGCGGATGCACGATGAGCGCGAGATCTTTGTAGGAGGATCGGTTCCCTGCGCCGACGCGCTGAAAGTCAAGGCCGGGAACATCAACAAGGGCGCTTTTTACCTGCCCGACGACCTCATTTCGCCGGGTGGCCGCGGACTCGACGTCGCGGAGGCTGTTTCTGCCGAGCAGGGCGCTCAATTCGGGCATCCGGCCGTTTACGCCGGCGAAACGGCTGCCGTAATGACCGTCGTTGCCGTACTCGCGGCCCGACCTGACCGACTCGGCCAGTTGGGGATCATTGGTGGTCACCATACCGCCTTCACCCGCAATCACCAGCTTGGTGGGGCTGAGGCTGAACACCTGGACATCCCCCTGGGAGCCCACGGCGCGCCCCTGGTACAACGATCCCAGGCCATGCGCGGCGTCAAAAATCAGCTTGAGACGGTGCCTCTGGCAGAGTTCCGCAAGTTCGGCGATGTCGGCGGGATTGCCGAAGTTGTGCGTGGCCACCACGGCACTCGTCCGGGGCCCGATGCGCGCGCGCACTGAGGCGGCGTCGATATTGGTTGTGTCGCGGTGGATATCCGCGAAGACGGGCCGGAGCCCGGCCCAGACCAGAGCGCTGACGGTCGCCATGAAGGTAAAACTGGGACAGATCACCTCGCCGGTGAGCCCGAGGCCTTTATAAGAAAGCATGAGACCCGTAGTGCAGCTGGACACGCCTACGGCATGGTCGGCGCCGACATGGGTGGCGACATCTCTTTCGAACGCGGCCAGCTGCGCTCCCTTGGTCACCATGCCGCTCGACAGTATCCGCCGGATGTCGTCCTCGAGATCGGCGAAGGAGGGAAGGACAGGGCGGACGAGGGGCAGCTTCTGGGCAAAAACCGGCTGGTTGCCGAGCAGCGCAGGCTTATCGTTCATGCCATCCCTCCTCTCTGGTTTGGATCGCCCGGGCGGGAACGCCAACCACGGTTGTGTTGGCAGCCACATCCCGCACGACGGCAGCGCCGGCGCCCACGATGCTCCATTCACCCACCGAGCAGTTCTGGATTATACTACTGCTCATCCCGATATAGCAGCCATCTCCGATCCGGACGCCTCCGGCGAGACGGGCCCCCGGATTGAGATTGCAGTAACGGCCGACCTGGGAATCGTGGCTGACGGAAACCCCTGTGTTCAGGGTCGAAAAATCCCCGATCATGACACCCGTGCTGACAACCACTTGAGGAAATATCACGACGCCGGTCCCGATCCGGGCATCCCGGGCAATGAGAGCTTCAGGGGACACCGCATTGGCAAACTGCATGTCCAGGCGCAGGCAGCGATCCACAACCTGCCGGCAGAGCGGCGGACTGCCGATTGCACAAATCACCCGCAAGGCAGAAACGTCCACGTCCTCGCACCAGCGCATGCCCCCGAGAACCGGTATGCCGCAAATGAGCTTGCCATGCAGGCCGGGATTGTCGTCGAGGAACCCGGCGATCCGGATTTTATCGCCGGCGCGCATCCGGTCCTGGAGAATCATGGACACTTCCGCGCCATGGCCGCCGGCACCAATGATGATGATGTCTCTTGTGATTTCCATTTGGTCCGCGGGGCCAAAACGCATCGCGATCTGGAGGGATCGCTGCCTGTGGCAACGTGGGTTGCGGAGCAGCCCAGGATGCGCAGGTTAGGTTCCCGCCCGTCTGCCTCTACATTTCCTGCCGGCCGGATGAGATTGTGTTGACGCCATGTAATGTCGTTTATGGTTGCTGATCCCAAAGCGACCAATGTCCCTTCCGAGCCAAGGGGAGCCGGCCTTTGAAATTCAAATGCTTGCGGCCGCACGGGATCGCCTCTACATTGCCTGAATGACGCAGGAAAGTCCAGCATAACGCTCCCGGCATCGGTGGCGGAGGCCCGTTTCCGAATCGCAGCGGGACTAGTTACCTGTTGACATCACGAACGGCAAGGCATTATGTTTCCTCTCTGTTGCACCCGTCCAGGAGGAGGAACATTGCCGGACCAGACCACCAGTGGTGAGAATCATCCCGCGCGCCCGAACTCTGCCAGCGAATTCGAGCGGGAGCCCGGGCTGGTGGATGCCATACGGCTTTTATATCAGCGACGGATCCGACTGGCCACCTACTTCCTGGCATTCCTGGCGATCGGCATAATTGCCTACCTCCTCTGGTATTTCACAGCGCCCAAGACCGTACAAGGCACCCTGAGCCTCGATTTTCAGGGGATCGAGAGGCACGAGTACCCCTCCGGCAGGAAATTCAATGTCGAGGACTTCCGCGCCCCCGATCTGCTCTCCAAGGCGCTGGCGGCGGCGGGGATTCCAGTGGAACGCGCGCAAATTCGGGATCTGGCCGCCCACCTGAACATCCGGCCCGTGATCCCCCCGGAGATACAGGCGCGCTGGCAAAAGGCCGATAAAGATGCGACCAAGAGGGAAGAGTATCTTCCGAACGAGTTTGAGATCGGTATTGACCTGCCGGGATTGAGCAACGCTCAGCGGCTCCGGCTCTTTGACGCCGTGATCCGGAACTACCAGGAGCGGGTCAAGAATGAGCAGAAGTCGGCGCTCACCTTCGTGGCTTCCTGGGACTCATCCTACGAAAAGCTTGCCGATAGATACGACTACTGGGATATCCCCGATCTATTCCGTGAAAGCTACGGCCTGCTGAGCCGGCATTTGACAAACCTGATCGGCGAAGCAACAAAGTACCCCGATGCCACATACCAGCTGTCCTTTCGCGAGATTGAAAAGGAGTTGAAAACCTGGAACTGGACCCGGCTCCAGGCACTGGAGGCCGTGACGTATCAAGGACAGCTGGTCCGGAGCCCGGATATCGTAAGCCGGCGCATTCAGTATCGCATCCAGGATCTGGACATCCAGATTCGCGAGCAAGCCCAGGAAGCCAATGAAGCGATGCGTCTGCTCGAAACGATTGAGCGGCCCAAGGCCATGCTGGCCGGACAATTGAGCAGCAAGGAAGGCCTGCCCCTGGTTGACGCCACCGCCCTGGACCGGCTGATCAAGAGCGACTACGTGGGCCCGGTTGTGCAACGCATTTCGCTTCTCCAGGAAACCACCAAGGGGATGGAAATGGAGAAGGCGCGGCTTGAAAAGCAGCTTTCCTGGCTCCCCAAATCTGCGACCGGAGGCCAGCTTCCGGGAGGATACCAGCAGCTTGTGACCACCCTCTCTTCGGAGTTGAGCGCGATCATAGCGAACTATAACCAACTCCTGGATAAATATCTCACGGCCACAATCATCAGCCTGGTTGTGATCAAGCAGTCACCCGTGATTGTTACTGTCAGCGATTCCCCGTATCTCGTGCCCATTGGGATTGTCCTCTTCAGCCTTTTTCTGGCGTTGATTATACTGGGAATCCAGCGGCTGCTCGAAAGGGCTCGAGAATAGCCTCAACTCCGGCTCTGCGGGAAAACCTCGAATCCCGAAATGCCGCAATGCACATAATCAGCCATGCAGGTTGCCGCGTCGCGGGCAATGCGGCAGGGAGAGTGTGTTGCTCGTACACGAGGCGCAGAGGTAAAAGGCTTGCCGTCGCACCCGCATCCTTCGAAGATTCATCTCCCATCTTGTGTCCCGATTCGTCAATAACATGGTAGCGGCCTCCATAGGGCGGGCATGCAGCTCGACTGGATGAGGAATGACCGGCAATTCGACTAAGACCTCTGAGAACCGTCGTAAGTTGGCAGAGGGCTCCCTTATCCAGAGACTTTCGGATCGGTGGTACCCTACTAGGAATACGAGAGAGCCGTTCACGCTTTTTCTCGAAGAGCTTCTGCAGCACTTGGATTCATCCAGCAATGTCATCGATCTCGGTGCCGGGGCGGGGTCCTTTTACAAATATAAACTCAAGGGCTGTGTTTCGCGGATTGTCGGCGTGGATGCCGGACCGCGGGTACTCAGTAATCCCCTGCTGGACGAGGGGCGAGTCGGCGACCTGTGCGCGCTGCCCTTTCCAGAGGCCTCCTTCGACGTGGCCTTCTCCATCTACGTCCTGGAGCACATCGCCGATCCGAATCGCTTCTGTCGGGAGGTTGCGCGCGTCCTCAAGCCAGGGGGGTGGTTTCTCGCTCTAACGCCTAATCGATATCATTATGTATCACTTGCAGCAGCAGCAACACCGCTGAGGTTCCACCGCTTTTTCAACCGGTTGCGAGGAGTAGGTGATGAAGACAGTTTCCGCACGGAATACCGCCTCAACACGCGCAGGTCGCTGACCCGCCACTTTACAGCTGCCGGATTCCAGGTTCAATTGATGAGATTTGTCGAAGTCAGGCCGAATTACCTCACTTTTTCGCTGCCTCTCTTTCTTTTGGGAGCAGCCTACGAGCGGCTGCTAAACGCAGTTCCCGCTCTTGCGGGGCTTCGAGCCAACATCATCTGCGGATTTTCGAAGCCTCGGGAGGCAAGGAGCGATCACAACGGCAGTGCTCGGAAAGGGCTACGAAATTCTGCGGTTGGCTCCCCCATGATCTTTACAACCGGCACGAAGGCATAAGGGTAGATGGGAAATCAGCACGGCTGGACACTGGCCGCGGTATCCGGTCCTTGCTGGCATTGCCGGATTTTGTTCCTCAGCACATATATCATGCATGCACTGCCCAGAAAACGGCTCGCAATCCGGCGCTTGTCCAGATTCATGGCGTCACCCAAGATAGAAAAGCCGGTATAAAACAGGTGATTCGGATGGATCTTGCGTACTTCCCAGCCGTGCCGTTCGAAAAATGGCCGCCAGTGAAAGCGACTAAAACCATAGAACTCCGTCAGAAAGTTGCCGCATGCACCGTGTCGTGCCGGCAGTATCGCCTTTTTAAGCAATGCCAAGGGTTTCAGTTGTCGAGCCTTGTTCTCAAAACGCTGCACCAAGTCGTCACGCGTTTCATGCTTGGGAAAGAAACGCCGCCAAAGGATCTTGGCGATGAAAAAATAGTGGAAGATATTGGTCCAGAAGCGCCAAGTACTCGATGGCAGTATATGAATTGCCAGACCATCCGGCTTAAGCACCCGGTGCATTTCACCTTGAAAGGCGTCGATATGGGGGATGTGTTCCAATACATTGGAACTAAACAGCACATCAAACTTGCCGTCTGGAAACGGAATGTGCCGACCATCGTAGGTTCTCACGGGCCAGACTTTGCCTTCAAGGTCGACGCTGTCCGCCAAATCGATTGCCTCCACGTTGAAACCGTTTGCCGCCAGGAGAGCAGCTTGCCAGCCAGACCCGGCGCCGATTTCCAGAACGTGCACACTCGCAGGCAATTCGGACAGAATGCACGTAAGTTCGTAAGCGCGAATTTGCGCCAAGAATGAACTGCTCATCGATAGCAGGCCGCCATTCAACAATCCCTCGCATGTTCAAGACCATCAACCCGGTCGAAGGGCGCGTGCGGTACACGATGGCTTGCCTGCGCCGGAACTGAGGGCTGGAGTCCTGCTGATCTTACCTATGGCCTCAGCCCCAGTAAACGAAAAACGAAGTGCCAACAAATCCGTGGATAAATTCCGGCCTCAAAGCGCGCGGCTAAAGGTTGATTCTTCGCTCCCGGAGCGCTGAGGAGGTACATTCACGCTCCAAGGAAGGGGCCCGGAATTGGGCTCCTGAATCCGGCAACGTGCCGGCCTTTGGCGGCGTCCGGCGGCAGAATACCCTGGAGAGCAATGACCGTCATTTTCACCTTCAGGTATCGCCGCAGAGAGGAAGATCGGTTTCCGAGATTTGAGATGTTTGGAGCAAGAGTCTGTGAGATTCCCGCGGTTCGATTGCGGTTTTGAATTATAATGAAATACTATGTTG
>Ga0316620_10000237_pt1 | contig 22039 bp, 19 predicted proteins | sample OWC_Aug_M1_C1_D5_FD_207651 | JGI IMG/M metagenome (GOLD analysis project Ga0316620, IMG submission 207651) | Wetland soil microbial communities from Old Woman Creek delta, Ohio, United States - OWC_Aug_M1_C1_D5_B | ecosystem: Environmental > Terrestrial > Soil > Wetlands | place: USA: Ohio...
CCGCAAAATGTTGGAAACAAAAAGGGCCATTTTCGACGTGCGTCGAAAATGGCCCTAAAAAGGTCGGTTTAGACCTCAAACTGCGGAAGTCGGGCTAGCGGCCTATTCCATGCATGAACCCGCGGCCGCGCGCACCGAAAGGCAGGCCGTTTTCATCACGCAGCTTGATGCTCTGTTGCGTGACGGTGTTCAGGATCTCCGCGGCGACATAATAGCCCTCCTGCCGGAGAGAGGGATAGGCGAGAACCGAAAGCGAGTCCCCAGCGGAGATCGTGAAGCCGGCCTGTTGCAGCGCCCAAAAGGGGCTGGCAATGACGGTCGTCGCTTTGCCATCCGCCAGAATGGTGAAGTTCGGCAGGCGCTGTCCGGGTCCCAAATCGACGCTTTGAACGATACCAGCCAGGGTTTTCCCTGCTTTGAGGTCGAGGTTGGCACATATCGAGCAATCGCCCATGCCCGGGCCGGCGCCGCGCATCATGCCCCGCCCCATGGCCCCGGCGCCGCGCATCCCTCTGGGCCCGCCGCCCGGAAGGGGCATACCCGCCGTGTTTCGCAGGACGACGATGGCACCGGCTTCGTCTCTGAGTTCGGTCGCAACGTATGCGTTGGCAATCCTTGAATCAGGAAACGCCTTGACCTGCAATACCTGTCCGACCTTGATTTCGAACTTGCTTTCCGCCAATAACCGGTATGGCCCGAGCAGAACCGTAACGGCGCCGCGTGCGCTGTCCTGCAGTGTGATGGAAGGCATTCCCTGCCCGGGCGCCAGATTTGCAGCGCTGACCGTGCCGGCCAGTGTCACAATGTTTTCCTGGACAGGCACCTGAGAACCTTGCGTCCCCATGCCCCGATGCGGCCCCTGGCCTTGTGCCAGGGCTGCCCCTGCCAAAAGTATCAAGGCCATTGCCGCCGAACCGCCCCAAAAGAGTCTCTTGCTCATAATCCTTTCCCCCTTGTTTTCATCCGGCCGCATGCCGGCCGGTTTCCGAGTTCCACTGTTCTCTGCTTCCCGCGGGAGGTCCTGAGCCCTATCACTCCAACCGGCGCGAGAGGCACTTTTGAATCAGGCAATGTACGTGCCAATGGCTGTGCAGCAGGGTGTCACGTCATAACACGATGGATATATCCTTATATTGCAGCAATTGGCTGCACTGCCGGAACCGGAAACGGCGTTTCATTCCCATCAGCGTGAGTCATCGAACGCAAACCTTGCACTTCAGCAATATCAGTGCCGCAAATTTTGCACGTGAGGCGCTGATGGAATCAGGAACACGAAATATGCGAAACACACGAAATTGTCCTTGGTGCGGGCAAAAGCGGCAGGGCTCCATTGATCTTCTTTCGTCGAAGCCTTTTCCTCACTCCGTTTCGTGCATTTCGTGTATTTCGTGGTTCAGAGATTCACGGCCATACGGCCGGAATCATTCTTTGCCGGCAAGGCCGTATTCCTTCAGCCGGTATTGGAGAGTTCGCAGACTCATGCCGAGCTCTCTGGCGGTGCTGCGCCGCTCTCCCCGGTTACGCTCCAAAGCATCGAGGATCGCGGCTCTCTCGATTTCCGCCAGTGTCAGAGGATGGGAGACGGCCGGGTGCGGCCGTGCAAACTGGAGCGGGAGGTCCTCGGCAAGCACAGCCTCGCTCTTGGCGACAATGAGGGAACGCTCCAGCGCGTTCTGCAGTTCGCGTACATTGCCGGGCCAGTCATAATCGTAAAGCAGCTTCCGGACATCGGGATGGAGTCCACCGAAGCGACGGCCGATGCGGGCGGCTATCTTGCCGGCAAAATAATCCGCCAGCGGGAGGATGTCCTCGCGCCTGTCCCGCAGTGCCGGGATGTGAATGGGAAACACGTTCAGCCGGTAGAAGAGATCTTCGCGAAAAGTTTTCCGTTCCAGGGCGCCCGCGAGATCCACGTTCGTGGCTGCGATCACGCGCACGTCCACCACGATCGTCCGGGTTCCGCCTATCCTCTCGAACTGCTGTTCCTGAAGCACGCGCAGCAGCTTGGCCTGGACATTGGCGCTCATCTCCGCCACCTCATCGAGGAACAGGGTACCGCCGTGAGCAAGTTCGAAGCGGCCGCGGCGCGCCTGAACGGCGCCGGTGAAAGCACCTTTTTCATGGCCGAAGAGCTCGGATTCCAGAAGAGCCTCGGGCAGGGCGGCACAATTTACGGCGACAATCGGTTCTTCGTTGCGCGGGCTCTGCCGGTGGATGAAGCGGGCGATCACTTCTTTTCCAGTGCCTGATTCGCCCGTCAGGAGCACCGTGGTCGGCTGCTGGGCAACCTGCGATGCCAGCGTAAGCACCTGTTTCATGGCGGCGCTTTCCGCCACAATGTCCGGCGGAAACCGGGCTTCGGTTTCAGCCTGCAGCACCAGGCTCCGGTCGACCAGCACGCGCTGGCGCAACGTGCGCGCCACGACCATGCGCAGCTCATCCGGGCTCTTGAGCGGTTTGGTGAGATACTCCTGGGCGCCGAGCTTCATGGCTTCCACCGCGGTTGCAATGGAACCATAGGCAGTGAGCACGATCACGGGGATTTCCGGCACGCGCTCGCGCACCCACCTGACCAGCTCAATGCCGCCCATGTCGGGCATGCGGTCGTCGGTAATGATCAGGTCAAAGCTGCGCGCAGACAGCAACTGCATCGCCTCCCGGCCGTTGGCGGCAGGCACCACCGTATAGTCCTTGCTGAGGGAAGCAGTAAGCAGCTGCCTCTGGGCCGGTTCGTCATCAACTACCAGGATCGAGTTCTTCATGCCGATGTTCCCGTTAACCCGCCAGGGCAGCAAATCGGGCTGCCGTAGGTTCCGCGTCCTTGCGGTTCCCGACCGTGCTGGCGCCGCGCCACATTCCGCATACATGTCTCACATTGCCGGCACCTGCGGTATCCCCGTCATTCCGTTGGCGGTGCGTGCATCGGCAGACGGAGCGTGCAGCGGGCGCCTCCTTCCGGGCGGCCGGCGAGCTGCAGACTGCCGCCGAGGCGCTCGGCAATCCGGCGCGAAATCGGCAACCCCAGGCCGGTTCCCTTAGTCTTGGTGGTGGCAAACGGCTGAAACAGCTCCTCCGGGTCCCGATCGCCGAGGCCCGGTCCGGAGTCATCAACCTCGATTGTGAGCGAATCAGCCTTCTCGTCGTGCCGGATCCGGACAGTAATCGCTCCCTCAGGCCGGGTAGCATCCATCGCGTTGAGCAGGACATTCAACAGGACTTGCCGGAGGCCGTTTTCGTCGGAGTGGATCACGAGTTCCTCCGGCGAGGATTCGGTTTCCAGCTTTATCCGGGCCGCATCGAGCTTTGGCTGCAGCACAGCCTTGACGTCGGAGAGCGTACGCAGGATATCGAACCGGCTGATCTGCGGATCGCGCGGCCGCGCAAAACTGAGAAGATCGGTGACCAGTTGCTCCAGGCGCTCGGCCTCGTGCACGACGGTGGTCATGAGCGACTGGGTCTTATGGTCGCCGGGGAGGTCCTCCTGGGCAAGTTGCGTCAATCCTTTCATGGCGCCCAACGGATTGCGGATCTCATGCGCCAGGGTCGCAGCCATGGAACCCAGCGCCGTAAGATGCCTGGCGGATTCCTCTCTGGCCTTGAGCTGCAGGAAGCGCTTCAGAGTGCGGAGAAAGTAGCGGGCCAGTGCGAGGAGGGTGACGATGGCAACCCCGTTCATGACCAGATGCAGTATCGCCTGCCACCGGATGAAATCGGCGGAGGAAGAATAGACGCCTACGCGGAGCCGGGCCGGCATGGAACGGCGTGCCATACCCGGTCCCATGCCCTGTCCCCCGCCGGGGCCCATTCCCATGCCTCTGCCCCTCCCCGGCCCACCCCTGGGAAAGAGCAAAGATGCGTCATAGATGTAGATCCCGGTTCCCTGCGAGCGGGCAAAGCCCGGCTCGGCCTCAAACAAGGCGGCAAAGCGATCCCCTTCGCCGGCCAATACCTGTCCGGATTCATCCAGAACCGACATAAATGCCACGGACTGGCCTCTCGTTTTGACGCTTTCGGCGAACAGACTCTGCCATACGCTGGGATTGCTCCGGTCCGGTCCGCGTATCTGGGCATCGACGGCAGCGGCCAGATCGGAGGCGGTCTTTCGCAGGTATTCGGTCCGCAGCGCGTTCAAACGGACAAAGTCGTAGGCGGCACTGGCTGCGAGGCCAAGACACACGACGCCCACGATGCCAATAAACACCTTGGTGGGAAATCCGCTCAATCGTCGATGCGCTTTAATGGCAGCCTCTTCCAAAGCTCGCTCCCAACCTGCCGGATCCGCAAAACAACATGCACGTTTCGGGCCACCATCATACTCCAGGAGATGCCGTCTTGATAGCCTGGCGCCCGCACGGTACAATGCGGTTTTCCTCGGGAGACGCCATGGCTCTGATCCAATTCACGAAAAACCATTCCGATCATTCCACCGACAAGGGCTATCAGTTCGAGTTTTTCTGTGACCGCTGCGGCAACGGATTCATGAGCGAGTTCAAACCCTCAGTGGCGGGACTTGCCACGGGCGCTCTCAGGGCGGCAGGAGACATCTTTGGAGGCATTTTCGGCCGGGCGAGCCACGGCACCTATGAGATTGAACGCGTCGTGCGCGGTCCAGGACACGATGCCGCCTTTCGCGACGCCGTCCAGGAAGCCAAGCCGAATTTCCGGCAGTGTCCCAAGTGCGCGGGCTGGGTGTGCCTGACCACATGCTGGAATGACAGGCGCGGGCTCTGCTACGAGTGCGCGCCCAACGTCGAGACCGAGTTGTCAGCGGCGCAGGCACAGACAACGGTGGAGCAGTTGCGCGAAAAGGTCCGGCAGCAGGACCTGACCAAAGACATCGATGTCACCAGCCAGGCGGTTGCCCTCTGTCCGAGTTGCGGCGCGCGCACCCAGGGAGCCAAGTTCTGTCCCGAGTGCGGTAAGCCGTTGCGTCCCAAGAATGAGTGCGCCCGCTGCGGGACCAGGACAGAAGCCGGCACCAAATTCTGCCCGGAATGCGGCAGCAGGATGGGCTGAACCCATGGCGGCCTATTCGGGCACGCTGGCACGCACGCAGGCGAATGGCGCTTCTGCGCCGGCACTTCCATGCCGGCTCGATTTCAATGATGAAAGCCTGACTCTTGTCCCGGCGGCGGGCCCGCCGTTGACGCTCGACCTGGGCGACATCGACGAGTTTTCTCCGGCAGAGTTCGAGCTGTACCTGACGCTCTACACCGGGGAAAGGCTCTCCCTGAGCCGTTTCGGCAAGTCCTTCCAGGATCTGTTGCGCGAGCTTCAGGAAGCCCACCGCACGCGTATCGTCCGATGCCTGCTCCTCGAAGACCTGGAAGAGATCGCCCGTTTTGAAGGCAATGCGCGTCTCGAGTCGACGGCCGGCAGTTGCTCTGCTCCGGCTGAAATCCGGTTGTATCGAAGCAACCTGGCCGTGCTGCCGCAATCGTACACCGGTTTTCAATGGCGGCTTGCCGACGTCGACGCGGTCAGGTTCGAAGAGGCGGATTATGCCATCGTGCTCCGATCAGGAGATGAAACCCTCACCATGACTCGCCTCGCCAAGCGGACGCGGGAATTCCAGGAGCGACTTCAGGCCGCAATGGCCGACGTGGCCGGCCGGAGCGCCCTCACGGTGCGCTCGGTCTTCCCGTTCCTGACACCGGAGCAGTTTCCACGCGTCGCCGAACTCATGAAAGACGGACATGTGACTGCCGTTGCCGGGCTTGCATCAATCCATCCCGGGACGGGTCGGGCGCTGTCTGAGACGGTGGTCAACACCCGGCTGAAACCTTATTACGAGCTGCTGGCATCGCGGGCCGCGGCCTGCGGGCCATACGCCGGCTTCAAACTCATCCGCAAAGATATAGGGCCGGAGGGCGAAGGGGAGGAAGAGGTTCCGGCGGAAACGGAGCCGCCGGCCCTGTCTCTCGGCGGGGCACGTCCGGACGATGCTGTTACTCCGCACAGCGGGCAGGAAAACGAAGGAAGCGAAACCGAGGTGCTTCACTGGTTCATTTTCCCTCTGCATACGCACGGCGCCGAAGGCATGCCGCAGGCCGCGGCATGGGAAGCAACCTCCCGCTCGGGCCGGGCGACCTATTTTTTCCGGCTGATACCGGCATCCGTCGAATGGCGGGCAGGTGATCCCGCAGAGCAGGCAGCGGCCATCGATGCCGCGGTTCGCCGCCTGAACCGCGGTCTCCTGCTGCTCAATTTCCGGCGTGAGCCTTTATACCTGTCCGATGATGCCCTGCAAATGCAGGCGCGTTATCGGCGCTATGCAGTCGCATGCCGGAAGATCCCGGTGCTGCGGCAGCTGCGCTCCTCGTACCTCGGCCGCGTCCTTCACACCTCCCCGCAGTCCTGGCAGCAGCAGGTGGAGCGCCTCCTGGCAGGAATATAGGCTCCAAACCCACGGCATCCTCCCGATACCGTGAACTATCGCCGCACCCGCGGGCCGGCGGCGTAATCAAGGAAAGCGGCGGCGAAGCCGCCCTTGGACTGCGGCGTTTATGCGCCGCCTTTGCGCTTCTCCATGCCTCCCCGCCGCGCCCCAAAGCGGCGAATCATCGCCGCACTCCAAGGCGCCTCCGGCGCCCGCGTCCTGGCAGAATGTGTGGTTTACTCACCGGCCTCGCGGCCTCGCTCCATCGACCCGGCGTAGTCCCCACGAACGCGGCGGCGAAGCCGCCCTTGGACTGCGGCGTTTATACGGCGCCTTGCGGCCTGGCTTTACTTCATCGGCCCAGTCCCGTAAATCCATCGGAACACTGCATCCCGGCGTTCCTCGTCCTGCTGCCTGCGGCCACGAAGCTCTTTAAGGCTTCCGCTCATAATCTGGGACACTTCACTCATCAGCCGGTGTTTATCCCCGTGTGCATAACGCGTAACATCGATGGGCCTGTCGATCTTGATGCGAATAATCACTCCCGGATTCACCTGTAAGGTTTTAGGCATGATGACCCGGCAACTCCCCTCCAGCGTCACGGGCACCAGCGGCACCCCGGTTCTCAGCGCCAGCGCGAAAGCGCCGCTGTGAAACTGGCCGAGGTCGCCATCGCGGCTGCGGGTCCCTTCCGGGAAGGCGATGGCGTTAACACCCCCCTGAATGATTTTTGCGGCGGCCACGATGCTGCGTGCAGCCTCACGGGGATGCTCGCGATCGATGGGGATGTATCCGGAGCGGCGCATATGCCAGCCCATGAACGGGACGCTGAAGAGCGACTTCTTGGCCACCCAGCGGAACTGGATCGGGAGATGCGCAGAGAGCGCGAGGATGTCGTGCAGGCCGCTGTGGTTGGCAACCAGCAGCTGCGGTTGGGAAATGTCGATGTTCTGCAAGCCCTCGATCTCCACCCGGGCGCGGCTCAGCCACAGGTTGTCGCGCGACCACCGCCGCATGCAGAAGTGCTGGGGCCTGCCGCTGCCCGAAACCAGGCCCCCCAGAATCGAAACGGTCGCCCAGAAGGCCGTGCTCAGGCCGCAGCCTGTCCAACACCAGAGGGTATAGATCTTTGCCTTGAAGCGTTGCATGGATAGCGCCAGCCGCGGATGTCGGCAGCCGGAAAAAGACTTTGCACGATCACAGCGAACTGTCAACTTGCCGGAAGCGGAGGCGTCCTGAGGACCTGAATACCGCCGTCACCCTTGTTCTGCCGGGGAGGACACCTGCTGCACCGTGGACTGCTGCCGTTCGGTTCTGGCGGATCGGAGCAACATGGCCGCCGTGTAAACCACAACGATAATGACCAGCGCTTTCACGTAATCGAGCGGCAGGGACTTGACAATCAGCAGAGCAATGAGCACGGCCGGGATGCCCCCGATCGCCAGACCGACCACCGCCTTCAAATCGAAACTTCCCTTGCGGATGAAACGGGCGCTGCTCACGGGCATCAGAAACGCACACGATCCCATCATGATGGGAAAGGCCGTCCTGTCGGTCATCCCCAACAAGCCGATCATGATGAGACAGGGTGCATACAGGCCGATGCCGAGGGTCATGAGGGCGCCGAGCGCAAAATTGCCCGCCATCCCGGCCCACAGCAGCGGCCCGCTCAGGCCGAGCGCCTCGGATCCTCCCGGCACGGCCCCGGTCAGTCTCAGCAGCATGATCCCGGCCGCCGCCAGCAGCACGATGCCCATGCCGATCTGGACCTTTCTTCTGGACCAACCGGCAACGATCCCGGCGCCGAACCACGCGCCGACGACCGCTGAGATGATCAGCAGGATGAGTGTCTTGGCATCAACCTCGATGATCATGATGGAGATGAACGCCTGCGTGATCGTGGGCAGCGTGTGGCCGACATTCAGAGTGCCGGGAATCACCCGATCGTCCACCATCTTCCAGAATTTGAAAAACGAGGTCGTAGTCGCGAAGGAGCCGATGCCAAGCGCATCGAAAAAATTGGTGATGAAACCGATGCCGATGAAAGAGATCCTCGTGGTTCCCCGCTTGCGCACGACCGCGCTGAGCCAAACCGCCAGATAAAACAGCGTGAACGCGCCGAGTACGACGAGCAGCCAGCCTTTGACAGAAAACATGGGGCGCATGCTACCCCAATCGTTTCCAAAGGACAATTGAATTCTGGCATCTGCGGCTCGGGCGAGAAGGCCCTCCTGTCCACGCCGCCGGCATCGCCGAATAAAGCGAAAGAGCCTCAAAGACATGCCACAAAGTCTTTGAAGCTCCTTGATTTCTCGTGTTGCGGCGCCAGGTCTTTACTTACTCAGGCTCTATTTTGAATCCCACTTTCAGCATGACCTGAAACTCGTCCACTTTGCCGTCCCTGATATGGCCGCGCTCCTCCACAACCTGGAACCAGCCCGGATTCTTGACGGTTTTCGAAATCTCCACCACTGCCGCCTTGACCGCGTCTGCAAAGCTGACGGAAGAGGTACCTACCACCTCGACGATCTTGAATGTACCCGGCATAGAGAAAACCCTCCTTAGTAGAGTCCATTAAAATTTGCCATGGATTTTGCAGTTTTCCTAAGACAATTTCGGCAGTCCCGGCGCTGGGGGGCTTCGCGGTTATGGCATCGGCTACGGCCGCCGACGGGCCTCAAGGAAGGTGGCCGGATTCATGCTCCACCACCCGAGCGGCCAGCGGTTGTGAGGCAACCTCCCCAGAATCCTGTCTCTCGGCACCACCAGTTCATCCTGTATCCGGGCAATGAGCTGGCGGTTCTCGGGCAGAACGAGATACTCGGAAGGCCCCAGTGTCCTCATGGGCAGCGAATCGGCGGATTGGTGTTCGGCGGTAACATAGGGCTCTTCCCATTCTTGCCCGTTGATCCTGAGCGCTCCTCCGGCAAGCTCGACGGCATCTCCCGGAAGTCCAACGACACGCCCTACCAGGCAGTTCTCGCTATCCCAGGATAGAATCGATCTGGCGCCGACAACGAGGCTGCCACGGGGCCGATCCCGCTGGACTTGTTGGGTTTTCGGGGAAATAATCACGAGCTCAAAGCGCTTGGGAGACCGGAGCTGATAGGCCAGCCGATCGATGTGGATTTCAACCTTAGTGTTGGGGGACAGGGTCGATGACGGGTCAGATGCAAGAATGCGCACAATCCTCTGGGCGACGATCGGCTGCACATACTGGAGATCGACCCTGGCCGGCGCTACGATCAAGAAACTGGCCACGGCGGGCACGGCGACCAGCAGGGAGCCCACAAGGTATGGAATCACGACCTTGAAGTCGCGGATGCGGTACACGGCGCGAAGTGCCAGGATGACCAGAATCAGGTTCCAGATAAAGAACACGATCCCCAACGACACCATGACGCTCAGGGTGACCGCCTTGAAGTTCCGCATCAAGTAAGCGATCTCCTGCGGCACCAACAGGAAAGCAATCAATGCCAGAATGATCATCAGCAGCCCGGGAACGCCGGTATAGCCGAACACGACGAAAAGATCCGCCAAGGTGCCCCGACCTTGTTCCGGGGATTCCTGGGGCCGGAACATCCGGGCAATAATATGAATGAAGAACAGTTTCAGGTAGACGGCGATCGCTGCGGTGACAAGCGGCGGAATAAAGGAATAGCCCGGAAACGGTTCCCGGTCAAAGTAAACGCCGCCCATGTAGGAAAATCCGAAATAGATGGGGACCACGAGAAGGATCAGGGATCCCCAGACAGCCCCGCGCTCCTTGATCAGGTCAAAGCGGCGGGCGGGTGATGTGATGATGAGGCGGATATCGCTCAGAAACTCGAGAAAGCTCAACTTCCTGCCGTTAATCATTTCCGCCCTGCTCCTAGAATACTTGCCTCAGAATCTGGATCACTTCGCTCGCCCCGGGAAGAATCCGGTCCAGCCGGAAGGTGCTGATGGTGCGCTCCAGCGCGAAAGCCACGGCCACTGCCACATAGCACAGCGTCGGCAGCGGATGCTCCAATGCTTGATTCCAAGCCCTAACCAGGATGTCATGCAGGAAGGGGACGATGCCTTCGCTCCTGCCGGAGGCCATGTCCCGCCGATATTGGGCCAACAACACTGCCTTTCTGGACTGCGCCGCCTGCTCGGGAATTTCCGGGACAGGCCAGGCCTGGATTCGCCCCACCAGATCCCCGTACTCCCTGAAGATCGCGTGGCACTCCGTGCATTCCTTCAGATGGCTTGATATTTGCCGCTCGACATCGGCGGTCTCCTCCTGAAGAAAATGCATGAGCAGCTCTTCCTCGGAAAAATGTCGCGATGCGTGGCGCTTCATTGAGTCCCTCCTGCCCTGCGCACCGCCCGCCGCACGGCGTGTGTGGCACGAAACAGAGAGGTTTTGATGGTACCAAGACTGCAGTCTTCCATGTCGGCAATCTCTTCGAGCTTCATCTCATGGAAATAGCGGAGCATAAACACTTTCTTCTGCAGTTCAGGCAGCTCCGCCACGCAACTCCGGATTCGATCGATGCTTTCTCTCTTCTCCAGCGCACTGAAAGGCGTAAGTATGGCTTCTCCCAGGGTATGTTCCGGCAAGGCCTCCCGATCCGATGCCGGGTCCTGGCTGGATTGGGGACGCCGCTGGCGAGTGCGCCAGCAATCGATGGCGTGATTGACGGCCATTCGATACAACCATGTGGAAAATTTGGCTTTACGGGAATCCCAATCCGCGAGTGAACGATAGAGCTTGATGAAAATCTCCTGCGTCGCGTCCTGCGCCTCCGCCATGTCCTGAACAATCCGATAGGCGGTGGCATAGACCCTGGGATGATATGCGTCGTACAGTCGGGAGAATGCATCTTCATCCCCATCAAGGATTTTCTCGACCAGATCCGCATCGGATTGTGACGTTACCATTGCATCCCGACCCCGATAGAATCCGGCCTGAATCCTGTCACAGCCGTTTGTACGCCTCGGTTTACGGCATGGTTGACAGGATTGTACACCGGAAATTCCCCATTCGGGGGGTAGTATGGAGAAAGATTCCCATTTGCACTCCCGGCGCGCTTGCAGGTAGGATTGAGCCATGGATCTGCTGCCGAAATCTGAGGCTGTCGCGAGGCTGGCCAGCTTGCAGCGTTGGATGCGGGATCAATCCCTGGATGCGGTTTTCATCTTCCAGGATGCCGACCTTTACTATTTCGCCGGGACGGTGCAGGCCGGCATGCTCTGCGTGCCCCCACAGGGGGAACCACTTTACCTGGTGCAGAAAAGCATCAGCCGCGCCCGCATGGAATCGGCATGGCAGCGTCTCGTCCCTTTTCCGGGATTCAAAAAGGCGCCCGTGTGGCTCCAGGACGAGGGGTTGGGAAATCTTCGCAGGATCGGCATTGAAACCGACGTTTTGCCGGCGAGTTATTACCTGCGTTTGCGCGAATCGTTCCCGCAGGCGGATTTCATCGAAGCATCCGAGGCCATACGCCGCATCCGTATGATCAAGTCCGCCCATGAGATAGAACAGGTACGTCAAGCCGCCGTGATGCTGCGGACCACCTTCGAGCAGATCCCGTCCTGGATCCGGCCAGGCGTTACCGAACTGGAACTCACGGCCCGGATCGAGGGGCATCTGCGAAGCCAGGGGCATCAGGGCATCACACGGATGCGTGCATTCAACCATCGCATCGCCTACGGCACGCTGTCCAGCGGCGCCAGCGCAGCTTACCCGACGTCCTTCCCGGGCCCGGTAGGATTTGTCGGTCTATACGCTGCTGTGCCCAGCGGCGGCAGCGAGCGCAGATTGGCGGCCGGAGAGCCCATCATGGCGGATTTCGTGGGCGGCTACGGCGGATACATCGCCGACAAGACTCGGATTTTTGTCTTGGGAGAGCCCGGGCGCGAAATGGCCGATGCCCACCGTTTCGTGCTCGACCTCAACCGGGAAATCGAATCGATGCTCAAGCCGGGAGTCCTGTGTTCCAGCATTTATCAGCACGCCCTCGAGCGCGTGAAAGACAGCCCCTATGCCCCGGGATTCATGGGCACCGCCGACAGCCAGGTCCGTTTTGTGGGGCACGGCGTCGGACTGGAACTGGATGAGTTGCCGCTGCTGGCGGGCGGGTTCGACGTCCCGCTTGCCGCCGGGATGACGATCGCGATTGAGCCGAAGATCATTTTTGCGGAACGCGGCGGCGTAGGCATAGAAAACACGTATCGCGTGACCGAATCGGGTTTCGAAAAGCTGACCGTTTTTCCGGAGGAGATCATCGCCGTCCCGATCTGACGTGATACGCCTCCACGCGGTCTGCAGGGAGAGGAAAGAGCGTTCCGGAGGAGTCCCATGGAAGAATTTCGCATGCGGCCGATCGGATACATTCACAGCCCGTACCAGGAAACTGCACAAATCCCGAAAGGATTGGGCACCAAACACGACGCGGAAGGAACCCTCCGGCTGCTGCCTGAGTTTGAGGCCGGACTGCAGGACATCGAAGGCTTCTCCCACCTGATTATCATCTGGGTGTTTCACCGGGCTGAACCGTACGAACTGGTCGGCGCCACTCCCGCGGACGGCAAACCTCACGGGGTTTTTGCGACCAGGTCGCCCCGGCGCCCGAACTCGGTCGGATTGACGGCCGTGGAATTGTTGCGCCGGGAAGGCGGCTGCCTCCATTTGCGGGGCGTGGACATGCTGGATGGAACCCCGGTACTGGATATCAAACCCTACACCTCGAGCATCCCCGAGGAGAAGTTGCGCCGGGGCTGGCTGGCCGAGGCGGAAAAGCGTGCCGGGACATCATGACACCCGCCATGGCTGCTCCCGTCAAAACCGGCTCTGCCGAGCCGCTCGGCTTCGGGCCGGTCACGCGTCTGAAAATCAGGCTCATATCCCTGCTGGGTTATTGGGTAATCCGCTTGATCGGCTGTACCTTGCGCTGGCAGGTTGAAGGGGCGGAAAACCTGCAATCGATTTACGCCACAAAGAAGAATGTCATCTATACGTTCTGGCACGGGCGTATTTTCCTCGGCACCTATTTCTTCCGCAATCGCGGCATCGTGGTGATGTCCGGCTACAACAAGGATGCCAGGACGATGGCCCGCGTGATCGAGAGATTCGGCTACGGTATCGCGCGCGGCTCCTCCACCCGAGGGGCGAAACGCGCCGTGGTCACCATGCTTCACGAGATCCGCAAAAATAGAGATGTCGCCTTCAGCATCGACGGGCCGCGAGGGCCGCGGTATGTTGCCAAACCGGGCGCCGTGTGGATCGCAGCCAAAACGGGCGCCGCGATCTTCCCGTTTCACATGTCGCCGGAAAGAAAATGGGTGATTAACAGCTGGGATCAGTTCCACATTCCCAAGCCCTTCTCGCGGGTCCTGGTGCTCATGGGAGCCCCGATCTGCGTGGATCGGGATGCCGACGGAAGCGAACTTGACCGATGCCAGCAGATTCTCCAGAATTCCCTGGAGGACATGCTCCACCGCGGCGATGCGTATTGGATGAAGCAGTCTGCTAAAACCGACGGATCAGCATGAACCGATCGCGACTGGTGACGATTGCCGGTTTGGTGCTCTTGGGATGTGCGCTCGCGCCGTCTCAGGGCAAAGTCCGGCCTCGTGAGTACGGGTTGCCGCCGGGGGTGATCCGCTGCGAGCCTTCCCTGCCTGTGAGCATCGAGATCACGCCGCTGAATCAGCCGGCCGAGGGGCGGCTGACGCGGTTCGGCATCACGGTAATCTCGAATCTCGATCCAGACCTGGTTCAGGACATGCAGTTGCTCTACGAAATCCCGGCAGGGCTCCGCATGGCGCTTCCTGCAAGCACTGCCCCTCAGGCATTGTACAAATCCGGCAGAACGGACCTCGAACTGGGAGTGATGCTCCCCGACCGGGCACGGTATCCGATCCGCGTGCGGCTGGTAGTGCGCCTCGCCAACGGCAAGACCCTGTCACAGACCGCCGCCCGCTGGGTGGGCATTTCTCAAGAGGATCGCCCGGCAGGGATGATCGGCCGTGTGGTCGACGCCGACGGCACCGGCATCCGCGTGTACCGCGGGGAAACGATCGAGGAACGGAGATGAGCATCCCGGTCCGTCACGGAGCACGAGTTCTCATGCTGCTGATGCTGACGCTCTTCCCCTCGTCCGCGCTCTTTGCCGCCTACACAGTGACGGGGAGATTCGTTTACGAAGATCGCGAGTTTGACCTCGAGGGCTTCACCGGCGTCATCAAACGCCGGCCCATCCGCTTCGCCGACGTACGCATTCTTGCCGGCAGCAGCACGGTCGGCAAAGGATCGACAGGCGCCACGGGCGATTTCGCGGTCACCGTGCCGAGCCTGGCTGTGCCGTCGCTCAGCGCCTTGTGCATTACCTCATCTGCCGAATCCGCCCCCCTGCAACTCAATGTGCGCGTGGCCAACAACGACTACAGCTTCGGAGATTATTACGCGGTCAGCTCGGAAGCGTATCCGACCATCGGGCCTTCGGGCCTGGTCACCATGGGAACGATTGTTGCCCGGGCGGACTCGGATGTCGGCAAGGCCTTCAATATCTGGGACGTCCTCATCGACGGTCTCGAGTTCGTGAACTCGTCCCAGGTCCAGGGCGGCCCGCCCGGCGAGAGCCTGACTGCAACATGGCGCGAAACCCACAATGGGAATGTCTCTTTCTTTCAAGACGCCCGCGCCAAGTACATCTACGTGGGCTCGACTGCCCCCTGGAACGACACCGTTATCGCCCATGAGTTCGGCCACTTTCTCGACGCCGTGTACTCCAAATCAAGCAGTCCGGGCGGGGCGCACTATCTCGGCGATGATCAGCAGGATATCCGCCTCTCCTGGTCGGAAGGTCTGGCCACGTTTCTCGGCAGCAGCATCCGGAGGTTCAAGGGATATCCGCGGCCCGACATCTATGTGAGCACCGACGGGACGAACCTCTCGTTTTCCTACGAACTCGAGACACTCACCGGGAACGCGGTCATAGCGAGCACGACGGGCAGCACCAACGAAACCGCCGTCAGCGCGGCGCTGTGGGACATCACCGACGGCAGGCAAACCGGCGACGCCACTGCCGGAGTCGACGACGATCCGCTGGAAAGGCCTTTCGCCGAGGTCTGGAGGGATCTGACGCAGTGCCTGCCCACCGTGACGGGTCACGATCTGAACGTCGAGGACTTCTGGGATGGCTGGTTCAACGTTCACAACGGCGGTTCCCTGGTCGATATGCGGAAGGTTTTCGCGGACATCAACGGCATAGAGTTCCTTCCCGATCCGCTCGAAACCGACAACGCTGCCGGGCAGGCGCCCGAGATTCGCGCCGGCTTCATGCCGCCGTTGACCAGCGGCGGCAGGGTGCTGATCAATGAACTGAATGTCGGCGGCGTGGATATGATCGAACTCTATAACGCCGGCAATCGGGAAGTCGACTTGACGGGCTGGACGGTCACCGCCGGTGCGCGCACCTTCCCGACAGCGGTTCTCGTCATTCCTCCCTTCACGCTGGGCCCGGGAGCCTTCGTCCTGCTCTCCGAGGCGGCGGGCTCCAACACTCAGACCACACTGTATTTCAACAGGAATATCTCCTGGGCCAACGGAACGGACGGCGCCTGCGTGCTCAAGGACAGCTTCGGCAGCGGCAGGGATTTCGTGCGCTGGGGAGACTCGACGACACCCCCGCCGCCGGGAGCGGATTTCAGCGGGCCCAACGCGCTTTCGCCGTCCGCCGGCAAAGACCTGGGCCGGAGCTTTGTCTCCGGAGATACGGATACTGCAGCCGATTGGCTTGAACAAAGCCCCTCCCTCGGAACCTTCAACCTGGGCGGGAACCTGTTGCACTACACGTACTATCCCGCGCTGGATGCTGATCTTGCAGTATTCACTGCCGATGCGGGCGCGGTGTACCTGGCAGAGACATTCAACCTGGCCAACGGCGCCCAAACGGTCCTGGACTTGCTCGCGCCGGACGGCGATACGGTTCTGCAATCCACGGCCGACCTGCCAAACCAGTCCAGAAATGCCAGCCTGACTTGGCGGGCTCCCGCGCATGGCCGGTACTTCGTCCGTTCCCGGCGATTCGACGGGCCGACCAACATGGCCAGGTACGGCTCCTATGACCTGCGTGTGCTCACAAAGGAGCCTTTGCATGTTGGGAAAGAGGGTGAACCATTCCAGACTATTGCCGTCGCCGCGGCTGCCGCCAGCCCGGGTGACATCATCGAGATCCAGGACAGCGGGGTTTACCGGGAAAACCTCGTCGTCAGTGGAAAGAGCCTGACTCTGCGGGCCAAACGCGGCGAAGGTCCCGTTGTGGACGGCAGTGAAGATCCCGCGCGGCCTGCGCTTGATCTGAATGCCGAATATGTTCGCATCGAAGGAATCCGGGTCCGCAACGGAGCGCCGGGAATCAGGATTTCCGGAGGAGCGGTGACCCTCGTCAACACCATCGTATATCAGACCCCGGTTGCCGGCCGGTTCGCAGACGGCGTGCGCGTCGAAGGCCTTTCGGCAAGCGCCTCCCTGATTCACTGCACGATTACAGGCCATGCAGGCTTCGGAGTGAACGTGTCCCAGGGCGCTTCCGCGCGCATCGTCAACTCCATCTTCAGTGAAAATGCGGCGGGTGACCTGTGGCAGGACACCTCTGCGGCCGCCCTGACCGCCCGGCATTCTCTCATTGCATCCGGAAATTGGGCGGGCACCGACGGCAACCTCGACGGCGACGCAAGATTCGTCGATCGCTTCGCCGGCGATTTTCGCCTCGACGCGGCCTCACCCGCTGTCGACCGTGGCGACCCCGCAGCGACCGACATCCCCGGCTCGGATGCGGCCGGACGCACTCGTACAATGGATGGCGATCATGACGGCGTAGCAGTCCCCGATATGGGGGCTTTTGAGTACCTTCCCCCGGATGCGCTGGCCTCGGGCGCGCTGTATCCACAAGTGGCCGTGGGCGGCGGCTACCGCACCTCGCTCATCGCCCTGAATCCGGGAACGCAGGACGCCCAGGTCCGCTGGGATTTTGCGGGCCTTGACGGCACCCAGCTTACCGGAGCCGACGGGACGACACCCATAGGTCCGATGGCGGTGTCCATCCCGCCATTGGGTGTTTCGCGCCTGGAGGCCGGTACGGCGGGTGACGCCCTTGCGGGCTATGCAAAAACGCTGGCCACCATCCCGATCGGCGGCATTGCACTTTTCCAGACGACCGACGGAGACCGCATTACCAGTGAAGCGGGGATCAACCCGGCCCGGCCGGCCGAACACTTCACCATCTACGTGGACCACGCGCGCGGCGCCAGGTCGGGATACGCTTTGGCCAACCCGGGAGATCTCCCGGCGGAGCTGCAGCTGATCCTGCGCGATCGCGGCGGTGCCTCGATTGCCTCCGCCTCCTTGACGCTCCCGGCCGGAGGCCACCTGGCGGAGTTCGCCGCGCAGCGATTTCCTTCGGCCGCGGAGGGATTCGAAGGGACCATCGAGTGCACGAGCAACCAGGCACTGTACGTGGTCGCCCTCCGCTATGACAACGAAACGTTGGATGCTTTCAGCGCCATCCCGGTACTCGCGGACGATTCGGCAACGGTGCTGCTTTTCCCGCAGGTCGCGGACGGCGCGGGCTATCATACAAACCTGATTCTGATAAACCCCGGCGACCGCACGGTCACGGCGCGTGTCGAGTTTTTCTCCGCGGATGGTTCACCCTTGAGCCTGCCGTTCAGCGGGTCTTCGCGAACGAGCCTGGACCTCGTTCTCAATCCTGGAGGGACCACTTCCCTCTTCACGGACGGGACCGGCAGCGTAATCGCCACGGGTTGGGCCAGGATCACAGGCACGGCTCCGATCGGCGGCTCGACGATCATACTGACGCGTGCCGGTGCACGCGTGATCGCGGAAGCCGGCGCTGCCGCTTCCCCTGCTGCGCAACGGTCCTTGAGCTACGTGGACGGCCGCGGTTTCGCGAGATCCGGCGTGGCGATCTGCCACCCCGGATCGGAGCCTGTGACTCTCAGCCTGCGGCTGCACGACACGGCCGGCAGATTGGCGGCGGCCAGAAACGTGGTTATTCCCGGCCTCGGGCAGGTGGCCAAGTTCTTCACGGAGTGGTTTCCCACGGTCCAGGGGGACTTCGAGGGCACCCTGGAGATCTTGTCACCGACGCCGGTTGCAGCAATAACCCTGCGATTTGACAATCCCCTGGCGGACGTCTTCGCCGCATTGCCTGTGATGGTGATTCGTTAGCGTCTTTCCTGAGCCGTGGCGCAACAGGTGACGCGTGAAAATGCTCGGGGTTGCGTCGGGATCGCGCTGATGTGCCTTCGATACCGATTCCGATAGCGATCCCGACCCAGACATTCGTGGCTGTCGTCCCATTTATGGAACACATCGACCGCATGCAGAGCGGCGCCATCCTGGCAAATGCGGGCACTTCGATTATGAGATTGACATTGGATCGCTGCGCCGGTCTGCCCGGTCCCGCAGGGTGGTTCGCGAGGAAGTGGAGGAATACGCGCTCGACTCCGGGAGGAAGGTTTACCTTCTGGCAGAGGGAGAGATCGTGAACATCGCCGGCGGCCTAGGCCATGCGGCCGACATCCTGGACATGTCCTTCGCTCTGCAGCTTGGCTGCATGTACCACTTTCTTGCAGCCGGGCCGCTTGAGGCAGCGGTGTACGGCGTGCCGGAGGCGATTGACCGCATGATGGCGGAAGAAAAACTCAGGGTGGATAGTGGAGTTTTCGCAGGGCTTCCGGAGACTTGCTTTGGCGTGGTGGTTGCCAGAGGCGTGCGCCAGCCCGGCCGGATTCTCCCGCTGCACAGGCGATCGCCAGGGGCCTGGCCGAGGCCATCGAAATCGACTGAACAATCGGAAGAGCCCGATTCGCGCAGCATAACGGCCTAAGGCAAATCAGGAGGCGCATCGGTGGGGAGGTCCGGGATCTCTTTGCGGATTTCGTTCATCAATGCAAAGGGTATCCTTTCCTTGTTGCGGATCATGGCGGCATGTCTTTCCTTCAGCCGTGCGCACCGCGCCAAGTATTTTGGCTCGTCGCCTCTTGTCCGATAAACTACCGCCATATCCAACAGACAACGGAGCGTGACCGTGTTATGGCCGATCTTTTCTGCGAGCTCGAGAGCCTTCTGATACCAGAGCAAGGCTTTTTCGAGATCTTCCGCTACCGGTTCCTTGTTCAGGTTGCGGATCTCTTCCGCCAATTGATCCGGTGCCACACCCCCGGCAATCTCCATCTTGCCGCCGCTCCAGACCGGACCTGCAAAAACAATGCTTTTCAGGGGCGGATACTGATGGATGCTTCCCAGGTAATAGAGAATCTCGGCCTCGCGTTTTTCATCCTTGAGGATCCGGGCGAGCGCCAGAGACTCCTGGAAAAGGAACATCTCCACATGCCACTGCGTCTGAGGCGAAATGGGCCGACCCCGCCCATACCGTTCCGTCAGATATCGTCGCGCTGCCGGATTAAAGGTGAAGTTTCTGATCGAGACGGCGGCGGACAACATCAGTTCCAATTGGCTCTTGGCATCAGCCGGGGAGACCGGTTTTGGAGGGGCTTGTTGCTTTATTGGAGGGCGGCGGAACAGCCTGAAAAATGTCATAGGCAATAATAAACCAATTGGTGCCTGTGCAATAGGAGAGACAGGTCCTGCACTAAGGCAGGTGTCCGCCAAGAGGTCGTATCTGCGACGCAGTTCGGATGTAGAACCGGGCTGAGGTCGTGGGGCAAACATCGAAGTCGACATAAGGCCCATTGATTATCAGCAGCCGCAGGCGGAGGACCTACAGGGGAATCCCTGCACAACGGCAGCCAATCCTTCCTATCCTTCGAAAACTGGTACAACCCGCTGACCAACCGCTACACTGCCATCTCCAATCATCCAGGCGATCTGCCTGAAGGGACACTGCGCGCCATTCTCAGGCAAGCCGGCATCGATCCCGACGAATTCCTGAGGGCCTGAGCCGGATCAATAACGGGCGAGCTTGGCAAAAGCAGGCGAGGCAGCGTGCCGTGCCGGTAACGGCCTTCATCAGGGAGCCTTCAGGACGCGATAACACGGGCAGGGCTGTCAGAGTTCGGTGTCGCGCGCCACCGTCACGACGTAGTCGTTGCGGCCGGCGATCGGATGCGTCTTGAGGCCGCGGCGCTCATCGCCGGCGCGATCGTAGCCGATCACGGTGCCTTCGCGCAGGGTCACGTGCCGGTCGATGATGGCGTTGCGCACCCGGCAGTGACGGCCGATGGAGGTCTCCAGCACTCGCTCCTTGTGGATGGTGCCGCCGAAAATCACGGAGTATTCCACGAGCGCGTGACTGTGCACGACGGTGCCCGCGCCGAGCACGCTCGCCCGTACGTGCGCGCCCGATACAATGACTCCCTCGGCGACAATGGAGTTTACTGCCATGCCCGTGCGCCTGCCGTCCTCGTGTACAAACTTCGCCGGCGGGAAAAAGGTCGGGCAGCGGAAGAAGGGCCACTGTTCGCCATAGAGCGAGAAGGGCGGCTTGGCCGACACAAGGTCGATGTTGGCCTGCCAGTACGAGTCGAGCGTGCCGACATCGCGCCAGTACCCTGAATCTTCAGTGGGCTGGAGTTCCTTGACCCACGTGCCGTCCCGGGTCACAAACACATAATCCTCGATCTTGTTCAGCGTCGAAAAGTCGAAGGCGTACACAGGCGCCCCGGCCTTGAGCATCGCGGGAATGACATCCTTGCCGAAATCGACGAGGTCGTTGTCGAGCCACTCGCGCAGGGTGTCCGCTTCGAAAATGTAGATGCCCATGGATGCCAGGCAGAGGTCCGACCCGGGCAGGCATTTCGGCTCCTGGGGCTTCTCCTCAAAGCCGATAATCTGACCCCTCTCGTCCGCTTCCAGCACCCCGTACTGGCCGGCCGCCACGGCGGCAGGCACACGGATGACCGACACGGTGAGGCCGGCTCCCCTTTCCAGATGGAACCGCCGCAGCCGGCGGTAATCCATCTTGTAGATATGGTCGCCAGCAAGGACGAGCACGTGATCGGGGCCGACGGCGCCGATGTAAGACATGTTCTGACGGATGGCGTCGGCCGTCCCTTTGTACCACTGGTTGCCGAGCTGCATCTGCGCCGGGATTTCCTCGATAAACTCGTCAAGCCGTTGCGAGAGAAAGTTGAAGCCTGTCGAGAGATGCCGGCTGAGGGAATGGGATTTGTACTGCGTCAGCACGAGGATCTGGCGGATGTCCGAGTTGATGCAGTTGCTGAGTGTGAAGTCGATGATCCGGAAGATCGCGCCGAATGGCACGGCGGGCTTTGCTCTCACGTCGGTCAACGGCCGCAGCCGCTCCCCCATACCGCCGGCCATGATGACCGCAAGTGTCCGTTCTGGCATTTCGCGCTCCTCCAGGCGTTACCCGCGGCGCCGAGCCGCCCTGGTGCAAATGTGCCGCCATTATAGGCCACCAGGCCCTCGGAAGCTACCTCAGTGGGTAGGAGGAGACATTCACCAGATGCCCCCTCGCGAATCGCGAATCGAATCGGGGACTGACGACGGCATTTATTACAAATGCATAGGAAAGTGGCATATTAGAGGCCTTCCGGACGGCCTTAACGCCAAAAAATCGGGCTGTTTTCTTGATTTAGCGCCTTATTAAGATCCGTCGAGCCGTCGGCAGAGGCAGTGAA
>Ga0316620_10000238_pt1 | contig 22014 bp, 13 predicted proteins | sample OWC_Aug_M1_C1_D5_FD_207651 | JGI IMG/M metagenome (GOLD analysis project Ga0316620, IMG submission 207651) | Wetland soil microbial communities from Old Woman Creek delta, Ohio, United States - OWC_Aug_M1_C1_D5_B | ecosystem: Environmental > Terrestrial > Soil > Wetlands | place: USA: Ohio...
CTCGATGTGGATGTCCGAGGCTCCCTGCTTGAAGGCGTCGGCGATGATCTTGTTGCACAGCCGCACCACGGCCCCCTGGACCTCCTCGCTCTCGACCTCGTCGCCCTCCTCCTCGGTCTCCTCGATCTCGCCCGTGCTCTCGGTCTCGAGCTCGGTCAGGATCTGCATCAGCTCGGTCTCGTCGGCGTCGGTCACTTCGACGCCATAGGAGGCGTTGAGGTACTCGAGGATGTCGCGCTCGAGACCGACCATCACCTCGACCTGGGGGGCGATCGAGGTCGACTTGATGACGTCGACCTTGTTGAGGTCGTAGGGGTCGACGACGGCCACCTGGAGGGTGCTCCGCTCGCGCCCCACCGGCGCGCACACCAGCTTCTTCCAGAACTCGAGCTTGACCCGTTCCACCAGGTCGCCAGGGACCCTCTGCGTGCCGTCGAAAAAGAAGAACCGGCAGCTGTAGAACTCGCTCAAGGAGCGCCCGATCTCCTCCTTCGGGACTCCGTGGTTCTCCATCAGGACGAAGCCCAGGTCACGGTTGTTGACCCGGGCAAAGGTGACCGCCGCCTCGAGGTCCTTCTCGCTGATCAGCCCCTTGTCGACCAGGTCGTAGAACTTGCCCCGCTTGCCCGGGGCCGCCCGCTTGGCGCGGTGGAGGTTGTAGAAGGCGATGCCCAGGGTGCGCCCGATCTCCTCGGCCGCCGCCTCGTCGACCTTGGTGAAGGGGCCGTCGCCGACCTTGTTGAGCATCTGCAAGACCCCGACCAGGTAGCGCTCGAAAACCAGGGGCGTGGCCAGCACCTGGCGGGTGCGGAAGCCCATGCTCCGGTCCCAGCGCGCGTCGAACTTGAGCGAAGCCTCGATCCGCCCGAGCTCGGCCGCGTCGTAGACGTCGGCGATGTTGACGGTCTTGCGGCTGACTGCGCAGTAGCCGGCGATGCTGTTGGCGTCCTTGGGCACGCGGATGACCTTGGTCGCCTCGTCGCCCTGCTTGAAGATCGAGTAGAGCTGGTTGTTGTGGCCGTCGACGGCGTAGATCGTGAGCCGCTCACAGCCCAGCAGGCGGCTGATCCTCTCGGTCGAGGCGAGCAGGATCTCCTGGATGTTCGACGCCGAGTGAATGGCGCTCGCGATCTGGTTGAGCTCGGTCTGGAAGTCGAGCCTGGCCTTGAGATGGCTGTCGCTTGCCACTGGAGGACCTCCTCTGTCCGGAGGGCGGCGTCCTGCCGCCGGCTGCCCCTCGAAAACGGTCGCTCGAGTCTACACCAGGCGGGTGGGGCGGGCCCGGACAGCAGCAGCCGGGCGGCGAAGAGGGCAGGCTAGCCTCCGTCGTCCTCTGGGTCTCGGATCTCGACCGTCAGGTGCGCGATGCCGAGGTCGTCCGGGATCAGCCGCTCGACCTCCGCGCGCCGGCACGGGGAAGAGGCCGCGACCGAGAGGATCGCCGCCAGGTAGCCCGGCCCGATCGACCACACGTGCAGGTCGGAAACTCGAAGCCGGCGGTCGGACTCCACGGCCGCGACCAACCGCTCGAGGACCTCCGGGGGCGCCTGCCGGTCGAGGAGCACCACGCCCGTGCCCTTGAGCAGGCTCCAGGCCCAGCGCGCGACCAGAGCCCCACCGACGACGCCCATCGCCGGGTCCATCCACACCGCCCCGAGGTGCTTGGCGGCGAGCAGGGCGAAGATCGCGAGCACCGACGTCAGCGCGTCGGCCAGGACGTGGAACTGGGCGGCGCGGAGGTTGTGGTCATGGGCCTCGTGATCGTGCTCCCGATGCTCGTGTCGCTCGCGCAGGATCAGCACACTGATGCCGTTGACCACCAGGCCGAGGACCGCGACCAGGATCGCCTGGTCAAAGGCGATGACGACCGGCGCGAAGAGACGACGCACGCTCTCGGCCGCCATCATCAGCGCGAACAAGGCCAGCACCACCGCGCTCGCGAAGCCGGCGAGGGCGTTGACCTTGCCGGTCCCGAAGCTGAAGCGTTCGTCGTGGGCGCGCCGGCGCGCGTAGACATAGGCGATCCAGGCCAGCCCGAGGGCGGCGGCATGGGAGGCCATGTGCAGGCCGTCGGCGAGCAGCGCCATCGACCCGAAGGCCAGGCCGGCCGTGACCTCGACTGCCATCGTGACCGCGGTCAGCACCACGACCGTCCGGGTTCGGGCCTCGCCGGCGCGGGGCTCGGCTTGACCGAAGTGATGCTCGTGGATCGTCATCGTTCTCCCCCTGCGACGCGCCCACCGGGCGCGCACCTCGATCACGGTACCTGACCGGTCGCGAGGTCGATGCGCCAGGCACCGGCTCGCGCCGCCCGTCGAGCCCGGGAATGGTAACCTGAGCCGCCCCCGTTTCCCGGCTCGGGAGGAGCTCATGGAGCAGCGCACACTCGGAAGGGACCTCGTCGTATCGGGCATGGGGCTCGGTTGCATGGGCATGAGCGAGTTCTATGGTCAAACCGACGAAGGCCAGTCCATCGCCGTCATCCACCGCGCCGTCGAGCTAGGAGTCACCTTCCTCGACACGGCCGACATGTACGGCCCGTTCACCAACGAGGTGCTGGTCGGCAAGGCGATCCGCGACCGGCGCGACCAGGTCGTGCTGGCGACCAAGTTCGGCAACCAGCGCCGCCCCGACGGCTCGTGGATCGGCATCAACGGCCGGCCCGAGTACGTCCGCCAGGCTTGCGACGCCTCCCTCCGCCGCCTCGGCGTCGACCACATCGACCTCTACTACCAGCATCGGGTCGACCCCACAGTGCCCATCGAGGAGACCGTCGGCGCCATGGCCGGGCTGGTGCGGGCCGGCAAGGTCAGGTTCTTGGGGCTGTCCGAGGCCGCCCCGGAAACCATCCGGCGTGCCCACTCCGAGCATCCGATCACCGCCCTCCAGACCGAGTACTCTCTGTGGACCCGCGACGTCGAGAAGGAGATCCTGCCCACGGTGCGCGCGCTGGGCATCGGGTTCGTCGCCTACAGCCCTCTCGGCCGCGGCTTCCTCACCGGCGCCTTCCGCTCCACCGCCGAGCTTGAGGAGAACGACTTCCGCCGGCTGGCGCCGCGCTTCCAGGCCGACAACCTGGCGATCAACCTCGAGCTGGTCGAGCGGCTCGCGGAGCTGGCCCGCGCCAAGGGCGTCACGCCCGGTCAGCTCGCCCTGGCCTGGGTCATGGCCCAGGGCGACGACGTCGTCCCCATCCCCGGCACCAAACGCGTCGCCCGCCTGGAGGAGAACGCGGCGGCCGCCGTCATCGTGCTCTCAGGCGACGACCTCGCCCGCCTCGACGCCGCCGTGCCGCCGGGGGCCGCAGCCGGCGCCCGCTACCCCGAGTGGGCGATGCGGGCGATCGATCGCTAGTCCTCGGGCTTGGCCGGGGCGAAGCCCTCGCCGAGCACCTCCTGGGCGGTCGAGATGGCGACGAACGCCCTCGGGTCGATCTCGGCCACCCGGCGCTTGAGCCGGCCGACCTCGTGGGCTGCCACGACCACCCACAGGATCGGCCGCGGCTGGTCGGTGAAGCCCCCGCGGCCCTCCAGCACCGTCACCCCGCGGCCGAGATTCTGGATGATGGTCTCCCGCACCGCCTGCGGCTCGGCGGTCACGATCAGCGCCTGGCGCGAGACCGAGAACCCGGCCTGGACCATGTCCAGGGTGCGGGCCGAGACGAAGGCCAGGGCCAACGCGACCATCACCGGCTCGGCGCCGAAGATGAACCCGGCGGCGCCGAAGATCAGCACGTTGATGGCGAGCAGGGTCTGGCCAATGCCGAGCCCGAGGTGGCGGTTGGCCAGCCGGGCCAGGATGTCGGTCCCCCCGGTGGTGCCGCGGCCGCGGAAGACCAGGCCCATGCCGAGCCCGTCGAGCAGGCCGCCGTAGCAGATCACCAGTAGCCGGTCGCTGGTCGGCGGCTGGAGCAGCGGCGCGCTGAGGTCGATCGCCACCGACATCACCGCGATCGCGACCGCGGTGCGGGCGAAGAACCGCAGCCCGCCCGCCCAGCGCCAGCCGATGGCGAGCAGTGGGATGTTGAGCAGCAGCGTGACCAGCCCCACCGGCGTGTCGACCAGGTAGTGGGCGATGATCGCGATCCCGACCACCCCGCCTGACACCACCTTGTTGGGGACGAAGAACAGGTTCGTCCCCGCCGCCACGAGCAGGGAACCGACCACGATCTGGAGGTAGTCGAAGACGATCCCCAGCCGCCGGCTCGGAGCGAAGTGCCGCCACATGCCGCCAGGCTAGCACACAGAATCAGCACGCCGCCCTTCCATAGTCCTTCCTCGTGCTGGTGTGTCTTGCTGCTGGCAGCCTCAGCGGTCGGGGCACCCACAAGGGCCCCCGTGTTCCCTCAAGGGCGAAGCCTGCCACCCCTCCTCCACCTCCAAGCATCAGGCCCCTTCACGGCCATGGTGGTAGACTCAGTTCAACCCTCAGTTGGGGAGAAGTGCCGTGAGAGCGTCCCGCTGCCTCGTCGCCGCTATCTGGCTCGCCGTCGGTCTCTCGTTTCTCATCGCTCCCGCCTGGGACGACGGTGCCACAGGCCTAACCATCGGACCTGCGTCGTCTGAGTCCCCGGCAGGCCCTGTTGAACTAGCTGCCGCCCAGACTGAGGACCCGACCGTCTACATCACCAGGACTGGGGAGAAGTACCACCGGTCATCCTGCAGCTACCTGAGGCAATCCAAGATCAGTATCAAGTTATCGGAGGCGAAGAGACTGGGATACGGCCCGTGTTCTCGATGCAAGCCGCCGACGTAGGGGCTGACCACGGGCCTCAGGAAGACGGTTGAAAAAAGGCAGAGGCTTGCGTTGGGCCATGGGGATGCCGACAAACCGAGTCTCTCCCGTATGCGTTCAGGACGAAAGACGTGGTCCCAGCCTGACCGATCTGGACCTACCCCGTTCTAGTGGACACTGGACTGTCTTCGTCGTCGTAGAGCCTGTGGAGGCCGTGGGGATGGACTGTTGGCCGAAGTGGGGCATCGATGAGCCAGCCAGTCACCGCCCACCTTTCCTGCTGTTGCACTTGCGGCACAGAAGCTGAGCATTGGATATCTTCGTCTTGCCGCCCTTGGTATGCGCCAGCACGTGATCCACGGCGAAGTTGGACCACGTCAGCCGCTTCTTACAGCTCGGGCACTTCTTCGCCTCATCTGAGTTCCACAAGATTCGGCGTTGTTCCGCGGTGAAGAGCCTCTTGTCGTCCTTGAACGCGAACAGCGAAGACAGCAGGCCGCGCAGTATCTCAGCTCTCCGCGTCCGGCTTGCGGCGCTGTCCGTGTCGCCCTGAACCGTGAGCAGGTACTCCGAATAGAGGCGTTGAACGCTGGTTGCGGGTTGCGCCCTGCGGAGGCGATCGCGCAGCTCGTCGACCCCGGTGGAGAGCCGCCGCAACAGGCGTTCGGCGATGCGGTTTCTCCTCCAGTCCTTCAGCACGAATCTGTCCCTCTCCAACTCCCAGATGAGCAAGAAGAGCGAGTAGAACTCGGCCGAGTTCCGGAAACGAGTGCTGCGGAGCTCGGGGAACACCTTCTTCATGGTGTTCATGGTCTTCACAAACTCGCGAGTGAGTCGGTGCAGGGTGTTGCCGTTGACTGAATCGTTGCCGATCGCTCGATCGAGCGCAGTCTTCTTGTTGATGATCCCGCCGTGGTGTAGGGACATCAGGATCTCGGAGAAGAGCTCTGTGCCCTTCATCCTCTCGAGTTGCCCCGGGGTCATGATCTTCTCGCGCAGAAGGTAGGCCTTGTAGCGCCCAACGAGGCGATCAGCCTCCTTTAGGAACCGGCTATCGAAGAACCTCGCATGGCGCTTCTCCCCCGGCGTCAGTGGTTTGCCGGTGGAATTGATGCGTACGAACAGATCCACGATGTCCGCGAGGTTCCCTGTCACTTCGATGACTGGGATCTTGTAGGTCGTGAACGCGGCCTTGAGCCCGTAGTCTCGTGAGATGTCGCTCCAGTCAAGGTGTTCAAGCCCGTCGCCCCGGTCAAAGCGGATATCGAACGCGTCGCCCCTGAAGCGGCCCCGCCTCATGAACATGAAGATCGTCTCGAGCCTCTGCTTCCCGTCAATGACGTCGTAGATGGTGTTCCCCTTCGTGTTGCGCTGATAGAGGAAGATGCTGGGCAGGGGGTAGCTCGACAGGATCGACTGGATGAGTCGGCGACGATCCGAGAGCGACCAGACGGATCGCCGTTGGAAACCCGGTTCGAGATTCAGGCGGCCGTGGCCGAACTGCAATGACAGCTCATCGATTGTCTTCTCGCTGAAGATCGCCTGAATCCGCTGTGCTCCAGATCGGCCTTGCGCCAGCATGCGGACACCTCTCTTGTGTCAGTCAGCCCTCGGTCTGTTCTTCGGATCAGGGTAGCACTGCTGCGCCGCGGGACTCCTGGAGGGCCGACGTGGGGGTCAACACTCGGCTCTGACGGCAGCGCCAAACCACCGGCAACATTTCGAGGCGCTTCGCGACGCTGGCGCAGCTGGCATGATTCCGGGGAAGCATGGCGAAGATGTCCTAGGCACCGAAAGAGCGAAAGAAAAGGTGCTAGGTACGTTGTTCCGCAATTGTCAGGCTCTTCGGCGCGGAGGTTCGATGCCCCGCAGAGCCGTACTCTCCCCGGAACAGACCCATCGCAATAGCGGTTTAGCGGGCCACCTTTTTCGTGGGCAGGCATGGTCGGTCGGAGGTCAAGCCAGCCTCGGCCGGCTGAGGCGGTGCCCGGCGGAACCCTCAACCTCTGCCCCGTCCTAGTGCCAGGTCAGGACCACCTGCCAGCTGTTGTTGCCCTCGTCGGACTCGGTGACCACGCCCTCGTAGTCGACCGTGGTCGACACCGTGTAGGTCCCGGCGGGCATGTCGAGCGGCCCGTCGACGCACCCGGTGGCGTACTCAGGCTCAAGACCCGCAGGGATCTCGCAGTAGTAGTAGAGCACGCCGTCGACGTAGAGGCCGGTGTTGAATCCCGAGCTCTCCGTCGCCTCGCCGATGTTGGCGACAAACCAGCTGAAGTAGGTCGTGCCCGCGTTCAACGAGGACGAGGTGGAGGTGGCGCCGGTCGAGTTCGATACCACGATCGGGCTGGTGTAGGGGGTATACGGCCACGGGATCAGATCGGGCAGGTCACCCCCCTGCCAGGTGAAGGTGCGCGAGGCCGTGTTGTTGCCCTCGTTCGACTCGGCCACCGAGCCACCGCTGTCGGCCACTAGCTGCAGGGTGTGAGAGCCGGCGGCAAGCGTGATCGCGTAGTCGGTCTGGGTCCACGTCGCGCCCGCCCCCAGGCTCGAGACCGACCACGTCGTCTGGACCGCCCCGTCGACCTTGAGCTGGACCGAGAAGGCGCCCGCCGCCGCGCCGCCGACGTTCTTGACCGCGACGTCCACGTACGCCGGCTGGCCGCCGACCGGGCTGCCATCGGTGTTGGTGCCGGTGGTGGTCGAGACCACGATCGAGCCGCTCCAGCCCTGGGGCGTGGTGGGCGTGAGATCGGGCTCGGGCTCGGGACCGCCGCCGCCGGTCCACACCTTGCCCATGACGCAGACCGGGTCGTTGGACAGGTTGTCGATGACCGAGGCGTAGCCGAGCACCTTGCCCGAGCCGGTGATCACGAAGTCGGCGCGCGCGTTCTCCTGCCAGGCGACCCCGAAGGCCGTGAAGATGTCGTTGACCTGGTATGGCGAGTAGGGCTTGAGGGTGTAGGTGTCGCTGCCCAGGCTGGCGCCAGACTCGGACAGCAGCTCGACCTCGACCGAGCCGGTCTGCGCCGAGGCGTTGAGGAAGCCGACGTTGGCGCGGAAGTCGTCCGAGCGGTCGACCTGGAGGGTGGTCATGCGTCGGTCGCCCCCCGAGGTCAGCGCCAGGGACGCCGGCAGGGCCGGGATGAACTGGCCGAAGGTGCCGTTGTCCGACTGGTTGTAGGTCCGGCTGGTGGCGATCAGGCCGACCCTGCCGGTCGGGCTGGTGTCGACCGACAGCCCGCCGGTCCCGGTCTGACCGAACTCGCTCTGGATCACGTCGTCGAGGGCGAGGATCGCGCCCGGCCCGAGCGAGTAGGTCATGGACTCCGGCGAGGAGTTGTCCTGGCCGGTCGGCAGGTAGCTCAGCCTGACGGTGCGGCTGGCGCCGCCAACGTTGGCGACGCGGACGTCGGTCTTCCACAGCGAGCCCTGCGCCCCCTCGGCCGAGGCGCCCGCGCACACATACAGCGGCTCGGGCGTCGCCAAGGCCGGCTGGGCCGGGACGCAGATCTGATCCGACGACAGGTTGTCGACCACAGACGCGTAGCCCAGGATGCGCCCGCTGCCCGAGCTGACCTGGAGGGTGACCCGGACGTTGTCGCGGTCGCTCACGTCGAGGTAGTCGAACACGTCGTTGACCTGGTCGAAGGAGTAGCCGGCCAGGCTCTGGGTTCTCGACCCGAGCTCAAGCCCGGCTTGGTCGTACATGCTGACCAGCACGTTGACCGGGCTCCCGGTGGTCTCGCAGAAGCCGACGTTAGCCCGGAACGCGGAGGACTTGGCGATCTGCAGAAGATGCAGGGTCACTCCCCGGCCTGCCGCCTCGGAGGCGGGCCGGCCGTCGATGTACTGGCCGTAGGTGCCGGAGGCGGCGGTGTTGTAGGTCCGCGACGAGACCATCACCGCGCCGGCCGACGGCCGGACCTCGATCGAGCCCGTCCCCGAGCTCACACCGAAGGTCTCGAGCACCACGTCCGGGAGGGAGAGGATGTCGCCGCCGGCAATGGTGCGGCTCGCCTGCTGTCGCGACGACGACTGCTTGGGCGTGTAGTACAGGGTCACGGTGACCGAGGAGGCGCCCGGGTTGAAGACTCTCATGTCGGTCACGAAGAAGGTGTCGTTAGCCCCTTCGGCGTGGGCTGAGACCGGCACGAACACCGGCTCGCCGCTGGCGCTGGCCGAGCGCACGGTGAGGCTCTTGCTGACCTGGTCGCTGCCGTTCGAGTTGGTCGCGGTGAGCGTCACGGTGTAGGTGCCGACCGAGCTGTACGCGTGGGTCGGGTTTTGCTGGGTGCTCGTGCTGCCGTCGCCGAAGCTCCACTGCCACGAGGTCGGTGAGCCGCCGGAGAGGTCCGCAAACTGCGCGCTCGAGCCGGCGACCGGGCTCATCGGCTGCCACGTGAGCTCGGCGATCGGCGACTGGCCCCCGGACACGACCGTGATCGTCTTGGACTCGCTGTCCGAGCCGGCTGAGTTGGTCGCTGTCAAGGTCACCGTGAACGTGCCGGCCGACGAGTAGGCGTGGGTCGGGTTGTGCTGGGTCGAGGTGCTGCCGTCGCCGAAGCTCCACGACCAGGAGGTGGGCGATCCGGTCGAGGTGTCGGTGAACTGCACCGTCTGGCCCACGCTCGGGCTCGTAGGCGACCAGGTGAAGTTGGCGACCGGAGGCGAACCCACGCCCGATTGCGTCACGGTGAAGGTGTGTCCGGCAATGGTCAGGGTGCCCGTTCGCGAGGCACTGCTGGTGTTGGCCGCGACCGAGTAGCTCACAGTGCCGCTGCCAGTGCCACTGGCCCCCCCAGTGATGGTGATCCAGGAGGCGTTGCTGGTCGCCGTCCACGGGCACCCCGCCTGCGTCGTGACGCTCACGCTTCCTGAGCCGCCCGCCGCCGCCATGGTTGCCGACGTAGGCGCGATGGAGTACGTACAGGAGCTTCCGGGGTAGATCCACTGCGCACCCGCCACGTCATCCGGGTGCAGCGTCCTCTTCATCCAGTCGGGCCCGCCGTTGTTGATACCGTACATTACCTTTGCAGTGTCGGAGGGGTAGCTCGGCCGGTCGCCGTAGAGGTCGCGCAGCTCGAGCCAGTGGCCGAACTCGTGGAGCACGACGGACTCGACGTCATAGTACCCAGCTGGGGTCGGCGTGGCCGTGCTCCAAGGGTGGTCCCAATTCATGAGCATGTCGCATTCCGTCATGACTGAACCGCCCTGAGTCCAGCACATTGCGTAGGCGAGGTACGCGGGCAGTTCCGGGGGCAACTCGCCGTACATCAGCTCGCTGATGCCGTTGTTGGAGGGGACGGACGCCGTGGTCGAGCCGGCGTAGACGAAGTCGATCGCGGCATTGGCGGACCACGTCGCAAATGCGTTTTGGATGGCTGCTCCGAACGCTGAGGGGACAGGCGTGGAGACGTAGTAGCTCACCTGGGGTGGGTTCCACTCCCGCCCCCCGAAGCCGAACGGCACCTCGAACGCCGCGGGATCGCTCACAGCGAGATCGCTGGTGACGACCCACACCGGGCCGCTGCAGGCGCCACCACGGTAGTTCCCGCACTCGCCCACCTGATCACAGATCGGGACGGTGCACACGATCCTCGTGTCGGACCACGACACGATGTCCGCCGGGACCCCGTCGGTGGCTGGGTTGCCCGTGCTGTGCTTGAAGAAGAACAAAACCAGACCCGCCGTCGTTCCGAAGCCCGAGCCGTTGACGGTCACCTGCGTGTTGGTGCCGGCCGAACCATGAGACGGGGACACCGAGGTGATGACCGGTGCACTGTCATAGCTCGCGCCCTCGAAACCGACCAGCGCGAGGTCGGTGTCTTCCCAGGGGTACAGGACGTCGTCGTACACGCTCATGCCTTGCTGGTAAACGCCGATCGCGAAATCGTAGAAGGCCGGCGCTCCGTCGATAGTGATCGTTACGGTCGTGGTGTCGGTGCTGGAGGTACCTGTGATGGTGACGGGGCCGACGGTGCCCAAGAGGATGAAGTCTGCTGTGCCACTGAGGCGATAGAAGACGTCGTAGTTGACGATCAGCGAGCCCGACCCGCCAGTCACGTCGGCATCCCAGGTGAGGTCGCGGCTGTGGGCGAAACCGTCCCCGTCGTTGTCCACTGAGCCCGACCACCAGGCGTTGTACATGACGGCGTACAGCGACGCCGCGGACATCGAGCCGCGCGGTACCCCTGGGCCCGGCAGCCTGGGCTCTGCTGGTGCCGCGACAAGTGGCACTGAGGGGAGGGTGAACACCGCGGTCGGCTGGAGCATCGTTTCCAACGCCGTCGAGCTACCCTCACCGAGCTGCCCCAACGCCTCGGCGAGCTGTGACAGCGGCACCAGGCGGGCGCCGGCCCAGACCTCGTCGCCCTCGACGGGCAAGGTCACCTCGAGCGCGAGTGGTCCCCCTTCGCGTCGTTGCGAGAGGATGAAGACACCCTCCTGCGAAACGGTTGGGTGCGCCAGGTCGAACACGACCTCGGTCCTGCCGCCGACCGTCCCCCCGAGGATGCGCAGGGTGATCACGTCGCCCCGGGGGGAGCCCTTCAAGTAGCTTGCGACTCGCAGCCGGTAGGTGGTCCAGATGTGCCTGCCCCACTCGTCCTCCACCCACGCGCTCTCCGCCGACTCGACCGTGGCGTGGACCACGAGCGCTGCATCCGACAGCGCCTGCGCCACGGTGGGTTCCGGGCCGCGGCGCATCGCCCCCACTGGCAGTGCCGTGCTGAGAAGTACCACGAGCGCCAACAGCCACTGGCTTGAACGAAGCCTCAGCGAGTTCATGCAGCCTCCTTGACTACCCGCGGCCGGCAGGCGACCGCCTCGTCCTTGCCACTCTGCTACGCCAGCGCCGCAGGGCGCCCGAGGGCGGGATCAATGTCATGCCTCTCCGCGGTGCTCGGCATGGTGTCCCCTACGCGAAGGGTTTCGCAACTCGCAATGGGCTGAAGCTCTCCCAGAATAGCACTGCTGCCCTGGGCCGCCACTCAGCTCTTGGCATCTTGGGGCCGTCAGGGCGTCGAGGCCGACAGGGCAGCCGCGATCTGGCGCCAGGTAACGTGCTCCAGCTTCTGGTCTATCCTCGTCAGGCGGTGACTCTCGAGCCACCTCGACCAGCTTCTCGCGATCGCACCCCGCGCGCGTTCCCGAATCGACGCTGCCTTCTCGTCGACGACAACCATGCGATTCCCGGGATCGGCGGCCATCCAGTTGCAGATGAAGCGGTTGACCCCCTTGTCGCCAAAGCCGTAGCCGCACACCACCAGGCGGTCGGTTCTACGCAGAGACCTGACGAAAGCGGCGTGCAGGTCGAAGAACGGCTCGGCGGCGTAGTCGAGCATCTTGTTGAAGGTGCCCACCAGGACGCAAGGTTGCCTGCCGTCCTTTGCGCTCCAAGCTCGGCCGCAGGCGTCCTTCGGCGCAGCCTCGCTCGAGACACACACGATGCCCACTCGCCGTTCCTCGGGTTTGCCTTCGACCTCGTCGGCTTGTGTCGCGGCCTGAGGCTCCCAACGGGACCAGTCCACCGAGCCGTGGACCTTGAGTAGGACGACGCCCGGCGGCAGCTCCTCGAGCGCGCGTGGGCTCCAGAAGCGCAGATCGCCGTCGCGGAGGTCGAAGCCGTCGGTGAAGGTGACCTTCCGCGCCTTCAAGGCCGACTCCAACACCTTGTCGTGATTCAGCGTCGCGACAACCGCCGTGCCGTCCCCGGCACACCCATCATCCAGTCCATCGACGACGGCGCGGAGAGTACCCAGTTTCTCGCAGTCCGGTTCGGCGCTCAGCCGAGCGGCGACCACGTCCACCACAAAGTGCGTGGTCTCCAGCACGAGCTCCTGGAACTTGACTGGCAACCCACCTGAAAGGCGCATCGTCGCCAGCTGCGGGTCGAGCCGGGCTCGCACGCCCTCGACCAAGGGGCCAACGGCGGGGTTGTCATACTCGCCGCTGACCAGGTCCGCCATCTGGCAAACCACGTAGTGCAGGTCCTCGTAGCTCACCGGCGTGTGCTGGTCCTCGTAGAGGCGCGAAACAAGGGCGTGCGCCTCCGCCAGAAGGTGGCGAATGGCGCTCGTCCAGATGCTGCTTTCCGGCTCCTCCGCGGTGGCGGGTGCCCCCAAGCGCCAACGTTTGTTGGTGTGTCGGGCTACTGGCTGAGCGAAGCGGACCGTCTCGGTCAACTGCCCTGTAGACGGCATACCGGCCCCGATTGACGCGCCCGCGCCGAGTAGCCACACGGGTGCAGAACTTGTGGTCATGGCTTCCTCCTCATGGGTCTTCGCTGATCGGTTCATTCATCGCATGTCCTTCGTAGCGCGACCTTGAGACGGCTGGCTTCGGCACGAGCAAGAAGCACCAAGGGCACGTACGTGGTACCTAGCGGTGGGCGGTGGCGTCGCGCCGAGAACTGCTGTCAGAAACGGTACCGGGTCCGCCATTCCGCCCTTCCTAACCTCTCGCTCGCCCCTTGGCGGCAATGGCGTCGAGCCCATCAACAGCGCAAGCGATACAGGGGTACACCATCCTGGTACGCCTTGGCTCGGTACGTCACCGCGTGACCCTTGCCAGCCCCTCCCGCGCCTTGGCCTTCCACTGCTCCTTCGGGAACAGGGCGAGGGCACGTCGGTAGTCTTCGGCGGCAAGGTGGAGCACCCCGAGCGCCTCATGGGCTTCCGCTCGTTTGAAGTAGACCATGCCGTCACTCGGGTACTGCCTGAGGAGCCCATCGAAGAGCGTCAGGCCCTGCTCGACGTCGACGAGCATTCGCGCCTTCGCTGCCTCGGCCTGCTTTGTGACGGTCGCGAAGCTCGGGCTCGAGGCTCGTCCGTCCGGGCCGCCCGGCGCCCGAGTCTGGATGGCCGCGGGGCTGGTCGGACGCGGGAGCGGGTTCCGAGGCCGGGAGCTCAGCTCCGGCGCCTGAGCTGCCGGTGGACCGGGCGGGGGCGGTGTCGGGGTGGCCTCGGGTCTGCTCGAACCCGGCGGCTGCGTGACGTCCGGTCCACGTGAGCCCCGATCCTCGGTGATCTTGAGCAGGATGTACCCTCCGATCACGGTCGCCAGGACGCCGATGAGCACCTGGGACCAGAACCACCACCATGCCCGCTGCGGGGGCACCGACTTGCCGGGTTGCCGTGTCAGGGTCGGAGCGCGCTGCGGAGGTGGCGTGGCGGCTGCGGGCCTCGGCGGCATGTGGGGAAGAATCACGGAACCTCACCTGCCCCTTCTATCGGGCCGTCGCCCTCTCCCTCGGCTCATCGTAGGTCAGGCCGAACACCGTGTCGGTGAGCCAGCGTCGGAACGACTCGTTGTCCATGAACTGCCGGAACAGCTCGGTGTCGTCCTGGAGCACCGCGGTCATCACCCGGGTCAGGGCCTTGTCGTGCTCGATGCGGGCGTTCTGCTTGTCGGAATAACGGCGCGCGTTCTGGTAGGCGGCGTCGGCGGCAACGCGCGCCGGGATCTCCTCGGTGATCAGGCGGTGCACCCGGTCGCGGTCGGTCCAGCCGATGTTGCCGAACTGGTCGTTGAACGCCTTGAGGATGTTGGACAGGCGGTCGAGCTCGAGCTCCGGCTTGTGGCCGCCACCTGATGTGGGCACCGGGCCGATCTCCGCGTCCTGGTCGGGCAGGAGGATCTTCATCGCCTCCTGCTTCTCGACCCGGTAGCTGTCCATGTCGATGGCCTCGAGGATGCCCCTGGAGAGGTCGTCCTCGATCGGCGCCGGCAGCTTGGGCACCAGGAAGCTCAGGAAGATCGAGAGCTTCTCCCACTCAGCGCTGGTGTACGGCAGGATCTGGGCCAGGAACCCATAGGTGCGGGTGAAGGCCTTGGCCTTGCCCTTGGAGTCCACCTGCCCGTCCTCGTCCAGCTGCTCCCGGTAGACCGCGACGCAGGCGTCGAGGATGGGGTCGAGCTGGTCGCGATCGGCGCCACCCAGGTACAGCGTCACCAGCTCCTCGATCTGTTCCTCGCTGTAGACCTGGTAGGCGTCGAGCGCGGCCTTGAGGTCGTGGAGCTTGTTGGGGTCGGTCTCCTCGGCCAGGATCGTGGTCCGGTAGTAGTCGGCGAACGCCATCTGGATCGTGTCGACGTCGTTCATGAAGTCGAGCACGAAGACGTCGTGCTTCTGGGGATGGGCGCGGTTGAGGCGCGACAGGGTCTGCACCGCTTTGATGCCGGAGAGCACCTTGTCCACGTACATGGTGTGAAGCAACGGCTCGTCGTAGCCGGTCTGGAACTTGTCGGCGCAGACCAGGAAGCGATAGGGGTCTTGCTGGATCTTGTCGGCGATCTGGCTCGACGGGAACCCGTTGAGCGACGCCTCGCTGACCTTGACCCCGCCGTACTCGTGCTCGCCGGAGAAGGCGACGATGGCGCGATGGGGGCTCTTGCGCTCGACCAGGTAGTCGCGGATCGCGTGGTAGTACTGGACCGCCCGCTCGATCCCGCTGGTGACCACCATCGCCCGCGCCTGGCCACCGATCTTGCCCAGCGCCAGGACCTGCTCGTGGAAGTGGTCGACCATGATCTCGGCCTTGAGCCGGATCGCGTGCTCGTGGCTCTCGACGTAGCGGCGCAGCTTCTTGCGCGCCCGCTTGACGTCGAACTCGGGGTCCCCCTCGACCGTCTTGACCAGCTTGTAGTAGCTGTCCACCGGCGTGTAGTGCCGGAGCACGTCGAGGATGAAGCCCTCCTGGATCGCCTGCTTCATGGTGTAGCTGTGGAAGGGACGGTGGCGGACCTTGCCGTCCGCCAGCGGCTCTGGCTCGCCGAAGATCTCGAGCGTCTTGTTCTTGGGCGTGGCGGTGAAGGCGAAGTAGCTGGCGTTGGGCAGGAGCTTCTTGGCCTCCATCAACCGGTTGATCGTGTCCTCGACGGTCTCGTCCTCTTCCTCGGCCCCGGCCGCCGAGAGCGCGATCGAGAGCGCGGCCGAGGTGCGCCCGCCCTGGCTCGAGTGGGCCTCGTCGATGACGATGGCGAACCGCCGCCCGCGGTGCTCGCTGCCGATCTCGTCGAGGATGAAGGGGAACTTCTGGACCGTGGAGATGATGATCTTCTTGCCCTCGGCGATGAACCGGCGCAGGTCGCCCGCGCGTTCGGCGTGGCCCACGGTCGCGCCCACCTGCGCGAACTGCTTGATGGTGTCCTTGATCTGCTGGTCGAGGATCCGCCGGTCGGTGACCACGATGATCGAGTCGAAGACCGGCGCGTCGTCCCTGGCGAGCCCGATCAGCTGATGGGCGAGCCAGGCGATCGAGTTCGACTTGCCGCTGCCGGCCGAGTGGTGGATCAGGTAGCGCCGCCCGGCCCCATCCCGGGCGACCGCGGCCAGCAGCTTGCGGACCACGTCGAGCTGGTGGAAGCGGGGCCATACCTGCACGCGCTTCTTGCGCCCGGACTTCTCGTCCTTGGTCTCGACCACCTGGGCGTAGTTTTCGAAGATGTCGGTCAACCCGTCCCGGGTGAGGATGCGCTTCCACAGATAGTCGGTCTTGAGGCCGGCCGGGTTGGGCGGGTTGCCGGCGCCGTCGTCCCAGCCCTGGTTGAAGGGCAGGAACCACGACCCCTTGCCCTTGAGGTGGGTGCAGAACCGCACCTCGTGGTCGTCGACCGCGAAGTGGACGACGCAGCGGCCGAGCTCGAACAGCTTCTCGCGGGGGTCGCGGTCGCGTTTGTACTGCTGGATGGCGTCGGCCACCGTCTGCTTGGTCAGGCTGTTCTTGAGCTCGAAGGTAGCGACCGGCAGGCCGTTGACGAACAGGCCCAGGTCGAGCGCGAGCTGCGTCTCGTCGCTGCTGTAGCGGAGCTGGCGGGTGACGCTGAAGCGGTTCGCGGCGTAGCGTTCCGCGGCCTGCGGGTTCCCCGGCGACGGCGTGCCGTAGAAGAGGTCGACGGGATGCGGCCCGTGCCTGAGGCCGTGGCGCAGCACGTCGACGGTGCCGCGCTTGGTGATCTCGCCCTGGAGCCGCGCCAGGAGCTTGCGCCGGGTCGGGCCGTCCTCGTCCAGGGCCAGCGCCTCGGCCACCTCGGGTTGGGTCGCACGCAGGAAGGCCGAGAGCTGCGCCAGGTCCACGCAGTACTCGCGGTCGTAGTCCCCGGGCGCGCCGCAGATCCAGCCCACCCCGTAGGCCGCCGGCCGCTCGCGTACCGCCTCGGCCGCCCCATCGCCCGGGTCGCCGGTCAGCGCCGCGCAGATCAGGCGCTCGAGGCCGCGCTCGGAGGTGTCGGTGGTCATCGGTCCGGTCCCATCAACTACCTATCAACCAGACTCCCACAGAGCAACTCTACCATCGTCAATGACTTGCACTTCATCGCCGTGCGCAATCCCCCCTCCCCATCAACTACCCGTCAACTACCCGCCAATCGGGTTCTGGGCAGCGCTCAAGCCCTGTTGCTTGACTCGCTCCGTTACTCGCGTGACGCAAACGAACGCTCTCGAGTAGAGGAGTAACTCTCTTCACGTCAACACATTGATCCAGAAGCTGAGCGACCTTCGTCGTTCACGCGCACTTCTTCTTTACTCGATTCGCGGCGCTCTGAGCCGTGAGCCACTCTGAATGCGAACGCGTGCGCCGCGTTGTACGCGAGATCGAGCCGGCCCTCCGGCGAGTTGTCATGGTTGCGCGCGTCGTCGAGCCTCGCGGAGCCGGTGTGGATCAGCCCTTCCAGCTCGGCCCGCGCCGGCGCCTCCCGCTTGAGATGGCCGAGCTCGGCCAGGCGCTCCAGCTCAGCTGAGGTCATCGTCCGAACCTATCACGAACAGGCGCGGCTGGACGGCGATCCGGGCCGCGAACGAGTCGCGTCCAGCCCTCTTCCGCCGCCACTCCGCGCGTTTCATGAGCGTGGGGTTGACGGTTCGGGCCAGCGCCGCCTCGGCGTCTTCGAGCGCGGCGTAGAGATCCGGGTAGGCCACCTCGTCGGAAACCACCAGCAGGTCGACGTCGCTCCCCGCCCCCTCGCTCCCCTTGGCGATCGAGCCGAACACGAACGCGGCCTGGATGCGGTCGGCGAGTGGCTCGAGAGCGGAGCGCAGGGGCCCCAACAACCCGACGGTCCTGACCATCAGGCCGTGCAGCTCGGCGAACACCGGGCTCTCCGGGTTGGCCTGGTAGTGCTTCTGGTTGCCCACTCGGGTGACCGTGACCAGCCCGGCCGCGGCCAGCCGCTGGAGCTGGCGATGCACCGCGCCGGTGCCGCTGCCGGCGAGGCGAATGAGCTCGGCGCTGCCGAAGCGCCGCTCGGGCTGACCGTAGAGCAGCCCCAGCACCCGCTGCTGAACGGGCGTGAAAAGTGCGCCGGCCAGGCCGTTCCGTGGGGCTTGTAACCTTCCCATTTCGGGAATGATCGTACCCGATTCGGGAACGTTTGTCATCCCCTCATCCCCCAACGTCGTTCCCAGGGGGAGCGCCGGTCAGCGCCGCGCAGATCAGGCGCTCGAGGCCGCGCTCAGAGGTGTCGGTGGTCATGGCAGGGAACTCTCCATCACAGGTTCCACGCACGCAAGAGGCGTTCGGCGAACTGACGGCTGACGAGACCGCCACGGCCGAGTCTCTTCGCCGCATCGTCCCCCACGCGAGCGGCGAGCTTCTTCAACGCGACCCTCCGTTTCTTTGGCAGCTCAAGGTACACGAAGGTCACTTTCCGGGGACCTTCCTTCCACACCCGCCGGTGAATAACCTTGCCTGGGGGCGCGACGAGGACCCGGCCTTCGCCCTCGTCCACCACTTGAACCACCGTGTCACCATCGAGGTAAGGGCAGTCGCCCAACCACCAGAAGTCATCCACCCGGAACTTCCTAGGGTGCTCCTGTCGCGAGACTGCCACCTCGCGTCCGGACTCCTGGGTTGCCTCGCTTCCCTCGGGTGGAGCGGCGGAACGCAGCTGTGCCAGCAGGACCCGCGGCAGCTCGGGACGCACACGCTGCTTTGTGACGCGGGGACGCTGACCGCGGGCACCCGAGAATCGAGGTGGACGGTACATCTTGGCGAGCCGAAGCAGCGCTTCCGGGCCAAGCTCGTCAAGGCAGAGGTCGCGAACGAACCGCCTGGCATCAGAGACGACGTCGGGATCAGTGGTCGCGACCATGGCCTCGATCAGCGTACCTGCCGAGTGTCTGGACGCATTCGCCGATCCAATGAAGGCAGTGGAGCCGAGGACGAACGTCTTGGCGTGAAGGTTCGGAACGCTGAACACACGCACGCCGAGCTTGATCAGCTTCCTCAGCTCTTCAGGGCAAGTCTGGCCACTCTTCACCGCCGCTTCGCTGGCGTCGACCACCAGCCGACTACCAGCCCGCAGAGGAAGCAGCCTGGCCGCGCCCTGGCCGAAGTACGCCACGGCCACAGCCGACGGCCGGTGTGTCCGCTTCGCGGCCGTGGTCAGAGTCGGCCAAATCTCCTCAGTGATCAGTCTGACGTTCATGCCTCGGCCTCGTCCTCAAGAGAATCGGCCCCGGCTTCCTCGGTGTCCTCGTGACCGTCGCCCAGGCCGTCCTCCTCCTCCAGCGGCTCGGGCTCCTCGGCCTCGTCCGGCAGCCGCGCGGCCGCCTCGCGCACATCGAGCTTGCCGGTGACCACGTCGGCGATCAGGCGGGTGCGGTACTCGCGGAGGAGGGAGATCTCGCTCCGGGCGCAACCAGCGCCGCTCTGAATGCGAGCAAGTTCCGAATCCAGGTAGGCCGCAATCGCCCGCTGTTCATCGACCGGCGGAAACGCAAACCTATGGGCGCGGAGCATCTCGCCTGTTAGGTGTGGAATCGTGTTGTCGATCTTGTTCCTACCAAAGGCGTCCCTGATGTACGCAAGGCGCATGCAGTAGAAGAGGTACCTGGGGATGTCCCGTTCGGGATCCAAGGGGCGGAGTCGGTGCAGCGCCTTTTGGAAGCCGCATACGTCAATCTGACCGTTCCAGAACGCGGACCGCCCCAGGTGCCGCCCTTCACAAACCAGCAAATCCCCAACTCTTACGCAGTAGCGGTCCCTTTCGTGAAGAGGGACGTCGATTACCGGGAGATCTCTTGTGTTGATCTCATCCCACCTGACATCGACGTTTCGCAGGTACGGGATCGGATATCGCCCGCTGGCCTTCTTCGCGTCCACCATCTTCCCCAAGCACTGCTCGTATCGAAATCGCAGGCTCGCGACACACCAGTGCAGCGGAACTTGCCCAAGCCACTCCACCCCGGAGGGCTTGAGGCGGACGTCAGGGTCGAGGCCGCGGGTGACGGCGCGGTGGATGACGGCCTGCTTCTCCTCCTCCAGCAGCTTGACCAGCTTCTGCTTGGCGCGGATGTAGCGCCGGATCCGCCGGTCCACGTGGTCGAGGAACCGCACGATGGCGGATTGCTCGGGGAGGGGGGGGAGCGGAACCTGGGCATTCGCCAGGAGCTCGTGTTCGATGCTTTCGACGGTAGCGCCCTGCTTCGTCCACTCGGCAATGAGGGCTGCCTCGTTCCCTTGGACCAACGTGAGCAGGTACTGAGCCATCAGCCCTCGTCTTGGACGGAGGGCCTTCATGTCCTGATTCAGAGCCACGTCAACGGCGTTGATGGCAACAGGGATTGCCCTTCGTAGGATGCCTGATCTCACGACGACCAACAGGGCACCAGGCGGAACAATGCTCGTCGCACTTGCCTGTACCGCCTCGGGCGTGATGTGGTCGGTCGTGTCGGTGATCCAAGCCCGCTGCATGTCCTTCGGAGACACCCACGGGATACTGCCGCTCCAGAACGTCGCATTGGCCTTCGACGGTGTCCCGCCTCCAGAGAAGGTAACGGCGTGTTTGAGCTTCCTCACCTCCCAATCCTCCGGCACCTGCCCCAGCCATGGCACGCCGGAGCCCTTCATCCTCGGGTAGGGCTTGAGGCTTGGCCTGAACGGAGTCGAAGGGTCGGCGATCACGCCTCTGCCTCCCCGTTGCCCATCTGCTTCTCGAAGGCCTGGCGCACGAGGCCCATCACGTAGGGCAGCTCGTCGGGCTTGCTCAGGCCCACCTCCACGTCGCCATTGCCCCAGCGGCCAAGGTTGGTCACATCCTTGGCCATTCCCCTGGTGTCGTGCAGCTCGTGGAAGTGCAGGTTGAGCGTGAGGCGCAGCTTGCTCTTCTGCGGCACCACGTCGACGAAGTTGGTCTCGGCCTTGTAGGCAACGTAGAGCTTGAGGATCTCCTCCGTGACGCAGGGGTCGAGCGCCAGGACCTCCTTGCGGAAGGACTCGAACAGCGGCCGCATGGGTCTGTCCTCGGCGAGGTGGGGGTGGCCGGCGAGCGTGTAGCCGGCGGGCCGCTCGGCCTTCGGGTGGTAGGTCTCCAGCACCTCGGCCGGCAGCGCGGGCGCCGCCCAGACCGTCGCGGCCTGCGCGGCGAGCTGCTTCGCGCGCCTCGAGATGGCGGCTTCGTCCCACGTATCGAGGGCGCCGAGCCCTTCGTTGAGCCTGAGCGGGCTCTCTTTGAAACCGCCCTTCATGTCCCGCTTCTCGGCGAAGGGCCGGTCGCTGTACTCGGCGTTGTAGCCGGTGAGCGTCAGGTTGCCGAGGGTGTGCAGCCAGGTCCCCTGCACCCTCTGCCACTCGTCGCCGAGCGCCTGCCGCCATCTCGACGAGAGGTCCTCGTTCTGCGGCAGGATGTGCTCGATCGTGTACTCGTCCACCGGCACGCGCTCCTTGCGGCCGTGGTTCTCCAGGCGGCGCAGCCAGTAGCTGCGGCGCGGGAAGTTGTAGAGGTCTCGAACCGAGAGCTCGCGCTGGAACTCCTCGTCAGTCGGGAAACGGCGGTAGGACGGCAGGGTTAAGAAGTGCGCCTGGATGCTTTCCAGGTAGCGGTCCTTCCTGAGGGCGCGGCCGAAGGTGGCGAAGGTCTTGTTCAGCGAGTTGGTCGGGATGGCGCACACCGCGCGTCGGAAGACGTAAGCCTCGACCAGGCGCACGGCACGGGCGAAGTCGTCCCGGGAGAGCCGACCTTCTGAATAGTCATGGTGGAGCTCGAGGAGGAAGGGAAAGGCCACGTCCACCTTGAGCTCCCGCAGGTCGCCGAAAGCGAGTGCCAGCTCTTTGTCGGGCTCGTGGCCGAGCGCCATCGCGCAGTAGTAGCCGGCGTAGGCGTGGATGTCGGCCACCAGGGCGTCCACGCCGGCCCCGGCGATCTCAGGGGAGCGGGCGTGGGTCTTGAAGGCCTCGTAGACGGCGCGAACGTTGGGGATCTCGCCCGTCCGGAGGGTCAGGTAGTGACGCATGAAACCGTCGAAGTGCGTGCCGTAGGCCTCCTGACCGAAGGCCACCT
>Ga0316620_10000239_pt1 | contig 21993 bp, 18 predicted proteins | sample OWC_Aug_M1_C1_D5_FD_207651 | JGI IMG/M metagenome (GOLD analysis project Ga0316620, IMG submission 207651) | Wetland soil microbial communities from Old Woman Creek delta, Ohio, United States - OWC_Aug_M1_C1_D5_B | ecosystem: Environmental > Terrestrial > Soil > Wetlands | place: USA: Ohio...
TCTCCAGCGACTTTGTGAACATCAGACGCTGCCGCAAGAATTGCGGATCCGTGGCAAGCCGGCGCAGGCCCGCCAGCGCCTCCTCGAGCTTTCGCCCGCCACCATTCGCGTGGTAGACGAGCCGCTTGTTCACAATCGCCTGCGGAGATGCTCGATTGAGAAAGGTATTGCGACGCGCCTCCGCGTAGCGATCCAGCACTTCGTCGTCGGCGCCGTCCAGAACGACTGCCGCCAGCGCAGGGTAGAGCGCGTAGCTGTCAAAGAGACCCGACGTCAGGCCAAGCCCCCCGGTTGGGTTCGTAACATGCGCGGCATCACCCGCGAGGACGACCCGGCCGACACGATATCGTCCGGCGCTGCGCTGATGCATGCGATACGGGGATGCTCGCTCCAGCACATAGGAGCCCCCGCCAGGCAGCAGTGCCTCGTAGGCGTGCGGCAGCCTTTCGAGGAAAGTCTCTTCCGGCAGCGTCGCGTCTTCCATGTACGTACAGCGCCACAGGCCCTCCTTGTTCAAGATGGCGATGACCGCGCCGAAGCGATCGTCGATCACGAACGTCGCGCGCGAGTAACCATAGCGCTCGAAATCGTAATAGACGTTGGTCGCCACGAACCGCTCCGGCCACGTCATGCCGTCGAAGGAAAGACCGAGCACCTGCCGCACCGTGCTCCCTGCGCCATCCGCGCCGATGACCCACTTGGCGCGCAGTTCCTCCATCCCGCGTTCGGTCGCGACGGAGAGCGTCACACCGCCAGCGTCCTGTTGAAGCATCTCGAGTCGTGTACCGAAACGGACGCTTGCGTTCGAAAACGATTTCAGGCGACGCATGGCGATGTCGGCCAATCGATGCTGGCCCAGATGCAGGTTATAGGGGTGGGGCGTGTGCCCCGCGAGTACTTCCATCGAATACTCGATGCGCTCGCCAGTACCGCGAACCAGGTACGTGTAGTCCTGTTTGCGCAGACCGTCAGCCTCGGCCTCTTCGAGTATTCCGAGGCGCTCGAAACCTCCGAGAACCGACCAGAAGTACACCGCGGCGCGCGGGGAATCGATGATTTGTGGTTCAGCCTCGATGACGCTCACGCGAGCTCCGGCCTGCGCGAGGCCGAGCGCGTTGATGAACCCGACGGGTCCGCCTCCGACAATGATCACGTCTTGCATTGAGCCGTCTATTGCGCGCGCGTGGTCACGCGCCGCTTTCGGGTTCATTTTTTTGTGTCGCCCCGCGTACCCACCTGCGCAAAGTAGTTCGTTACCCCGTCGGGATCGTTGAGCCAGACGGTGCGCAGAGGGAACCCCGGCATGTCGCCGAGCGCCTGCTCGACAGTCACGTTACGTGCTTTCGCCCGGGCATCGACGATATCGACGTTGCTCACCACGTATTGAATACCGGCGCTGCCTGTGTCCGCCGCAAGATGCTTGCCGGCCGACCAGAGGTTGAGCGTCGTTTCACCGTGGCGGTAGGGATACCTGGTCACACCGAGCAGGGAATCATGGATCGGCGCCAGTTCATCGAGACCGACGAAGTCGCGATAGAAGGCGCGACTCTTCTCGAGGTCGGACACGTTGATGCCGACTTCGACTCTTGCGTACGTTTCGGCGGGCGCGTTGGGGACGATCACCAGCTCGAGCGTGAAGCCCCCCGGATCCAGCACAAGTGCGGCACGAGTGCCATCACTGTTGGCCTGGAAAACAGGCGCGGGATAATCAAGCGCCTTGAAGCGCGCGACCAGCGCCGCTTCGTCCGGAAAGAAGAGCGTGAACAGACGGATGCCGGTCGCTTCGTTCACGCCTCCGAGGTGATACTGCCGTCCTTCCTTGAGCCCGGTCGCGAGCTTGATCTGCCCGCTGCCGATACCGAAGAGGATCATCTGCGCCCCTGCGCCGAGGTCGATCGGCTTGAGCGGTCGCAACGCCAGGACCTTGCCGTAGAACTCGATCATCGGCGCCCGGTGTTCGGGGGCAAAGCGCCGATAGACATTCATCGACCCTTGCGAAATCAGCGCGCGCACCGACGGTATCGCGTCGGACGGCGCGGCGAGCGCGTCACGCGGCGCGACGAGGAAGGCAGCCTGCAGCATCGCGAGGCCGGTGAGAGCCAGAAGGCGGGCAGCCAGTGAATGCGTCATCACGATCCTCATGCCGGCAAGTGTTCAACCGAGAGACCGCTACTTCGGCAGTGCGAACGTGACGAGAGACTCATCGTTCTTGGGCTTGGGTCCCGATCCGGGCTTGCCGCTTTCATAGGGCGAGCCCGAGGCCACAACGGCCACATACTGCCTGCCGTCTTTCGCGCGATAGGTGACGGGGATCGATTGCGCGTTGTATTCGAGCTTCACAGTCCACAGTTCCTTGCCGGTCCTGGAATCGAAGGCACGAAAACGGCGGTCTTCGGTGGCTCCGATGAAGACAAGCCCACCGGCCGTCGCGATCGGTCCGCCCAGGGTGTTTCCGATGCCCGTATTCCTCTTGCCCTCCGGCAGGCCATCGGCGACTCCCAGGCGGGTTTCCCATGCGACATCCCCCGTATGGGCGTTGATCGCGAACAGGCGCCCCCACGGTGGCCGAATGCAGGGCAAACGGATCGTGCCGCCGTCCTCGTCCTTGAATTCGGCGCTGAATGAAGAGTACGCGCCCGGACCGCTGAGACTGCCCCGGTCGTACGGCTGGGAGGAGCCCTGAGTGCCGCGACCGTAGTCACCGGCTGGCTTCCTCCGCTCTATGAATCCGATGCTGGCGCTGTCGCTGGTGTTGATGAACAGGTAGCCGGAGGTGGGATCCGCAGCCGTCCCGCCCCAGTTGGAGCCGCCGTTGACGGGGATATTGATCGACGCTTTGACCGGGCCACCCTCCTCGTGAAAGAAGAAGGGAGTGAATGGGCCGGCGTTGAAGAACGTACCGCCGTATTTCTGCAGCAGTTCATGACAAGCTTTCGAATGGGCCTCATTCGTGTCCTCGGGTGTCACGACATCCGCGGGGGTCCAGTCCCTGCGCACCAGTCGCGGCGGCTTGACGGGAATCGGCTGTGTCGGTGAATACCATTCGCCAGGAACGTCCGCATGTGCAACGGGCTTCTCTTCGACACCGAACACCGGCTTGCCCGTGAGGCGATCGAGGATATACATGAATGCGGGCTTGCCGGTTTCCGCGAGTGCGGGAACTTTCTTCCCGTTGACCTTGATTTCAATGAGAGTCGGGGGTGCAGGCAGATCGGAATCCCACAGATCGTGGTGAATGGTCTGGAAGTACCAGCGGAGCTTCCCGGTTTCCGCATCGACCGCGACGACTGAGTTTCCGAAGAGATTCGCGCCCGGCCGGTCGCCCCCGTAATAATTCGGGGACGGACCCCCCACGGGCATGTAGAGGATCCCGTGATCCTCATCCACCGTCATGTACCACACCCAGACGTTGGTTCCGGAGCGACCCTTCCAGCCGTCATTCAGCCAGGTCTCATGACCGATTTCGCCCGGCTGCGGAACGGTATTGAACTCCCACAGTTTCTTGCCCGTGCGGGCATCGAACGCGCGCGAGTTGCCAGGCGCTCCGGTGGGCATCTCCTGCACGTTCGCTCCAACGATCAGAACGTTCCGGTAAACCGTCGGCGGTGAGTTGTAAGGCACTCCGAGATCGATCTCGCCGTCCTTGCCGAAGCCCGGGTCGGCCTGACCGGTCTTCGCACTGAGTGCAATCAGATGCTGGCCGTTCGTGAAGAAGATGCGCGCCGGGTCGTCCTTGTCACCCGGCCAATAGGAGACTCCGCGTCGCGTCGTTCCGGTCGTTACGGGATGTCGCCAGATTTCCTTCCCGGAATCGGCTTCGAGCGCGACGACGGCGTTGCCGACGGGCAGATAGAGCACGCCATCGACCACGATCGGAGTCGTCCCTTCCAGCATCCCGCCGCCGCCGTCGGGGCGCAATCGAAACGACCACGCAGGCGCGAGCCTGGAGACATTCCTGGTGTTGATTTGTCTCAGCGGGGAGTAGCGAGTGCCGGCCAGGTCGCGCGTGTAGTGCGGCCAGTCGCCCGGGTTGACCTTCTCGTGTCCAGACTGAGCGTACGCGACCGGCAACATCGCTGCTCCGATCAACGCACAGATAGACGCAGCTCGCATGACGGAACCTCTCGCATTCGACCGAACACGGCCCGTGATCTTCAAGGCAGCGATACGCGTTTCGGAACTTGAATGCTACATTAATAATGAACCGTGCCGTGGGTTCACGCTAAGCTCAGCGCATGACCGAGCCGGCGCGAAATCCGTTACGAAGCGTGGTCGCGATCGTCGTCGGCCTTATCATCGTGGTCGGCCTGTCGACGGCGGCCGATTTGCTCATGGTGAAGAGCGGCGTGGCGCCCGGCCTGGGAACGGTCTGGCCGCCGAGCCTGCTCGCGGTCGCGCTTGCCTACCGTTGTGCGATCGCCGTCCTCGGCGCCTGCACCACCGCGCGGCTCGCGCCGCGCTTTCCGATGTGGCACGCGATGTTCCTCGGCGTCTTCGGGTTCGTGGTGAGCCTCGCGGGAGTCGTCGTCGCCGCGACGCGCGGCGGCATGGGTCCGCTCTGGTATCCCATCGCCGTGGCCACCACCGCCATTCCCTGTGCCTGGCTCGGTGGGCAGCTCGTCGTCGCGAAGACGCGCGGCGGAGATCTGTTCTAGCCCCCGAAAGCCCTGGCCTTGAGCCTCTCGATATAGTCCCTTGCGAACCTTTCCGCCGCTTCGGGATCGGGAGGCAGGCCGCCCTGCTCCCTCGAGGTCTGACTGAGCTCATCGCGGCTGTTGATCCGTGGAAAAGCCGCATCGGGCACCGGGACACCGAGGAAGGCGCACAGCGGTTCCCAGCCTTGCCTGGGTGAATAGACCAGCAGTCGTTCCGGGGGCAGCGCGTCGATCACTTTCTGGTTCCGGCGCTCGAACCAGTCAGTCATGAAAGCCCGATCCTTCACCCGGCCGCCGAAGGCGTTGAAAATCACGCCCTTCATCATTGCCTCGACCGGTGAGCCTGCAAGCGATCCCTGCATCTGATCGGAAAAGATGGTCTCGCTGACGGAATCAAACCAGCTGTCGGCATCGCGGACGGACAGCACCACCTTGGCGTCCGGATAGTAGTCCGCCAGTTCGCGCCAATAGCTGCAGGCAGGATAGTCGGTAGTGGACTGGTAGCCATTGAATATCGTGTCCCAGTCGGGCTTCTCATTCACGACGTCGAGCCAGAGCGGAATGTTCCTGCGCGCGCCGGCGAATACCTCGGACATGTGGTAGCAAGGGCCCAAGCCGACATGTTCGAGAGCGAACTTCAGCGAAAACGTCGCCGTCCGTCCAAGACCGGCTCCGATCACTTTCAATGACATCTATCACCTCGCAAATGACTATTCATGTTCGGTTTGACGACACGAAGGGGCACATCCAGGAACAGGACGGCCACAAGGTTCAATGAAGCGCCGGGGTGGCCGGGGCCTAGCGGATTTCTACCGGATGACGGCGTAGCGCGCCGAGTCGATTACCCCGGCGATCTCCACTGAGGTCTGCGGGATGCTCATGTGCTGCGGTTCTTGTCCCACGCCTTGATCGCCTCGGTGTTGTCCCGCGCATAGCCGAGCGCGTCCCGCGCCTGATCGAAGCGCTGGCTAACCAGTTCCAGCACTGGAGCGTCGAAGTCCAGCGCCCGAGTCAGGTCGCGGGCGATCCCGACGTCCTTGGCCAGCAGCCCGAGCTGGAAGCCGCTGGCAAACTTGCCGCCGAGGACGTGCTCGCGCAGCACCAGGTCGGTGTGGAAGTTGCGACCGGTGGAGACGTTGAGGATCTCCACCATTCGGGCAGGATCGAGTCCAAAGCGCTTTCCGGCCAGCAGGGCCTCGGCGCAGGCAGCGAAGCCCGCGGCCGCTACGAAATTGTTGAGCGCCTTCATCGCATGTCCGCTGCCGAGTCCACCCGTGTCGAAGAGCCGGTCGCCCATCGTGCTCAGCAGCGGTCGCGCGCGCCCGATCGCATTGGGGTCATCACCGCCGATCATTATCGCAAGCGTCCCCAGCGCCGCCCGCGGCACGCCTCCGGAGACCGGCGCGTCGATCAGCGTGATTCCGCGGGCCGCCAGAGCAGCGCCCAGCTCACGTGTCCCCGTCGGGTCAGAGGAGCTCATGTCTATTGCGATCGTGCCCGGGCGCAGCTCGTTGGCGAGACCCTCGCGCAAGTAGAGATCGCGCACGATCTGCCCTGTCGGCAGCATCGTCACGATGATCTCGCTGGCGGCAAGGTCACTGATCCCAACGGCTGTGCGGCAGCCAGTCTCCTCACCGACGAACCGGGCCCGCTCGGCCGAGGAGTCATAGACGACCACGTCGTGGCCGGCCCGGCTGATGCAGCCCACCATCGGCGCACCCATCGCGCCGACGCCGACGAAGCCGACGTTCAAGTCGCGCTCCCGGTCCCGGCATGCCTGGCGAGCACTTCGGCCGCGGCATTGAACGCCTCGACGCCGCAGGGCACGCCGGCGTAGACGACCGTATGCAGGATCGTCTCGCGGATCTCCTCGACTGTGCAGCCGTTGGCCAGCGCGCCGGCGACGTGCACTTTGAGCTGGTTGGGCTTGGTAAGCGCGGTCAGGGTAGCCAGTGTGATCAGGCTGCGCGTCTTGCGGTCCAGGCCAGGGCGCGTCCATGTCTCGCCGAAGCAGTAACGGGTGACGACCTCCTCGAACGGTCGGTTGAAGTCGGTCGCCTGCGCGAAGCGCTCCTCGGCACCGCCTGGTCCGAACATCGCGCGTCGCACTTTCATGCCCGCTGCAAAGGCCGCATCTTTGTTGTCGCTCATGCCATTCCCCCCGCCGGAAAGGGACACCCTTATCTACAGGACCCACGTCGGGCTGCGCGCGCAGGCCGCCGGTCGGAGAAGCTTGAACGCAAACCTGCCGAGCCGCAATGCGCCCCGGCACCGCCACCTCCACCACCGGCGCACGCGCGGATGCCGTAACGTTCAGATGACTCTCGACTTCGAGCGACGTGACACCTACTTTGAGCGGGAACTCGAACGGGCTTCTGAACTCCGCCGCGCGACTCCGGCAGGCTCAGGCTTTGCAGCAGGACCTTGTACCGAGAAGCGCCGCAGATGGTGTCGCCTGAACCTCACGCCAGGGACCGACCTCCAGACCTTGGCCCCTAGGATGCCGCGCTGCTGATCAACCACATTGCGCCGGGCAGGCGAACGCTTGCGCGACTGGCATGCGGTGCCAGCGCCTCGCGAAGGGATCGGGTGGAAGCGGAGATGATCTCCGCCGGCTGATCGCGCAGCCAGCTATTCACCGCGCCGATCTGCATCGACTGCGCGACGGCCTCCTCCAGTCCACGGCCAGCGGCGATATCCAGATCCTGGTCGAACTTCTCGAACCGCGGCGCCGCCCAGCCGGCAGCGGTGAGAACCTCGGATACGTACTCGGGATTGGCAAAGGCAAACATTCCAGGCGAATTCGGGATCCCTTTCGGCCGCGGCGGCAGGTGCTGCGCCACCGCCTTCATCGGCAATTCCATCCAAGGGTTCTCCGCAAGACCCCGCCAGCACACCAACGCCATGCGCGCGGCCGGCTTGGCGGCGCGCCGCATGTTCGTGAAGGCTCCCACCATGTCGCCAAAGAACATCACGCCAAAGGCCGAGACGAGCAGGTCAAACCCCTCGAGCTTCGCCGTCGCGGGATCATCCTGCCGCCAAACGACATTCGCTATGTCGGCGGCCTTGGCACGCGCCGCACCCTCGGCCAGCATCGGGCCGGAAATGTCCATCCCCACCACGCGGCCCGATGGGCCGACCGCGCGCGCAAATTCCAGGGTTGGCGCGCCGCAACCGCAGCCTACATCCAGAACGGTCTCGCCGGCACGCGGCGCGGCGAAATTGACCAACGCATCCGTCACCGGCGCCAGGGTGGAATCGGTGTGTGCCTGGCGCGTCACCCAGATATGGCCGCCCTGCCCATTCCAGAAGGAAAGCATGTCGGCATTGATCGTCGCCGCGTCAGGCATTTGTCTCAGCCTCCCTTCTTGCTCTATTTCCCGGATGATCCCCAGATACACCGGCCGCGAAGGCGACGGACCGGGCAATCTGCCCGTTCGTCAATGTTCTGGCGCCGGGTGACGTCGCTCGTGAACCGGCGGCCGCCAACAATTTAGCGCATGCGCCTTCGAGAGGTAAGGTTTGCGGGCGTTAACCGCGGTGTTCACGCCCGTATAGCGGCGCCTCTTGTTCCGAAGTCGGCTATCCGAAATCGCCGCAGATACTCGCGCCGTATTGATCAGAATTTCTTCTAGCCGTGCGATTTCCTGATGGGACCCTCGCCGTAGCTCCGACTACGCCTTCTCCCCCACCTGTAACTGCGCAGGATCAAAGCGCACCCCGAACGAGTGATTCGGGCGGTGCCCTCCCGGATTCTTCGCCAGATATTGCTGGTGGTAGTCCGGCCAATGGCTGGAAATCCCGCGAAATTCCGGCGTCCGCTTCGGTCGATCTCTACCGGTCGACTCTTGGTAGATCTCAACGTCGATCCGGCGGTAGACCTTTGCGGGTCCGTTGCATATGGATGTAAGTGGAATCGCGCGGCCCTCGCATTGGGTTCAATCCCGTCGCAGCCCGCTTGCACCAGCGAGCGGGTAATTGACTTCCGCGCGAGGGCGGTGCGAGGCTTTGGCGCCGTGGGCCGTGGCGGGTTCAAGGGGGAGTACATGCGGAGCATGCGCGATCGGAGGCTGAGAGGAGTGCTGCGGCAGCTTGGCATGGTCACCGTGGCGGCCGTGTGCGCGGTCCCGGCCCGGGCTGCCGGGGATACCGTGGACTATCCGCTACGGGTCGGAACGAACTGGACATATCACATGCATCAGGAGGCCACGCCCGGCGCGCATTTTTCGGGCGTCCTCGCGTCGCTCGCGCATGGAAACACTCTCGACGCTACACTCAATACGCGCGTGGCAGGCACCGAGCGCATCGGCGAGATCATCTATTCGCGTGTCGAGTCGACGTTGAATGGGCGCCCGTACATGACCGAGTGGTTTCGGGTCACGGCGGACGGCCTCTATCTGGGAAAGACAGACGATGCCGACGCCGGGGGCACCGTGACTGTCATTACGCCACCGCAACGGGTGCTGACCGCCGCGTTGCGTCGGGGGGAGACCTGGTCATGGCAGGCGAGCGATGCGCCTGTGGCGGCCAGCATGCGCGTCGCCGGCCCAGCTGCCATCCGAGTGCCCGCCGGATTGTTCCAGGCCACCCTGGTCGAGACGCGCATGAGCATGGGGGCGCCACCGCAATCGGCGCGCGTCGCCTTGGATCGCTGGTTCGTTCCCGGCATCGGCTTCGTGAAGTTCCAGACGCAGACTTACGTCGCGGAGCATAGAGTGTCGCACGGCGAGATCACGCTCGAGGGCTTCAAGCCGGGGAAATAGCCCGAGCCTCGCCGCCCGGCCGGCGGCGGCACTGCGAGCTGAGGCTCTAGTCGATGCCTAGGCGCAGGACATTCCCGGCGATGCACGCATTCACGGCGCTGATTACGGCCTCAGGTGCTGTAACTGCTCAAATGGCCGTGGCTCCCGCACCAGCGCCCCAGTTCATACCACCCTCCTGTCAGGGAGGGCCGATAACCGTCGTACCACGGGCAGTGATGCTGGCCCAGACTCCGACGGAGGTCAGGCGCAACCCATCCATCACCAAGGTCGATCCGAGGACGCGATGCTGCTCTTTCTCCGAGAGATCGGGGTGTATCCACGCGGACTCGTTATCGTTCACGCAGCGATGGTCGCGGGACTACTGTTCACCTTGGCACTGCGTCAGATCCCAGCGAACATCGGTGCTTTGTCCCGCGGCAGGCGTGTCCTTGAGCGTGGTCGCGCCAGAGAGTTTCTCCGGGTGAGCGGGGTCTGCTTTAGCCACTACGGACATGCCCGTGATCGGGTACAGGAACGGACGGTTTTCATCGGGTTCCTTCCTGCCTTTGCACTGGCCGGCGCAGGAGGTGTGAGTCCGGAATTCGCCGTGCAGAGGATCCCCATTCAGCCCCAGCTGGATCTGATATTGGTTCTCCGCCAGAGGAGTGATGGCGACGTCGGCATTGCCCTCGCCATTGGCCGTCACGGTCGTCACCTTGGTAATTGTGGCCCCGGGGAAATCCCTGACCGGTGGATACACGTTCACCATGTTGCCGCTTAATGTGTAGGAACCCGTGTAGGTCCCGTGAAGCGCTCCGTTCCGGGATGGTCCGCTATCTGTGTCGGCCGGAAGTCTTAATGCGGCGTCCACGACCTCATTCGTGGTGTTGACCCAAGTATTGTCGCTCCCGTCATTCCTTTGCACAGTCTCACTCGTGGTCCGGAAGCTGGCGGTTCCGCCCCATCCGCCCTCGCAGGAACGCCAGTCCTTGACCGGAATATAGAGCGTCTTGGAAAGATGGAGATTGCTGCGGAGGGCCGTCTCGACCATTCCATTCACGAACGTTCCGGGACCGAGGGGGCTTGCACCGACTCCGACTGCGTCAATAGCGTCCTGGCTGAAGCTGACCGCTTTGGGAGCGACGCTGAAGCGAACCTCCGCCTGCTTCATCACGGCGATTGGACTGCGTAGCTCCTCAGGCTGCTTCACGCCCTCGATGTCGATGTGCGTATGTCCCTCTTCGTCGGTCGTGGGAGCCGCCGGGTTGCTGATGGGAACCATGGCGCTCTGGATCAGCGGCGTGCCATCGGGAGAGACGAACTCGACAAACGCGTAGGTAATTTGGTTGTTGTGCACGCTCAGGCCGCCGGCCGCGAGCTGCCATTGGGTCCTGACCCCGGCCACCGGGCCATCGCTGGGCAGGCTGAAATCGAGATTGGCGCCGTTGAGCGCGATGCGCGTGCAGTTCAGTGTCTGCCACTTGCCGGTGTTTTCGCGGACCGTGGCGGTCAGGGTGCGTCGTTCCCCTGGCGCGTGGACGCTCTTGGTCCGCTCCAGCGGCGGGGCCCCGCTCATGGTGATATCCGTCTCGAGGGCTGCGTAGTACACATAGAGCTTGATCATGGCAAGCAGGATGTTGGCTGCCGTAGTACTGTTCCCGAAGCTCTCGGCGCCCTCCGATCCGTGCTCGGCCAGGTGTTCAAGGATCCTGTCGAACGCGTTGGTATTCGCATAGGCATCGGCATCGAGAAATTTCGCTGCCAACTCCGACATGCTGCAGGGCGCACTTGAACCGCCGCCTTCCGCTACGAGCACGATGCGCGGGCGATCGTCGGCTTGCCAGAAAGCGCTGCGGATGTCAGGCCCCGTCTCGCCTGCCAGTTGGTACCGTGCGGGCATCGCTCGCGGAGAGCTCCAGTCCGATTGCCGGGCGGGTGCCCACTGTGCCTGCCGATTCCTGCGCCCGTTCGCGACCAGCACATCCGCTGCGAGGCGGCGAAGAATGAGCGACAGCTGGACAGCGTCGAGAGTGACCTTGGCGGTATCGACGTGTGGCGCGAGCAGGTCATAGGGCGCCGATGACTGTCGTCCGAGTTCGGCAATGAACTCCGCCCAGAAGCGCAGCGATGACCGCTTGCCCTGCGCGGCAGTGCGAATGCCGTCAACGAGCAAAGCATCGACCGGTACGTTCTTGAGCGGCGCCAGCATGTTCCTCAATGCACGGCTCAAGTCCGTGAGCCTGACCTGCAGGTCCTCGCCGTACAGCTTCGCGAGGCCGGCAACCTCCCACGCATCGATCACAATCCCCTGTCCGGACTTGACCGACTCATAGGCCAGCGAGCCGTTATCTGCGCGCACGCTGAAGCCCGACATCTGCAGGGCGGTCAGCAACGCCGCCGTTGATTGATCATCGTCGGCGATCACGCGCTTGCTCAATTCTGCGGCGGCTTGTTCGGGCGTGCCCTGAGGTTGAGGCAACGGCGCCGGCAGTTGGCCGCTGCGGAACGCCCGAGCCAGTGACTCGCCCTTGACGACAATGGGAGGCGGGGCGGTCTGGGCTTGTGTTCCGACATCGGCCGACGCCGTGTAATTTGCAGGAGCGCCCGCACCCATGGCAGCGCGCAGTGCAAGCTGATACTGCTGCATCAGCTCGAGAGTCTTCGCATCCGGCGATGGCGGGATTTGGACCGAACCCATTCGCTCCGGCTGCCTGAGAGCGTTCAGCGCCGCTAGTTCGGCGGCTTCATGCTGCTCCCTCCTCTTGCCGGCAGTGACCGCGACGCCGATCGCAATCAAGGCTCCGAGGAGAGCCGCTACCGCAAGGGTGGCGATTGCCGGCCGTGTCCTCAAGTAGCGCAAGAGTGAGGTCACGGTTCGCGACTCCTCTGTGCCCGGTCATCGTGCCCACTGATCGAACGAGTTCCCGAAGGCCTTCCGCGACGAGCCGGCGGGGTGGAGCTCGTGTCGGAGCCAGCGATGTCGTCACACCCACTGCCGCACCGGAATTTGCGCGCAACGCAGCGCTTCGTCCCCGGTCTGCACCCAAGGCCCGAAAGGAGCAGCGCAACCCGGGCTGCGAGGACAGTCCGGCCGCCGTGCAGCGAAATGGCGCGAGGCGATCCTTCGGGACTGGCGTGCATCGGGCACTCCGCACTAAACCTGGCACCAAGGACTAAAGCGGCAAGCGGTGAGGAATAGGCTCGCAACCTCGATCACAACGTCCTGCCCCGGGCAGCACGAGTAGCGGATAGGAAGGATATACCACAGGCCGCGGCCGAGCGAAGAGTCTGGCCGACAGCCTGGGGCTGGCGTTGCCCGAATATGGTTCGCCGCGAATTTCCTGATCCAGGTTGATGTTCCCTATGACGGTGTGGGGATGGACCCGCAAATCCAGACCCGGGAAGCTCCCGTTGCTGACTTCTCGCTCGAGTTGCTCGCCAAGGATCTCGGTTCCAACCGGATCGTTGTTGTCGAGAAGCTGCTCAATCAGACCGATCACGACCATCTCGGACAACTCCTGACGTACGCTGGCAGCCACGATGCGGCGTGGCCAATTGCGTGGCCGAGACAGTCCGCGAGGAGCATCGGCAGGCGCAAGACTGGCTGAATCAAAGAACCGATTCTGAAACCGAATTCTTTGGCGTTGTCGTCGTAGTGCTCCAAATCGAGAATTCAGCGCCAGCGTATAACTTCCAACCGGTTGTGTTCCCGAACGACCGGCAGAAGCAAACTCGAAGCCAGACCAAGACGAGCACCTCATCGAAGGGCGAAGCGTTTCGCCAGTATTTTCAGCCGCCAATTGACGAACTGCGTGAGAAGCATTACTGCACGGGTTCCCGCGTTGCGCGGCCGCAGAACTGGTATGCGTTTTCGATCGGCACCTCGGGAATCCCAACGAGTGCCGTCTTCGCGGGGAACGGAACTGTCCGCGTGGAGCGTTATATCGACGTTGGTGATGGCGACACAAAAAAGCGGCTATTCGACTGGTTGAGAGACACGAAGGAAGCTATTGAGAAGGACGGCGGATTCCCGCTCAATTGGGAGCGTCTCGACGAGCGGCGCGCATGCCGAATTTCCGTTACTCGCCCGGGCAGCATTTGAGAGCAGCGCAGAAGATCTTGCTGAATTCCGGAAGTGGCAGATCGAGCGCCTGCTGATCTTCAAGCGAGTATTCGCTCCGCTCGTGAAGGCGGGCCTCAAAGCAGTATCCACTGGGTAGGCTCTTCCCCGCGGAATTTTCCAAGCCCAGATTCCCGGTAGAGTTCCGGTAGGCCTCAGCGCCGAAAACAACCGGCGTTTCCCTGCAGAAATCCGCAGGGTCTCGATTGCCCCGGCCGATAACCCCCTGTCTCCCCGCAGAAAACAGGGTCAGCACGCGGCTTACGCCTTCTGACCCGCTCGTAACCACGCAGAATCAAACGAAACCCCGCACGAATGATCCGGGCAATACCCGTTGGGATTCTTCGCGAGGTACTGCTGGTGATAGTAGCCGCGGAAGACGGAAATCCCACAGATACCCCGCTGTTGCATCTTCGCTGGTCGTCTTTCGGTCGACTTCCGGTAGACGTTGACGTTGATCCAGCGGTAGACCCGGGGAGCGCATGGGCTTCGAGCATCGGCGCAGATTCCTGTTTTGTGGATGTCGTACGGCTGAGCCCCCTTGGTCGAACGCCGCCCCCGCGGCATACTGCGCTCAGAAGAACGAAGGAGGGGTCAGCGTTGGAAATCGCGATGAACGGCAAGGCCGAAGCCGCCCTGCAGTCGTGGCGGTTCTTCCTGTGGATGGCCGTGGTATTCGGCCTGATCGCCTTCGGCGGATTCATACCGTCTTATTGGGCGCGGCTCGCCGCTGGTGACTTCCATCCACCACCGATCGTCCATATCCACGGCGCCCTGCTCTTTACCTGGACCCTGTTCTACCTCGCCCAAGCCACGTGGGTCGCCTCAGGTCGGATCTCCACACACCGCAGCTGGGGCCTCGTCGGGATCTCTCTGTTCACGCTGCTCCTGTGTTCGATCGTGATCCTCAAGATCACGGTCATGCGTCTGGACGACGCCCGCGGCCTCGGCGATGCCAGCCGCCGGTTTGCGGCCGTGATTTTTTGCGGCGTCCCGGTGATGATCGGCCTGTTCGCCGCCGCTATAGCCAACGTGCGGCGCCCCGAGATCCACAAGCGTCTGATGTACTCGCTGATGACGGGCATGATGGTTCCGGCCATCGCGCGGGTGTTCATTCTGCTGTTCGCCCCACCGGGGACGCTGCAGGCCGGGCCGCCGCCGCCGTTCGTCGCGCTGCCCCCGAGTCTGGCGGCGGCGCTGCTGATCGTGGTGGCCATGATCTACGACTGGCGGACGCAGCGTCGCTGGTATCGGGTGTACCTGTACGGCATCGTGCTGACGATCCTGCCGAACGCCGTCGCGGTCATGATTGCCCCCACCCGGACGTGGCTGGCCGCCGCGGCATTTCTGGAACACCTCGGCGGTTGAAGGCGGGACAGGCCTTCTGCGACCGCGCGCGCACCGGGTTACCAGATGCCTCCGAGGGCGACGGTAATCGCTTCACCGTTCACGCCACCCGGCCTCGCTGCACAGGAACGCGATGACCTGCGCATCCCAGGCAACGTGGCGGCGTAATCGTCCGCATTACACCCTATCAGCGGCCGCTATTAGAAAAGCGAACAGACCGCTCCCAGTCGCAAGTCGCGTGGTCTGCACTCCAGGCAGTCTTCGCAGCGGACGTTCCTGTAACGCGGTCGACGGTAGACTTCAGGTAGACGTCAGCGTTGAAAACAGCCTGTATTCTTCCGCAGGAAATCGCTGGGTCCTGGTCTATCTCAATGCTAACCAGCGGATTTCCCGCCGGAAGCCTCGGTGTAGCTTCGACTACGCCTTCTCCCCCACCTGTAACTCCGCGGATTTGAACGTGACCCCGCACGAGTGATCGGGGCAGTACCCGCCGGGATTCTTCGCGAGGTACTGCTGGTGATAGTCCTCGGCGTAGTAGAAATCGCCCGCTGGCCGGATCTCCGTCGAAATCTTGCCGTGTCCCGCGCGCGTCAACCGCTCCTGATAGTAGCGCAGCGATTCCTCCGCCTGCCGGCGCTGCTCGTCGTTGAACGGATAGATGCCCGAGCGGTACTGCGTGCCGACGTCGTTCCCCTGGCGCATCCCCTGCGTCGGGTCGTGCGACTCCCAGAAGACCTTCAGGAGATCCTCGTAGCTCACGCGCTTCGGGTCGAACACGACCAGCACGACCTCCGCGTGGCCGGTCAGTCCCGAGCAGACCTCTTCATACGTCGGATTCGGTGTGAACCCGGCGGAGTACCCGACCGCGGTCGAGTACACGCCCGGGACCTGCCAGAACCTGCGCTCCGCGCCCCAGAAGCAGCCGAGCCCGAACAGCGCGCGCTCGAGTCCCGCGGGAAACGGCGGCACGATGCGATTCCCGTTCTCGAAGTGCGTGAGCGGCACGCTCAGCGGCGCAGTGCGGCCTGGCAGGGCGCGGTCGGGAGAGATCATTTCGGCGCGCTTGCGGAGGATCATCGGGGCGGCTCCTTGTTCGCTGCGGCCATACAGACCGCAGCGCGGCGCCCGATATTACGCCCGCCGGCGTGCGCGCGATCGTGAGTCTAGGGATGGGCAGCCGACGTTGTCGGGGCCGCAACCTGTCCAGCAGAACCGGCGGCCGGCTGGGCCTCGGGGTGCGGCGACACGAACGGCAAAGCGTAGGGGTCCGGCGCCTGACTCTTCCTTTGCTCGTTGAGCAGCGCATCCTGCTGGGCGCGAAGCGCCTCGCGCTTGCGCTCGAACTCGAGGTCGGTCGCCAGCTCTCGCCGCTTGCTCGCGACGAGTTGCTGCTGTTCCTGATCGTCCTGTTGCTCCGTCGCCTCCTGCACGCGCCGCTCGGGGATGGCGGGAGCACGCGGACCCTTCGCCAGGTTCGGCGCCGCCCCGGAGGGCTCGTGATAGAAGGCACCGGCAGCGACCACTGCGCCGACCAGAAGAATGGCCAGCGTCGCCGTACGACGCGGATGGGCAATCGACATACGCTTCCCCCTCAAGGGCCGGCCTCGCCGCCCGTGAGACATGATAAATATGCGAGTCGATTTAACAAGTTAAGGGGAGATTGCGGACGTGACTCGGATCACGTTCGCGCCTCGCGTCCTGTGCGTTGCGCAGCAGATTTTCCCGTTGACGCGCTCGCCCGGTCGCGCGACGATTCCGCTGTGCGCGTTGCTCTCTCGCTCGTTGTTCTCGCGGCCGTCGCGCCGCAGCTCACCGCTGCCGCCGATGACCCGGTCAGTGCGACCGTGCTTGGGCCGAACGCGGCGATCACCGAGGGCGTCGAAGCGATGCTGGGGCGGCGCTGGCTGCGAGGCATTGAGCTTACCGAGCAGGGCCTTGCGTCGCTCGCTTCCCCCAGCGACCGCGCAGCCGCGTTTTCGAACCTCTGCGCTGCCTACGTCGCTCTGCGCGATTTCGATCGCGCGCTCGAGGAATGCGACCAGGCATTGAAGCTCGACACCGGCAACTGGCGCACCTACAACAACCGCGCGGGCGCGCTCATCGGCAAAGGGCGCCTCGATGAGGCGCTGCATGACGTCGAAGCGGGGCTTGCGCTCGACCCGGCGGCCGGGACGCTGCGCCAGACCGAGACCATCGTGCGCAATGAACTGAAGCGCCTCTACGAGCCGCAGCACGCGCCAGCGAGCGCAGGATAGGATCCAGATGCTCCTCAGCAATCCGCACAACCTCGCCCGCCCGATCACCGACGATCCGAAGCCCTTCGGCATCCGCGTGAGCCTCAAGCCCGGCGATCCGTTCCGCAACCTCCTCGGGGCCGATTGGCATCGCTTGCACTGGTACGCGAGCGCGCTCGAACGCGACCGCGCGCTCGCCGAGATGAGCCGCAAGCACGAGTACTCGCGGCCCGGCGATCGCCCGGCGATCGAGGTCAAGAAAGTGGAGAAGCTCGCCGAGAGCCGCGGCCTCTGATCGGGATCAGAAGGTCCTGCCGAGAAAGAGGTAGAACGCAGTCTGTCCGGCACTGTCGTAGCCGACGGCGAGATAGACTGGCCCAAGCAGCGTATCCAGCCCCAGGAACAGACTCCCGTCCTTGAGCGCACTGCCGAAGCTCGCCTCGTTGCGGTCCTGCCATACGTTGCCGGCTTCGAGCGATGCGCCGATGTAGGCCGGAACGTTGAGGAATCCCTCGCCACCCCGACCCACCTTACGGTAGTAAAGGACACGGGCGATGCCGTAGTGCGGCCCCGTGACCGAAGCGGGCGGGCGTCCGGAGAGATTGAAGAGTCCCCCTAACGAGAAGAAATCCTCGACCGTGCTTTGCGCGTTGAGCGCCGTGCCAGCGGAGGTCCAGAAGAGCCAGGTATTGCGGCCGTGCGTGCCGGCCCACAGCCAGTCGACGCTCAGCAGCGCCGCGCGCTCGGGGTTACCCGCGATGCGCGATCCGGTCCATTGCAGCGTCAGCGCCTCGCCGCGATGCGGGAAGTTCAGGTCATCGATGGTGTCGGTACGGAAGCGGAAGAAATACTCACCGGTATCGAACTCGGTCACCGGCAGCGTCGGGTTGCCGATGCGCACGCGCGTGCTGCCGACCGAGCGTTGATAGCCGGCGCGCAGCTCGCCCCAGTTGCCGAGCTCGCGGCCGAAGTCGAGACCGTAGATGGCATCTCGCACCCGGTACTCGGTGAGCTGGCCGAGGGCATCGCGCACCTGGAGGTTGCGCAGCTCGAAGTCCGCGTGCGGCGCGATGAAGTATCGCCGGCTCGCTTCGAGCGGCTGGTAGATCTCCGTGGCGAAGCGCGGGTTGCTGCCGATCTGCGCGTCGAACAGCCACTCGCCGCCGAGCGAGTTCAGCTCGGTGCGGATCACGCGGATGGCGGCGTTGTACTCGGCCGTGCCCTCGAAGTCGTCCTGCAAACTCAGGCCGAAGCGCAGGTAGTTCGGGCCCCAGGACTTGCGCCGCGCGAGCACGTCGAGGCCGGTCTGGTCACCGTCGTGCGCCAATTGATAGTCGACCGACTCGAACAGGTCGGTCCCGTAAAGCTCGGCGATATGCGCGCCGGCCGCCGCCGGATCGTAGTTCCGTCCGGCGAGCGGACCCATGGTTGACGCCACAAGCGGAGCGTAGCGCCTCGATTCCTCGTCGGCGCGCACGAAGTCGATGCGCGGAGTCGGGGTTTCCCTGAGCGCGCGCTGGGCGAGAAGGTCACGGTATGCGTCCGGACCGATGGCGAGGGCCGCGAGACGGTCATGCACGCCGCGGGCCGCCGCTGCGCCCGCGGCGATTGTCCGGTTGAGGCCAGCGAAATCGATCGATGATGCGGCGCCGAGCGCCGGGTCGATCTCGAGGTCGCGCGGTCCGAGCAGCGCCTTCTGGCGGTTCGTATCCTTGCGGATGAGGATCGCGAGCATCTGGTTCGACACCGACAGTGCGGACTGCAGCTCGCTGTCCGGAAGCAGCGGATAGCTGACGTCGACGACGATCACCACATCGACGTTCATCTGTCGCATGACGTCGACGGGCAGGTTTTCCGCGAGACCGCCGTCGACCAGCAGGCGCCCGTCGAGCTCGACCGGCGCGAATACACCGGGCGCCGACATGCTGGCGCGCATCGCAGTCACGAGGTCGCCGGAGGAGAAGACGCGCGGCGCACCGGTCTCGAGGTCCGTCGCCACGGCGCGAAACGGGATCGGCAGACGATCAAAGTCCTGCACGCCGGCCACCGGCGCCGTGAGCTCGCGCAGCATGCGCGTCAGTTTCTGTCCCTGGATGAGCCCCTTCGGCAGGCGGAATTTGCCGCCGCGGATACCGAGCGGAAAGCGCACGAGAAAGCTGTTGTCATCCTGCTTGCGGCGAAACGTGAGCTCGCGTCGCGGCGGCCGGTCGTGAAAGGCGTCCTGCCAGTCGATCGAGGTGAGCGTGCGCTCGATTTCCTCGGGGGACATGCCGGAAGCGTACAGCCCACCGACGATCGCACCCATGCTGGTGCCGGCGATGGCATCGATCGGCACGTGCTCCTGCTCGAGCACCTTGAGCACGCCGATGTGCGCTCCGCCGCGTGCCCCGCCGCCGCTCAGCACGAGACCGATGCGCGGCCGACCGGGATGCGCTGCGGAATCGGCGGCTGAAGCGGCGCCGCTCGCCAGCAGGACCGCCAGCGCTACGCCAGCGAAAATGGGGACAGTCCCCATTTTCCGCGTGACGGATCGCGCACCATTCACCGGCCTGCACCCCAGGAAAATGGGGACTGTCCCCAATTTTGCGGCTCATCTTAGAGGGAAATTAATGCAGGCGCATCGGCCCGGGGCTGGCAGCACGCATGCTAGGATTTCCGCCCGCATCGAGGACCGCGTCCGTCAACGTACACCGCATGCAGCTGCCCGCACCGACAACCGCCCGAGCGGCCCGGCGACTTTCGATGCCATCTGGCCTGCTCGCAATCCTCGTCGTAACCGCAAGCACGGCTGGCGCCGCGGAAGAGCCCGGCGACTGGCCGTACTACGGCGGCGACGAGTTCGGCCAGCGCTTCTCTCCGCTCGACGAGATCACGCGCGACAACGTCGCCGGCCTCGAGGTCGCCTGGACATACCGGACCGGGGAGCTCGGCGCGGGCCTGGCGAAACGCGATGCGATGGCGTTCGAGGCAACGCCGATCCATATCGAAGATACGCTTTACTTCAGCACGCCAACCAACATTGTGATTGCGCTCGATGCCTCTACGGGGCGCGAGCGCTGGCGCTACGACCCGCGCATCGACCGTGCCGTGCGCTATGCGGAAGCAACATCGCGCGGCGTGAGCTACTGGGCCGATGCCGAGGCGCAGGCCACGGCGCCGTGCGCGGAGCGCATCTTCGAAGGCACGCTCGATGCGCGCCTCATCGCGATCGACGCGCGCAGCGGGCAACCCTGCGCGGGCTTCGGCGCGGGTGGCGCGGTCGACCTGCGCGCCGGACAGCGCATTCGCGATGCTGCGGATTATCTCGTTACCTCGCCGCCCGCGATCTACCGCGACTTCGTCATCGTCGGGCTCGCGCTCGGCGAGAACCGGGCGGTCGACGTCGAGCGCGGCGTCGTCCGCGCCTACGACGCGCGAACCGGTGCGCTGCGCTGGACCTGGGATCCGATTCCGACCTCCAGCGTCGACCCCGCGTACGTGGAGTGGAATGCCGCCGCCGCTCAGCGCAACGGCGCGGCCAACGCCTGGTCCATCATGTCGGTCGATCCGGCCCGCGGACTCGTTTTCGTTCCGACCGGTTCCGCGAGCCCGGACTTCTACGGCGGCGAGCGGCTCGGCTCGAATCGACACGCCGATTCCCTGGTTGCACTGAACGCCGCGACCGGCGCGCTCGTCTGGCAACAGCAGCTCGTGCACCATGATCTGTGGGACTACGACGTCGCAGCCCAACCCGTGCTCATCGAGCTCGAGCGCTCGAGCGGCGTCGTCTCCGCGGTGCTGCAGGCAACGAAGACCGGGCTCCTGTTCGTGTTCGACCGGGAATCGGGTGCGCCGGTCCTCGGGATGCGCGAACGGCCGGTTCCGCGCGGCGGAGTGCCAGGCGAGCAGCCGTGGCCGACGCAACCGTTTCCGGTCGCTCCGCCCCCGCTCGTGTCCCACTCGCCCGTCACGCCGAACGATGCATGGGGCCTGACGTTCTACGACCGCGGCAGGTGCCGCAAGCTCATTGCCAGCCTCGACTCGCAGGGCATCTACACGCCGCCCAGCACCCGCGGCGCGATCATCTCCCCGGGTGCTGCCGGCGGCATTGACTGGGGCGGCGTGGCGTTCGACGCGGACCGACAGGTCGCGGTCGCTGCCGTCAATCACCTGCCGATGGTGGTCACGCTGGTGTCCCGCGAGCGCATCCGCGCCATGGCAGAATCGGGCGACTACCCGCACTCGACTTTCGGATATCAGCATGGCACGCCTTATGCCGTGCGGCGCGAGGCGCTGGTGTCGCCCTGGGGATTGCCGTGCACGGCGCCGCCCTGGGGCACGCTCACCGCGGTCGACCTGAAAAGCGGGCAGATTCTCTGGGAGGTGCCGCTCGGCTCGACCGAGGACATGACGCCCTTCTTCGTGCCGACGCGCACGCTCGGAACGCCCGGGATGGGCGGCCCGATCATGACGGCGGGCGGTCTCATCTTCGTGGGCGCGGCGATGGACGATTACCTGCGAGCGTTCAACGTCGAGACGGGCAAGGAGCTCTGGAAGGGGCGCCTCCCCGCCGGGGGCCAGGCGACGCCCATGACTTTTCGCGCCGGCGGCAGGCAGCTCGTCGTCATCGCGGCCGGCGGTCACGGGAGGCTCGGAACACGTCAGGGCGATTCCCTGGTGGCATTCGCCCTGCCAAAGAAGGCAGGCAAGTGAACAAGCAAGCACCGGCCACGTTTACACGACAGTGCGGACGCCGGACGCCGCACCGCTGGCTATGCCTGCTGTCGGCCGGCGCCTCGCTGGCGGCGATCGCGCCGGTCCGGGCTGCGGACGCGCCGCCGGAAAACAGGCCCGACGAGATCATCGTCACGGCGACGCGCCGCCCCGAATCCTTCCTCGACATTCCAGCGAGCGTG
>Ga0316620_10000240_pt1 | contig 21795 bp, 20 predicted proteins | sample OWC_Aug_M1_C1_D5_FD_207651 | JGI IMG/M metagenome (GOLD analysis project Ga0316620, IMG submission 207651) | Wetland soil microbial communities from Old Woman Creek delta, Ohio, United States - OWC_Aug_M1_C1_D5_B | ecosystem: Environmental > Terrestrial > Soil > Wetlands | place: USA: Ohio...
CATCCCTTATTCAAAATTGTTCCAGGCAAGGTGCGCGAGTGGGAGCGTGTTGCTATCACACGACACATTTAATCAGGCTGTGATCAATGACAGGCGCAGCCAATTCGGTTTACGCGATAAGCGACGCCGTTTCCCGTGATAATTTCCAAGTCAAATGGTCCATTACTTTATTTTCATTGTTCCGCTACTAAGCTGATTTGTTCGTATTCCAATCGCGTTTCATGATGAGGCGTAACAATTCATGTTGAATTAAGGTGGCGATGTTACAAAGCACCGTCAGTAAAATTTGCTAAACCCGGTTGCAACTATTCAGTGCAAACTTGGTGAGTAATTCGGAGGGGAATAAAACCTTCTCTTCCCCTAGTCGCCATTTATAGATCAAAGATTCGATACCGATACAGAGGAGTTAATTCATGAAACGGAACCATAGAAATATTTTGGTCATTACCGGTTTTTCTCTCATTGCGGCAGCGGTGCCCGGCGTTGTATCAGCCGCCACCCCAGGGTGCAATCCGAATGATTCCACCACCTGGGGACCGGTCACCTGGGGTGCGGGGACCACGGTGCCCAGAACAGCTAAAATCGGCGCGGGGACAACCATCGGAACTAATACTTCGATTGGCCCGTATGTCAGGGTCGGCGTATGCGGCACCATTGGCGACAATGTAAAAGTAAACTCTAAGGCTACCATTGGGAATGGTGTCACCATTAACAATGGCGCGGTAATAGGTGGCCAAACGCGGGTAGGGGACGGCTCCAGCATCGGTCAAAATTTGGTGACTGGCCTATCCGTTTACATAGGTAATGGCGTAACGATCGGAACGGGCACGGGTAGCGTGACTATAAGCAGCTCTGCATGGATCAAAGATAGCTCGGCCATCGGCGCCGGAGCGAAGCTCGGCCCATCCGTTATCGTTGGGGTGGGCTCAACTATTTCGCCTGGTGTTAGTCTTGGCATGAACACACGCGTGGGGAATGCGAGCTCGATCGGTCCTAATGCAACTGTCTCCAGTAATGCAGTCATTGGAAATAATAATCAGTTGGGGACGATCACGCTGGGTTCGCAGTCCCGACTCGGCGACGGAGATGTTGTGGGTAACGGCGCCGTGATCGCAGCCAGTGTAATCAGCGGTTTGAATGTTAAAGTCGGCGCGAACGCGGCGGTCGGGTATGATGCCGTCATCTGCGATAACGCTCAGATTGCAGACGGCATGACTATTGTGCCAAATAGCCGGTTCGGCTGCTATTAAGGCGTCTTTAATCCCTTTTGTGCGGGCCCCTGTTTCTTGAGCAGGGGTCCGCATCGATTTCGGACCGAACAATATGCTGGATTGTTACATCGGGATTCAAAGAATCGATGTTGTCCGTTGTTGATTTCAATCTTCCCGCTGGATTCTCTCACTAGCGGTGCGCGGCCGAGGAAGCGCGCTTAAACTATTACAATTGACAGCGGTGTTATCGCCATAGGTTCATGCCTTATTCTGGCCGAGACAGTCAGCGCGAAGTCTTATCTTGAGAATTGTTCCATATACTCTCTGGCTTTTCGCGCCACCCGCAGATCGGGGTCATTGCCGGCTTGTTGCAAGGTAGGCAAGGCCTGTTCGGCAAAGCGATCCACCAGCAAATCCAAGGCGTGCATCCGAAGTTCGGGGATATTATCGTTGAGGACTACCTGGCTAAGGGTCTGCATAGGGATGGAGCCGTTCCAGCCGTCCAGAGAGCCCAACGCCGCTTCACGTACGGCGGGATCTTTATCCGCTAAGGTCTTCTCGAGAATAGATCTCATATCAGGAGCAGAATTGTCTTTATCTTGTTGATAGCCGCTTAACACCAGATCACGAATCGCATTTGCACGTATCGATGGATCGGTGTTGTCCAGATCCTCGATATTTTTGCGGGTGGAGGCCAGCAATTCCGTTTGCGGGCTGTTATCCTCGATTGCTGGCGAGTTCCGCCCGTCTGAGGTTGATGCTCCGCCGGCGGTTGCTTCGGCAAGCGCGGCGTTTTTGGCGGCACTGGATTGTGACGGTACCAGAAAATCTCCTAACGAAGGCACTTGAGCATAACTCAAGATTAGATTCTTGAACTTCAAAGAACGCCAAATACCTTCTTCGCCCGGCGGCGTGCGATATTCCTCGATGTAGTCATCGGTTTTATTGCGCGCCGTGTCGGTTTGATGGTTGCCCTGGACGCGAAAGGTATTCGCCGCGTTCAATTCGGTTCCGCCCACCACGAAGCTGAAGGCGTCATCGGGCTTGAAGCCGTTTGCCTGCAGCACATCGGCCGTATCGATGATGGCCGCAAGAAAGCTGTTTTTTTCAGCGCCGGCCGAGCCTCTGCCAGCGCTCTGCGGCCAGGATGACGGGCCGGGGATTTTTATGTTTTTGTCGCCTACCTTAATTTCGAGAGGAAGCTCTTTTCCGTTGTTCAAAATGATGACGGCAACGCTGGAAAGGCGTTCGGTCGAAGGTGGTGATTGATTGGAAGAAGCGGCATTTTGCGTATCGGCGCCGGTAATAAATGCGCTTTTTTCGGCGGCATTGCGCTGAGAGGGCGATCGCATGATAAAAAACATCAATAGTGCGACGGCCAAGGCGAGTATCAAACCGGGGATCGCGGCGCGTTTGAGGTCAGCGATAAAGCTCGGGGGAATCATGCGGTATTCTCTCGCCTATGTGACAGCTGCCGCAATGTAGATACTCATGACGAGGTGACATTGTTTCGTACAATATTTGACACGGTCAAGGTCGATCTCTTTCAGTTGCATGCCGTCTATGCAGAACACGGAGCAAGGCGTCCGAAGCGAGTTGATGTTGATCTGCTCAAGATAACATTGCGCAGGTAGTTGACGTCGCCCCCGGTGTTAACTTTATCACCAGCATCAATGAGACCGAAAGGCGGGTGTTTTGTTCCCGCCAAGGAAATGAGTCGTGAATTGTATTACCGGGGAAGATCGAAGCGGAATTCCGATCTGGGCGCGCGAGACGATGCCGAGATAACCGCGGATGCGGAAGAAGGGCTCGTTTCAACCGCGCACGGTGGCGCAGGCCGCCAAACCTTCGCGCAGCGTCGGATAACGCAGACGCACGCCCAGTTCGCGCAGCATCTTGCTGTTGTCCAGGCGCCGCGATTCTTCCAGATAGGACATCATCTCAGTGCTCAGTCTTGTCCGCGCTTCAGCAAGTCCGATCTGGCCGGGACGAGGCAGACCGCAAAGGTCCGCCACCTGGTTGAAGTAACCGGTCATGGTGCCGGGGTGTCCGTCGCTGATGTTATACACGCCGCGGCCGCGTTTTGCGGCGGCCATACACACCGCCGCGAGGTCGTCGGCGTGGATGCGGTTGGTATAACCGCAGTCTTGTTCGCGCAGCACCGGGGTCCCTTGGCGGATACGTTCCACCGGAAGCCGTCCGGGACCATAGATGCCGCCGACCCGCAGAATGACGACCGGCACGCCGGTGGCCCGTCCCCAGTCGCACAGCAGATTCTCGGCGGTGAGGCGGCGGCGGGCGCGGTCGGTGCTCGGCTTAGCCGGCGTGTCCTCCGTCACCCATGCCCCTTGACAGTCGCCGTAGACTCCGCTGGTGCTGATGTAGACAATCTTGCGGGGCAACCCCTCATGGGAAACACGGCTTAGAAAGCCGCTGAGCCGGGGATCGCCCTCTCCTTGCGCGGGAGGCGGCGCGAAGTAAAAGATCAAGCCGTTGGCGGTGGGCAAGGCCGGCAATGTGTCGGCTTGATCCAGATCGCCCACATAGCCTGTCAGGCCTTGAGCGGATAAACGCTCCGCTGTAACGGCCTGACGAGTCATGGCGGACACCTGCCAACCGCGGCTTTGGCAGAGTGCCGCTACCCGCTGGCCGATATCGCCGTAACCGATGATAAGGATAGTCTCCAGGGTTTTGCTCCGGGCTGAAATCAGCCACAATGTGCCGCTTTGGCATAAGTATTAAGGATTGGCTATGACTTGCAAAGTCCGCGTGACGCCCGGCGGCCATGAATTTACCGTGAAGGCGGGGGAAAGCGTGCTGGATGCCGCCCTGCGCCAAGGGGTGACTCTGCCTTACGGTTGCCGCAATGGGACCTGCGGCTCTTGCAAGGGCAGGGTGGTGGCCGGACGGGTGGACTACGGCGATACCTCGCCTGTGGCGTTGAGTGAGGCGGAACGGGCGCAGGGCATGGCGTTGTTTTGTCTGGCGCGGCCCGTGGATGACCTGACCATCGAGGTGCAGGCGACCGCGGCCGGCGACTTGCCGGTGAAGAAGCTGCCGGCGCGCGTGGTGAAAAAGGAATTTCTCGCCCCCGACGTGGTGCGCCTGTACCTCAAGCTGCCGACCGCGGTGCGCCTGCAGTTCCTCGCCGGACAGTACATCGATTTCTTATTGCCGGACGGCCGCCACCGCAGTTTTTCCCTGGCCAACGCCCCCCATGACGACGAATTCATCGAGCTGCATTTGCGCCATGTGGAGCAAGGCGAGTTTACCGAATATGTCTTCTACCATATGAAAGAAAAGAGCATGGTGCGCATCGAGGGGCCGCACGGCGATTTTTATCTGCGCGAGGCGTCGGCGCGGCCGATGATCTTTGTGGCGGGGGGCACCGGTTTCGCGCCGATCAAGGGGATTATCGAACATGCCTTCGCCGCCGGGGTGGGTCGCGCCATGCACCTTTACTGGGGGGCGCGGGCCAAGGTGGATTTATATTTAGAGGCGCTGCCGCGGCAATGGCTGCAGGAATACGCCAACTTCCGATACACGCCGGTATTGTCGGTGCCGGCGGAAAGCGATCGGTGGCAAGGCCCGACCGGCTATGTTCACGAGACTTTAGCGGCGGATTACCCCGATCTCCGCGGCTATGATGTCTACGCCGCCGGTCCGCCCGCCATGGTGCGGGCCACGCGCGATGCCTGCATCGCCCACGGTTTGCCGCCGGAACGATTTTTTTCCGATCCCTTCGAATTCGCTCCGGATGCGGTGGCGAAACAGCAGCAGGTGCAACCGTAACGAGGTCTGCGTGTCGCGTTCAGCGCATCTGCGCCGGTCGCAAGGGCGTGTCCTGTTGGTGCGCAGCCGGGTATTTGGCCGGCACGCTTAAGCCGGGAAAGGATTTGCCAGGCATTAAGGTAAGCGCCTTGCGATAACACTCCAGCGCCGCCTCTTGCTTATTGAGGCGCTCCAACAGTGCGCCCAACTCGCGGTAGGTCTCCGGTTGGGGATCTATGATGAGGCTGGCCTCCAAGTAGCTGCGTCCCTTGCCCCACAGCTGACTGCGTACGCAAAGACGGCCCAGGGTAAGGAGTAACACGGCGTCGTCGGCATGATGCTTCAGCCAACGCTCGGCGTACGAGAGCTGTGCGGCGAGATTCTCGGAGGGGATCAAGCCGTAGGCATAGACCAAGGCGTCGCTCCAGCGGCGGTTGATGGCATCGACCAGCAGCGAATCCAGTTGTGCGCCGGCCTTGGGATCCACGGCGGCGAGCGCGCGGGCGTAATCAAACAGCAGGTCCTCGTTACGGCGCACCGTGCGTGGTGTGCGTTCCCACAGTTGGCGTAAATAGGCGCTGTCTTTTTTCAAGACGGCCTGGGCAAACAAGGCGCGGTACGCCATGCTCTGCAGTTCTTCCGACTTGGCGCCGGGAACGACATCATGACGTTCCAGCTCGGGGATTATCTGCAGCAGCCCTTCCCAATCGCGCAGGGCGACATGAGCCTCCATGAGCTTTTTGAGCACCGCGCCCTGTGTCGGTTGCGCGACGCGGAGGCGGGCGAGAATGGCGTGCGCCTCATACGCTTGCTGATGGTCGAGATAATAACCCGCTTGCGCCAGGCCCACCGCCAGATCGGCCTTGGGTTCACTTTCGAGGGCGGTGCGCAAATAACTGTCGCGGCGCACCAGGGATCCCTGCGCCTCGGCGGCTTGAGCGGCGGCGAGATAATTCAGGGCCGGGGTATCGCTACAGCGCGCTTGCTTGAGCAGCCATTTCTCCGCCGTCGTCCACTGGCCTTCCGCCAGGGCGGTCATGCCGCGAATGTAGGCGGTCCGCGCCTTGGCGTTGCGACGCTGACGGCGCCAGCGCCGCAGGCGCTGCGGCAGGGAGCGGATGCCGCTCCACAAGCGTATGCCGTAATAGAGCAACGCAAACAAAATAGCCATGGCCACCACGAACAGCACCAGACTGGACTCCAGAGTCCAATCCCCATAGGCGATCAAGACATGGCCGCTGTCCTGGTGGGCGGACAGCGCCAATGCCACCGTGGCGATTACCACCAGCAGGCTGACGATGAGCAATCTCATGGGTGCGCCCTCGGTGCATTGGAAATTTTTTGCTGCCTTTGGCGATCCAGCAAAGTCTGCAAGGCATTCAGCGATCCGGAGATGTCCGGCAAGCTCGGTGCGATGTCGATTTGCAGCAGGCTCGTCAGTTCTTGGAGTGCGCCGGCGGTGGCGGGGGCATCGTTGTCGAAATACAGGGCGATCCATTCCGCGGCGGAGCGCAGCGTTTGCCGATAGGTCTGGCTGTCGCGGCGCAGCAGGGCGATGCGCGCCGCCTCCAGGTTTAGGCGCAGATTCTGTCGCAGGAAATAGCGTTCATCCGGGGCGAGCAAGGGGCGATCGACGCCGCCATGGCGTTGGATGACCACCAGACTCTTAATTTTTTCCCACAGATCATGCAACACGCCGCGCCAGCCTTGTTCGGTTCCGGTTCCGGTGTCGGACTTGGGTTGCTCCGCGAAGGAGGTGTTGGCGATGGGCAGGCGGTCGATGCCCTGAATGAGAGCGCCCAGGGTCAATGCCGTGCCGACGATGTCGGGATTGGCGGTGGAACGCAAGGCGGTGATTTCTTCCGCGAGGAGTCGCCGCACTTCCAGCAAGGCGGGATTTTTCAGATCGCGCAGATGCCGGTCGGCCGCTTCCAGCGCGGCCAAGCTGGGGGCGACTTCCTTTTCCAGATGCAAACGATCATTGGCGATCTGCAATAGGGCGGCGATCTCTTCCAAGTCCCAGATGCGCGAGCCGCCCGCCACCTCACTGCGAAGTTGGGCGAGCGAATCTTCCAAGGCCTGCTGTTGAGTTTGCAGGGTCTGGATGTTCCCCGGCAGCGCTTCGCCGACCTGTTGCTCGAGTTGTTCAGTGCGATGGGCAAGGGCATCCAGTTGTAACCGGACAGACGCGGCGTCGGCACCGAGCTGCTGCTGATTTTTTTGCAAGCCAAGCCAAACAAAATAGCCGCTGGCGGCGGCCGCCAACACCACTATCGTGAACAGGGCGTACCGGGCACCGCGGCCATTTCCCCGCTCGGCCGCGGCGCGCTTTTGCGCGGTTTTTTCCGCGGCAGCGGGTTTATGGGAGGAGGACATCTCGCTCATGTCGAATCCTTAATGCCTTATTATTGCGACTGGCCGCCGCGCCGCCAGGCCGCGCAGGCCGCCATCATCGCCTCGTCGGTGGCCTGATCCGCCGTCAGCGCGCGATGTTTGAACCCCAGTTCATCGGCCAATTGCGCGACCCGGACGCTGATGGCCACCAGTTGTTTATTCAATAACCACGCGCGGCGATCTTCCCGGTCGGCCATCTCTACCAGATTTCGCAATCCATCCTGACTGGTTACCATGACAAGATCAATCTCTCCGGCTTGTCGCACAGTATCGGCCAGCTTGCTATCGGGCTTCACGCGGCGATAGACCTCCGCATAAGCCACCTCGGCGCCGCGTTGCCGTAAAGTATCCGCCAACAATTCCCGCCCGCCGCTGCCGCGGAAGATCACGATCCGTTTACCCCCGACCGTCTGCAGCTCCGCCGCGGCCAGCAATGCTTCGCTGTTATAAGGCGGCGGCGCTTGGAAGTCGATTCTGCCGCCGTGACGCAGCAAGGCCTCGGCGGTGCGCCGTCCCACCGCGGCGATTTTTAGATGGGGAGGCATGCCGCCATGTTTGCGAATCAGGGCCAGGCCCTGTTCCACCGCGTTGACGCTGACGAAGATTGCGATAGCGAACTCATTCAGTCGTGCCGCCAATGTTCGTGCGGGGCCCAGGTCTTCGGGTTCTTCAATCGCCAATACCGGCAGCGCGACCGGAATGCCGCCCGCGGCAATGATCAAGTCGCACAAATGAGCGGCCTGGTGAGCGGGCCGGGTCACCAAGATACGAAGTCCTTGCAGCGACTGTGATGCGATCATGGTACGAAGCGGCGGTGCGCCGCGTGGGTCCTTTTTGGCAACTTTACTCTCTCATCCTACCCTTGCGCATCCGCCGCGCCATAAACCGCCTTGAGGATGGCGCCGGCGCCGTGCTCCAAGAGTTGTTCCGCCAGGGCAATGCCCAGTGCGGATGCCTCGGCGGGATCGCCGCGAATCTCGTCGCGGATGACTTGGCTACCGTCGGGGTAACCCACCAGCCCGCGCAGGAACAGCGCGCCGTTCTCTAAGACGGCGTGGCCGGCGATGGGTACTTGGCAGCCGCCTTCCAGGCGGTGATTCATGGCTCGCTCGGCGCTGACCAGGATATGCGTGGTAGTGTGATCGAGAACGGCGATGAGTTCGTTCACCTCCGGATCGTCGCGGCGGCATTCGATGCCCACCGCCCCTTGGCCCATGGCCGGCAGGCTGACGGCGGTGTCCAGATAGGTGGTAATGCGCCCCGCGAAACCGAGACGCAACAGTCCGGCGGCGGCGAGGATCACGGCGTCGAAATCGCCGGCGTCGAGCTTGGCCAGGCGCGTGTTCACATTGCCGCGCAGGTTGAGTATCTCCAAGTCCGGCCGCCGCGCCTTGATCTGACATTGCCGGCGCAGGCTGGAGGTGCCCACCCGCGCCCCTTGCGGCAATTCGTCGAGGGATGCAAAGCGGCGCGAGACGAAGGCATCTCGCGGATCTTCCCGTTCGCAGATGACCGGCAGATGCAAGCCGTCGGGCAATTCCACCGGAACGTCCTTCATGGAATGCACGGCGAGGTCGGCGCGGCCGCTCAGCAGTCCTTCCTCCAGTTCTTTCACGAACAGGCCCTTGCCGCCGATCTTGGCCAGGGGACTGTCGAGGACCTTGTCACCCTGAGTGGTCATGCGCACCAGTTCCACCCGCAGACCAGGGTGGGCTTCCTGGAGACGGTCGCGGACGTACTCCGCCTGCCAGAGGGCGAGCGGGCTCTTGCGGGTGGCGATGCGCAGCGTTTTCTTGGTCATGGAACCATCCGATCTTCAGTGTGGCCGCTAATCGTACGGCGAGTTGCGCTCCAGGGCAAACGCCAAGGCGGCCTGTGCCTGAAAGTTGGTATACTGCCGCCGAAGAGAGTTCCATAAGGAATCGCGCGTGGCACAAGACGATACCCCCAAACCCTGGGCCGGCCGCTTCACCGAGGCGACCGACCGCTTCGTCGAGGAATTCACCGCCTCGGTGCGGTTTGACAAGCGTTTATACCGTCATGATATCGCAGGTTCCACTGCCCATGCCCGCATGTTGCAGCATGTCGGGGTGTTGAGCGCGGCGGAGTGCGAGGCCATCGTCAAGGGCTTGCAGGAGATTCAGGCGGAAATCGACCGCGGCGACTTCGCTTGGGTGCTGTCCCTGGAAGACGTGCATATGAACATCGAGGCGCGCTTGACGGAGCGCATCGGCGTCGCCGGCAAGAAGCTCCACACCGGACGGTCGCGCAACGACCAGGTGGCCACCGACGTGCGCTTGTATCTGCGCGACGAGATCGATGCCATCGACCTGGAGCTTCAGCGTTTACAGCGCGCGTTGCTGGATGTGGCGGAGCGGGAGACGGATACCATTATGCCCGGCTTCACTCACCTGCAGGTGGCCCAGCCTGTGACTTTCGGCCATCATTTGCTGGCCTGGTTCGAGATGCTGGTCCGCGACCGGGAACGGCTGCGGGATTGTCGCAAGCGGGTCAACGTCATGCCCTTGGGAGCGGCGGCGCTGGCCGGGACCCGTTATCCCATCGATCGCGCCTACACCGCCAAGCTGTTGGGATTCGACGCTGTGGCCGAGAATTCCCTGGATGCGGTGAGTGACCGCGATTTCGCCATCGAATTCGCCGCCGCCGCGGCCTTGGTAATGATCCACTTGTCGCGATTCTCCGAGGAGATCGTCCTGTGGTCGTCGGCCCAATTTGATTTCATTGCGCTGCCGGATCGTTTTTGTACCGGTTCGTCCATCATGCCGCAGAAGAAGAACCCCGATGTCCCCGAACTGGTGCGCGGCAAGGCGGGGCGGGTCAGCGGAGATCTGATGGCGCTGCTTACCCTCATGAAGGGACAGCCGCTGGCATACAACAAGGATAATCAAGAAGACAAGGAGCCGCTGTTCGATGCCGTGGACACGGTGAAGTCCTGTGTGCGCGCTTATGCCGACATGGTGCCCGCCATCGAGGCGAAACGCGACAACATGTATCAAGCGGCCTTGCGCGGCTACGCCACGGCCACCGATCTCGCCGATTATCTGGTGGGGAAGGGCGTGCCCTTCCGTGATGCCCACGAAGTAGTGGGCAAGGCGGTGCGCTACGGGATTGAGCAGGGCAAGGACCTGGCAGCCATGGATCTGGCGGAACTGCAGCGTTTCTCCGCCGTCATCGCCGCGGACGTGTTTCAGGTGTTGAGCCTGGAGGGCTCGGTGGCCTTGCGCGATCACGTCGGCGGTACCGCCCCGCAGCAGGTGCGTCTCGCTATTCAGCGGGCAAGAGGGCGAATATAGCCTTCCGTTCCCGCTAGCGTGTTTCTTGTTCGAGCATTTCCCGGGCGCGGCGTAACAGCTTGGCGCGATCATCGCCCAGATGCCAACCCGCCACGCCGAATTGCGCGGCCAAAGCAATGGGCCGCCCGTCGCCGGATTTGGGGCAAAGACCGGCGAGGCGATGGCGTAGCTTGTCCAAAAGCTGGGTAGCGGAGTCAAGGTTGGTTTCGGGAAGCACCAATAGGAATTCATCTTTGTCAAAGCGGCCGACCAAGTCCGCCCAACGTGTTTGATCTTTGAGCATCTGGGCGACGGCCGTGAGCACGGCGTCGCCGGTGCCCGCGCCGTATTCGGCCTCGATATCCGGAAGGTTGTCGAGGCGCAGGCGTATCACGGAAAGCGGGTTATGATAACGCCGGCTGCGCGAGACCAAGGGTTCCAGTCCTTGCAGCAACGCTTGCCGGTTAGGGAGGCCGGTAAGCGGATCGCGGGTGGCGTGTCGGGCCAGTTCTTCGCTCAAGCGCGCGCGTTCCTCACGGGTGTTCTGCAGGTCGGTGATATCCGCGTAATAGTGCAGTGTGCCGCCGGTATCGCGCAGCGTTGAGCGCCAAATTTGCAACCAGCGTTCGGGACGGGCGGCGGTGGCTTCCAGAAGCAGGGTTGGCTCCGGGGCAAAGACGAGGTTGCGCCAATACGGGTCCACGGTCGCTTCACTGCGGCCGACGAGTTGATCCCCCTTGATCGACAAGAGCTCTTCCAAGGCGCGGTTGAGCCAGCTGACATGTCCCGTTTTGTCCAAGATCAAAATCCCGATCGGGGCATGGGCTAACGCTTCGCTGGCAATCCCGGCGCTGAGTAGTTGATCCATGGTGATGGTTCTCCTGTGACTGACGCTTGGATATAGCAAAAGGAACGGCCATTAGGCAAGGGCGGACAAGGGGGACTCGCTGCGCTAGAATGAATAGGGGCGGCGCACCGGGCGCTTGCCGGGGGGATGCGCAGGCATTCTTTGGCCAAATCAGCAAAGGAAGACCAGCATGATTGATCGCATTAAGGCCATACAAGTCGGCGCTCCCGATCCGGAATTGCGCAATTCGCCTATAGTCGAGGAAACCGACGAGGAATTTGACAGCGCTATCCAGACATTGGCGGAAGAGCCCAACTGTTACTTCAACGGTCGCGCTTACCGTACCGATCAATTTGTGTGCAGCGGCTCCGAGTTGCTGCGCTGCGCGCGCGGGGCGTGGGTGCAGGAAGGGTCATGCGATCCGGACCACCCATAGCGAGCAAGCCGAGGCCAGATAACTCCAGATTTTGATATCACCGGTCGATAACCCGGCAGGGTGATATCAGATGCTTCAACCGCAATTAACGGAAGGCTTGGCTACGACCTCGGCCATCAAGCAACGGTTTTTGTTGCTTAACCGGGAGAGGCTGCGTCGCGCCCAGGAATCCATGCGCGAACGGCAGCGGGATTTTCTTGATCTGCTCCCCTTGCTGTTTCATGTCAATCATCCCATTCTCCCCGGTTATGTATCGAATGAATGTCCGGTGGGAGTGTCCGACTACCGGCCGTCCAAGCACGCCCTGCACGCCGCCAAAAAGATCGCCATCAGCTTCGACTACCGGCGCAAGGCACTGCCGCGCTACGATATCTATTCCCTGTTCCTTATGGGCAGTAGCGGCACCGTTGCCTATTCTCAAGCCAGCGATTTCGATATTTGGGTATGCCATCGTCCCGATCTCGGCGCGGAACAGCTGGCGGCCCTGCAGCAGAAAGCGACTCTGATCGAAGAATGGGCGAAGACCCTCGATTTGGAAGCCCATTTTTTCCTGATCAATCCCCGGCATTTCAAGGAAGGCCGCCATGACGATCTTTCCAAGGAAAGCAGCGGAACCGCCCAACATTATCTATTGCTGGAAGAGTTTTATCGTACGGGTTTGTTATTGGCGGGGCGTTATCCATTGTGGTGGCTGGTGCCGCCCGGGCAGGAGGCCCATTATGAGGAATACATGAAGACGCTGGTGGAAAAGCGCTATGTGAATCCGAACGAATTTATTGATTTTGGCAACGTCGCCCAGGTTCCGGCGGAGGAATTTTTCGGTGCCGCGTTGTGGCAATTGTTCAAAGGCATCGATTCCCCCTACAAGTCCGTGCTCAAGCTCCTGCTAATGGAGATTTACGCCAGCCAATATCCCAAGATCAACCTTCTTTGTCAGCGCTTCAAAACGGAGATATACAACGGCGAGACCTCGCTCGACCGTCTTGATCCCTACATCATGCTCTACCGCGCCATCGCCGAGTACTTGGAACAGTCCGCCGAGTACGATCGGCTTGATTTCGCGCGGCGCTGTTTTTACTTTAAGGTCAACGAACGCCTCAGCGTCCAGGTCAATCCGCGCAATGTCACCTGGCGACGCGAGTTGATGCAATCCCTGGCCCAGGAGTGGGGATGGGGAGGCGTTTATCTCGAGATGTTGGATGCGCGCTCCGCGTGGAAGATTAATCGGGTATTGCGGGAACGCAAGATACTGGTCAGCGAATTGACCCACTGCTACCGCATACTTTCAAATTTCGCGCGGGAGCATGCCGGGTTGATGTTGATCAACCAGAAGGACATCACGGTGCTCGGCCGCAAGCTTTATGCCGCTTTCGAGCGCAAGGCGGGCAAGCTGGAGATAATCAATCGCGGTATTTCCGACGACCTTTGGGAAGGTCAGGTGTCTCTGCATCAATTCCTATCTCCAGAAGGTCAGGAGATGTGGGCGCTGTTCCGCGGCGCCGTCGCTGCCAACGAGATCGGTAAGAATACGCCGCTGAAACGCGGTCGTACCGTGTGTGAGCTGATAGCCTGGAGTTATTGCAACGGCTTGATCGACGATCGCTCCTCCATCGTTCTCCATACACAAAAGAGCCACCTCACGATGCGGGAATTGCACAGCATGATGCAAGTCTTTCGGCGCGCGTTTCCCATGAATCACATCATGGAAACGGATATCAACGACCTGGCTCATCAGGCGCATGTGGTGACCGCGGCGCTTTTTGTTAATGTCGGTATCGATCCGTTGCACCAACACACTCGGGAGGGGAGGCATCTTACCACTGCGCGTACGGATGCGCTCAATTACAGCGGTTTGGCGGAGAATCTGGCGCTGACATTCGATCAGGTTATTCTGAGCAGTTGGAAAGAGGTGTTGACCTTTCGTTACGTCGGCGTGGATGGATTATTAAGCTGTCTCAGCGAATATCTGCAATGGGCGCCGCCGGGCGGCGATGCCTCTCCCACCGTTCCATCGGTCTTATGCTTCTCATCCAACCGAGGAACGGCGATCGGTCAGCGCATCAGGGAATTGTTCGATGATGTCATATCTTGCTATTACGGCGACCGGGATGCGCACTCGGCCCGTTATATCCTCGCGGTGGAACAGACCTTTTACGTCTTATACCTGGAGAATTCCTTACTACGTAATAGAAAGTTGGGCAATTACGAAGAGCTTATGCGCTACCTTTCTCAGGGTCAGGCCGTCTTCAGTCAAGTGGTTATCGATCGCTATGCGCTGAGCGATGCATTCTTGCCGCTTATATTTAGATTGAATCGTCCCGGTGTTATTCAGGTGGTTTACCGAGTGGAAAGCGAGTACGCCGACGTTTACGTGGCGGATGAGCGTGGGTCCTTGTTTCATCAACGCGTCAATTTTTTCGATCGCGGAACCTTGATAGAACACCTCAAGGTGTTTTTTGAAGCGATTCTGACCCGGCAGCGCAATGACATTACGATCGGCGACAGCGACATGCCCTCGACGGAGATCGAATTCTACGAGGCCGTGAAAGATGAGCGAGGCGTTCGCAGGTTGGTGCATGCCTCCACCGGTCTGATCCGGGACTCAGGCAATTACTTCAACGTGCAAGCCATCAGCGATGCCAGCGAAGACGACCCGTCACGCATCACTATTTATTGCAACGACGTGGAGTTTTCCGGCTTTCAGCACGGCGAGCAGCTCTTCAACGCGGTGGCGGCTTTTGTGTTGAAGCAGCGGAGCAGCGGGTTACGTTACCCCATTTATATTACCGATATCGATTTGCCTCGTGCCCTGTTCGGCGGGGAAGCGGGGGGGCGAATACAGACCATACATTTCTTGAATTACAAAAAACAGATAGAAGAGCAACTCAAGCGAGCCATTGATAAGGTCGGAGCGGCGGCCGGACAGGGTAATTAAGCTCTAAGCGTGCGCGCCAGCCACGCCGCTATATCGTCCACCTCCTCATCGCAGAGACTGTGCGGCATTCGATAACTGTGCCATTCCACCGGGTAGCCTAATTCTTGCAAAAGCTGTTTGGATTTGAGGGCGTGAGGCAACGGCACGATCGGGTCTTCGTCGCCGTGACCCATGAAGATGGGAATGTCGCGGTTAGCTGGATGAACCTCCGCGGCCGCCGTGGCTGCGAGGGGCAGATAGGTGGACAGGGCGAGAATTCCGGCGAGGCGTTGAGGATAACGCAATCCTGAGTGCAGTGCGATCGCTCCGCCTTGGGAAAATCCCGCCAACACGATGTGTCGAGCATCTATGCCGCTGTGAATCTCACGCTGGATGAGGATATTGAGTTGGCTCGCGGATTCATGGATACCTTTGCTATCTTCTTCGTGGTATAGATTCGCGACGGCGATATCATACCAGGCGCGCATGATATAGCCGCCGTTGATGGTAATGGGCCGGTGCGGCGCATGGGGAAAGACGAAGCGGATCGGGGTCGACAACTGCGATTGCAAATGGGGCGCGATGGGCTCGAAGTCATGTCCGTCGGCGCCGAGGCCGTGCAACCAAATGACCGTTGCCTTATGCGCAACAGCAGGATTGATCTCGACGACGGACAGGGCGTCTATCATATGTTCTCCGATCATCGCCTTTGGTTTGAGGCCTTCGCGGTTTATACTCTCTATGGTTTTTCATTACCGCAAACAGCATTGTAGCGCGAGTAGGTTGAAAGGGGTTATTGGTGATAAGAATAGGACGCCTTTGCTTGCTATTGAGCCTCGTGGTCGGAGCGGTTCTACTGACGGGTTGCGGCCAAAAGGGGCCGCTTTTCCTTCCGGACAGGCCTTCTCAACATCAGGGGAAATGACGAGTTTTTAGCAGGAAATGATGAGATGTTAGGCTAATTGTTTTTTTAATTGCTTACTAATCAGTGTGACTCAGTTTGGAAACGGCCTCGCGCAGCTTGATATTTTCTTCGGTGGTATCCCTCAGCCGCACCGCCAGCACTTCCGCGAAGAGGCGGTAAATAATATAACAAAAACTCAATTCGCTCATTTTCTGTTTCTGATCAAGATAGGACGCATCGAATCCCAGGACCAGCGATTTCGTGACGGCTCGAATCGAGGCCGATCTCGGCGAGCCGTCTATTACGCCCATTTCGCCGAACATATCGCCGTTGCGTTGTAAACGGCCGATAGCTTTTCCTGCCTTCACTATTTCAAGCTGCCCGGATAGTAGAAAATATACCCAACAATCGTACTCTCCCTCCTTAATCAAGATCTCGCCCGGTTCATATACTCTGAATTTGCTTGACTTGATCAAGGAGCGCACATCACTGTCCGGTAAGGCAGTGAAAGTTCGGATAGAGTTGAACGCGCGCAAAAGATCGGCACTTTCATCGGTGTTATCGATTTCACGCATCACCATCTTCCTCTTGACAACAGCTGAGTCGGCGTCAAACTCGGAAATCCACTCTTATTCCTACTTCAGTTACGCCAGTGGTTATCGGGCGTTACTAGATACTCCAATAGTCGATAGCGGCGAGTTGAGTATATATCGCGCAGAAATCGTAGCTGCGGCAGGTGTTGGTGCGCGTAGGGGCAAGCATCGGCATCAATTCTGATTGCATCGGCTTCGCCAACTATGATTGAGGGGCGGATCCACGGTGCTGAGGACGAATCACAATCTGAAGTGAATATAAGTAATCAACTTACAATGTTGCGGGGACGGATATCATCCTCCCGTATTATCCGATATCCTTTAGTCTTGGCGGGCTTGCCGGAATTTGAGTTTATCGGCCGATCTTACCTTCGGTACCGTTGAGGAGGCGCTGTATGTTGGTGCGGTGCCGCCACAGCAACAAAGCGCTGATGACGCACACCATCACCAGCAATGGCGTGGAGTCCAGCAATAACCAAGTATAAAGTGGGGCCGTCACGGCGGCGGTGATCGCGGCCAAAGAAGAGATGTGAAACATCTTGGCAATGAAAAGCCAGGTTATCACCACCGCGAGCGCTATCGGCCAGGCCAGCCCCAACAATATCCCCAGCGCAGTCGCCACGCCTTTCCCGCCGTGAAAGCCGAAGTAGATCGGGTAGAGGTGGCCGAGAAATGCGGCGAGTCCCACTGCGGCAAGGATATGATCTTCCACTTCGAACGCACGCGCTATCGCGAGTGGAATGAGGCCTTTCAAGATATCGCCAAGCAATACGACGGCCGCGGTCTTTTTGCCCGCGATACGCAGTACGTTGGTGGCACCCGGGTTGTGGGAACCCTGTGTGCGGGGATCAGGTAGCCCCGTTAGCTTGCAAATAATGATGGCTGCGGATAAGGACCCGATCAGGTAGGCACCTAGGGCCAGTAATGTGGCGGTGATCATGATGTTTTCGTGCAGATAATAATAAGAGAACTGTTTTTTTAGCCTTTATGGGGATAGTGTATGCCGCTTGGCGGTGTTTGACTTTAAAAAGAAGGACAATCCACTTATAGTGTGGGCTCTGTGCAAATCAAATCAAATCAAATCATGGACATTATATATCTACATGACCTGCGGATCGATACCGTGATCGGGGTGTTCGATTGGGAGCGGCGGGTGCGGCAGACGGTGATCCTCGACCTCGAGATGGCCGCCGATATCCGCCGCGCCGCCGCCAGCGACGAACTCGACGATACGCTTAATTATAAAGCGGTGGCGAAGCGCTTGATCGAATTTGTGGGGCATAGCGATTTCCAATTGGTGGAGACCCTCGCCGAGCGCGCAGCGGAACTGTTACTCAAGGAATTCGCCGTGCCGTGGCTGAGATTGCGGGTCAACAAGCAGGGCGCGGTGCGCGGTGCCCGCGATGTTGGGGTGATTATCGAGCGCGGAGCGCGGAGTTAATATGCTGCGAGTTTTCGTCAGCGTGGGCAGCAACATTGAGCGCGAACGTCATGTCCGTTCCGGGTTGACGGAATTGCGTGAGCGTTTCGGACAACTTACCCTGTCGCGCATTTATGAGAGTGAGGCGGTTGGTTTTGCGGGGGACGACTTTTTCAATTTAGTGGTGGGCTTCGATACCGAGGAATCTGTTAAGGCCGTGGCAGACAGTTTGCGCGATATCGAACTGCTTCATTCCCGCGATCGCCGCGCCCCACGTTTCAGCTCACGTACGCTGGATTTGGATTTGCTGCTCTACGGTGATCTGGTCATGGAGGAGCGGGGCATCAAACTGCCGCGCGAGGAGATTATCCGCTATGCCTTTGTGCTTGGACCTTTGGCGGAGATAGCCGGCGATATGCGTCACCCTTTCATCGGCCGCAGCTTCGCCGAATTGTGGCGGGAGTTCGATAAAAATGGCCAGCCAATGAGGGCGGTAGAGGTTGATCTGGAATAAGCGCGATATCCCGTCTATTCGTCAAGGAAGACTAATTGCTCAATGATCGTCCGCCGTCCACGGTCAATACTTGGCCGGTCATGTATTCCGCATCTCTAATGAGAAAAACTATGGCACGTGCCACGTCGTGCGGGTTGCCCTGTCGCTTTAGAGCAGTATCGGCGATGATGTGTTTGCGGGTTTGCTCGCTGGCGCCGTGTTCCGGCCACAGGATGGCGCCGGGGGCCACCGCGTTTACCCTGATTTCGGGGGCCAATTCACGCGCTAGGGATTTGGTGAGCATCACCAATCCCGCTTTGGCGATGTTGTACACGGAGTACCCTTTAAGTGGCCGCTCGGCGTGGATGTCTGCGATGTTGACGATGCAGCCGTGGCACTGGCGCAAATATGAACTGGCGGCTTGAGCGAGAAAGAAGGGCGCCTTCAAGTTGCTGCAGAGCAGGTCGTCCCATTGCGCTTCATTGACTTCTGCCACCGGTGTGGGATAGAAACTGGAGGCGTTATTAATGAGAACGTCGAGCCGGCTCTGCCATTGGCAGGATTCTTTAACTAGGTTGCGCAAAGTCGCGGTGTCGTGTAAGTCGCCTTGAATAAGGTATGCCGAATTGGGGCGTTGTGCCAGCAATTCGCTTTGTAATTGCTCGGCGGCGTCTTTGGAGCTGCGATAATGCACGATAACGTTCATGCCCTGGCTGTGTAAGCAGCGAGCAATGGTAGCGCCGATGCGGTGCGCTGCGCCGGTGATGAGCGCTACTTTTCCTGAAAGCGTATGATGGGTTTGCATGATGCACTCGCTTACCATAGAAGCGTTCACTGTAGCGCACTACGCTGAAAAACGAAATTGAATATGAGCGACGATATCAACTTTCAACGTTACAAAGACGTGCTCACCGGACTGCCGCCACCTGATTTCGTTGCGCGAGCACACAGCGCACGATTGCAACAGATGATTGCCGATGAAATGGAGGCCAGCGACGGGCGCATTAGTTTCGCGCGCTTTATGGAACTGGCCCTTTATGCCCCAGGTATGGGTTACTACAGCGGAGGTTCGTATAAGTTGGGGGAGTACGGGGATTTTATAACCGCACCAGAATGCTCTCCGTTATTCTCACGTTGTTTGGCCCGGCAAGTGGCGCAGGTGCTTACCATTTTGGGCGGCGGTGATGTGTTGGAGGTGGGGGCAGGCAGCGGTATGATGGCCGCAGCTCTGTTGGAATCATTGGCCGCTGCCGATTGCCTTCCCCATCGTTACTTTATTCTTGAACGCAGCGGCGAGCTGCGTGCGCGGCAACAGGATTTGTTGCAGAAGCGGTTACCCCATCTTCGAAATCGTATTATATGGTTGGAACAATTGCTTGAGCCTGGCTTTCGCGGCGTAGTGCTGGCCAATGAGTTGTTGGATGCATTTCCGGTACATTGTTTCACCGTTACTGAAGCAGGATCCGCAGAGCTGTATGTGAAACGAGAAAATGACCAATGGCAGTGGTGCCAGGGCGCGCCGAGTAGTGTTGAGCTCGCTGAGCGAATCGCAAGTGTGCAGCGTGATGCGAATTTACCCGTAGGTTTTCATTCTGAAATCAATCTGGTCGGGGAAGCATGGATTCGCAGCATTGCCGATATTTTAATCAAGGGGATGCTCTTGATCATCGATTATGGCTTTCCTCAACGTGAGTACTACCACCCCGAGCGTGCTAGCGGTACCTTGATGTGCCATTATCGTCATCGTGCTCACGATGATCCTTTCATTCTGGTAGGTTTACAAGATATCACTGCTCATGTCGATTTCACTGCCATGGCAGAGGCGGGTTATGCAGCCGGCTTGACGGTAGCAGGATATACCACGCAGGCTGCATTTCTGCTGGGCTTGGGTATTACAGAGTTAATGAGGGGTGCTGAGGATGAATTAACTCGCATGTGGTGGGCGCAGCAAGTCAAGAAGCTGACCTTGCCGCATGAAATGGGCGAGCTGTTCAAGGTGATGGCATTCACTCGCAGTATAAATGAACCCCTAATGGGGTTTACATTTCGAGATTTGAGCGGTCGCTTGTAAATTAAGCGGCGTTGTCGTTGATTTGGGCGGTGGGCGTTACTTCTAAAAATCTCAATATTTCGTCCTTGCGCATCAACGCGTCATGGTAGCCCAGCGAAATCAATTCTTGGCAATATTCTTGTTCGAATAATAAATAGCTGACAAGATTTGCTCCATTGGGATTTAGCGCGCCGATTCGTTTTAGTAAAAAACGGAGGGTTCGTGGCAGTAGCTTGGCATGTTTCGCAGCGATATCGTCCAACTCCTGACTAGGTGTTATCACCAGCACATCGACATGGCGCAACGTGGTATTCCCTTCCGTGAGATGATGGGAAGGGATGAGACTGACAGTTTTGTTTATGCGCTCCAAGCGTTCAAGGTCCGCTTCCAAGGCATCCAGAAAAATACTGTTTAATACATGTCCGGCAATTTGAGCCAAAGATGGGTAATCTGATGTCTTGACTCGAGATGGGTCATAAGGTTGATTGCGAGCGCCTACGATCAAGACCCGGTCCGCGCCCAGATGCAGGGCTGGGCTGATGGGCGCGATTTGTCGCATCGATCCGTCGCCAAAGTGCTCGTGATTAATCTTGACAGCGGAAAAAACCAAAGGGATGGCGGATGAGGCCAGAATGTGTGGCAACCCGATCTTTGTCGGATAGCCAATCCGTCGCGCCCGCCGCCACGGCCGGATCGCAGGCGATCCCTGGTAGAAGGTAACGGACTGGCCAGAGATGTAGCCGGAGCAAGTAATGCCGAGCGCATGTAAATGTCCCTCATCGATTGCGGTCTGGATACGATCAAACGCAAGCCGTGTTTGCAATAAATCGGAGAGCGGATTGCGATCCAGTAGGGAGTGGGGATTGTACCTGCCGAGGCCCCCGAACATCATAGCAGCCAACCAGCGCGACCCGGTCAACATTACTCCCCAGGGGTCAGTACGAAACACCCGGTCTGCGTGAAAGTTTTCCCAAACGCTAACCAAGCGATGGACTGCCGTATGAAAATTGGAAGAGTAAATGGCCAAGGCTGTGCCGTTTATGGCGCCGGCCGATGTGCCGCTAATGACTTGGAAAGGATTTCCTGCCTTGCGTGGTAACAAGGTAGAGATGGCCTTGAGCATGCCTACTTGATAAGCGGCCCGGGCTCCTCCTCCTGCTAACAGTAACCCGGTTTTTTTGTAGGAAGGATTGGTGCTCACTTCACTCGACCATTAAATTTCTCGTAAAACCGGCTCGGGAAACTCCTGCGCCTAGCTAGGTTGTCGGTTCCGTAAAGAATTTCATTACAAGAAAATGAGGCATAGACATTGAGTGTCATGAGATTAGTTAAAGATCGCAATAGAACGACTCAGCGTTGGTCTCTAGTGAGACTTGGCTCACAGTTAACGTTCTCTAACTAATATAAATTTACTATTGGGTAGGACTGCGTTTTCCTAAAGTCCAACGAACATATAGCCGATATTTTGA
>Ga0316620_10000242_pt1 | contig 21688 bp, 15 predicted proteins | sample OWC_Aug_M1_C1_D5_FD_207651 | JGI IMG/M metagenome (GOLD analysis project Ga0316620, IMG submission 207651) | Wetland soil microbial communities from Old Woman Creek delta, Ohio, United States - OWC_Aug_M1_C1_D5_B | ecosystem: Environmental > Terrestrial > Soil > Wetlands | place: USA: Ohio...
CGTAAAAACCTGAGGACCGACTCGCGCCCCGATCCAATAGTTCGCCGTGTCTCCCAGAATTGCGGCGAGGATCACCAGGACAAGGGCTGTCCAGAAATCGAGGGCCTGCAGCGCCGCAAGCGATCCGATCGCAAACAACAGGGAATCGCCCGGAAGGAACGGGGTGACCACCAGCCCTGTTTCGGCGAAGATGATCAGGAAAAGGATGGCATAGACCCACACTCCGTACTGCTGGGTCAGTTCAAGGAGATGGCTGTCCAGGTGAATCAGGATGTCGAACAGCTTTCGCAGGAGTTCCATAGCGTAACAAGCGGATCAGGCTACCTGGAAATCTACCGAATTACAAGAGTTCTGAGGGATTTTTTCGCGATCCGGGCCCGGAGTCCGCGCATCTCACGGCATTGCATCGCCGCAGCCAAACCATCTCCTGAAAATTCCGGCAGGATTGATGATGGAACGCGGACGGACGTGGAAGGAACAAGAGAAAAGCGGATGTTGTCCGCGTTCTGCCGCGTTCCATAAATGATTTTCGCCACAACATCAATGGCCTGCAGGCGCTGCGTTGCGCTTGCGAACCCGGGGAGGCTTCATCAGCCAGATCAGCGGAATGATAAGGATGAAGAGGATACCCAACAGCCGGAAGACGTCGATGAAAGCGAGCATCGAGGACTGGCGTTCCACCAGGTAAGCTTCAAGGGCATAGGAACGGTGTGCAGCGGTGGCCGGATCGGAGCCGCCCGCCAAAAAACCTGCCTGCAGCCGGCTCAACGTCTGCTGCGACCCAAGGCTGTAAGGGTTGACCTGGGAACCCAGAATGTTGTCGTACATCTGCCGATGCCTGCCGAGCATGGTGGCGGAGACCGCAATGCCGGCGCTGCCGCCGATGTTGCGCAGGACGTTGAAGATGCTCGTGGCGTTCCCCATCTCCTCCTGAGGGATGGGATCCATGGTGATGGTCGTCAACGGCACAAAGAGGCAGGCCGTGGCGATCCCCTGAATGAACTGGGGCCAGAAGATATCCCAGTAGCCAAGGTTGAGGTTCAGCCTGCCCAGCCACAGCAGCGAGATCCCGGTGGCGCCGAACCCAAATGCCAGCATCTTGCGGGGCCCGATGCGCGCCAGCATCATGCCGATGATGGGCAGGAATATGAAAGATGCCAGGCCGCGCGGCGCCATGGCCATGCCGGCCTGCAGCGAGGGGTAACCCAGCAGCGTCTGCAGCATGATGGGCAGCAGTACGAGGCTGCCGTAAAGCACGAAACCGAGCACGGTGATCAGCAACACTCCCGTGCTGAACGTGCGCAGCTTGAACACCCGCAGGTTGACGACCGGGTTGGGCACCTGCAGTTCGTATATGACGAAAGAGATCAGCGCGACTGCCGCGATGACTGCCACAGTGGTTATGGTGTCTGAGGTGAACCAATCTTCCTGGTCGCCCTTACCGAGAAAAATCTGCAGGCAGGCCATGGCTAGCGCCAGCAGGCCGATTCCCCAATAATCGATGCGTGTCGACGGTCTGCGCAGGTAAGGAGGGTCAAAGACGAACATCCGGATCAGGATGAATGACAGAATGCCCACCGGAATGTTGATGTAGAAGACCCAGCGCCAGCCGTAGGTGTCGGTCAGCCACCCGCCGATCACCGGGCCGATGATCGGCGCCGCGACGATGCACAATGCCCAGAAGGCCATGGCCTTGCCGCGATCTTCAGGCGCGAACGATTCCAGCATGATCGCCTGGGAGAGAGGCTGCATCGTCCCGCCGGAGGCGCCCTGGATCACCCGGAAAAGGATCAAGGTGGCCAGATTGGGCGCCAGGGCGCACAAGAATGAAGCGGCGGTAAAGCCGGATACCGCGACGGCGAGCAGGCGTTTGCGTCCGAAGTAGCGTGCCAGCCATCCTGTCAGCGGCAGAATGACCGCATTCGCTACCAGGTAGGAAGTGAGGGTCCAGGTCGCTTCCTCGACCGAGGCCGACATGCTGCCGGCAATGTGCGGCAGGGAAACGTTCACCACGGTGGTGTCGAGCACCTCCATAAAGGTGGCGCTCACCACCGAAAGGGAAACGATCCAGGGATTCACGCGGACAATGGTTTCCCGTATTGCGTCGTCCATGGGCTGCCCGAATGCGTTTGGCGGTTACCTGGTGAACACGGTCGGAACAGTGGACATCCCGGGGCGCAGGATGTGATCCGGGTCCTGTCCCTGGTCGAGCAGGATCTTGACGGGGATACGCTGCACCACCTTCACGAAGTTGCCGGTTGCATTCTCGGGCGGCAGCAGGCTGAACCGTGCGCCGGTCGCGGCGGCGATGCTCTGCACGTGGCCGCGGTATTTCCGCCCGCCGTACGCATCCACCGAAATGACCGCCTGCTGGCCGACCCGCATGTTCATCAGCTGGCTCTCCTTGAAGTTTGCCGTCACCCAGATGTTGTCCAGCGGGACAATGGCCATCAGCGGCTGTTCCTTCTGTACCACCTGTCCGGTCTCAACCTTCTTCATGCTGACGATCCCGCTTACGGGTGCCTTGACCTTGGTGTAATCGAGATCGAGTTGCGCGCGGTCCAGCGCCGCGCGGACCTGCAGCACCCGCGCCTCGGCCGAAGCGGCATTGGATCTGGACATCGACACCTGCTCGGGGGCAGACCGTGTGGCTTCGAGGGCGGCACGTGCTTCATCGACGCCCGTGCGTGCCTGGGCCAGTCTGGCCCCCGCCGCCGCCACGCCTTTTTCGGCCTCGGCGACCGCCGCGCCGGCACCGTCGCGTGCTGCGCGCGCGGCATCCGCGGCAGCCACGGCCGCGTCATATTGCTGCCGGGAAATTCGATCCTTGGCGATGAGTTCCTTCATTCGTGCCAGGTCCTGGACTGCCTTGGTGAGGAGAGCCTCTGTCTCGCGCAACCGGGCCTGCAGAGGGCCCAGTCGCGCACGTGCGCTTTCCACGTCACTGGCGGCAACCGTTACGCGCGCTTCCGCGCTTTGGAGCGATGCCTGCGCGATGTTCACCTGGCCGGAGGTGGTAATGGTCGTGACGGGGACCGCGGTATGGGCCGCCCGGGCAGATGCTTCCGCCGCGGCCAGTTCCGCGCGAGCGCGCTCCAGCGCGACCTCGTAATCCCTGGGATCAATCTCGACCAGCAGCGTGCCCGCCTCGACATTCTGATTGTCGTCCACGTGCACAGCCATCACGGTTCCTCCTACCCGGGAGGCGACGGGATTGATGTGGCCGTCGATCTGGGCGTCGTCGGTCGATTCCCGGACTGAATAATGGCGCCAGAGCCAGATTCCCACAACGGCTGCGACCACGGGCAGGATGAGCAGGATCCATCTCCTGCGCCCTCGCCGCCGGGCCCCGGCAGGCTGCAGTGCGCTTTCCTTGATAGAGTCCGGTCTCCCGGTTTCCTTTTTCATGTCCTGCTCGAACCTGGAGTCATCTGTCATGAGTTGCCTCGCACGAACTGTAAGAAGGATGATTCCGCAACTCCGAGGACCTGTGCCAGCCTTCCCTTGGCAATGCTGTGGGCATACAGGCTCGAGATATAGGTCTCCGTGGCTGTTGCCAGGGCTTCCTGTGCCTGTACCACTTCAATATTGCCCGCAACCCCGGCACTGAACCGGTCCTGCGCCTGATCCAGCTGATCCCGGGCCAACGTGACCGAACTGCTCGCGACCTTGACGCTGTCATCGGCGGATTGGAGGTTCAAAAAGGCTGTCCGGACTTCATAGTAGATCCGGCCGCGCAGGTCTTCCGCTTCGGCCTGCCGTTGCCTGAGTGCGGAGTCCGCTTCCAAGACTCTCGCCTTAACTTGTCCCCCTTGGAATATGGGGATCCGCAGGCTTGCGGCCACGGTAAAGTCCCCGTGGCTCTGGCCCGGGGCGGGTCCGTTCACGCCGAAGTCCCCGACGCCGTGCAGCGAAGGGAGCTTCTCGGCTTCGGCCGCCTTTTTCGTCAGCTCCGCGGCACGCACCAGGGCGAGTGCCGCCTGGTATTCTGCCCGATCCCGGTATGCGCGCTGCACCACATCGTCCAGGGTCATCGGCGCAAAGGCAACATACTGCATGGCGTCGGTTGGATTGAATTTCTGCCCCAGCGGGAGCCCGATGGCGCGCGCCAGGTTCAGTTTCTCGGTCTCGAATTCGTTTTGTGCTGCAATCAGCCGCTGCTGCTGCGCCTGCAGTTCCACCTGCGCGCGCACCACCTCGATGCCCGGCACCACGCCGGCTTTCCTGAGGTCAACCGCCAGGTCATAGAGCGCCTGCGCGGTGTCCACCTGCACGCGCGCTGCTTCGATCCGGCTGTTGCCGGCCACTGCCATCAGATATAAGTCGCCGCAAACAAACACCACACGATCGCGGATGCCTCGGTACGACAGCTCCGCGGCCCTCGACAGCTCGGTTGCCGACCGCACGTCATAGATCGCCTTCAAATCGAAAATGTCCTGTGTGAGGAACAGCCTGGCGTCGAACACGCTGAAAGGACCGACCACGGACGGAATCCCCGGGAAACTGCCGAACCCCATCGCCTTCAGGTTTATCTGCTGTTCGGATTCTGAAACGCCAGCGGTCAGGTTAGGCAAGAGCCGGCTCCGGACCAGCCGCCAGGCGCCCTGGGCAGTGCGGATCCCCTCCTGGCCGAGCACGCCCGCGAGGTTGTATTTCAATCCGCGATCAATGGCTTCTGCCAGCGTCAGGGGAATGACGTCGGCTGTCGGCGTTCCTGTCGGGATTCCTCCGAATGCGGGATCCGTGCCGGAAATGCTCATGCGGGAAGATGCCGGTCCGGGCGCCTGCGCCATCCGCCCCTGCGACCCGGAAACCTGGGAGACGGCTGCTCGTGCGGAGAGGCCGTCCGGCACGACTGCAAGAAGCAAACACAACACGACGATCCCTGACATCATGGCTTTCATCGCGCGGCCAGTCCTTTCCAGATGGAATCGAACGATGAAGATACGCCGGCCTTCGATCAGCCCGGCGGGTGCAGGTCGCAAAGTACCCGTTACGGGATTCAATTCGGGTCTCTCGTGGGTAAAGGGAGAGCTACGCGGGAGCACGGCAACCGCGCCCGCCGCCACCTCGTGAGCTCGGCCGGAGACGGAAGCAGTCCGCAGTTATTTTTACTTCGAACGATTGCCTCACATCAAACAGGATAAGAGGTTCCGCCTTCACGGCCGCAGCAGGTCCCATCGGAGATTCCGGGGAGGTCGTGTCTGTTTCCCGCATGGAATCCCGGATATTCATCCTCTTCCTCTGAACGCGCTTTGCCGCAGGCGGCCGGATCCGGTATCAAGGCCCAACAACTGCTCGTAGTGCATGTAACAGGGAGGGCAGAATGTGCTGGAAAAGCGGAGGTCATCGTCCTGGAGGTTGTACCGGCTTGCATATTCCTTCACGCTTTCCCACTTGCCTCGACCGTCAGTGTCATCGCGCGCTTCGCCGCACACGCAGCATACATGGACCCATTGCCGTTCCACACGCTGCTGAAGAGCCTGGCCCATGATCACCTCCCATTTGCCTGACCTTGAAAAGCTCCACCCACTGATAGGCAAACAATCCTATGCCGGCACGGGAAAGCCGTATATTAGGAATACCCCTTAGAGGCGAAGGAAAAATCCTTAACCCGATCGGATCTTCAAGCAGGATTGGATGCGAATATTTCCCGGTCCCCCCTCACGCCGAAGGCACGGAAGTTCGCGCCATGCCTTTCGGGGGCTTGGGTTCATCACTTTCGGCCAAAGCCGGGACGTCGGCCTTTTCCTCAATGACGCGTATCGCGAACTCCCTGCGATCGGCGGCCGTTTGCGAGCGCATTTCCCCAGTTTCGCGAAGGTTCGCTTCCTGCTCCTTTCCACCTTGCCGTCGCAGCCAGGTCCGGCGGCCGTGATCCCGGATGTCACTGGTCGATATCTTCGGAACAGAAGGCGGCCACGGATTCCACAGACTTGATTGACAGCCCGATTGCCGAGAGACAGCAATCAGTGAAATCCGTGGAATCCGTGGTTGCCTTTTGAAGCAAGAGCGTCGTTTTCGGAGCAGACCAACATGCAGGCCGCATGTGCCGCGGTGAGGACGGCGACGCAGGCGGTTGGGGTGTATCTCAGACGGGAGCCAGCCGGTACGCAGTCCCGTACTGACCGTACTCCTGGCTCGTGACGCCGTTGCGGACGGAGCCCTGGTACTTCGAGCGGGGCTGTTCCACGACGACCTTGACGACGGCGGCTTCGCCGGCTTTGACGAGGCCGGCATGTACCGCTGCGGCGGCGAGAGCGGAGTCGCCGGTGTAGATGTCGGTGCCCCAGACTGATCCGGCCGGCTCACCGGTAACGCGGAAGTAGTAGGTCGAACCGACTCGGTCGCACAGGTTCAGCATGTTGGGCGGTGCGTCTCCTGCGAGCAGCCCCTGGTCGAGGAGCTTCCGGATCTGGAACCGCGTCAGCCGCCCGCGGCGCTCAAAGTAGGCTACGAGTTCCTGGATGACTTTCATGATCGCTCCTAGCGAGGCAGCATCGACACGACGCGGCCGTACGGCGGGTTGAAGGCAGGCGCTTTCGGACCCGGCACGAGCCAGAGCAGCTCGAACGGCACCGGCTCCGGCGGGTACGCGATCTCGCCGTCCGTGATCACGACCACCGCGCGCACGTGCTGGTCCTCCGCAAGGTGCAGCAGGGCGGGCGAGAGATCGCTGCCGCCGTAGCCCTCGATGCGGCGTTCGGCGAGTTCGTGAGGATCAAGGAGTTCGTCACTGGTGACCGCCGCGTCGCACTGAACGAGACGGATCCGGTCCACGGCGACTGCATCGCAGAACTCGGCGAGGGTGCCGAGCACGCGCGGAATCTCTTCCGTCATGGAACCGCTGGTGTCGAGCACGACATTGAGGATCCACCCCTCGCGGCGGCGGCCCGGCAGAACCACGTCGTCGGCGCGCTCCGCCCCGCGGCGCGAGGCGCGGTTGAATGTCCGGTCGCCCGGCGCGACCGATTCGATCCAGCGCTGGAGGGCGAGCTCCCACGGCGTGCGGTACAGGCCGCGCAGGGCCAGGACCGTCTGGCTCGCGGCTCCCGGGTCGGTGCCGCGCAAACCCTTGGCCAAGCCCATCGCGCGCGCGAGGCCGAGAGCCTTTGCCGCCAGCTCCTTGACCTGTTCGGACCGGGATGCGGCTTCTTGCGCTTCCTCCGGGTACAACTCGGTCTCGGCCAGGGCGTCGAGCACATCGCCGGCCTCTGTCCCCTTCTCACCGCGCCCTCCCAGCCCGAAAATGCGTTGCGCCGGCGCCGGGCTGCCGCGCCAGACGCTCGTCTTCGACTGTGCATGCTGGTCGCGCCGCATCTGCAGGACGATCTCCTCCGCGGACTTCTCCCGCGCGCCGGGCATGTCGAGGCCGTTTGCCGGCACCGGCATGCCGAGTTCTGTGCGCAGGATGTCGTTGATGATGTAGTCGTGCGCGTAGTTGAACTCGAGGCGGTCGGCGCCTTTCGCGCGGTCGTGGGTGCGGAGAGCGAGGTGCAGCATCTCGTGGGCCAGGACGAAGACCAGCTCGTTGTCCTTCAGGCCCTGCACGAACTGCGGGTTTGCCGTCAGCCGGCCGGAGGCGAAGACGCCGATTGTCGGCAGCCGGTCGTCGAGCGTTACGCGGGTGGCGGCGACGAGTCCCGCAAGGTGCGGGAAGGGCACCGTGACCATGCGCAGGCAGTGTCCGATCCGCGCACGCAGCGCACTATCGGCGGCCGGGTCGTTCATATCTTCGTCACCTGCTTGAGGAGGTCGAACATTGCATGGTCGGCGCCGAGCGCCCCCCATACGTCAACCAGGTCCGTGAGCAGCGTGAGCTGGTGCTCGTGCGGCAGGCTCCGCATGAACCGGTTCACAGCCCGCGGCTTGAGCCCGCCGAGCTTGCCATCCTTGACGTGCTGGCGGATGCAATTCAGCACGAACCAGCGCGCGGTATCACCGCGCGGCAGCGCCTCGGGGTGCGCGAAGTAGTGTTCGATCGGGTGCACGGCCCCGATCGCTTCTTCGGCGAGTGCGCAGAAGACCGCGGCATCTTCGGCAGACAGCCGGCCGAAGGCGAGCGCCCTGCGCGTTTCGCGGGTGAGCTCGCCCGCCGCCTCGGCCAGGTCAAGGGCGCGCGCGAACAAGGTCCAGCTGCGCGGTGTGGAGAAAGGCACCGGCTCCTGCGGCACCGGGCGCATCAAGGCCTCGGGCATGAGCGAAATGAATCCGCGTACCTCTTCCCGCACGCCCGTGCGCCGTGCCCAGGCCATCCATTCGCCCACGTCGACCCGGACGTTGAGAATCGTCACCCGGTTCACGAGGGCGGAACTCATGGTGCGGACGAGGGCGCGGTCCTGGACGCGGTTGCCCGCGCCAACCACCCAGGTGCCGGGCGGCAGAGCGAACTCGCCGATCCGGCGTTCGAGAAGCAGCGAGTAGAACGCTTTCTGCACATCCGGAGCGCAGGCGGGCAGCTCGTCCAGAAAGAGGCAGAAGGGCTCCGGCTTCTCGGGCAGCAGCAGCCGCGGCGGGCAGAACACCGAGCGCTCGCCGACGATGCGCGGCACCCCGCTCACGTCCTCGGGGGCGATCTGCGTGCCGAGCAGCGACCTGCAGGGCAGGCCGGCTTCCTGCGCCGCCTGGTACACCGTCTCCGACTTGCCGACGCCGGGCGGCGCGAGAAGGAGAAAGCTGTGCTCGTGCGCCATGCACTGGATGAGTTTCTTCGCCTGCCCAAGAGTGATGGTTTCTTCCAGCGGCCCGGCAATGCCAGCCTCGCCTGCTGCGCACATGATGCCTCCCTGTTTCGGTAAAAGGATCGTCTGGACGGATGTCACCAGGCTGCCATAGCAAATCAGACTGCGCTGCAGCTCGCGGGGTGTCAAGAGGATTTCCGGGAATGCCCGGCTGACAGCGGGACGAATCGCGCGAACGACATCGGCCTGTGAAAGAACGGCCGTTATTCGATGGCGATCCGCTTCCGATCCAGAACCTACCGGAAGGGCACTACATTAACCCGGATTATTCATGAGGGAAGGATCACAAAACGTTTGCGGACACGGAAAAACACGGATAAACACGGACCAGATCCGTGTGCGGAGCTTTTGCCGGCCCGCTCGACAGTCCGCGTGTGAAAAAGCCGGCGGCAAAAGCCCTGCCCGTGTTTTTCCGTGTCCTGAGAGCTTTCTACGATCCCTGTTCTCTTACACGGCTCATTCCGAGCGGAGCGCACGGGCCGGGTCGATGCGCAGGGCGCGCCACGCGGGGAGCAGGCAGGCGATGGTTGTGACCGCGATGAGAAAGAGGGCGGCCCCAAAGTAGGAGATTGGATCGAGCGGCTCCACCTGGAAGAGCAGTTGGCGTATCAGCCGGGTGCCGAAGACGGCGGCAACAGTTCCCGGAATCAAACCCAGCCCTACAAGGAGCAAACCGCGCCTGATGATGAGGCCGAGGGTCTGCATGCCCGTCGCCCCCAAGGCCATCCGGATGCCGAACTCGAAGGTATGCTGGCTGACCCAAAAAGCCAGCACGCCGTAAAGCCCCACCGCCGTGAGCAGCAGCGCCAGCCCTGCAAACAGGCCCAACGATATCGTCACGACTCGGAATCCCGTGATGGAGCGGTTAATGATATCCATCATCGAGGCGGGTTCGGCCAATGGGACGTTCGGGTCGAGCCGCTGCACGATCTGACGCACGGCAGGGATGAGACTCACAGGATCCCCGGACGTGCGCACGGCCAACCGCAGACGCCGTCCGGCGCGCTGCAGATAGGACGTGTACATTGTCCGGTAGGGGTCGCTGCGCACGCTCGTCATGCGCACATCCTCCGCCACTCCGACCACCCGGTGTTCGATCCTGGTTCCCATATCGATCACGATGGTTCGGCCGATCGGGTTGATTCCGGGGAAGAGATCCTGGGCCATCGACCGGCTGATGACTACAACCCGGGCGGATTCTGCAGTGTCGGTCTCCTCGAGGTCGCGCCCCTCGCTGACGAGGATTCCCATAGTCCTGAAGTAACCGGGCAGCACGATCCGATCGAAAGCTGACCGGGTATCCTGCGCCGACGTCGGCGGCTGGCCGGCCGGCCATGCGTATATGTCATTCCCCGGGTCGCGAATCGGGAGCTGGTTGACGAGCGCCGCAGATTCCACGAACGGCAGGGACCGCACCTGTTGCAGAAGCGTGCGGAAAAAGGCAAGCTGTCCGGAAGGCTCCGGGTAGTTGTTTTCCGGGATCTGGATCTCAGAGACCAGAAGACCGTTGGGACGGAATCCCAGCTCGGAGCGGGTCTGACGCGCGAGGCTGCGCAGGAGCAGGCCTGAACCCACGAGCAGAAAGATCGACAAGGCGACCTGGAAAGCGACCATCGAACCACGCCATCGAGAGCCGCCTCTGTCCTCGGTAGCTCGGCTTCCTGAGTGGAATTGACTCGACAGATCGACCCTCGTGCCCCGCAAGGCAGGGATCGTTCCGAAAATCAGGCCGGTAGCAAGAGAAACCAGCACTGTAAATGCCAGCACCCTTGCGTCGAGCGCCGGTTGCAGGACGCCGAACTGGCCCGCGGGCAGGAGGCGGAGTATCCATCGCATCAGCGACGTCGCAACCAGGATCCCCGTGATCCCGGCCGCCGTCGCCAGGAGAAAACTCTCGACCAGAAGTTGCCGGATCAGCTGCCCTCTGGAGGCGCCGATTGCGGATCGGATGGCAATCTCCGGGATGCGGCTCTGGCCCCGTGCCAGCAACAGGCCTGCGACATTACTGCATGCGATCAGCAGCACGAGCACGACCGTGGCCATGAGCAGCAACAGGCTGGTGCGCGAGTCTTCGACCATGTATTCGTGCAGCTGCGTCAGCATGATCGATTTGCCTTTGTTGCTGTCGGGATACTGCTCGGCCAGCCTCGCCGAAAGGCTGTCCAGCTCCTTTTGGGCCTGCGTAACGGTCACGCCGGGTTTCAGCTTGCCTGCTACAATCAGGTTGTGCCATCGCCGGGCGTTTGCGCCCGGTCCATCACGGTAGGTCAACGTCCACATGTCGGTATCGGCAAGGAAACGAAAGCGGGCGGGCATGACCCCGATGATGGTGGCTGGAGTGCCGAGGGCGGTGAGTGTTTTGCCGATGACGCCCGGATCGCCGCCATAGCGGCGCTGCCAGTAACCATAGCTGAGCATGACCACCGGCGGCCCGCCGACCACTGCCTCCTCCTCCCGGAAACTGCGTCCGACCAGAGGTGAAACCTGCAGCATCGGGAAGAGGTCCCAACTCACAAACAGGAGGTCCGCCCGCTCGGGCTCCTGTCCCCCTGTCACGGTGATCCGGAACGGGCCCCACATCATCATTGCCAGATATTCGAACGAGCGGCTCTGCTGCCGGTAATCGTACCAATCGTACCCCGACACAGGCCCGCTGGAGGTGATCCCTCCATCGAAGGATTTTCTTCCGATAACCAGTTGATCGGAGTCTCGGAATGGCAGGGGGCGCAGAAGCACCGTGTCAATGATGCCGAACATCGCCGTGTTGGCGCCGATGCCCAGGGCAAGCGTTACGATGATAATGCCGGCAAAGAGGGGATTTTTTATAAGCAATCGGGTGCCGTAGCGGACATCACGCCAAAGATAGGCCCACGACATGGTCATCTCCTCCGGTTTATCATCAGACCTCATTGCTCGCCGAAAGCCCCGCCTGGGACGGCCTCAGCGATTCGAATGCATCAGTCCCCTCACGGCGGTTGCGGCCTTGCCGTGCATTACGGAAAATACGCAAAACAAGTTCCCCGATACCTCCTCTGGTGGCCTTCAACGGAATGCCGGCAGCATCAATGGATTCAGAGTGTCTTGCGGTGCCACCCAGTTTCCTGTCAACTCCGAAGATAGAACGTCAACCTGGAATGCCGGAATTGGAACTTTATTGCCGGAATTTCGTCTTCCTCGACAGCGGACTCGGTGATCTGATCCGCAGGACTCGGACGGACGCCAACAGCGCCGGCTCCCTTTTGACCAACGCTTCGGATTACGCCAGGTTCATGCTGGCGGCCCTGAGCGGTCGAGGGCTCAAGCCCGAAACCGCAGCGGAGTGGAGGAAGCCCCGCCTGCGGGTCGCGGGCACGGCCCTGCACAGCCGTGAGAAGCCGCTCTCACCGCTGAATGACAGCATCCGATTGTCCTGGACTCCCGGCTGGGGCTGGTTCCGAAGCCCGGCCGGCGAGGCACTGTTCCATGTCGGGATGGAAGAAGGTTGCGAGAATTACGTGGTTCTCTTTCCCGGGAAGAAAACCGGAATCGTCATCCAGAGCGTCTCGGATCTGTCCGTTCGCGTATCGCCTTCGATTGTAAAAGAGCTGATAGGAGACATCTATTCGCCGTTTTCCTGGATGCGCTATTGACTATTCCAGGTGCGCTACCGACAATGGACGAGCCTTACCTCTTGCGAGCGGGACACTCGTCCTCGGTGATGCCGGATAGGTGTGAATCCTATATCCTGGGACCTCACGCTGCCCTATAATCACGCCAACCGGTGCCTGCGCAGGTCCCGTGTCAGGAACAGCGGAGGACTCGTTCCGGGAGTCCTGCGCAATGAAACCGCAGGTCTTTTCCATGGACGGCCTTCGGTCCTGACAGAGGAGGGCAAATGGCCGGATCCATACGCCAACAGCGGTCATTGATCTGATTTGGTAGGCGATCAGGAGGAGGAATCATGAGATTGTGCACTGCGGCGGCCATCATCCTTTCCATTCTCGTTTGTGTGCCGGTCACAGGTCAGCAGAACGCGATCCGGCCCATCACACTGGGACAGCCGATGCCCGATTTCACTCTGCCCGTGTATCAGGGAGGGCAGTTTACACTCTCCGGCCTCAAGGGTAAGACGGTAATGCTCGTTTTCCCCAGGGGAATGGCCAGCAAAGAAGGCCTGTGTCACGTGTGCAATTATCAGTACAGTGAACTGGCTGAAGCGGATCAGAAGCAACAGATACGGAAAAAGCATAACCTGGAAATAGCAATTATCTTTCCCTACGACAAAGCATGGATTGACAATTGGATGGATAAGTTCCCGGCTCAGTTGGACGATATCGAGCAGGGGAAAAATCCTCCGGCGGGACAAGTGCAGGATGAACGAGCCGCACGCCGGACTCAGACCTACAGGACTGAATTCCCCAAGAGCTTCCGGGCCAAAAAAGGAGAAGTGCCCCAGCCCTTCCCGATCCTTGTGGACGCGGAGCGAACCCTTTCCAAAGGACTCGGCCTTTTTGCAGAAGAGTGGGGCGGAAGCAAGGTGGACCAGAACATCCCTGCCGTCTACATCATCGATGCCAAAGGAGTCGTCCAGTTCAAGTATATCAGCCAGAACACTCTGGACAGGCCGAAACTCGATTACCTCATGAGGATCGTTGATTGGATCAACGGGGCCAAATAATCCGGGGCTGGCTGGCAGACCGTTATCCGGTCACGGGCGGCCATGATTTCTCTCTGACTGGGGGTGACATGCTTGAGATCGGCCGGACCGTTCGCACTATCGGATCATCGTAACGGTGAAACTCGAGGAGAAAGCGCCCCAACCCGTGACCGAGACAGTACTCGTCCAGAACTGGCCTGCGGAACTCGGGCGCCTCGTCCCCACGGGCAAAAAGTAAGCGCGGTTGTTGATGATCTGGTTTCCGCAGAAATCCGAGCTCCCAATTCGGGCCGGACAGCTCTCTGATTAGATTCATCCGCAAGATCTGCGGCCCATCCCTGACGCCAGGTTCGCCGGACCTCGAATTCCTGGTCAGCTCCAGCCCTGAATAACGAGGGCAGCCGCTCGCCGAAGCCCTTTGCAGACGCCGGAAGCACGCTTTCCCTGGTCGCAAAGAAAATCGCATGCAAACTTCTAGCTGGTGCTATCCAATCCAATGGAACCGATTTGTTCCGCAGAAGCTTTCCCTGGCTTGGACATTCGCAGGCAGCGGGGCAGGGAAATCGCATGGCGACGCGCAGCGCGGTCTGATTCTTCCTTGGGAAAGGGATCGACAACAGAGGAACCTGCCGGGGGGCGACTTCGTAGAAGTAGACAGTGCCTCATCATCAGGACCGGTTACAGGAGGATTCAATGGTCACACTCTGGCAGGATCTCCGGTACGGATTCCGCATGTTGGCGCACAAGCCCGTGTTCACGGCGCTCGCCATCCTGACGCTGGCCTTGGGCATCGGTGCGAACAGCGCCATTTTCAGTGTGGTGGACGCTGTGCTCCTGAGCCCGCTGCCGTACCGGAATCCGGGCCAGCTGGTGCAGCTCTGGCAAACGGAGAGTGCGCCGGGCCGTTTCCCTCTGACCGGCCGTGATTTTCTCGACTGGCGTGAGCAGAACCGCACCTTCGAAGACATGGCGGTGTACAGCTTTCAGCAGAGCTTCAACCTGAGCGGTGCAGGGGGCCCCGAGCGCGTGACCGGGGTTCGCGTCCAGGCGAACTTTTTCTCGATCCTCGGCATTCAGCCGATGTTGGGCCGTGCGTTTCTTCAAGGCGATGCCCGGGCCCGGCCGAATCTCGAAGTGCTCCTGAGTTACGGCTTCTGGAAGCGGCATTTTGGCGGCCAGGCGAGCGCCGTAGGCAGCTCCGTTGAGCTCAACACCGAACCCTGCGTGATTGTGGGTGTAATGCCGTCCTGGTACCGGATCCCGGCCGGGGGCGACCTGTGGATCCCGATCGATATGACGCCAGCGGCCCTGGGCGGGCGGGGTTCGCACTACCTGCGGGCACTCGGTCGGATCAAGGATGGCGTGACGTTGGAGCAGGCGCGGGCGGACCTGCTGGCCATCAGCACGAACATCGAAAAGCAGTTCCCCGATACGAACGACAAGGTCCACTCCATTGTGATTCCCCTTGCCGAGCAGCTGATCGGCGATTCCCGGTCGCAGCTCTGGCTGCTGTATGGTGCCGTAACCCTGGTGTTGCTGATCGCGTGTGCCAATGTCGCGAACCTACTGCTCGCGCGCGCGACCGACCGGCAGCACGAAATCGCACTGCGCGCGGCTCTGGGCGCGCCACGCCGCCGTCTGGTGCGGCAGCTGCTGACCGAGAGTGTTCTGCTCGCCTTGCTGGGCGCCGTGCCGGGAATAGCGTTGGCGTACCCCTGTGTCAACCTGCTTGCCAATGCAAGGCAGTTGCCGTTTCCACAGGCGAATCCAATCCACCTAAGCCCGATAGTGCTGGCGTTCACCCTGGCCGTGAGCATTGCCGTCGGCGTCCTGTTCGGGCTCGCCCCGGCGCTGCAGATTTCCGGCGCCGGCCTGGTGGACGACCTGAAAGCGGGCGGGAAAATGGCGTGCACGGCTTCGCGCCGCGGCCGCCGGGTGCGCAACTCGCTGGTGGCCGCCGAGGTTGCACTCTCGCTGGCGCTGCTGGCCGGAGCCGCACTGCTGCTGAGGACGTTTGCAAACCTGCGCGCGGTCAACGTCGGCGCCAGCGTCGAGAAGGTACTGACCGCGTCGTTGCAGCTGCCGGTCGAGAAATACAAGACACCCGAGCAGATCCTGGCATTCTGTTCCCCGCTCGTAGCATCGCTTGCGGCAGCGCCGGGCGTTCGCGCTGCGGCGCTTACCACCGACCTGCCTGTCGAGGGAGGCTCAAACGGATACGTGACTGTGGACGGTCTGGACGATCAGGCGACCAAAGGCCAACTGGTGGAACAGACCTGCGTGACGCCGGAATACTTTCGCGCCCTGGGCATTCCGCTGATTCGAGGCCGCGGGTTGAACGGCGCTGATATGGATCATGCGGTGCCTGCCGTCCGCCAGCTCCTTGCGGTCAAGCCGGACGCACAGGGCCGCACCGTACTCCCGAAACTCCAGTTGACTGCGCTCATCAACCAGACGATGGCGCGCAGATTCTGGCCGGATCAGGATCCCACGGGGAAGATCTTCCGCATCGACACCCTGGCGATCCAGGTGATCGGGGTTGTCGGAGACACCAAACGGAATGGCCTGAGGGATGCGCCCGTCCCGCAGGCTTACTTTGCGTTTCCTCTTGCCATAGGCACACGCGGGACAAACTTTAAAATCGTCCTGCTGACCGCTGGACCGCCGTACGCAGCGGCGGGAATCATACGCAGCGCCGTGCAGTCGCTCGACAGCAAACTAGCCGTGTATCGCACTCAGGCGATGACGGAATTCATCGCAGACTCCATGGCCGATGACAGCCAACAGATGTTCTTCCTGTCGATCTTCGCAGGGCTGGCGTTGATCCTGTCTGCCATCGGCACGTATGGTGTGATGTCCTATCTTGTGGCTCAACGGACCGGCGAGATCGGCATCCGGATGGCGTTGGGCGCGGGACGGAGCGATGTGCTCTGGACAGTGCTGAGGGAGGGTCTAGGGCCGGTGATCGCCGGGATCGCCATCGGTCTGGCGGGAACGCTGGTCGCATCGCGATTGCTCGAAGGTCTGTTGTTTGCAGTCAAGCCGAATGATCCTCTGACGCTCGCCGGAGCGACCCTCGCGATGGTGGCGGTCGCCATGATGGCGTGCATCCTTCCTGCGATGGCGGCCATGCGTGTCGAACCTGCAGTTGCACTGCGCCAGGAATAAACTCTCCGTGGGATGCAGGCCAACGGAGATATGCCGCTTCTCCGGGCTGGCGAGACTGCCTGAGGCGACAACGTTTCCTCATCAATGTGCCTGCAAAACCCTGGGACTCCTCACTGAGACCGGCTCAAATTTTCAAGGCACTGCAATCTTTTTTCCGGCTCGATGCGGCTTAACGGCAGATCGGCATGCACAGTGCATTTGCCGGCACGAACCGTCACCACCCGCTCAGCCTTCGTCACGAACGGTTCAATTTCGTGCGTCGCGATCATGACCGTGAAACCCTGCTGCAGCAGCCGGTCGATCCACGAGAGGATGCTCTCCCGGATGATCCGGTCCATCGATTCCAGCGGTTCATCGAGCAGAACGGTGTTGGGAGAGCCGATCCATGCGGCCGCAAGGACGGCGCGCCGGCGCTGTCCCATCGAAAGCTCCCGGATGGAACGGCGGGACACAAATTCCAGGCCCGCCTTTTTGAGAGCCTCACGGCCCCGGGCAGGCGATTCGCGGCGCAGCCGGCAGACCAGCGCAATGACGTCCCGGACCGCAGCGTAGGGCGTCAAGTCTGGCTGCTCCGGCACGTAGGCAAGATCCTGACGGGCGGCGACCTCGTCCACCCAAAGGTCGTGACCGTTGATTGCGACCGACCCGCTGTCGGGACGCTCCACTCCCGCGATGAGCTTCAGCAGCGTGCTTTTGCCGCAGCCGTTCGGCCCCAGCACGAGCGTGAGCCCCGGCAGGATTTCCATGGAGACGTTGTTCAGGACGGGATCTCCATCCATGTAGGAGAAACATACATCGCGGAGATGGATCATCGGTCGCTCCAGCTGAGAGGATCGCCCGCAGCCAGATGATGCAGTTCAAGCCAGCGGGAAACCTTTTGGCGCGTGTCGGCGTTGCGAGCCGTGAGGAACGCGGGAACGGTCGCTGCCAGCCAGAACAAAACGGTCCAGGGAAGCAGCGCCAGGAAGGAGGCGGCGCCGAAGCACTCGAGAAGGAATGCAGCGCCGGTCCGTCGTCCGGGGATTATGCGCACATACGCTGCCGCCCGCACGGCAAAAAACGGCAGGGTCAGCAGCACAAAGCACGTTGCCGAAAAGTCAATGAGCGCCGCCGGCACGAGTAGAGGAACCGCATGCAATCCGAGGAATAGCGAGTCCATGGCAACGCGGCGACGGGAGGAAATGGGAAAGGATCGTGCCCACGGCCAAACGGGCCGCCGTTCGGCCAGTTTCGCGGCGACGGACCAGAGAAAAACCGCAATTGCCATGCAGGCGCCGAACCGGACAGAGCCGCCCAGGATCGTGCCGCTCAGTTCATTGTTGCGCACGAACAGCGCGGTAGCACCCACAATCAGCAGCGATGCGACATAGCTGGAAGGCAGCTTGAAATCCAGGGCCCGCCACGCCACTGTGAAATCAAAAAGGGATTCTGCGACACGCAAGGATTTCGTCCGGGGCGGTTCCCGGATGTCGCCTGATGCAAAATCGGCCGCGGCAAGCAAAAGGACGCCGCCTGCGGAAGCGAACCGTCCCCCGGAAAAAACGCAGGCTGCGGCCGAGAAGGCAAACAGCACGACCGGAAAGCGCCGGCGTACCGGGAGTGCAGCATAAACGGCAGCGGCGAGCAGAAGGCACAGATGCGGCGTCGCCTGCCAAACATTGATACCGTTGTGACGGGCAACCATCCCCAGCACCAGCAGCGCAACCCAAAGGGGGGCTTGCGCCATGGCAAGCGATAACAGCAGGCCTCGCTTGTTCGCGCGGCGGCTGAATCCAAGGTGCCGAATCCAGCCGCCAAGACCCAGGGAAAGTCGCGGCGCCGCCCACAGCGGAAGCAGGAAAGCAACAATCGCGACCGGCAGCAGATGCCGCACGGAGGGATGAGGTGCAAAAGTGCCCTGTGCCAACATCGATACCAGGGCCTCAGGATCCATCTGGATCATGATGAGCCAAAGCACGGCCGCAAACAGCGGCACAAAGGAGCGCACCGCAACCCTCACGCCGACCCGGAGGTGAAACAGCAAGAGAGCCTTCATGCTCAAGCCCGTAAACGAGGTGATCATCATAGCATTGTCAAGGCGGTTTTGGGCCTGATGACGAATTCCGCGCCGGCGGCAGTTGCCGGGTGTAGAATCGCGAGAGTTGACCCTGGCAGAACTTCCGAATGGCCGCTTGCAGGCCAGGGCGCATCCACAACCATGGAATTATGCGACGGGAGATTCTGATATGCCGTGATGGGGTGCGTCTGCCGAATCTGGTCGCATCCCAGAGAGGTGATCATCCATGAAAATACTATCTGCATTTTTCGCCGGGATCGTGCTGTGGTGCGGGGCCGCACTGGCGCAAGACAGCGGGGACGGCCGCTCATCCCTCAGGGGACTCAAAGCAATCGGAGTATCGGTCGGGGACTTCGATCCATCTCTGGAATGCGAAGGAATCCAGAAAAGCCAATTGCAGAGCGACGTGGAGGAGCGTCTCTCGAAGGCGGGGATCAAGGTCCTGGCAAAGGAAGACCTGCCAAAAACTCCAGGGAATCCGCGTCTCCAGGTAAGCCTGTCAGTGATGAAGCTGGATTCACAGTCGCTCCATGTCTATCGCATTTCTATCGAATTCGTTCAGGATGTGGTGCTGCGCAGGAATCCGGGGCAGACTTGCCCTGCCGTGACCTGGGGTGTTTCCGTCGAAGGGACAGGCGAGTCCGTGGACATGCAGAGGATCAGGACCAGCCTGACAGGCCTCGTGGACCGGTTCATCAGCGCGTACCAGTCGGTCAATCCGAATTGAGTTGCGCCGGTCATGCCGCATTCTCAGAGCGAGCTGATCAGGAGAGTGGCTTGAAAATATTGCTTATCGAACCCCCGAAGGCTCCTGTGACCTTCGGCGGAGAAGAGGTCTTTCTTTTCGAGCCTCTGGATGGCTCCCTTTCCTGTCCGGGAATTGACGGCCCGATACCGGCGCCACTACTACTGTGAGTGGATGAAGCCGCTGGCTTCGATTCAAACATCCAAAGGATGCCCGTACCGCTGCAGTTTCTGTGCCGAATGGAAAACCGCCCATGGGAGGTATCTCCGGAGGTCGCCGGAGGAGCCATTGCCCGCGATTGAGAAGGCGGGCAGAACAAGGATCACACCAGCGACATGAACGGTGGTAATTCAGAAGCGCGCAACCGGCCTTCCACACGAATTCTTCGATGGGATCAAGCGACGGTCAGTAGAGCCACGGGCCAGGTAGCGTAAGAACGGCGGTTCGTCTACACTTGAAATGACATGGAGGAAGGACAATGAATCCCGTGGTTCACTTTGAGATGCCGTACGACAATGCGGAGCGAATGGCCAATTTCTATGAATCGGCGTTTGGCTGGCAGACGAGAATGCTCGGCAAAGATATGGGCAGTTACGTCCTGGCGACCACCACCGAGACCGGTGAAGACGGCCCCAAAAGGCCCGGTGCGATCAACGGCGGCTTTTTTCCGAAAAGTGCCGATCGGCCGGCCCAATACCCTTCGATCGTCATTGCGGTAGACGACATCCAGGAATCGGTCAAGAAGGTGACGAAGGCGGGCGGCAAAGTGCTCGGTGAGCCGATGGAGATACCTGGCGTGGGGCAGTACGTCTCTTTGATGGACACCGAGGGAAACCGTGTGGGCATGCTCCAGCCCATCCCGCGGAACTGGCACGCGCCAAAGGCGAAGTAAAGGAAGCCCGGTTGCCTGAATGGCTGTTCCGAGAATAGGCCTCTCGTTTTAAAAAACAGCCACGGATACCATGGATTTCACTGATTGCTGTCCGTCGGGAACGGAGCCGTCTATACAATCTGTGGAATCCGTGGCCGCTTTTTTCTTTTTCATGCGTCACCGGGTGCGCCACATCGGCATGATGGGCTGGGCCGAAAGTCAACTGCCGGGCAGTAAGGGTGCCCTGCTTTGCCGCTGCCGGAGTGCCTGCATGCCAAAAATTCCTGCACGCTGCAGGCGCGTTAGCGATTACAATCCTCTCCATATACCGAGCGAGCCCGTCCCGGGGAAGGCACGGATCAACGCGATGCGGCTTGTTACACCCGTGCGAGAAGTCTCGGGGCTGATGGTTGCGCCGGCACAAAGATCATCACGCCGCGCAACATACGGTACGATCCCCGCCTGAATGGCGGGGGACGGGATCTCCGATATTACGAAGAGAATTTGGGACGGGCCGGTCGGAATTTCTTTCATGTTTCAGGGCATTCGGGCCCGCTGCGTACCCGGCGGCCGGCCTGCGGCATCGGTACAGGTCAGCGGAGGATCCAATGAATAACGCGATCATGTTTTCCCGAAAGACTGTGAAACTCGTCCTGCTGCTGTTCGTGGCTGCATACCTGCCGGCCTTGGAGGTGCAGGCACAAGGCCAGGTCACCTCTCCTGACGCATTTTTCGGCTTTCAGCTGGGCAGCGACCGGAAAATGGCCCGTTGGGACAGGATGGTGGAGTATTACAGGCTTCTCGAGAAGGAGAGCGGCGGAAGGCTCAAGGTCACCGACATGGGGCCTGCGACCATGGGCAATCCCTTTCTGCTGGTGACCATCACGTCGGCCGGCAACATGAACAGGATCGACAGGCTCCGCGAGGTGAATGCGAAGCTCAGCGACCCGCGCGGGCTTGCCGAACAGGAAATCCGCAGCCTCGTGAGCGAAGGCCGGGCTGTGATCTGCCAGTCCATGAGTCTGCACGCCACGGAGATCGGCGGCACCCAGATGGCGCCCGAACTTGCGTATGATCTCCTTGTACGCAAGGACGAGGAGGCACAGAGGATCCTCGAGAATGTCGTCTTCCTCATGGTCCCATCCTTCAATCCCGACGGCGCCGTCATGGTCTACGACTGGTACCAGAAGACGCTGGGCACCGCGTACGAAGGGTCGAATCCTCCCTATCTGTATCACAAGTACGCAGGCCACGATAACAATCGGGATGCGTTCCAGACCAATCTGGTCGAATCGCAGTACATGGCGAAGATCCTGTTCAAGGACTGGAGCGTGCCGCAGGCCTACGTGGACCACCATCACATGGGGAGCAACGGCGCCCGCATCTACGTGCCGCCCTATGCGGAGCCGATCCGACCGCTCTCGGATCCGCTGATCTGGAGGGAAATGAGCTGGTACGGAGCCCACATCGC